>Ga0247811_1000340_pt1 | contig 15247 bp, 9 predicted proteins | sample UWRJL134311R1_FD_189018 | JGI IMG/M metagenome (GOLD analysis project Ga0247811, IMG submission 189018) | Plant litter microbial communities from Arlington Agricultural Research Station in Wisconsin, United States - UWRJ-L134-311R-1 | ecosystem: Environmental > Terrestrial > Plant litter >...
AAGTATAATTAGTTTATAAAAAAAGACAAGCAATCTTGGGGAAAATTGCCTGTCTTTTAAAAAATTATTTGGTTTCAATAACGCTTATTGCGTATCCTCCGCCCGGAGCAGATAACTGCGATAATTTTGATTTGTTTGTTACAGCAATTTTCCTGATGGTATAAGCCTGCGGATTGGTTTTGTAATGCGCATCTTTTGCATCAGCATAAATGGTTGCGGTGTATTTTTTACCTTTTTCAAGGAAACTGAAATCGATGTTTGAGGTACGAGGAGTTTCTCCGTTTACGTTACCAACGAACCAGTTGTTTGTTCCTTTTGCTTTTCGGGCAACGGTAATAAAATCGCCTGGTTCAGCTTCAATATATTTACTTTCTGACCAGTCTACAGCAACATCTTTAATAAATTGGAATGCATCTGGAAAACGGTTGTAGTTCTCCGGAGTATCAGCAGCCATTTGTAGTGGACTATACATCGTAACGTATAATGCTAATTGGTTTGCCAATGTACTATTTACATGCGATTTGTTATCCGGATTCATCTTGCTGATATCCATTTCGAAGATTCCCGGAGTGTAATCCATTGGGCCTCCAATTAAACGTGTAAATGGTAAAACGGTAACGTGATTTGGTTTAGAACCTCCAAAAGCTTGATATTCTGTTCCTCTTGCGGCTTCGTTTCCAATTAAGTTCGGATACGTTCTTGCAATTCCTGTTGGGCGAACCGCTTCGTGAGCGTTTACCATAATTTTATAATCTGCCGCTTTTTCGATTGCATATTGGTAGTGATTGACAATCCACTGATCGTAATGGTTTTCACCGCGAGGCAAAATGTCTCCAACGTATCCGCTTTTTACAGCATCGTATCCGTTGTCTTTCATGAATTGGTACGCTTTGTCCATATGGCGCTCGTAGTTACGAACAGAACCAGAAGTTTCGTGGTGCATAATGATTTTTACGCCTTTAGATTTTGCGTATTCGTGTAAACCTTTTACATCAAAATCCGGGTAAGGCGTTACGAAATCAAAAACATAATCTTTTGAATGTCCAAACCAGTCTTCCCAGCCTTCGTTCCATCCTTCTACCAAAACAGCGTCGAAACCATTTGCGGCAGCAAAATCAATGTATTTTTTTACGTTAGCATTGTTTGCTCCATGCGTTCCGTTTGGTTTTGCTTTTGAGAAATCAGAAACGCCCAATTGTACTGTTGGAAAATCGTTGGTGTACGACCAAGAGCTTTTTCCGGTAATCATTTCCCACCAAACACCAATGTATTTTACAGGTTTAATCCACGAAGTATTTTCAATTTTTGATGGATCGTTTAAGTTATACGTCATTTTTGAAGCTAAGATTTCTCTCGCATCATCGCTCACCATAATCGTTCTCCAAGGCGAGTGGTTTGGCGCCTGCATATAACCTTTATCTCCTTTTGCATCTGGTGTTAACCAAGAAGTAAAAGTCATGTTTTTATCATCAAGATTCAAGTGCATACAAGAATAGTTGATCAAAGCCGCTTCGTGTAAGTTGATGTAGATTCCGTCATTGGTTTTTAACATCAAAGAAGTCTGAACTCCTGTTGGCGAAAAGTTTTTTTGAGAAACGTTTGCTGTATATGCTTTTTCAGATAAACCTCTGATTTCAGATAATTTTGATTTTGTATAATCGTATTCCTGTGTATCATAATCTCCCGGAATCCAAAATGCCGTGTGGTCGCCCGCCATTGCAAATTGGGTTCTTTCTTCTTTGATTATAAAATAAGTAAGATTCTTTTGAGCCGGAAATTCATATCTAAATCCAAGTCCGTCATCAAATAAACGGAAACGAATTACGATTTGTCTGTCTGTTCCTTTTTGGTTTAAAGTTACAGCCAATTCATTATAATGATTTCTAATTTGATCTACTTCTCCCCAAACTGGTTTCCAGGTTTCATCAAAAGTGGAAGTTTTAGTATCCACAACCGTAAAATCGTTCAACAAAGATTTTTTGTCATCTTTAAGTTCAAGACCCAATTTACTGGTTTTTACAACTTCTTTGTTTTTGTATTTTAAATTGTAAGTTGGAGTTCCGTCATTTTGAAGCGAAAATTCCATTACGAACTTTCCTTCGGGAGATTTTAATTGTTGTGCTTTAGCAATCGAGCTAAACGCCAACAAGATTAAACTTGCGAAAAATAAGTTTTTCATGTTTTTTTAGTTTTTAGAGTATTGTAATTTAATTTATTTGTACAAATTTACTTGCAGCAAAAGGTTTTCCGTTTACTATAATTGTTAAATCTTGGTCGCCATCTACTGTAAAAGTGGTTTCGTCATGATTTACAGCAACTGTAATAATTTGGTTTCTGAAATTGATTTTAAAAGAATACCCTTTCCATTCTTTTGGAATTTTAGGTGAAAAATGAAGCTGATCGTTTTTTATACGCATTCCTCCAAATCCTTCAACGATGCTCATCCAGGTTCCGGCCATCGACGTGATGTGACAGCCTTCTTCTACTTCTTTGTTATAATCATCTAAATCCAGACGAGATGTTCTCAGATAAAAAGTATATGCCATATCCATTTTATCTAAAACTGCAGCCTGAATCGAGTGTACGCAAGGCGAAAGCGAACTTTCATGAACAGTAAATGATTCATAAAACTCAAAATTTCGTTTTAATTCTTCTTTAGAAAAATGATCTTCGAAGAAATAAAAACATTGCAATACGTCGGCTTGTTTGATGTAAGGCGAACGTAAAACGCGGTCCCAAGACCATTTTTGGTTAATTGGGCGTTGTGATTTATCCAAATCTTTTACCGGAACCAAATCTTTGTCTAAGAAACCGTCTTGCTGTAGGTAAATTCCTAATTCTTCAGAAGTTGGGAAGTACATATTATCGGCCACTTTTTTCCATTCCTGAATTTCATTCGCCGAAAGGCTTACTTTTTCTAAAATGCGTTTGTGATCTGCAGCATATTCTGCGCCAACTTTACTAATTTGTTCTGATGCATAATCGATACACCATTTTGCAATATAATTGGTATAGAAATTATTGTTGATGTTATTTTCGTATTCATTTGGACCTGTAACTCCCAAAATCACATACTGATTTTTTTCTTTTGAGAAAGAAGCTCTTTGGTGCCAAAAACGTGCAATACCAATTAAAACTTCTAAACCTTTTTCTGGAATATAAGAGTAATCGCCAGTGTAACGGTAATAGTTGTAAATCGCAAACGCAATCGCTCCATTTCTGTGAATTTCTTCGTGGGTGATTTCCCATTCGTTGTGGCATTCCTCGCCGTTCATGGTTACCATTGGGTACAGCGCCGCGCCGTTTTTGAAACCTAAATTGTCCTTTGCGTTTTCAATCGCTTTATCCAATTGATTGAAACGGTACGTCAATAAGTTTCTTGCCACCTGCTGGTCTTTTGTTGCCATATAAAACGGAATACAATACGCCTCAGTATCCCAATATGTTGATCCGCCGTATTTTTCTCCGGTGAAACCTTTTGGACCAATATTTAAACGAGAATCTTTTCCTAAATACGTTTGGTTCAATTGGAAGATGTTGAAACGAATTCCCTGCTGCGCTTTTACATCGCCATCAATTGTAATATCTGACATTTCCCAGATTTTTGCCCAGGCGTCAATTTGATTTTGAAGCAAAGCATCGTAACCTGAATTTAAAGCAGCCTTAATTACTTTTTCGGCGGCAGCCAAAGTATTTTCGTGGTTTAAAGAAACTGTATATCCTCCAATTTTTTGAATTGATGAGGTTTGTCCTTTTGCAATAATAGTTCCGTAAGTAAACTGAACTTTATCTGCAGTTGAATCGATTGTTGATGGTGAAATATTGACGTTTTCGCCATTTGCCAGAATCGTATTGTGCATAAAAGTCGTCACTTTAAAATGCGTTTTGAAAGTCTGTGCGGTTACAAAAGCCTCACTATTTGATTTTTTTACTTCTAAAGGTTCCCAGAATTTTTCGTCCCAGTTAGCATCTTCATTGGTAACACCAGCATCAATATAGGGTTTGTAAACAATTTTAGCATCTTTGTTTAAAGGTGTAATATCGTATTTAATGATTCCTGCCTCATCCAAATCTAAGGAGAGAAAACGACGGACATTTACGGCAATTTCAGTTCCGTTTTTCAACGTAGCTTCAAAAGAACGATTGTACCATCCTTCTTTCATATTTAGTTCTCTGCGGAAATTTCTAACTTCGGTACAAGTGTTTAAATCAAGATTTTCTTCGTTGATTTGAATGTCAATTCCAATCCAGTTTGGAGCGTTGAGAACTTTGGCAAAATATTTCGGATAACCGTTTTTCCACCATCCTACTTTTGTTTTGTCGGGATAATAGATTCCGGCAATGTAACTTCCCTGAAAAGTCTCGCCAGAATAGGTTTCTTCAAAATTGGCACGCTGTCCCATCGCACCGTTCCCGATACTAAAAAGACTTTCAGACGATTTGACTCTTTCTATATCAAATCCTTCTTCTATGATGGACCAATTGTCTGGTTTTATATAATCTTGATTCATTTTTTCTTAATTTGATAATTGGGCAATTAGGGTAATAAGATAATGTGTCAATTAGAAAATGAGATAATTACTTGTCTTTGGCCGCTTCTAATTTAATTCTATCCTTAATTGCTTGTTTTTGATCTATTTTACTTTTTAATTGATGATTTTATTTTTAAACAATTAATAATTAGAAAATTCGAGTTTGGGGAATTATCTAATTATCTAATTGGCACATTTTCTAATTAATTAGCTTCTCGATAAACTGTGAGTCGATTTGGGTAAAATCTTTAAAAATATAATCAGCTTCATGTAAAATTGTTTCCTCACCAATTCCCACACTTACCATTTCGCCTATGTTTGCTGCCTGAATTCCGGCAACAGAATCTTCAAATACAATTGAATTTTTGGGATCAATATTTAATAATTGAGCCGCTTTTAAGAATACTTCCGGATCTGGTTTGGCATTGGTAACGTCGTTTCCGTCAACAATAACATCGAAATACGAAATGATTCCTGTTTTTTCAAGAATTGGACGGGCGTTTTTACTCGCAGAACCCAGTGCAATTCCTTGTTTTTTTTCTTTTAATAATTGCAGAATTTTAAAAACTCCCGGAAGAATCTCGCTTTCGTCCATGTCAACTAAATAAGATAAGTAATCTTCATTTTTTTGAATCAGCCATTTGTCTTTTTCTTCCTGAGAAGCCTGAACATTTCCTAATTCAAGTATTATATCTAACGAACGAACGCGGCTCACGCCTTTAAGAAGTTCGTTGTTTTCGTGTGTAAAATTTATATTTAATGACTGGGCGATTTTCTGCCAGGCTAAAAAGTGGTATTTAGCGGTATCCACGATTACGCCGTCAAGGTCGAATATGAATGCTTTTTTATTCATGAATTTCAATTTTAGTTCTGTTATTTACTCTCAACGTAAGTAATCCGGCGAATATCATAGATACACCGCCAATGATTAGAGCGTAAATAGGTTCATTATGAAAGAATTGTTTGATTACAAATCCTAAGATTGTGGCCGCTACAATTTGTGGTATTACTACGAAAAAGTTAAAAACACCCATATAATATCCCATTTTGGCTGCCGGCAAAGCACCAGATAACATGGCATATGGCATAGATAAAATACTTGCCCATGCAATACCAACTCCTAACATTGGCAGGATTAGCATTTGTTTATCACCAATAAAATAAATCGAAATTAAACCAACACCTCCAGCGCATAAGGCTAATAAATGTGTTGCTCTAACGCCTACTTTTTTTGCTATAACTGGTAATAAGAAAGCTACTGCAGCAGCGACTCCGTTATAAACCGTAAATAATACAGAAACCCAGTCAGCCGCATCATTGTACACTTTTGAAGTGGTATCTGTTGTGCCAAAAATGTGTTGTGTAACTGCTTGTGTTGTATAAATCCACATGGAGAAGAGCGCAAACCAAGAGAAAAACTGTACCCAGGCTAATTTTTGCATTGTTCTTGGCATATTCAACAAATCGGTCATGATTATGGTAAAACCATTCTGAACTTTTTTAGTTCGTAATTGAGATGCAATTACAAATAAAACACCCATTAAAATCAGTCCGACGAATAAAATATATAACTCTTTTGCGAGACTATTTTCAAAAATTAGAAATGAAACTAATCCTCCAACAGCCGCAAATATTAATCCTAAAGACAATTGTTTTTTAATCGTGACAGTTGATTCTACTTCTGGATTTAGAGCATCTTTATCTAAATCTTTTTTGCTGTTGGCTTCAAATGCATGAAGTTCTTCGGGAGTATATTCAGTTGTTTTAAAAACAGTCCATAAAACAGAAAGAAGAAAAACGATTCCTCCAATATAGAAAGACCATTTTACGGCATCCGGAATAATACCTTTTGGAGCGACATTGCTGACATCAAAAACATTTGTGAAAAGATAAGGTAAAACAGAACCTACAACAGCTCCGGTACCAATGAAGAAACTCTGCATTACAAAGCCTAATGCACGCTGATGATCGGGTAATTTATCGCCAACAAAAGCACGAAAAGGTTCCATTGAAACATTTATCGAGGCATCCATTATCCATAAAGTTCCAGCTGCAATCCATAGAGTAGGAGAGTTTGGCATAACAAATAATGCAATTGAAGACAAAATGGCTCCAATTAAAAAATAAGGGCGGCGTCTGCCTAAACGAGTCCATGTTCTGTCACTGAAATAACCAATAACGGGCTGAATTATTAAACCGGAAACAGGCGCAGCAATCCACAAAATTGGGATGTCATCTATTTTAGCACCAAGGGTTTCAAAAATTCTTGAAGTATTTGCGTTTTGCAGAGCAAAACCAAACTGTATTCCCAAGAAACCAAAACTCATGTTCCAAATTTCCCAGAAACTTAATTTACGCTTTTCCATTATCGTAATTAAAGAATTAATTAGACGATAAGCGCTTTGCTTATCAAAACTTACTGTTTTTTTCGAAGTAAAAGTAAAAGCTTTGACGGCCGTAAAAGTATAAATTATTTTTAGATATATGCTAACAAAAAAGCCATAAATATCATTTATGGCTTTAGAATATGTTGATTTTAAGAAAATTAGTCAGTAGATTCTCTTTTTATTAAATGTGTCTCGATAACTTCTGTGGTATAATTTTCGTTTTCTTCTTCGTCATCTTCATGTTCAGCTTCGAGTCTTTCGATCAGCATTTTAGCTGCTTTATTTCCCATTTTTTCGCCGCTCTGGCTTACGGTTGTAATGCTTGGCGTAGAATATTTTGAGATGATTCCGTCAGTAAAAGCAATTACAGCTAAATCTTCGGGAACTTTTAGTCCCATTTTACTGGCTGTTTTGATAATAGTTACTGCAAAAAGCTCGTTTACAGCAAAAACAGCATCAAAAGCTCTCGCATGCAAAAGTTCAGAAATGGTGATTTCGCAGGTGTCTACATCTTCAATTTTTATGATAAGATCTTCGTTAAATGGTAATCCGTTGTCTAAGAGCGCTTTTTCGTAACCGTCTGTTCTTAGTTTTCCAACGCTTACATAATCTACAGTGGTTACTAATGCGATTTTTTTTCTTCCATTGTCAATTAAACTCTGAACGGCTTCATAAGCTGCAGCTTTATCATCAATAATAACTTTATCGCATAAAATATCATTGGTAACGCGGTCGAACATTACTACGGGCATTCCCTGATTTATAACTTCTGTAATATGGTGAAAATCACCTTTATATTGGGTTTCTTTAGATAATGACATGATAAAACCATCGATACTTCCGTTGGCTAACATTTCCATATTCAGGACTTCTTTATCAAAAGAATCATCAGATAAACAAATCACAACGCTATACCCATTTTCGTTGGCAACCTGTTCAATTCCGTTGATAACCGTAGAGAAAAAATAATGTACAATTTCCGGAATGATAATACCAATACTTTTGGTTTTTCGATTTTTTAAGCTAAGGGCAATGTTATTGGGTTTGTAATTGTAAAACTTTGCAAAAGCCTGGACTTTTTCGCGCGTTTCTTCACCAATCTCATGGCTGTTTCTAAGTGATTTTGAAACAGTTGAAATAGATACGTCAAGCTCCTTTGCAATCTGTTTTAGGGTTATTTTGCGCTTCATGGTCGTAATGTGAAAAAAATCTAATTAATAATAAAGGTAACCTAAATTTTTATATTTGACAATTTTTGCCCTAAAAGGCTACAAAAAATAGAAAGTTTTCAACACTACCACGTTTTCGTAACCCAATTAAAATTGACTGCGGTTGAGCATGTTAATAAATTCCTAATTTTGAAATTCGAAGTAAAATTAAAAACTTAACTAACAATCACAAACTCAAACTAATTTAAACAAAAAGTATGAAAACAATTTACAAAAAGTTGTTATTTTTATTCCTCTTGTTGCCATTTGGGGTGTTCGCTCAAAACACTTTAAACGGAACTGTAGTTGATAAGACAACAGGACAGCCAATACCGGGAGTAAACGTAAATGTACAAGGTGCTCCAGGCGGAACATCTACCGGATTTGATGGAAATTACCAACTGTCAAATGTTAAAAATGGTAATAAAATCGTGGTTTCTTTTATTGGATATAAAACAGAAATCATTGATTATAACGGACAAAAAACATTGGATGTTTCTTTAGAAGAAGACACGAATCAACTTAAAGAAGTTGTGGTGCAGGTAGGTTACGGAACTGTTAAGAAAAAAGATGCAACAGGTTCTGTATCTCAAATCTCTTCAAAAGAATTTAATAAAGGAATCAATGTAACTCCGGAGAGTTTGATCAGCGGCCGTATTTCGGGTGTTAATGTAACTGGAGGAGGAGCTCCCGGAGCAAAAGCTGATATTAGAATTCGTGGAGGATCTTCATTAAATGCTTCAAACGAGCCATTAATCGTATTAGACGGACTTCCGTTGAGTAATGCGGTTCCGAGTGGTGCAACAAGTATTTTATCTACTATTGATCCTAATGATATTGAGTCATTTACAGTTCTTAAAGATGCATCTGCAGCAGCAATTTACGGTTCTCGTGCAGCAAATGGTGTAATCGTTATTACTACTAAAAAAGGAACAAAAGGTGGTGTTAAAGTTAATTTCAGTTCTCAGGTTGGTATCAATACAGTAGCTAATACAGTTGATGTAATGAGTGCAGACCAATTCCGTGAATTGGTAAACACAAAAGGTACTCCTGCGCAGCAAGCACTTTTGGGTAATGCAAACACAAACTGGCAGGATGAAATTTTCCATACTGCTTTAACAACTAACAATAATATCTCTGTAAGCGGTTCTTTATTTAATAAATTACCAGTTCGTTTATCTGTTGGAAATGTTGATAATCCTGGAATCTTAAGAAATACTTCTTTTGAAAGAACTACGACATCGATATCGTTAAACCCTGTTTTATTTGACAATCACTTAAAAATTGATATTAGCGGAAACTTATCTTTTGGTAAAAACCAATTTCAGGATGAGGGCGCGGTAATTGGAAGTGCAATCGGATTTGATCCTACGCAGCCAGTTTATCAGGCAGGTTCTCGCTACGGTGGTTATTTTGAATGGTTAGAGCCAACTGGAAACCTGCCGTTATTACCAGCAAGAAATCCTGTTGCAAGATTAAATCAAGATGACAGAAGAGCTACTTCTACCAGAAAATGGGGGAATGTAAGAGTAGATTATAAACTTCATTTCTTTGAAGATTTAAGAGTTGTTGCTGAGGCAGGTATTGACAGATTTGACAGTAGCGGCTATACTGAAGTAAGTACACAAAGTGCCTTAGGTTATCAGCCAAAACCATTTAATGGACCTGATTATGTAAATTTAGGAAACTACAACAGTTATACTGATGCGCTGCAGAATAAAAACTTAAATGCTTATTTTAATTATACTAAAGATTTAGGAAAAATTAAAGTGGATGCAACTGCTGGTTATAACTACCAGTTGTTTCAAAAAGAAAAATATTCTTCTGGAGAAGTTAGACAGCCAAATCCAAATGAAGATGTTGCTACAGATCCGGATGTTAATTTACAATCGTTCTTCGGACGTTTGAATTTAGGGTATGACAGCAGATATTTGTTGACATTAAACTACAGAAGAGACGGAACTTCTCGTTTTTCTGAAGATAACAGATGGGGTAATTTTGCCGGGGGTGCTTTTGCGTGGAATTTGTCTGAAGAAGCTTTCTTAAAAGATAATGCTACTGTTTCAACCTTAAAATTAAGAGTTGGTTACGGTACAACAGGACAGCAAGATATCTCTGCACAGTACGATTATTTACGAAGAGTAACTATCGGAACAATTAACTCACAATATATTTTTGGTAATACAGTATATTCTACCGCAAGACCAGAAGGATACAATGAAAACATCAAATGGGAAGAATTAGCTGAGGCTAACATTGGTATTGATTACGGATTTTTTAATGACAGAATCACAGGGTCTATTAACTATTTTGATAAAAAATCATCAGATTTATTAGCAGATATTGCAGTTCCTGATGGGGCTAATCTTAGAAACCAGGGATTCTTTAATATTGGTAGTGTAAGAACAAAAGGTGTTGAATTTAGTATCGCAAGTGATATTGTTAAAAATGATAATTTAACTTGGAATGTAGCTTTTAATACTACTTATATTGATCAAAAAATTTCTGAATTAGGAATCACGGTTCCAGGTTTTCAAGGTTATTTGACTGGAGATAATATTGCCGGAGGAAATGGAAATAAAATCCTGATCAACTCTGTAGGATATTCACCAAACTCATTTTTTGTGTATGAGCAATTATACGATGCAAACAAAAGACCAATTGCCGGAGCTTATGCTGATAGAAACGGAGATGGAAAAATTGATGCAGGTGACCGTTACAGAGCTGGTAAAGCAGCACCAGATTATACTTTTGGATTGTTCTCTACTTTAAACTACAAAAAGTTTGATTTTACAATGAACTGGAGAGCAAGTGTTGGAAATCATATTTTTGATAACGTAAGTTCTAACTTAGGGTACTCTGATGCGGGTTTAAGAAGACAAACCGATTTGTCTAACGTAAGTTCAGATTACTACAATACAGGTTTTACTTTTGAAGATAACGGAACATCTCGTTATTTGTCTGACTATTTTATTAAAGATGCTTCTTTTATAAAATTAGATAACGTTACGCTTGGATATACTTTGGACAAATCAATTATCAAAGCTGCTTCTTTAAGATTTACAGCTGGTGTTCAGAATGTTTTCATTCTAACAAAATACAATGGTTTAGATCCTGAGAAATTCAACGGAATTGATAATAATGTTTACCCAAGAGCGAGAACTTTCTTATTTGGAGTAAATGCGAATTTCTAAAAGTGGTCTGAAAATCAAAAATTTAAAAACAAACAAAATGAAAATATCATTTAAATATATATCTTATTTTTTCCTATTCGTTTTAGGATTAAGTATGACGCTTACCTCGTGTACGGACGACTTAAACGTGACGCCAAAGGATGATGATGAATTTTTATCTGAAACCTTTTTCGAAAATCCGGCATCGTACAAACAAGTATTAGCTAAATTATACGCAGGTTTGTATGTGGGTGGAAATGATGGTGACGGTGATGCTACTCAACCAGGAAAAAATCCTGATATCGCAGGACTTGGTGGTGACTTTAGCAGTTACTTAAGACTACTTTTTGTAACACAGGAATTTAGTACAGATGAAGCTATTATTGCTTGGGCCGATGGTACTTTGCCAACATTAAATGCGCAAACATGGGCTCCGGCTAACGAATTTTTAGAAGGAACTTTTTCAAGAGCTTTCTATCACATTAGTGTTGCTAATGAGTTTTTAAGACAAACTACAGATGAGAAATTAACAGCGAGAGGTGTTGATGCCGACCTGAAAGCTCAAATTGCTACTTTTAGAGCAGAAGCTCGTTTTTTAAGAGCTTTCTCTTACTATAACTTAATGGACTTGTTTGGTAATGTGCCAATTACTACAGAAAATGATCCTGTTGGATTCTTTTACCCGGTTCAAAAATCAAGAGCAGAAGTTTTTGCTTTTGTTGAATCTGAATTGAAAGATTTAGACAATAGTTTAGCTGCTTCGGGCTCAAATGAATATGGAAGAGTAGACAAAACTGCTGCAAAATTTTTATTGGCGCAAGTTTATCTAAATGCTAAAGTATATACAGGTACAGACAAAAATAATGAGGCAGCTGCTTTATGTAGTGAAATCATTACCAGCTCAGCTTATAAATTCGCAGATGTTCCTTACCGTTATTTATTCTCTGCAGATAATAATACCAATGGCGCTCAAACAGAAGTTATTTTCCCAATTGTTGGTGATGGTAACGCCATTAGAGCTACTGGTGGTGGAATGAGTTTCATTATGCATGCTTCTATTGGAGGCAGCATGGATGCTTCATCAAGAGGTATGGATGGTGGATGGCAAGGAATTAGAACTCGTAGAGAGTTTGTAAATCTTTTTCCGGATGCTGATGCAGCCGCAGACAAAAGAGGAACATTTTACACCAATGGCCAGTCAAAAGACATAAGCAATGTTTCTACTTTTACAGATGGTTATGCTGTAACAAAATACATCAACAAAAAGGCTGACGGATCTGCAGCTCAAAGAAATGATATTCCGGATATCGATTTCCCAATGTTTAGATTAACTGATGCTTACCTAATGTATGCTGAAGCTACTTTGAGAGGAGCAGCATCAGGAAATCTGGGAACAGCTTTGGGTTACATCAACCAGATTAGAAAGAGAGCAGAAGCTCAGCCAATCACTCTTGGGGAGATGACACTGGATTTTATTTTGGATGAAAGAGGTAGAGAATTGTTTTGGGAATGTCACAGAAGAACGGATTTAATTCGTTTTGGAAGATTCACAGGCGGTTCTAAAATCTGGCAATGGAAAGGTGGCTCTGTCAACGGTAACGCTACAGAATCATTCAGAGATTTAATGCCAATTCCTGCCAGAAATATTCAGGCAAATCCAACATTAAAGCAAAATCCAGGATACTAACATCTTATAGAAATTAAAATGAAAAACATATATAAAATTTTAATCGCATTTATTGGTGTATTAGCAGTTTCATGTAATGCTGATGATGTAGACAATAGACCGGTTATTGATGCAGGAACTGCTCCTGTATTGTTAACACCACAATCTAATTTTAGTATTGTGCTTTCAAAGGAGACGGAGAAAGAGGTTGCGACTACCGTAACCTGGAATAAAGCAACTTATACCGGAATTCAAACAATCGTTAATTATACAATTCAAATTGCAAAAGCCGGAACTAATTTTGCAAGTCCAGTAACCTTGGCAAATACTACTGCAGTATCTCAGCCCGTTACGGTTAGTGAATTAAACTCTGCATTAGTTAATGGTGGTTTTGTAGAGAAGGAAGTAAACAATGTTGACATTCGAGTTAAATCTGTTGTAGGAGCCTCAGGGATTCCTCAATATTCTAATTCGTTTACCATCAAAGCTACTCCTTATCATGTACCATTAGCTTCTTCTCACTGGTTAGTAGGTGCTGCTACTCCGGGAGGATGGACATGGGCAGGTGATGCAGAGACTGAATTTCCTTTGGTTGTTGGACAAACCAACATTTACCAGGTAACAATTGTACTTAAAAGCGGAGAAGCTTTTAGAGAGTTTTTAGGAAATAACTTTACAAATGATGGTAACTGGGATGCAAGTCACAATTACTCATATTATGCAGATAAAGGATATAAGATCGATTCTGAACTAGTAGATAATGCAGATGGTGATCATAATTTTAAATACACAGGGCCTACAGGATCAAGAGTTTTTAAAATTGACAATGTTGCAAAAACGATAACAGTTGATTAATTTTTAATCTAAATAATAAAAGGCTGTCTCAGGATAGCCTTTTTTATTCGACAAAAATATTAAAGCTTTAATTCAAAACTATGCCTCAAAGTGGTAAGATTCAGGAGATGAAGTGTATAAAAAGATAAATTTTAAATCTAATACATTTAAAATTTTGGTTTGGTTAGTATTGCAAAAGGGCTGTCTATTTTCATAGAACAGCCCTTTTCTGGTTTTTATTTTTTTGTTATTTTTTTCGGTCGTTATATTCGCCAACAACTGCAAAATAACCAAAAGTGCCCAATCCTAAAACAATTAGCGGCGTCAGGATGAAAAGTATGATAATACCAAACACCAAATCGTCTTGTTTGTCAGAAAGCAGTTTGGGTAAACCAAATTCAAACACGCAGAAATAAGCAGCAGCAACTGCCAATAAAACCCATAAAACACCTAATGCCTGTTTGATTGTATTCATATATATAATTATTAAAGGTGAGTAGTTTTGTTTTTATTATCGATGTAAATCATTCCAATTACAAAGCAGACCGATGCAATAATAATAGGATACCAAAGTCCGTCAAGATAAAATTCAGGCTTTCCTGCTTCTTTAGAGTGCGTTACAAAATAAGTTGAAATAGCAGGAAGAAGCCCTCCGAAAATACCATTTCCAACATGATAAGGAAGCGACATCGAAGTGTATCTGATTTTCGTTGGAAACATCTCCACCAAAAATGCTGCAATAGGTCCGTAAACCATAGTAACAAATAAGACCTGAATGAAAACCAGTAAAATTAAAGTCCACTCGTCAGCTGAATTGATGTTGATACTTATACTGCTTTGTGATTCTTTCATATTGGCAAAATCTGTTTTTTTAACTATATAAGTGGTTCCGTCTGTATAGGTTTTTGAAATTGTGGTAATTACATCATTGTTTTTTGTTTTTTCGACAGTTTGTTTTGCAGCCGCTGCGATTTCGGTTTTATACGTGACATCTGTAGTATTGTACATCATTTTATAAATTGGCCTGTAAAATAAAATAGCGAGCAGCATACCGCCCATCATAATGTATTTTCGCCCTACTTTGTCGCTAAGCCATCCAAAAACAATAAAAAACGGAGTTCCAAGTAAAAGTGCAATTCCTAATAAACCGTCCACTTGCGAAGAATCGATATTCATTACCGTTTTCATGAAACTCATGGCATAAAACTGCCCTGTATACCATACGACACCTTGTCCCATAGTGGCACCAAACAATGCCAGTAAAACGAATTTTAAATTATATCGGTTTCCAAAACTTTCCTTTAACGGATTTTTACTCGTAGTTCCTTCTTTCTTCGCTTTGGCAAATACAGGAGATTCATCCATGTTTTTTCGAATCAAATAAGAAACCCCTACCATTACGATAGAAACCCAAAACGGAACACGCCATCCCCAGGAATCAAAATCT
>Ga0247811_1000342_pt1 | contig 15222 bp, 9 predicted proteins | sample UWRJL134311R1_FD_189018 | JGI IMG/M metagenome (GOLD analysis project Ga0247811, IMG submission 189018) | Plant litter microbial communities from Arlington Agricultural Research Station in Wisconsin, United States - UWRJ-L134-311R-1 | ecosystem: Environmental > Terrestrial > Plant litter >...
TTGTGTCTTTCCGACGCAAGTTGCTCCCCGGCTGGGTGGTGCTGGTCGGGGGTGTGCTTATTCTCGCGCTGGTGAACGCGGCGAAGGTGATCCGCCAGTCGGGCATCGCGGGTCTCGCTGGCGAGGGTTTCAGCGCCAGCCCGCTCGCCGCTATCGGAGAACTCGGTGGGTCAATTCGCGTCGTCGCCACTACGTACCTCTGGCACGACGATCTCGCTGAACCGTTCCGCTACGGCGAGACCTACACGGTCGCTATTGCGCGGGCCATGGAAGCAGTGCTGACTCCGGGCGCGAGGCTGCCAGCCAGCGAAGACTTCAGGCTGATGAACTCGGAAATCATGTCGCGCGCGGGCGGCATTGGCGGATCCGCAGTAGCCGAGGCCTTCCACAATTTCGGGGCAATCGGGGTCGTCATTGTCTTCCTGCTATTGGGCGCAGTGTTCGGGCTATTTTCTCGGTCGAATATTTCGGCGACGACGATAGCTCTTTACGCCGCCGTCTCGCTGCCGCTTTTCAACCACGTGAGAAATTCATTCGTTCCGGTGGTGCCGACGATCCTGGCGGGCGTGGTGGCTGTCGTGCTGATTTCGCTTCTCCCAACAGTTGAGCGCGTATGGCGCGATCGGCGGCTGTGAGGGCGCGTCAAATCCTCACTTTCGAACGCGAACGCACAGGTTCCCTAGATAGCTCATATGGTTTACTGTCGGGATGCCCGATCAAGACTCCCGCGTCGCCAAGCGCGAAGCCCGCCGCGCCAAGCGCGAAGCGCCGAAGAAACCTCTCGTCAAGCGATGGGGATTCTGGGTAATCATCGCGGCGAGCGTGCTGGTGATAGTCATCGCTCTCGCTGGCTGGCACCTCGCGTCGCAGGTATTCGGAGTCAAGGACGACCTCGAGCAAGCGCAGAAGCTCACCTCTCAGCTCAAGACCGAAGCGCTCGACTTCGACATCGAGAGCGCTCAGAAGACGCTCACGACGATCCAGGATCACACTGGGCGCGCAGTGACCGGTTCGAATGACCCGCTGTGGAAGGCCGCGGAGGTTCTTCCCGTGCTCGGGGCCAACCTCACTGCCGTGCGTGAGCTCTCTTCGGTCACCGATGATCTAATCGACGATGTGGCGGCTCCATTAGTAAACGTCGCCGGAGGACTCAATCCGGCCGACTTCGCGCCCGTCGACGGTGCCATCAATATCCAGCCGATCATTGATGCGGTGCCCGTGATTGCTGAAGCGAACACTCAGCTCGCCACCGCCAGCACCAATCTGGCGAAGGTCGACACGAGCGGCACGGTGGATCAGATTCCGGCGGCTAAGAAGAAGATGGCGTCGTTGATCAAGACGCTCAGCCCCGTTCTGGACACGTTGAACACTCTCGTTCCCTTGGTCCCGACGACCATGGGCGCTGAAGCGCCTCGAAAGTACGTCGTTATGTTCCAGAACAACGCGGAGCTGCGCGCGCTGGGCGGTACCGCACTTTCGTTCGCTGTAATCAACATCGATCAAGGTCGCATCTCGTTCCAGGAATCCGTGCCGGCCGGTTTCAAGAACTTCGCCACCAGCGTTCCCGTGCTGCCGCAGCCCGATGGCGTCGCCGAACTTTTCAACGGTGAGCTGGGAAACTTCATTCCTAACAACACGCTGCGCCCCAGCTTCACTACAGCGGGCCAGTTGACGCAGGAGATGTGGAGCCGCGATCAGGGCTACGCCGTCGACGGGGTCATTTCAATCGACCCGGTGGCCCTCAGCTACGTGCTGCGCGCCACCGGCGACATCGCGCTTTCGAGCGGCGATGTGCTGACCTCCGACAATCTCGTACAGTTCCTGCTCAATGGGGTGTACCTGAAGTACAACAGCGGGTCGTCAACGAAAGACAACGTCAAGCAGAACGCTGTCTACGACGAGGCCGTCACGGCGACGTTTGGCGCATTGACGAGCGGACCGGTCGATTCCGCCAAACTCATCGACGCGATCACCCAGGGTTGGAACGAGCGACGCATCCTGTACTGGAGCTCGCACGAAGACGAGCAGGCGCGTCTGATGACCGTCGGCTTGAACGGCGAGATTCCGGTGAGCGATGAGAGCACCGATCGGGTCGGCGTCTACGTCGCAGACAATGTCGGTTCGAAGCTCAACTACTACCTCAAAGAAAAGCTCGACCTCGCCCAGGCGGTGTGCAGCCCGGACAACTTGGCCAACTACCGGATGACGGCGGAATTCACGAGCACGCTGGCCCCATCGCAGGTCAAGGGCCTCACGGTCTCGATCACCGGCACGCAGTACGAGCGAATGGGCATGGCCAAGGGCGTTCAGCGTCTGGTCGTTATGCTCTACGCGCCTATCGGTTCGCAGATCTCCGGAGCGACCGTGAACGGTACGCCGATAGCGTTCACCCCCGGCCACGACGGTGATTACCCGGTCGCTCGGGTCACCATCAACGTGAACCCGGGAACGACGGTGAGCGTCGGATACGACGTGATCGCTGCCACCCCGGGCGAGCGGGTTCTCGAAGCTCAGACGACGCCGATGGTAGTCCCGACTCCTATCAACAAGTCTGTGCTCGACTGCGCGACCGTCGCAGCAAGGTAGCCGCCGGATGCTGCTGCGTCCGTTTTTGCCCGCTGACGAGTCACCCGTCATTCAGCTGTGGAACGACTGCGGGTTGACGCGTCCGTGGAATGACCCGGCGAAAGACATCGCGCGCAAGCTGACGGTTCAGCCAGAGATGTTTCTCGTCGGCGAGATCGACGGCACGATCATCGCGACCGGGATGTTCGGGTTCGACGGCACTCGCGGCTGGGTGCACTACCTCGCGGTCGCACCCGGGCATCAGGGCGAGTCGCTCGGCCGGCAGCTCATGGCCGAGGGCGAGCGGATGCTGACGGCGATGGGCTGCCCCAAGATCAACCTGCAGGTGCGTTCGGGCAACGAGCGCGTGATTGGGTTCTACGCGGCGCTCGGCTACGAGCCCGACAACACGGTGTCGCTGGGCAAGCGCCTGATCGCGGACGACTGAGCGGCCTACCTCGGCGAAGCGTACTCAGGGTGCGACGGTGTGCGGAGGCGAGTCCACCGAGCGAGCCGGGAGCAAACGGCGTTTGAGCGCCCGGCGCAGGGGCACGTCGATGAAGTAGGTGACGAGGCCCGACGCCGCGATGAGTACGACGAGTGCGATAACAATGGCGGCGAGCTGGGGGACTCCGACAGAGTGCAGTCCCCGCATGATGACGTAGCCGATGTTCTGGTGCAGCAGGTAGAGCACGAACGAGATCTCGCCGAGGAAGATCAGGGGGCGGGTTCGCAGAATCAGCGACGGTCCCCACAGCGCCAGCGCGAACAGCGCGAAGATCACGACAGATGCCACCGCGAGCTCACGGTCGCGCACGAACATCGCCGCGAGCGCGAGAACGGGCAGCGCGTAGAGAGCGATCGAGCGCTCGCCCTTCCACAGACGGTAGAAGACGATGCCGCAGATGAAGAGCGGGATCCAGATCAGACCGAGGCTGATGTTCTTCGCGATGTCTCCCAGCAGGCCGGGGAGAACGCGGTAGGCCTGGCTCGCAACGACCGACAACACCAGCCACACGTACAGGGTCGGAAGCGCACGCTTTCCGGTGAGCATGCCGGTGAAGTAGAGAACGCCGATCTGGATGTAGAACCCGAGTTCGGCGACGAGCGTCCAGTAAGCGCCGTCGACGTGGGTGACGCCGAAGTAGCCCTGGAACATCGTCAGGTTGACCACGGCCTCGAGCGGCGACACTTCGCGCCCCGGCAGCCCGAAGATCAAGACGATGACGAACGTCGCGATGAGGCAGATCCAATAAATCGGATACAGCCGGATGAACCGGTTGATGACAAACGATCGAACGGTTGCCCGCTCCAACGACATAAAGATGACAAAACCGGAAATGACGAAGAAGAGTTGCACGCCGTAGTGCCCGAACGACACGGCCGTGATCGGGCTGCCCAGCTCTGGGTAGAGCTCAGAGGCGCGGAAACCGAAGTGGTAGACGACGACGGCGAGTGCCGCGAGCCCGCGTAGCCCGTCGAGAGATGTCAGTCGTGAACGCAGCGTGACGCCCGTCGGAGTAGTGGCTCCAGTGGTCATTCGAGTGTCCATCCCTAATACGGCGGTAAGAAACTTACCCTAGTGTCTGTTTCGCGTAGTCTTTCGGCTTAGCCCCGCACGACGAACGATCAGTCCGCTGCGAACTACGAAAGGTTTCCGATGGCATCGCGCTTTCGCCGGCGAATGGTCATGTTGTTGTTGACCGTCTACGCAATCTTCGTCGGCTTCATCACCCTGTCGCCCCACATGCCGGGCGCCAGCCTGACGCGACGGTTTGCGCGATGGATTGTGCGCAAGGCCAACGAGCGCGGAGTCGACTGGGTCGACTTCCTGACCATCGAGTTCTTCGGCAACATCCTGATGTTCATCCCGTTGGGCTTCTTCGCCGCCCTCTTGGTCTCGCGGCGCGCGTGGTGGACGCTGCTGCTGATGGGAACGGCGTTCTCGGCGTTCATCGAGTTCTACCAGGCGACGTTCTTGTCTGACCGTGTTCCCGAGGTCAGAGATCTCATCTCGAACACCACCGGGTTCCTCATCGGTGCAACCGTAGCGATCACGCTGCGACTGATCGTCTCGCATCGCGACCGACTCGTGGAACAGGACCGTCGCGCCGCAGAACTAGCCAGGCAGCGCGCCAAACGCCCGATCCCGTACGCGTAAGAGCACGAACCACACCAGCACCAGCCCCACCGCCGTGCCGAGCGTGTTCGCGATCACGTCGGAGAGCGTGCTGTACCGGGTGGGCAGCGCCAGCTGGGTGAGCTCGATCGTGATCGTGGTGAGCAAGCCGAGCGCGAGGATCATCCACCAGCGGGCCCGCTTCCAGACCAGCCGCACCAGAATGCCGAACGGCACGAAGAGTGCGATGTTGGCGAGAAATTCGAGGGCGACGTACGCCGGTTCGAACGGGATCTGCAGCACGCCGAGCGCTTTCGCCGCCAGCGCGACAATGCCGGTGACTTTGGTGGCGTCGTCGGATGGCGCGAACACGATGAACCCGAGCGCGACCAGGTAGACGGGCAACAGCACGCGGGCGGCCACGGTGAGGCGGGCGGGCACGGTCGGCATCCGCCCAGATTACGCGAGCGCGAGCATCGCACCAGCGGCGATAGCGAGCACCAGGCCGACGATCTGCACGGGAGCGATGCGCTCCTTCAGCACGAGGGCGGCGAGGATGATCGTTCCGGCCGGGTAGAGCGCGGTGAGCACCGCCATCACCGAGAGTTCGCCGACCCGCAGGCCGAGCAGCAGTCCGGTGTTCGCGGCGGCGTCGACGATGCCGCAGAGGACGGCGAGGCGGAGGCCGGGGCGCCAGCCGCGCAGGTCGCGAGGGCGGCGGCCGGGGGTCTCGATACGGTCGCTGCGCGACCTACTCGACCGGCTCATCAGGAACAGCACACCGACCGCCGCGAAGAGCAGCGCCGCGCTCACGGCCCGGTTCATCACGAGGGGCACGAGCCCCGAGTCATCCGGAGTCTGATCGATGATGACCAGGAAAAGGCCGATGGCGACTCCCGAACCGACCGCCATCAGAACGCCCACCGGGCGGGGTCGCAGGGCGCCCTTCTCCGGCACGAAGCCGACGAGCACCACGGCAACCAGGGCGAGGGCGAGCGCGACGTATCCGATGGGCTGCAGGCGCTCGCCGCCCACGAGCCCGATGCTGAGCGGCACGATCGCCGAGACGACGGCGGTGAGCGGCGAGAGGATGCTCATCGGTCCGATCGCGAGGCAGGCGTAGAGCAGGCCGATCGCGACGGCGCCCGTGACCCCGCTCAGCGCGCCGAGAAGCACGGCCTCCCGCGACCAGGCTCCGCCGACGAGCGGCAGCGCCAGAAGCAGCACGACCAGCCCCGTGATCGCCGCGATCGCGGTGACGCGCACCGGGCTGATGCGGCGCGAAGCGGTGCCGCCGAGAAAGTCTGCCGCCCCGTAGACCAGGGCGCTCGAGATGCCGATGATCACGGGAAACATGCCCTCACGGTATCCGGTTAACCGCCGCTGACCGGCGGGTGACCTTTCTTCGCAAAAGCTCGACAGGTGACGGTGGCTGTGAATAGGCTACGAACTGACCCCCATTCGGGGCACAGCTGAGAAGTTCCGCCACACAAGGAGAAACTCCCGCCATGACGACGTCGCCGCCCCGCCCGATCCACTCTCTCGCGAGGCGCGGTGCCGCTCTCGCCACCGCCGCGGCTCTCGCGCTGGGCCTCACCGCCCTCGTTGCCCCGGCCGCATCCGCCGCCACGCCGACGGCCACCATCGCCGACGTACAGGGCGACGGCGCGAGCACCCCGCTCGCCGGCACCGTCGTCACCGTCGAAGGCGTCATCACCGGCGACTACCGGCTGTCGACCACCAGCGGATACCGCGGGTTCTACCTGCAGACCGCCGCATCCGGAGGGACGACGGATGCCACGCCCGGACGCTCCGACGGAATCTTCGTTTTTTCGGCTAACGCCGACCCCGCCGTCGCCATCGGTGATCTCGTCACAGTGACGGGCACCGCGGGCGAGTTCAACGGCCAGACCCAGATCACCGCGAGCGACGCGGCGAACTACGAGGTCGTCACGGCCGCCGCCGGACTGCCCGCGCCCACAGTCTTGCCCGACAGTGTCGTGGGCACCGCCCGCGAGGCGTACGAGGGCATGCTCGTCACGCCCGAGTCGGCGTACCTGTCGTCGAGCCACCAGCTCTACAACTTCGGCACCCTCTGGCTGAACGTCGGCGCGCTCGCCGTGAAGGCGACCGAGACCACCGATGCGGGCGAAGCCGCCGGCGCGATCGGCGCCGCCAACCGCGCCAACCGGCTGCTCGTCGACGACGGGTACAGCATCCAGGTCTCCAACGCCGCCCACGTCGGCGGCCAGCCCTACTTCGACACCGAGACCGTCGTGCGCAACGGTGACAAGTTCGTGTCACCCGCCGCCGGCATGATCCTCGGGTGGGGCTTCGACGACTGGCGCCTGCAGCCGCAGCGTCCGCTGAGCGACGCCTCGCCTGTCGAGTACGGCCCGCTCGAACCCACCTGGCAGTCGCTCAACCCACGCACCGCTGCGCCCGCCGAGACCGGCGGCGACATCACCGCGGCATCGTTCAACGTCTTCAACTACTTCACGACCTTCGGCGGCGACGCGCGCGGTGCGGCCGACGAGGCGCACTTCGCGGTGCAGCAGTCGAAGATCGTGTCGGCCATCAACGCCCTCGACGCCGACGTCGTCGGGCTCATGGAGATCGAGAACTCGGTGAAGCTGGGTGAAGAGCCCGACGAGGCTCTCGGCAACCTGGTCGACGCGCTCAACACAGACAGCGCCCCCGGAACCTGGGACTTCGTGCCCACCCCGCAGGTGCTGCTCGACGCGGCCACCACCGACTTCATCACCAACGCGATCATCTACAAGCCCGCCGCGGTGACGCCGGTCGGAGACAGCTTCGCCGACAGCGACGAGACCGTCTGGGACATCGCGCGAGAACCGCTCGCCCAGACCTTCGAAACCAACGCCAACGGCAAGGTCGTCACCGTCGTCGCCAACCACTTCAAGTCGAAGAGCCCGCCGAGCGGCAACACGGCCCCCGAACCCGCCGACCTGCAGGGCTTCTTCAACGCCGAGCGCGTCGAGCAGGCCACCAGCCTCGTCGACTTCGTGAACGGCGTGAAGGCCGACGAGGCCAAGGGTGAGAACGTGCTGCTCGTCGGAGACTTCAACGCCTACGCCCAAGAAGACCCGGTGCAGGTGCTGACCGCGGCCGGCCTCGTCGACCTCGTGCCGACGAAAGACCCGACCGAGTACACCTACACCTTCGACGGAGAGCTCGGGTCGCTCGACCACGCGTTCGCGACACCCGAGCTGGCAGCATCCGTCACCGGAGTCGATGTCTGGAACATCAACTCGCCCGAGTGGAGCGACCGCGGCTACGAATTCGGTGCGACCGAACCGGGCACGCCCTACCGCTCGAGCGACCACGACCCGATCGTGATCGGCATCAACTCGGCGCCGGCACCCGTCGACATCGACATCCTGTCGATCAACGACTTCCACGGCCGGCTCGAAGCCGCTCCGCCCATCGCGGGCGCCGCGGTGCTCGGCGGCATGATCGACTCGTACCGCGCCGCCAACCCGAACACCACGTTCGTCGGAGCGGGCGACCTGATCGGAGCGTCGACCTTCACGTCGTTCATCCAGAACGACGAGCCGACCATCGACGCCCTCAACGCGATGGGCCTCGACGCGAGCGCGTTCGGCAACCACGAGTTCGACCAGGGCCGCGAAGACGTCGACGAGCGCATCGTGCCGCGCGCCGACTGGGACTACCTCTCGGCCAACATCTACGACCGCGCCACGGGAGAGCCCGCCTACCAGCAGTACTCGCTCGAGGAGTTCGACGGCGTGACCGTCGCGTTCGTCGGCGCGATGACCGAGGAGCTGCCCAGCCTGGTCAGCCCCGCCGGCATCGCGACGCTCGAGGTGAAGCCGGTCGTGCCCGAGGTCAACCGGGTCGCCGACGAGCTCAGCGACGGCGACGCCGCGAACGGCGAAGCCGACGTGATCATCCTGCTCGTTCACGAGGGGGCCGCGACGGTCGACATTTCGAGCGCGACGGATGACTCGGCCTTCGGCCGCATCGTCACCGGAGCGAACGCCAACGTCGACGCGATCGTCTCGGGCCACACGCACCTCGCCTACGACCACGAGATCCCGATCCCCGGCACCGACACCCTGCGTCCCGTGCTCTCGTCGGGCCAGTACGGCGAGAAATACAGCCACATGGACCTGCAGGTCGACCCGACCAGCGACACGATCCTCAGCATCTCCGCCGAGATTCTTCCGCTCGCCGGCGCATTCACGCCCGACCCCGAGATCGCGCAGATCGTGGCCGACGCGGTAGCGGTGGCGAACGTGAAGGGTGCGGTGAAGGTCGGCGAGATCACGGGCGACTTCAACCGTGCCAGCCAGTCGGGCTCCGCGTTCAGCGAGAACCGCGGAGGGGAGTCGACGCTCGGCAACTTCGTCGCCGACGTGCAACTGGAAGCGACCGCCGAGGCGGGCGCCCAGATCGCGCTGATGAACCCGGGCGGACTGCGCGCCGATCTCAAGTACGCATCGACCGGCGCGGGCGACCCCGACGGCAACGTCACCTACAAAGAGGCGGCGGGCGTGCAGCCCTTCGCCAATACCCTGGTGACGCTCGACCTGACGACCGCGCAGCTCAAGCAGGTGCTTGAGGAACAGTGGCAACCGGCCGGAGCCGGACGTCCGTTCCTCAAGCTCGGCACGTCGAAGTCGCTCGAGTACACCTACGACCCGGCAGCAGCCGCGGGCGACCACATCGACGCGATCTACGTCGACGGTGAACCGGCCGCCGAGGGCGACAGCTTCAAGGTCACGGTCAACTCGTTCCTGGCCTCGGGCGGCGACAACTTCCTGACGCTGGCCCAGGGCACCAACCGTGCCGACTCGGGCAAGATCGACCTGCAGAGCATGGTCGACTACTTCGAGGCCAACCCGGTCGCGAGCCCCGACTACGCCCAGCGCGCGGTCGGAGTGACCGTGGGTTCCGAGGGACCGTTCGCCCCCGGTGACGAGGTCACGCTCGCCCTGTCGTCGTTGCTGTTCAGCAACGGAGAACCCAACGCGGGCACAGCCGTCGTCAGCGCAAACGGCGTCGAACTGGCATCCGCCCCCATCGATCCGACGATCGTCGACACGACCGATGAGGTGGGTCGCGCGAGCGTGACGGTGACGATTCCGGATGACGCGCAGACCGGTGACCTCGTACTGACCGTCACCGTGCCCGAGACCGGCACCTCGGTCGACGTTCCCCTCGCGGTCGTCGCGACTCCGCCGCCGGCCGAGAAGCTGCCGACCACGACCAGTGGCTCGGCGAACAGGCTGCTCGTCATCGGAAACTCTCCCGTCAAGTACACCGTGACGGTGCGCGCCGACGGCGTGGTGCCGACCGGCGACGTGGCGATCTACGACGGTCTCACCCAGATCGCGACGGCGACCCTCACCGAAGACTCGGCCGGCAAGACCACGGTGACGCTGCCGAAGCTGAAGCGCGGTCTGCACCTGCTGACGCCGCACTACGAGGGCAGCGAGACCCTGTTCGGGTCGACCGGCTGGCCGTCGATCGTGCTGGTCTTCTAGCGGGCGCCTTAAACGAGTGCGCGGCCGTATCGATCTCTCCGGTGGGTAAAAAGGAGATTCGGTACGGCCGCGAATGGCTCTCAAAGTGGGAACGACATGGTGCATTTCGGGTGCCGTTCCGATCCAGAGCTTATCCGTTCCCGGGTAATCGCTATAGCCCGTAGTGGACCCCCAGTTTGGGGGCGATTAGGGGGATTGACTGTTATGCACACGCGCCGTGCGTGTCGGAGGGTCTCCAGTAAACTCGGCGGGTGAGTTGGAACGCAGAAATCCCGTGGGACCCCGAAGAAGAACCGCCCTTCGATCCCTTTGCGGAGCCTCCGTTCGACGATGAGGCGCCGTTTCCGGATCGGGCGGGTTTCGATACGGGCGCTAGAACGCCCTACTCAACCAGCGTGAAGGCCAAGAGTGTTCGCTCGGGGCCCGTGCCCACCGCGCTCGAAGCGCTCGAGAAGGTGTTCGGGTACGACTCGTTCCGTGGCGAGCAGGCTCAGATCATCGACACCGTCATCGCGGGCGGCGACGCCCTCGTGCTTATGCCCACCGGCGGCGGCAAGTCGCTCTGCTACCAGATTCCCGCGCTCGTGCGCGACGGAACCGGCGTCGTCATCTCCCCGCTTATCGCCCTGATGCAAGACCAGGTCGACGCCCTCACCGCCGTGGGTGTGCGCGCCGGGTTCCTCAACTCCACGCAAGACGCCGGCGAACGCAATCGCGTCGAACGCGCCTACCTCGACGGCGAACTCGACCTGCTCTACCTCGCCCCCGAACGCCTGCGCGTCTCGTCGACCGCCGAACTGCTCGACCGCGGAACGATCTCGCTCTTCGCCATCGACGAAGCGCACTGTGTGTCGCAGTGGGGCCACGACTTCCGTCCCGACTACCTGCAGCTGTCGATGCTGCATGAGCGCTGGCCGTCGGTGCCGCGCATCGCGCTCACCGCGACCGCCACCGAGGTCACGCACAAAGAGATCGCCAGCAAGCTGCAGCTCGAAGACGCCAAGCACTTCGTGTCGAGCTTCGACCGTCCGAACATCCAGTACCGCATCGAAGCCAAGAACCAGCCGATGCAGCAGCTGCTCGCCCTCATCCGCAGCGAGCACGCGGGCGACGCGGGAATCGTGTACTGCCTCTCGCGCGCCTCGGTCGAGAAGACCGCCGACTTCCTGGTCGAGAACGGCGTCACCGCCCTTCCGTACCACGCCGGTCTCGACTCGCGCATCCGCGCCGCCAACCAGTCGCGCTTCCTGCGCGAAGACGGCGTCGTGATGGTCGCGACCATCGCGTTCGGCATGGGCATCGACAAGCCCGACGTGCGGTTCGTCGCGCACCTCGACCTGCCGAAGAGCGTCGAGGGCTACTACCAGGAGACCGGCCGCGCGGGCCGCGACGGCCTGCCCTCCACGGCCTGGCTCGCCTACGGGCTGCAAGACGTCGTGCAGCAGCGTCGCATGATCCAGCAGTCCGAGGGCGACGACGCCTTCCGCCGCCGACTGGGCGCCAACCTCGACGCGATGCTCGCCCTGTGCGAGACGATCGAATGCCGGCGGATGCAGCTGCTCGCCTACTTCGGAGAATCCAGCTCTCCGTGCATGAACTGTGACACCTGCCTCACGCCGCCCGAGGGTGTCGACGGCACCATCCCGGCACAGAAGCTGCTGTCGACCGTCGTGCGACTGTGGCGCGAGAAGCAGCAGCGCTTCGGAGCCGGCCACATCATCGACATCCTGGTCGGCAAGACCACGCCGCGCATGAGCCAGTACGGCCACGACCAGCTGAAGACCTTCGGCATCGGCGCCGACCTGAGCGAACAGGAGTGGCGCGGAGTCGTGCGCCAGATGCTCGCCCAGGGCCTGCTCGCGGTGCAGGGCGAATACGGAACCTTCGCGGTGACCGAAGCGAGCGCGGGTGTGCTCGACGGCTCGCGACCGGTGAAGCTGCGCAAGGAGCCCGAGCGTGGTGCCGGGCGCGCGGCGAAGAAGTCGAAGGTCGCCGCCGATCTGCCCGTGGGCGCCGTCGACCTGTTCGAGGCGCTGCGCGTCTGGCGCTCTGCCGAGGCGAAAGCGCAAGAGGTGCCGGCCTACATCATCTTCGGAGACGCGACCCTGCGCGGCATCGCGATCTCTCGCCCCGACTCGCTCGGCGAGCTCGGCGGCATCAGCGGGGTCGGCGAGAACAAGCTCGCGAAGTACGGCGAGGCGCTGCTCGAAGTGGTGGCGGCGAACTAGCGCGCTATCGCTGGTTGAGTAAGGCCGTCTACGGCCTGTATCGAAACCCCTCGTGAGGTTTCGATACGGTCGCTAGAGCGACCTACTCAACCAGCGGCTGGGGCTTCGCGTTGCGCCGCGATCTGCTTGTGCACGTCGTCCATGTCGAGACCACGCACGGCGTCGATCACCTGCGTGAGCGCGGGCGCCGGCAGGGCGCCGGGCTGCGAGAACACCAGCACGCCGTCGCGGAACGCCATAAGCGTCGGAATCGACGTGATGCCCGCAGCGCCGGCGAGCGCCTGCTGGTCTTCGGTGTCGACCTTGGCGAAGGTGATGTCGTCGTTCGTGTTGCTGGCCTCTTCGAAGATCGGGCCGAACTGCTTGCAGGGGCCGCACCATTCGGCCCAGAAGTCGACGAGCACGATTCCGGGCTCGAGAACGGTGGTTTCGAAGTCGTCTGCGGTGAGGTTTACGGTAGCCATCGAACCAGCCTAGAAGGCGCGCCTGCGAAGCGCATGCCCGTGCGAGTCGCACCCGCGAACGGGGGGCAAATCCACGAAGCATATTGGGTCGCATCTGTACCCCCTTTGGGGGTCTAGGTAGCGGGTGGCGCTGTGCCACTATGTCGTCGTTACCCGGAGGCATCATGACGACTTACCCGAAAATTCGTCGCGAAAAAAATCCCCGATTCGCGATCGCAATCACAGCAACAATTGCCCTGATCGGCGCCCTTGTGGTGCCCGTCGGCATCGCGGCCAATGCCGCGGGCGAGTGTGCCGCCGGCTCGAACCCGATCGTGTGCGAGAACAGCAAACCCGGCACCGACCCGTCGGTCTGGGACATCGACGACGCCGGCGATCCGACGATCCAAGGCTTCTCGACCGACATCAGCGTGAACGTGGGCTCGAAGGTCGACTTCAAGATCGACACCAACGCCGCGGACTACACGATCGACATCTACCGCACCGGCTGGTACGACGGGCTCGGCGCGCGCTTCATCGACAGCGTCGAACCCCTGCACACCCCGCAGGCCGCCCAGCCCGCGTGCATCTCCGACACCGCGACCGAGATCTACGACTGCGGCACCTGGAACATCTCGGCGTCGTGGAACGTGCCGTCGACGGCCGTCTCGGGCGTCTACGTCGCCCTGCTCACCCGCGCCGACACCGGCGGCACCAGCCACATCACCTTCGTCGTGCGCAACCAGGCCAGCCACTCGGCCGTGCTCTTCCAGACCTCCGACCCGACCTGGCAGGCATACAACACCTACGGCGGATCCGACTTCTATCAGGGCGCCGCGCACAACCGCGCTTACAAGGTCAGCTACAACCGGCCGATCGCCACCCGCGGCCTCGCCGAAGGACGCGACTTCTACTTCAGTGCCGAGTACGCGATGGTGCGCTTCCTCGAGAAGAACGGCTACGACGTCAGCTACTTCAGCGGCGTCGACACCGACCGGTACGGTTCGCTGCTCACCAACCACTCGGTCTTTTTGTCGGTCGGCCACGACGAGTACTGGTCCACCGGCCAGCGCGCCAACGTCGAGGCCGCGCGCGACGCGGGCCTCAACCTGCAGTTCCTCTCCGGCAACGAGGTGTACTGGCACACGCGCTACGAGCCGTCGGCCGACCTCAGCAACACCCCGTACCGCACCCTCGTGAGTTACAAAGAGACCTGGTCGAACGCGAAGATCGACCCCAGCAACACCTGGACGGGAACCTGGCGCGATCCGCGGTTCGCCTCGCCGGCCAACGGCGGGGGCAAGCCCGAGAACAGCCTCACCGGAACGTCGTACATGTCGAACTCCGACGACCTCGCGATCGCCGTGACCGCGGCGCAGGGCAAAACACGGATGTGGCGCAACACCGGTCTGTCGTCGATGACCGGCGCCAGCGTGTCACTGGCCGAACACACCATCGGCTACGAGTCCGACGAAGACGTCGACAATGGGTTCCGCCCGTCGGGGCTCGTGCGCCTCAGCACCACGACCGGTTCCACGCCCGAATACCTGCAGGACTTCGGCAACGAAGTGCTGCCGGGCACCACCACCCACAACGTCACCCTCTACCGGGCCGCCAGCGGAGCGCTCGTCTTCAGCGCGGGAACGATCCAGTGGGCCTGGGGACTCGACCAGCAACACGACGGAAACGGGGCACCGGCAGACCCCCGGATGCAACAGGCCCAGGTCAACCTCCTAGCCGACATGGGCGCCCAACCGGCCACTCTCGACCCAGATCTCGATGCGGCGACGGAAACGACCGACGAGACCGGCCCAGCGGTGACGGTGACCTCGCCGACCGCGGGTTCCTCGATCGCGAACGGCGCCGTCGTCAACCTCACCGGCACCGCGACCGACGTCGGGGGAGTCGTCGCCGGCGTCAACGTCTCGACCGACAACGGCTCTACCTGGCACGCGGCGACGGGCACCTCGTCGTGGAGCTACACCTACGTGCAGCACGGCTCGGGCAGCGTTCCCGTGCTGATCCGCGCCGCCGACGACAGCGGCAATTACACGGCGACACCGAAGAGCGTCTCGTACACGGTGACCGGCCCGTACAGCGTGTTCGGCCTCGAGGCGCCGGTCAAAGTCGACGCCGGCGACCACGAAGCGGTTCAGGCCGGGTTGCGTTTCACCGCGACCACCGACGGCTTTATCACCGGCGTGCGGTTCTACAAGAGCGTGGCCAACACCGGTGTGCACACCGGAGCGCTCTGGAGCGCGTCGGGTGTGCGGCTCGCGAACGTGACCTTCGCCAACGAGACCGCGTCGGGCTGGCAGAGCGCCACCTTCGCGTCG
>Ga0247811_1000343_pt1 | contig 15220 bp, 8 predicted proteins | sample UWRJL134311R1_FD_189018 | JGI IMG/M metagenome (GOLD analysis project Ga0247811, IMG submission 189018) | Plant litter microbial communities from Arlington Agricultural Research Station in Wisconsin, United States - UWRJ-L134-311R-1 | ecosystem: Environmental > Terrestrial > Plant litter >...
CGCTTTACCAAGATATCTCCCCGTTAACTTAGCTCGTTGCATGCCATTTGCCGTGTTTTGAGCTCTCCGGGTATTTTCTGCTTCTGGGACTGCTAAATATACAGCCAGCATAACTGTACTTTCTGGAATAGAGAAATCAATTGGCTGGTCAATAGCCTTTGCTGTTGTTTTATCTTTCCGAAGTTTGCCAATCATTTCGTAAGCATATTCAACATTTGCGGCTGAATCGGTCCCATTTGATAAATATTATGTTTTTATCGTCTCCTGATGATTTTTTTTTAATTTCTGAAAATAATAAGTTCCATTCTGGTCTATTGAAATTCTTCGCAGAGAAATCTTCACGATAAATTCCTTTGACTTTGATATTGTAGTATTTACAATACTTTAATAATCTTTCCTTCTACGCCGGCAAGGAGTAGCCTTTCCTTTTTGTTCGTCAGTACTTACTCGGACATATAAATAGGCAGTTTCCATAACAAAAATTTTAAAGAGATTTCTTTATTTTCTTTTAGTAGAGAACAAGGCTAGGCATCTCAATTAGTTACATAAATTTACGAAAAGAGTAATCTTTGATGTAAATCAACAGGCATTTATTAGTGTACTGTATTTACTCATTTTTTAGTGATAAGTTAAACATAAGACGAGACAATGTTAGAAAAGAAATTTAAATAAAACTATCAACACAAGCTAATTAAAGCTATTATAAGTGTTTAGAAAATGGGAAAAGAAATTTTTCATTCTAAAACTTTACTGTACCTAGCAAAAGGAGTAGGGAAAAATTCAAGAGAATTATTAAATTTTGATTTAGATTATATAGCGTGAAAAAATTCAAATATGCTTTTTTTAAGCATCTTTTTTTGTCTAATGGATTTATAAAAACAGGTAGTTATTTGCAGATTGAAATTGACAAAAAATATTGATTAATGGTGTGAGTGAAATATAAAAACTTAAAGAATTGAGATTTTATAATAGCCCTATAAAAAATGAATCCCACGGAATACGCGGGATTCTAGATTTTCATCTACGGCATATAGCCTTATTGTGATAAGATTAAAGATTAGAAATTTTAATCAGTAACAAATATATAGAAAAAACATTATGATTAGAAAAAGGAAAACCGTAATTGTCTTAATTTTTTTTATAGTAAATTCCATGCAGATTAAATTTAAGAAATATGGCAAAGATTTTAGGATTAGATTTAGGAACTAACTCGATTGGGTGGGCAATTGTAGAGAAAGATAATAACGACTTTTTTCTTGTAGATAAAGGAGTTCGGATATTTTCGGAAGGTGTAAATATTGAAGCAAAAACAAATAGTGAAAGTTCAAAGGCCGCTCAAAGAACTGATTATAGAAGCGCTAGAAAACTAAAATATAGAAGAAAAGTTAGAAAGATTGATTTGCTTAAAATTTTGTCAGATAATAATTTGTGCCCAAAATTATCTGATAAGCAATTATCTGATTGGCGTTACAAAAAGATTTACCCTCAAAATGATGAATTTAGAAGATGGTTAAGTACGGATAATCAGGATAATGAAGATGAAAGAAAAGAGCAAAAAGATAACCCCTATTATTTTAGATTCATTTCGGTTAAAAACTCACTTAATCTAAGTAGTAAACTAGATAGATATTATCTAGGAAGAGCTTTTTATCATATTGCTCAAAGGAGAGGTTTTTTGAGTAATAGACTAGATAGTTCTGATAATTCAATTATTGAAGAAAAGAAATTTGAAATAAATTCTATAATTAATGAATCTCATTCAATCGCTGAATTTTCAGAATTATTTATTGATTTTCTTTCTTCATTCGATAAGGATGAGGCTCTAGATAAACCTTTATTTACGTTATCAAGAGCATTTAATGCAATAATTAAGGATAATTCTACATTGGTTTATGATGATTTAAAAGAAAAGTTAATAGAACGTTTGAATAAGAAAGAATTTCTTGGTCCGGTAAAAAGAGCTATTAGCGATTTATCTGAAAAAATTGAAAATGCAAAATGCTTAACACTTGGAGAATATTTTTACACCTTATATGAAAAAGGAGAAAAAATTAGAGGAGAATATACTCACAGAGAAGATCATTACTTGAAAGAGCTTGAAACTATTTGTAGTAGGCAGAATATTTCAAGTGAGTTAAAAAATAAAATTAAAGAAGCAATATTTTTTCAAAGACCTTTAAAATCCCAAAAAGGATTGGTTGCTAAATGTCCTTTTGAGAATAAAAAAGCGTGTGTGCCTATTTCGCATCCGGATTATGAAGAATTTAGAATGTATAGTTATTTGAATAATATTAAGATAAAAACTCCAAATGACGATAAACTTCGGGTGCTAAATGCTGATGAAAGAGAACAAATAGATTTTTTATTTTACAGAAAATCAAAAGCTAACTTTGACTTTGCCGAAATAGCAAAAAAACTAACTCCTAAAAACTTAAAACCAGGTTACTACAAAGACAAAAATAGTAAAGATTATGATGTTTTATTTAATTATAATTTAGGCAGCAATGTAGCTGGTTGTCCAACAATTGCCAATCTAAGAGAGGTTTTTGGTAAAGATTGGAAGGGATATTTATCTTCTAATTTCTTGAAAAATACTAAAACCGAAAATAACAAAGTAGTTAGAAAGACAGAAGAAGATATAATTGAGGATGTATGGCACGTTTTGTTTCGTTTTGATAAAGAAGAACTTTTGAAGCAATTTGCTATTGATAATCTTAGTTGTGATGAAAAAACGGCCAATAAGTTTTCTAAAATAAAGTTAAAACAAGATTATGGATCCTTGAGTTTAAAGGCGATTCGTAATATTTTGCCTTACTTAAAGGAAAATTTAATTTATTCTCATTCCGTTTTTCTGGCAAATATGAAAAATATTTTGCCAGCTGAAATCTGGAATAATGAAGAAAACAAAAGGGTAATCAACACTGAAATTAATTCTATTTTAGAAAATTATAAAGTTTATAGTAATAATATAGAGATTGTTAATGGATTAATTAATAACATTAAAAAAGAGAATGGGACTTGGAGTTCAAACAATAAATTCGTTGCTGCGATTTATAAAAAGGATTTAGAAAAACAAGTCAAAGATTTTTTTAGTACCAAAAAATGGAATGAAACACCAATTGAATATCAAGCATCAATTTTGAAAGAATGTTTTGAACTTTTTTCAACTCAGATGCAATTGAAATCAGGAAGAGGAGAATTCGCAAAGAAGAAAACAATTGATGAGATTTTAAAACAATTTTTGAATGATAATTTTAATGTAGATGAGGGAGGCTTAAAAAAGCTATACCATCCATCAGCTATTGAAGTTTATAAAAAAGCAAAAAGAAGTGAAGATGATGGGAAGTTATATTTAGGAAGTCCATTAATTTCTTCTATCAAAAATCCAATGGCTATGCGTTCTTTACATCAATTGAGAAAAGTAGTTAATCAATTGATTAAAGATGATTTAATTGATGAAGAAACGGTAATTCATATCGAAATGCCAAGAGAATTAAATTCTGCTAATGAAAGAGTGTCAATACGACAATGGCAAGAAGAATTAAAAAACAGAAGGAATAAATATGCTGAAGAAATTAAATCAATTTTTAGAGGTGATATTAAAATGGATGACTTTAATGATGTTAATAGAATAGAATATGAACCAACTGAAAATGATATTTTAAAATACCAGCTGTGGATTGAACAAAATAAAGTATGTCTTTATACCGGTAAAACTATTTGTTTGTCAGATTTTATAGGAAGCAATCCTAAATTTGATATAGAGCATACTATCCCTAGAAGTAGAAGTTTAGACAATTCTCAAACCAATAAAACATTATGTTGCTCGATTTACAATAGAGAAGTAAAAAAAGATAAAATTCCTTTCGAGTGCGGAAATAGTGATGAAATTTTATTAAGAATTAGTCATTGGTATGCTAAATATAAAGGATTGGAAGATCAAATTAAAGATGTTTCTAAAAAAATAAAAGTAGCTTCAACCAAAGAAAATAGAGATAAAAATATAATTAAAAGAACGAAATTAAAATTTGAGCGCACTTATTATTATAAAAAATATAAGTCGTTTACTATTGAAGAAATTCCAGAAGGATTTAAAAATAGTCAATCTGTAGATATTGGTATTATTAGCAAATATGGAAATTTATTTTTAAAAACAGCATTTAGTAAAGTATATGCAGTAAAAGGAAAAACCACAGGCAATTTGAGACAAATGTGGGGATTGGAAGAAAAAACAAGGGATAATCACGCCCACCATGCAAAAGATGCTGTTGTGGTCGCATGTTGTACAAGAGATATAAATGATGCTTTAGCAAATTATTATCACGATTTAGAACAGTTTGAATTTTACGGAAAACCAAAACCATCATTCTCTCACAGAATTCCATGGAAAGGATTTAATGATGATGTAAAAGAGTTTGATAATAATATATTAATAAGTCATCATACGCCAGATGTTTTTTCGACGCAAAGTAAAAAAGCCATTAGAAAAAGAGGTATAATTCAGCGAAACGAAAACGGTGAAATCAAATACAAGCAGGGAGATACAGTTCGTGGAGCATTGCATAAAGAAAGTTTTTATGGTGCAATTTTAAGAGAAGAGTTAGATAAAAAAACAGGAAAAGCTGAAGAAGTTGTAAAATATGTAAAACGTCAATCTATTAGTTTATTTAAAGATACAGATTTGAAAAATATAGTAGATGATAAAGTGAAAGAGATTGTTGAGAAAAGTAGAGAACAAGAAAAACAAATCAAAATAGAAATTGAGGAGTTAAAAAAGCAAATGAAAAATGTAAAAGAAGAAGAAGAGCAACAATTTAAAGACGCTATAGAACTTCTTGAAATTAAAATAAAAAATGAATTATATGTTTTACCAAATCAAAATGGTTCTCCTGTGCCAATAAAAAAAATACGCTATTTTACTAATGATGTAAGTAATCCGTTATTGATAAAAAAACATAGGGATGTATCAAGACACGAACATAAACAACATTATTTTGCAAAGAATGATGGAAATTATTGTTTTGCAATATATGAAGGAAAAGATAAAAAAGATAAATTTATTACGGAATATAAAGTTGTGAATAATTATGAAGCAGGAAAATATTATAATTCAAAAGCTAATACACACAAATTTCCATTAGAGTTTAATGTAGAAGATAAAAACAAAAATGTATTAGAGTTAAAATTTCTATTAAAAACAGGAACTTTAGTCTTGTTTTATAAAAATTTTAAAGATGAAATATGGGAATTAGATAATTTAGATTTAGCGAAAAGATTGTATAAAACGGTCGCTATTGAAGCGGATGGCAGGATTCAGTTTAGATTGCATTCAACTTCAAAACCTGATGGACAATTAGAAAAATCATCGGAAATTAATTTTGAGATTGCTAAAGAGAAGTTAAGGCTTTCAAAATCAGCATTAAATGTAATAGTTGAAGGATTCGATTTTAAAATTTCTTCAACTGGAAAAATTTCTAAAATGTAATTCTATTTTGAAAAGTTTGGCATTGATCAAGCTGATAAATATTTTAATATGCTTTATGATTGTTTTGATAGAATAGAGGTGAATCCTTTTTTATTTCCATCAGCCGACCACATCAAGAAAGGATATCGGTATTGTGTTTGTGGTGTTGATACTATTTACTATCGAATCAATGGACATAAGAGGATAGAGATTATTACCATTATTGGAAGGCAAGATTTTGATAGCAGTTCTTTGACATAAGCCATTCAATCTTAAACATCCAAACCACAACTGAAAGGTATGGCATTCGCCCAGCAGGAATGCAGTATCGTAAGTTGTGGTTTGATTAAAGATTAGAACACGATATTTTTCGCCTGAGGTCGGCCATAGGCTTGTATGTTGTGGTTTGATTAAAGATTAGAAAACACGATATTTGTAACTGATGCTATAATCGCTGACGGAGTGTTGTGGTTTGATTAAAGATTAGAAAACACGATATTTTTGCTCATGTATTTAAGTACATAATTAGGGTTGTGGTTTGATTAAAGATTAGAAAACACGATATTCCAGAATTTTGCTAAAGAAACGGCAACTATGTTGTGGTTTGATTAAAGATTAGAAAACACGATATTACTCATGTCAAACATTTCGCCTACCGTGTAGTTGTGGTTTGATTAAAGATTAGAAAACACGATATTTTTGCTTTCATAATAGTGTGTTTTGTGTTAGTTGTGGTTTGATTAAAGATTAGAAAACACGATATTACTTTCATAAGACATTCCTGCAACCATTACGTTGTGGTTTGATTAAAGATTAGAAAACACGATATTATCAACTCTTTAAATAAGTCCAATTCGTCAGTTGTGGTTTGATTAAAGATTAGAAACACGATATTATGCAGGAGTTAAATGTCGAATCTGTAAAGGTTGTGGTTTGATTAAAGATTAGAAAACACGATATTAATTTTACAGTTTCGCTTTTCGTTGTACTTGTTGTGGTTTGATTAAAGATTAGAAAACACGATATTACTTGTCGGAAAAGCCCTTTTACTGCCCGTGTTGTGGTTTGATTAAAGATTAGAAAACACGATATTTCTAAACACGTTATGCTGCACAACTACACTGTTGTGGTTTGATTAAAGATTAGAAAACACGATATTCCAAATCAGCGTATTTATTAAGATTGTTCTGTTGTGGTTTGATTAAAGATTAGAAAACACGATATTGCCAGCTGTCCGACTGTCGGCAGGGCGATGGTTGTGGTTTGATTAAAGATTAGAAAACACGATATTGCCATAATGAAACGGTCCACAATGAAATACGTTGTGGTTTGATTAAAGATTAGAAAACACGATATTTCACCAAACGGTGCAACGGCTGTAATCACGGTTGTGGTTTGATTAAAGATTAGAAAACACGATATTTTGATCAAATTCTCCCGTTTTTGAATTAAAGTTGTGGTTTGATTAAAGATTAGAAAACACGATATTTAAAAGTTTTAGGCTTGTTTTCCTGAATAGTTGTGGTTTGATTAAAGATTAGAAAACACGATATTGTAAATTTTGTTTTTGCATTCGGTTCATCCGTTGTGGTTTGATTAAAGATTAGAAAACACGATATTAATGCAGATTGAGCATTTTTTAAAGCAGTAGTTGTGGTTTGATTAAAGATTAGAAAACACGATATTACGTCGGAACGGTGAAACGGTACAGCGTGTGTTGTGGTTTGATTAAAGATTAGAAAACACGATATTTGGATACGTTATTTTCTATTGTTGTATATGGTTGTGGTTTGATTAAAGATTAGAAAACACGATATTAAGACAGGCGACATTTATCGTTACCAGTAAGTTGTGGTTTGATTAAAGATTAGAAAACACGATATTGTTAACTTTACGGTAGCCAGTGTCGCGTACGTTGTGGTTTGATTAAAGATTAGAAAACACGATATTCTAGCAGCTAAATCAAAGGCGATCTGTTCGGTTGTGGTTTGATTAAAGATTAGAAAACACGATATTGCATATTGGAATTTCCGTTGGTAAACCCATGTTGTGGTTTGATTAAAGATTAGAAAACACGATATTATTTATAAATTCAGTTTTCATTACGTCAGTGTTGTGGTTTGATTAAAGATTAGAAAACACGATATTATTGCTGAGGGAATAAAAAACATTGAAAACGTTGTGGTTTGATTAAAGATTAGAAAACACGATATTGTGTTGATTGTTTAAGATAGTGTTTCGCTGGTTGTGGTTTGATTAAAGATTAGAAAACACGATATTACTTTATTATCGAACATTTCTTCACGCATAGTTGTGGTTTGATTAAAGATTAGAAAACACGATATTAGCAGTAACTTAAATAAAAACAATCCGCAAGTTGTGGTTTGATTAAAGATTAGAAAACACGATATTTTGCCGTTTCTCGATACAGTCGTTGTCATAGTTGTGGTTTGATTAAAGATTAGAAAACACGATATTCGGTATGCGCCGCCGTAATATGTGGTACCAGTTGTGGTTTGATTAAAGATTAGAAAACACGATATTTTGTTTCCCTTTCTGCACTTGGATCAACAAGTTGTGGTTTGATTAAAGATTAGAAAACACGATATTTTTATAAAATGCAGTAAAACGAACACGAGGGTTGTGGTTTGATTAAAGATTAGAAAACACGATATTTATCCAAAGTGAATAGTTGCTGGATATAAAGTTGTGGTTTGATTAAAGATTAGAAAACACGATATTGTTAAATGAGTTTTTAAACGAAGCTTCTAAGTTGTGGTTTGATTAAAGATTAGAAAACACGATATTAGATTACTTTTTTCATAATAGAAGTGTTAGGTTGTGGTTTGATTAAAGATTAGAAAACACGATATTCCATCCGTGTCTCCTGTTGGGTAGCCTAGAGTTGTGGTTTGATTAAAGATTAGAAAACACGATATTGTTTTTAGTTGTGTTTGTGCCTACTGTAGAGTTGTGGTTTGATTAAAGATTAGAAAACACGATATTCCAGCAGTAGGAACTTTGTACACGCTTAAGTTGTGGTTTGATTAAAGATTAGAAAACACGATATTGCGAGGCAGCACAGTTAAACGTCGTAAGTAGTTGTGGTTTGATTAAAGATTAGAAAACACGATATTAAAGTTTCCTACTCCCCATAATGTTCCAGTGTTGTGGTTTGATTAAAGATTAGAAAACACGATATTCATCCGTCTGCATTTACTGGTGCCGGTAGGTTGTGGTTTGATTAAAGATTAGAAAACACGATATTATATGACCACGAGGTATACATGGGAATCTAGTTGTGGTTTGATTAAAGATTAGAAAACACGATATTATATGACCACGAGGTATACATGGGAATCTAGTTGTGGTTTGATTAAAGATTAGAAAACACGATATTAAACCGTTACACCGTCGCTGTTTTCTGTACGTTGTGGTTTGATTAAAGATTAGAAAACACGATATTGGCGGAACATTTTTACTACACCTCAAAATTGTTGTGGTTTGATTAAAGATTAGAAAACACGATATTCTTTGCTTCGCGCCCAGCTGGAAAATAAGGTTGTGGTTTGATTAAAGATTAGAAAACACGATATTATAGTAAAGGCACGGCAAAACGCGCCTATCGTTGTGGTTTGATTAAAGATTAGAAAACACGATATTGCGTAAGTCTTTTGTAAATTAGGCCCCAAGGTTGTGGTTTGATTAAAGATTAGAAAACACGATATTATATCATATTCGACTAGGCGCTCGGGCGCTGTTGTGGTTTGATTAAAGATTAGAAAACACGATATTAACTTAGAGCTCTCGTCGACGACGCACATAGTTGTGGTTTGATTAAAGATTAGAAAACACGATATTATCCCTGCGCGCAGTAACGACCTCAAACCAGTTGTGGTTTGATTAAAGATTAGAAAACACGATATTGAGTCAGTCGCATATTATCGTCGCGACCTGTTGTGGTTTGATTAAAGATTAGAAAACACGATATTTTATTCAGAAGCATCATATACAATTCAAGGTTGTGGTTTGATTAAAGATTAGAAAACACGATATTTATTAACATAAATAATGGTTCAATGATGACGTTGTGGTTTGATTAAAGATTAGAAAACACGATATTAAGTCTGTAATGAAGGTGAAGAAGTGCCGCGTTGTGGTTTGATTAAAGATTAGAAAACACGATATTAGAAGCATAATCATTTCCCTCAGATGATCCGTTGTGGTTTGATTAAAGATTAGAAAACACGATATTTTATAATTATTTATACGGGTCTAGCCGAGGGTTGTGGTTTGATTAAAGATTAGAAAACACGATATTCAAGACCACGCTTTACAATGATTTCAAAAGTTGTGGTTTGATTAAAGATTAGAAAACACGATATTACTTGGCGGGAAATAATCTACTACCCCGGAGTTGTGGTTTGATTAAAGATTAGAAAACACGATATTTATTCCTGTTTTTAATCCTTTATTCCATGCGTTGTGGTTTGATTAAAGATTAGAAAACACGATATTCAGAGAGCTCAGTGCTTCGCCGAGTCCTTTGTTGTGGTTTGATTAAAGATTAGAAAACACGATATTTTATATAAATTATTGGGCCGATAAAAAGCTGTTGTGGTTTGATTAAAGATTAGAAAACACGATATTATTACGTGATCGAGCACCGCATAAACACCAGTTGTGGTTTGATTAAAGATTAGAAAACACGATATTTAAAGTTTGGAGCAGGTAAAGAAGTCAAAGGTTGTGGTTTGATTAAAGATTAGAAAACACGATATTCTGTGATTAATGCTATGTCTTTACTAATGGTTGTGGTTTGATTAAAGATTAGAAAACACGATATTCCGGACATTTACGAACCGTGCGAAGAACTTGTTGTGGTTTGATTAAAGATTAGAAAACACGATATTGAATGATGAGCAGTATGTTAGGCTTCATAGGTTGTGGTTTGATTAAAGATTAGAAAACACGATATTTCAAGTCATCAAGGAAAACGAATTGCCGTTGTTGTGGTTTGATTAAAGATTAGAAAACACGATATTCCAAACGAACCGCCTTCAGGTGTTCCAACTGTTGTGGTTTGATTAAAGATTAGAAAACACGATATTAAAAAAATACGAATGGATTGAACAGGCTTTGTTGTGGTTTGATTAAAGATTAGAAAACACGATATTCAATATATCCAAAATTGCAACTGACAACATGTTGTGGTTTGATTAAAGATTAGAAAACACGATATTTGGCCGGCTTTGTTTATTTATGCGCCAGAAGTTGTGGTTTGATTAAAGATTAGAAAACACGATATTTTAACGCCTTCAAACATTCAGGAAGTAAAGTTGTGGTTTGATTAAAGATTAGAAAACACGATATTGCTTTTTGACAAAAATACAATCGCGCCGCTGTTGTGGTTTGATTAAAGATTAGAAAACACGATATTTTCGTCTACTTGTATAGACGTTACTGCGTTGTTGTGGTTTGATTAAAGATTAGAAAACACGATATTTCAAAAGTCGAATACGAGTAGGCGAGTACTGTTGTGGTTTGATTAAAGATTAGAAAACACGATATTCCGCTCATTTTCTCCTCGCGAAGTTTATAGGTTGTGGTTTGATTAAAGATTAGAAAACACGATATTTATTGCTGACAACATTCAAATGTTAGTAACGTTGTGGTTTGATTAAAGATTAGAAAACACGATATTCAATGTTATCTTTTAGAAAAGAAAGTAGTTGTTGTGGTTTGATTAAAGATTAGAAAACACGATATTAAAATGGCGCAATAACAACAATCCAAACAAGTTGTGGTTTGATTAAAGATTAGAAAACACGATATTATTTACAACGTGCGCCTGCAGGCAGAAAGTGTTGTGGTTTGATTAAAGATTAGAAAACACGATATTCCGATTCTGTTGCAGGTTCTTCAGATGCATGTTGTGGTTTGATTAAAGATTAGAAAACACGATATTGGACCACCTTCATAAATAAACGGCAATTCAGTTGTGGTTTGATTAAAGATTAGAAAACACGATATTTTGTCCTCAAGAGGAAATGTATTGACAAATGTTGTGGTTTGATTAAAGATTAGAAAACACGATATTTGGTTAATTAATTTTTTCGAAACTTGACATGTTGTGGTTTGATTAAAGATTAGAAAACACGATATTCATATAATTTCTAACACCGCCACGAGCATAGTTGTGGTTTGATTAAAGATTAGAAAACACGATATTAAAATATATTGTGTAACTGCTCCAATATAGTTGTGGTTTGATTAAAGATTAGAAAACACGATATTAGATCCAAGAAAACACTTTGGGAAAGATTAGTTGTGGTTTGATTAAAGATTAGAAAACACGATATTCCGATTCTGTTGCAGGTTCTTCAGATGCATGTTGTGGTTTGATTAAAGATTAGAAAACACGATATTTTTTACACCTGTAATCGGTGTGTTTGGATTGTTGTGGTTTGATTAAAGATTAGAAAACACGATATTAATTGGCTTGTTACCTTCTAATAATCAAAGGATTAAATTGAGATATCGTATAGAAAAATGCTTCTTTTTTGGATTGATACCCCACGATTGAAGCATTTTTTTGTTTCTAGAAACAATTATGTTTCTTTTTTGCTAAAACAATTCTAATTGAGTGGGCTGAGGTGCCGAGGGTACGGCTGCTTTCCCCCAAAAATTTAAAATATTGCCAAACTGTTTATCGGTTATTCGAAGTACACTTACTTTTCCCAGCGGTGGTAGTAATCTGTGGATTCTCTTTTCATGAACATCGGCACTTTCTCCGCTTGCGCAATGGCGGACATAAACAGAATATTGCATCATCGAGAATCCATCTTTTAATAAATTGTTTCTAAATCCAGATGCATTTCGTCTGTCTTTTTTTGTTTCTGTGGGGAGATCAAAAAAAACAAATAACCACATTATTCGATATCCGTTAAGCTCCATAATGCAGGATATTTAATTTTTTTTCGATTTCCTGTGAAGCATTGTTGGAGAGAGCTGGAAGTCTTTTGTAAAGCTATCATTAAAGGACTTTTCTCATCTTTAAAATAAACCGTTCTAGTTAATATTTGTAATAATTCAGCCTTAATAAAAGTGTTTAATTCTTGTTCATCAAAACGCTGCATAATTTCAAATACTTTTTCATCTACAATAGGACGAAACGGTTCCATAATATCGTCAGCAAGTGCGAAAGCATTGTACTTACTTTTATGGTGGATTCCTAATGTATTGAGTAGGCCACTTCCGGAAAGAGCTCTTGCCGTTGCTGCTCTTAAAATGGCGTATCCATAATTCAGGAAATTATTCGGATAGTCTCCATACCGTTCCCGTTTTATTCCGTCAAATTCTAAATTTGGTTGAGGGAAATATTTCCAGTATTGTTGCGCCGCAACTCCTTCCATATTAGATGAATCTCCGCTTAATACTTTGCTTGCCAAAAATACAAAACTATTTTTGGAATCAGTTATTTTTTCGAGTAACTGCCCTTGGTTTTTAATTTTTTCAATTATGGTTTGCTGCCATAATTGCTTTTTTAATGGTATGGAAGCTTCAATTTGATTTTTAAATATTTCCTGTTGAATATGATGACTGTTAAGGTTTAACAACATCCCATTAGGAAGATGATTCTTTCCGCATATAACAATAGAGGTATTGTTATCAACAAGTAAATTCATAGCAGGAATGCTGAGGTAGATTTCATTATGATCGAGAACAAGAAAGCCAATATCCTCAATTGGGATAGAGCTCTCTTTTATTTCTGATTTTAGTACTAGCTGATTGTTTTTTGCCGTTATGGAAAATTTGTTTTCAATTAAAATAGTTCTCTTTAGCATATATTCAATTTGAAATTATAAATAACCATTTGTTCAACTTAATATGAGTCTTTCATTATTTGTCTAAAGTTCGACTTAAAAGAAATGTTGTTTTTACGGTTTTCCATAATTTACAGATTTTAGTTTTAACATTATCTCATGCAAGATTTGTTATGCTAGTCTATTAAAGTAATATATTACTCTTCGAAGTGATAATATTTAGAATTATCAAAAGCAATTAATCCATTAGGTTTTCATACTTAAAATAGTTTTACCAAAAAAAATAATTTTAAAATTGCGTAGAGATTAACTAGTTTTTATTTTATTAAATTTTAGCAAATGCTTTATTTTACTACCTCATGCTTCATAAAAACTCTCAAAAGAGTCGGCTAAAAGTTTCAAATCTTCAAGTAAAAGGTTTGTATTTACTCCTTCTAGGTCACTTGAGGAGACAACTACTTTGTAGTTGTCTCTTTTTTTATGCCTATAAATATTTGTTTATCAAGATTTTATCACCTGATATTTTACGGTTCGATTTTTTTCATGCAGAATCCTTAGTCTGTTTGAAATAAACAGTCTAAAAGCAGGTTATTCGGTATTTAACAGGGACTAAGGGCGGTTCGAAGTCCCACTAAGGATATGATATTTTTTTCTCTTTTGGTTTGTCGTAATTTTTTGATACTAAATATAGTAATTCTAATATGATTTTGGCTTCTTTCTCATCTACCTGAATGCCGTTCTTGGAAAGAATAATAACGGCTTTTTCTACTGAAATATTCTTTTCAATGAAATTCATTTTTTTTAGTTTTTCGGTTATTTTTTTTTGATAAAATTTTTAAAAATGCTTGATTTAAATCTAAAGAAAGAGCCCCTGTTTTAAAATCAATATCTGTCGGTGGAATAAGGTTTACAAGATGTCTTTTATCTGAGGTTTCAAATTCAGAAAATCTTTCAAAGATTTTCACTAAAGTATTATCTTCTATTTGATTTTTTTTATCAATACCTTTTAATTTAGCTGTAATATCATTTGCTTCCTTTTTAAGATTTTGGGTGCTGATTTGATTCTCTCTTTTTAATTCATTATAGTCATCAATTTTTAATATTCCGGTTATAAATAATTTTCTGCCTTGAGAAAGGATTAACTTCTCCTCATTTATTTTTCTCTCTAATCCTTTTTGAGCGTATAGATAACTTGCTTTCAGTGTCTTTATATTCTGGTCTTCCAAAATATTCTTAAATAATTCAATTGTATTATTTGAGAGTATAAACTGTTGAAGTTTCTTTTGATAACAATTATTAAGGGAAATTGCATCTATTCTTGTTTTGCAGCCATCACGGCAATGATAATATGGGTATTTTTTTGATCTTCCTTTTGAAATACTTCCGACAAGTTTTCGATTACAAATAGGACATGTTAGAAAACCTCTAAGGAAAAATAATGATTGTAAATCATCTCTTTTAGCAGTAGTTTTTCTTTTTGTATTAATAACGGATTGAACCTGATAAAACAACGACTCAGATATCAATGGCTCGTGTAATCCTTTTATCATTTGCTTTTCACTAGAATTTAGTTTGACTGGTAATAAACTGGATTATGCAAAATCCTGAAAAAGTGTGATCTTGAACATAGTAATCCTTTATCATTAGCTATCTTCCTGATTTCGGATATTTTATGATCGTTCTGTGCAACATGATAAAAAGCCCATTTTATAATTTCGGCTTCAGGCTCTTTAGGAGCGATAGCTTTTTTGCCATTCATTAATGTTAAATTGATAAATCCTAATGGCGCTTTACCAAGATATCTCCCCGTCAACTTAGCTCGTTGCATGCCATTTGCCGTGTTTTGAGCTCTCCGGGTATTTTCTGCTTCTGGGACTGCTAAATATACAGCCAGCATAACTGTACTTTCCGGCACAGAAAAATCAATTGG
>Ga0247811_1000346_pt1 | contig 15037 bp, 15 predicted proteins | sample UWRJL134311R1_FD_189018 | JGI IMG/M metagenome (GOLD analysis project Ga0247811, IMG submission 189018) | Plant litter microbial communities from Arlington Agricultural Research Station in Wisconsin, United States - UWRJ-L134-311R-1 | ecosystem: Environmental > Terrestrial > Plant litter >...
GCTCCACCGAGGTCACCCTCTCCGAGGCCGACCGCGCCGACTTGCTGGAGACCGCGGAACAGAGCCTCGACGGCCTCGCCTCCCTCGTCACCAAGCTGCTCGACGCCTCGCGACTGCAGGCCGGGGTACTCGGTGTCTCGCTCGAGCCGGTCGCCGTCGACGACGTCGTGCTCGGTGCGCTCGACGAACTCGGCACGTCGCCGGGCGAGGTGCAGCTCGAACTCGCGCCCGACGCCCACCCCGTCGAGGCCGACCCGGTGTTGCTGCAGCGCGTCGTCGTGAACCTGCTCGCCAACGCGCTGCGGTTCTCGCCCGCCGGTTCGATGCCGGTCATCGCGACGAGCGAATTCGGCGCACGGCTCGAACTGCGCGTCATCGATACCGGTCCCGGCATCCCCGCCGACCGGCTCGACGACGTGTTCGTGCCGTTCCAGCGACTCGGCGACACCGACAACACGACGGGCGTGGGCCTCGGCCTCGCGCTGTCGAAGGGGTTCGTCGAGGCCATGGGCGGTACTCTCGAGCCCGAAGACACCCCCGGCGGAGGCCTCACCATGGTCGTCGCCCTCCCCCTGACAGTGACGGATGCCCCGTGAAAATCCTGATCGCCGATGACGACCCGCAGATCCTGCGCGCCCTGCGCATCACCCTGTCGGCGCGCGGCTACGACGTGGTGACGGCGAGCGACGGACGCGAGGCGCTGCGGCTCGCCGCCGACCAGCATCCGGACATCATCGTTCTCGACCTCGGAATGCCCGGCCTCACCGGAATCGAAGTCATCGAGGGTGTGCGTGGCTGGTCGACCGTGCCGATCCTCGTCGTGTCGGGCCGCAGTGACTCGCTCGACAAGGTGCTCGCGCTCGACGCCGGCGCCGACGACTACGTCACCAAACCGTTCGCGGCCGACGAACTGCTCGCCCGCATCCGCGCCCTCGCCCGAAGGACGCCCAACACCGCGGATGAACCGGTCGTCAGCTTCGGCGACGTCACCGTCGATCTCGCCGCCCGTCTGGTCAACCGCGCGGGATCCGCCGTGCGACTGACCCCCACCGAGTGGCGGCTGCTCGAGGTGCTCGTGCGCAACCCCGACCGGCTGGTCACGCGCGAAACGCTGCTCACCGAGGTGTGGGGGCCGCAGTACACGACCGACACCGGATACCTGCGGCTCTACCTCGGACAGCTGCGCAAGAAACTGGAAGCGGAGCCCTCGAAGCCCCGCCACCTGCTCACCGAAGCCGGCATGGGCTACCGGTTCGTGCCGGGCGGGCCGTAGCGTCGGGCGGGCCCTCAGGGGGTGAGCACGATCCGCCCGAACACGGTGCCGGAATCCATCTGCCGGTGCGCATCCGCGGCCCGGTCGAGCGGCAGCACGGCGTGCGTGACCGGGTGGATCTCGCCGCGCACCGCCGCGTCGAACACTGCGATTCGCGCCGCAACCCGCGCGGCCTCCGGCACCGTGTTGAGGCTGAACGTCGCGACGGACAGCGAACTCTGGAAAGCGGCCATCAGCCGCATCCCGAAGTCGGTGGGCGGCATACCCGCGACGACACCCAGGACCACCATCCGGCCGTTCGGCGCGAGACGGCCGATGAACGCCGGCAGATCCGCACCGCCCACGATGTCGATGACCACGTCGTACGACTCGGGTGCGTCGGCATCGCCGCGGCCCGAGCGGTCGAGCACGTGGGTGGCGCCGAGACCGCGCAACCGCTCGCCGCGCTCGGGCGACGACGTAGTGACGCCGACTGCGCTGGCACCCGCCCGAGCCGCCAGCTCGACGACGGCGATGCCGATGCTGCCCGCGGCACCCCGCACGAGCACCGACTCGCCCGCGGCGAATCGTGCGTGCTCGAGCGCGAAGTGGGCGACCGGGGCCGCCCCGCCGAGCGTCACCGCATCGATCGACGACAGGCCCTCGGGCAGCGCCACAATGTCGCCGATCTGCGCGACGGCCTGTTCGACGTACCCGCCGCCGGTGCCGGTGAACGCCCAGACGCGGCGGCCCAACCACGAGGTGTCGACCCCCTCGCCGACCGCGGCGACGGTTCCGGCGACTTCGCTGCCAAGGATATGGCCCGCGGCAAAGCCGAAACCGCCGAGTGTTCCGCGGCGGATGACGGCGTCGACGCCGCCCACGCCGATGGCCTCGGTCTGCACGACGACCTGTCCCGCTGCGGGTACGGGCGCCGGGATGTCAGTCACCGCCATGCCGCTCGGGTCGCCGAATTGCTGAATCGTCACTGCTCGCACTGGTGTCTCCATATGTATCGGGATGGGTTAGCGTGGCAACGGTAACGGACGCCCCCGTCCGTTTGAGCGAAATGAGTTCCATGGCCCAGCGATTGCCTCACATGCTGCGGTCCGACGCCCAAGAGAATCGCGACCGCATCCTCGAGTCGGCCCGCACGCTGGTCTCCGAGCGGGGAATCGACGTCGCCATTCGAGAGATCGCGCGCCACGCCGGCGTCGGCCCTGCCACGCTGTACCGCAGATTCCCCACGCGCCATCTGCTCGTCGAGGCGGTTTTCGCCGACGAGATGAGCGCCTGTCGCAAGATTGTCGAAGACGGATGCGACGAAGCCGACCCGTGGCGCGGCTTCTGCTCGGTGATCGAGCGCACCAGCGTGCTCAGCGCCGAAAACCATGGATTCGTCGACGCGTTTATGGCATCCGGCCCCGACCTGGACTCGGTGGTCGCACACCGTCGGGCGCTGCTGCGGATGATCTCCGATCTCGCGCACCGCGCGCAGGCGGCGGGTCAATTGCGCGCCGATTTCGTTATAGACGACTTCGTGCTCTTCGTGCTAGCGCAGCGGGGGCTCGCGTCGACACCACCCGCCGGCCGGGAGGCGGCTGCCCTGCGGTTCGCCGCGCTGATCATCGACGGATTCCGCGCCCGCTGACCGCCCACTCCCAGCAACGGCGTATATCGTTAGGGCTATCGTTGTATATCGTTCGCTATCGACAGGAGAACATCATGGCTAGTTCGTCAACAACAGGCGGGTTCGGCGCAGGCGCCAACTTCGACGGTGTATGGCAGGCGATGGAGCAGTTCCGGGAGAAGTTCGAAAAGCGCGCCGGCAGCCGCGTCGGAAAGGGCGAGGTGCGTACCGCCGTTCTCGCGCTGCTCGCCGAGAAGCCGCGTCACGGCTACGAGATCATCCGCGAGATCGAGGAACGCAGCGGCGGAAGCTGGAAGCCCAGCGCGGGTTCGGTCTACCCGACTTTGCAGCTGCTCGCCGACGAGGGCCTGATCAGCGCCGAAGAATCGAACGGCCGCAAGATCTACTCGCTGACCGAGGCCGGTCGCGCCGTCGCCGGCGACGACACCGGTTCACCCTTCGAATCGAACGGATCGGCTCACGGCAACCGTTTCGGCGCCCTGCCCAAGGCCGGGGTCGAACTCGCGCAGGCCGCAGCACAGGTCAACCGCTCGGGATCCCCGGAGCAGGTCGCCGAGGCCGTCGCGGTGCTCGACGACGCGCGCCGCCGGCTGTACTCGATCCTCGCCCAGGACTGACACGGGTTTGTCGGTCAACATCACCGGCGAGGGACGCGCTCGTTACCGCCGCATCCTGCGTTTCGCCTCCTGGTATCTAGCGGTCACCTGGTGGTTCGAGCTGTTCCTGCCGAGGGTCGGCCTGAGGAGAATAGCCGAGCGCACCAGGGCGGCGCGGATGAAGCGTTTCGCGCGCGCTTTCCACGTGCTCGCCGTCGATCTCGGCGGTCTGATGATCAAGGTCGGCCAGTACATGTCGTCGCGTCTCGACGTGCTTCCGCCCGAGATCACCAAAGAGCTCGAGGGTCTGCAAGACGAGGTGCCGCCGGTGCCGTTCGCGGCGATCCGTGCGTTCGCCGAGTCGGAGTTGGGTTCGCCCCTCGACCGTGTCTTCACATCGGTCGACGAGTCCCCCGTGGCCGCCGCGTCGCTCGGTCAGGCGCATCGCGCCCACCTCGGGCCGATCGATGCCGCCGACACCGGACTCACCGCCGTCGTCGTCAAGGTGCAGCGGCCGGGGATCGACGTCATCGTCGACGTCGACCTCGCCGCCCTGCGCAAGGTCGGCGGCTGGCTCAGCCACGTGCGGCTGGTGTACGACCGGGTCGACGCGCCCGCCCTCGTCGAGGAGTTCGCAGCGACCAGCCTCGAAGAGATCGACTATCTGCACGAGGCGTCGAACTCCGTGCGCTTCGCAGAAGAATTCGCCGGCGACGACCGGGTGAGTGTGCCCGCAGTTGTGTGGGAGCGCACCACCCGGCGAGTGCTCACGCTCGAAGATGTCACGGCGATCAAGATCACCGACGTCGATGCCCTGCTCGCCGCGGGCATCGACCCCGCCGAGGTCGCGCCGGTCTTCGCGGAGGTCATGTTCGACCAGCTCTTCACCAACGGCTTCTTCCACGCCGATCCCCACCCGGGCAACATCTTCGTGACCCCCGTCGCCGACGAGGGCCGCGGCTGGAAACTGACCTTCATCGACTTCGGCATGATGGGCGAGGTGCCGGCGACGACGCGCAGCGGCCTGCGCAAACTGCTGATCGCTGCGGCCTCCCGCGACGGCAAAGGCCTGGTCACCGCCATGCAAGACGTGGGCGTCTTGCTCACTTCGGCCGACACCGTCGAACTCGAACGGGCCATGACCGCGCTCTTCGCCCGATTCGGCGGCATGGGTTTCGCCGAACTGCGCGAGGTCGACCCGCGTGAGTTCCGTATCTTCGCCGCGCAGTTCGGCGAGGTCGTGCGATCGCTGCCGTTCCAGCTTCCCGAGAACTTCTTGCTCGTCATCCGCGCCATGACGCTCACCTCGGGTGTGGCCAGCGCGCTCGATCCCTCGTTCAACCTCTGGGACTCGGTCGAGCCCTATGCCGCGCAACTGATCCGCGACGAGCGGGGAAACATCGCGCAGGACATCGGGCGGCAGGCGCTCGACATCGCCGCCGTGACTCTGCGACTGCCGAAACGGCTCGACGCACTCGCCGACCGTTTGGAAGACGGGTCGTTGTCGGTGAACAGCCCCCGCCTCGAACGGCAGGTCGCCCGACTCGACCGCACGGCGCGACGGCTGGTGTCCGCGCTGCTCTTCGGCGCGCTGCTGATCGCCGGCGCGGTTCTGCGGGCAGACGACGCTGTGCTCGGAACGGTGCTGATGGCGTCGTCCATCCTCCCACTACTGCACGCCCTGTTCGCGGGACGTCGCGCACCCTGAGTCAGGGCGCTGTCTGACGGGCCTCCGCCTCGCGGTAAGTTCTCTAGGTGGCTGAAATCTCCGCACGCGCGACCGACCGGCGAACTCTGCGCACGGTCGCCGCGCTCGAGGCCGCCGTGCGCGAGGCCGTGCACACCGTCGCGCTCGACGACCTCACCGTCGCCGAGGTCTGCCGGCGTGCGCTCGTCGGACGCCCGAGTTTCTATACCCACTTCGGCTCCATCCCCGAACTCGTCGCCGAGATGCTGACGGCCGAGATCGACGATCAGCTGCCGATCCCCGACGTCGAACTCGTCGACGCCGAGCGCATCGACGTCGGAATCGCCGAGAACCTCGCCGCCGCGCTCGACCTCATCGCCCGCGACCGCGAGCTCTACCGTGCGGCGTTCACCTCCGCGTCATCCGGCGTTCTGCGCACCGCCCTCGAGGCCGCCATCGGCACCCGCGTGCGCAACATCATCGCCATCTGGCAGGAACGCGGCGTCGTCGGCGAGATCGATCTGGGCGTCGCGGTGCCCTTCGCCACAGGGGGCATCACCCGCGCGCTCGAAGCGTGGGCGTTCGACGACGACGACGACGCGATCGCCCGAGCGCACGCGATCCGCGACCAGCTTCCGCGCTGGTGGCCGTTCCGCGACTAGCGCATCGCCGCGGCGGTCGTCGCCGGGTGCGTCATCGGAAACAGGTGTGCCCCCGGCACGACGACGACGGTCGTGCCCAACCGTCCGGCGAGGGCCGCGGTCGCCGCGTTGTCTGCGGTGGAGCCGTCGCTCGAACCGATCACCACGACGTCCGGCGGCCTGAAACCGGCCTCGAGCAGTGCGCGCACACGGCGTACCTGCGCGGGAACGCCGACGACCTGCTCGGCCACGGCGGCCAGCCCCTGCGGCGTCGCGAACAGCTCGTCGAGGCGCGACGGCGGGAGGGGGTCGTCGACGACCCCGTAGCTGTTCAGCACGTTGCGCCGTCCCCAGCGGCCCAAAGCGCGCGCGATGCGCCGCGACCGGGAGAGCGCACCGACGACCGCGACGAGGAGACGGCCGGATGCTCCGCCCAACGCCACGGGAACGGGGGCCCCGAACGGGTCGGACGGGTCGAGCAGAACGACCCGGCTGACCTCGCCGGGATGCGCCGCCGCCCACTCGAGCGCGGCGAGGGCGCCGACCGAGTGTCCGACGAGCTCGTACGGCGGCGCCGGCACCATGTACGCGCGCAGCTTCGCCGTCTCGCCGGTGACGGGAACGACGAGGGTGTCGAGCACAACGGTCTCTCCCGGCAGCACAGCGACGAGGTCGGCGTAGTCGTCGACGGGCAGCGTCAGGCCCGGCAGCAGCATCCGGCGTCCGCTCACGCGGTGGTGCTCACGTCGGCCGTGTCGCCCGCTGCCTCGAGCCGCTGTGCGACCAGGTCGCCGACGACGCGCCCGGCGACCGACTGTGTCTCGAGCGTCGAGATCACCGGTTCGAACGCGTTGGGGAAGAAGATCGCTGGCGAGATTTCGAACGGGGCGGTCTGCGGCGCGACCTCCATCAGCGGGTACGCGTCCCACTCGATGCGCTTGATGTCACGCACGTCGTCGACGATGCGGTGCACGGTGTCGTCGGGGAGCGGCCGCGTTCCGAAGAACTTGAAGATCGGCACGCCCATCGAACGCGACCAGCCGATGCGGGCGGCGGAGTTGAAGGGACGGTTCTCGCCCGAGGCCGTGAAGACCGTCTCGGGCGGGTTCGACATACCGAAGTAGCGTTCCGACAGCCGGCCGGCGACGAGGGTCACGTGCACGTGCCGATAGCGCGTCGGCGGCAGTTCGACGGCGGTCGGAAGGTCGATGCCGGCGACGGCGAGCGGCACGGCCAGCACAACGACGTCTGCGGCGACCGTGCTGCCGTCGGCAAGCTCGACGGTGCGGTCGTCGCGCACCCTGCTCACCCGGGCACCGGTGCGCACGTCGGCTCCGGCGAGCCGCAACGATCCCTCGACCAGGCGCTGGTTGCCCCCGTCGACCGAGAACAGTTCGCCACCGGCGAGTCCGGCTCCGATCAGCCCGACGAGCCCGGGGAACCCCGCCATGTACGTCTCCTGATTGAACATGTTGTGCAGCACCCCGCCGCCGATCTCCGCGATCGTGCGACGAGACACCCCGCGCCTCGTCAGCATGTCGACCAGCGAGGAACGGGACAGTTCCGCGAGCCCCGCGAACTCGGCGAGCTCCGCGGGCGAGGCGAAAGTACGCCCGGCCTCGAGCGCGGGATAGATGGTCTGCACCCGCACCAGTGCGTCCTTGGCGGCGGCGGACATACGCCGCAGCGACCGGAGGCGGTAGCGGGCCACGATCCCCGCGAGGAACCGCCAGTCGCCCGTCGGAACCCGCAGGGCGAACCGCTCGCCGTCCCAGACGCCCAGGCTCGCCTTGGGGTTCGGCACCGATTCGGCGGAGTGCGCGCGATCGATGCCGAGCCGTTCCATGATGCCGACGAGGTAGGTGTTGCTCGAGTGCAGCAGCGTGCCGCCCACCTCGAGGATCTCGCCCGCAAAGGGGGTGCGGTGGGCCCGGCCGCCGACGGCCTCGCCAGCCTCGAGCACGACGATGTCGACGGCGTCGCCCATCCGCTCCCGGATGCGCAGCGCCGCTGCTGCGCCGGCCATCCCTGCTCCGACGACGACGACCCGGGTGCGTTCAGCGGACATCGGGTACCTCCATAACGGGCGCGTCCGCGAGGGGCGGACGTGCGGACCAAAGAATTGCGGCGAGCACGAACGAGAGCGCGATGGTGATGATCCAGACGGCCATGTAGCCCGAGAGCGGAGCAGCGGTGACTGTCGAATCGGCCGTGTCGTGCAGAGCGAGAGCGAAGACGGCGGAACCCGCGGTCGCGCCGACGATGCTCAGGATGTTCGCGACACCGATGTCTGCCGCGACGCGGCCGGCCGGGGCGGCGATGGCGATCGCCGCGGGCAGGCCCGGCACCAGCACGCCGGCGCCGATGCCCCCGAGCACCGCGGTGACGACGGCGTGCCACAGGCTGTCGTGGAAGACGAACAGCCAGCCGAACTCGGCGGCGAAGAAGAACGGGGCGATGCGCAACAGCCAGATGCGCGTGGCCGGTTTGGTCACGCGCGTGGTGAGGGATGCGACGACGATGATCGTCAGGATCATCGCGAGCATGATCACGCTGATGTCGGCCGGGGTCGCGCCGATTCCGTAGCCGTAGGTCTGCGGGTCGGTGGCGAAGAAGGTGACGGAGGGCACAGTGGCGGTCGAGTAGACGACGGTGAAGAACACGCCGCCGATCAGATACGGGCCGCGTCGACGATCGCGCAGAACGGCGATGTCGATGGCCGGCGTGGCCGCCCGCGACTGCCAGCGCAAGAACGGCACCACCGACAGCACACTCGCCGCGACGATGATCCAGCCCGGCACAAGAGCCGCTCCCCCGAGTTTGACCGCACCGAATCCGAGAACGATACCGACGACGATCATGCCGACCGCGAGCAGGCCGGAGAGGCCGAGCTGCTGATCGCCGCCCAGGTCGACGACCCGGGCCGTCGGCTTGGGGATGAGGAAGGCCACCGCGGGAATCGCCAGGGTCGAGATCACCGCGGGAATCAGCAGCACGGCCAGCAGCGACTCGCGGAACCCGGCGATGTCGGCGGGCGCTACGCCGGCGTCGAGGCCGTTCTGCAGCGCGTCCCAGCCGCCGTTGACGGTGAACAGCTGTCCGCCGACGACGGTCGCCAGCACCGAGCCGACCAGGAAGAAGACCGTGAGCACCGACGAGATCTTCGCGATACGCCGCTCGGTCTGCTCGGGCGGAGTCGCGTCGCGGATGAGCGCCAGTTCGAACGGCAGCCAGACAGAGATGAAGCCCTGCAGTGCGAAGGCCGCGAAGAGCGTCCAGAAGTCGGTGGCGATGACGGCGAGCCACGACGAGGCAGCCACCACCACGGTCGTGGCCACCAGCACGCGGCGGTGTCCGACCACGTCGCCGAGCTTGGTGAGCAACGGAAGGGCAAAGGCCGCGACCGCCGCCAGGGCCGAGTCGAACCAGTTCCAGTCGGCGTCGCGCATGCCCACATTGCGCGCGATCGGCGTGAGCAGCGGCGTATAGAACGCGCCGAGCACCCCCGCCACGATCTGCAGCGAGACGAGGCCGAAGATCAGGCGGCGCGCGGAGAGGCCGGTGGCGCCAGGTGGAGGGGTGGTCACGCCGGGGACTACGGATGCAGCGGGGCTCAGCTCTGACAAACGATGACTCCTCACGCGTACCGCGACTTTCGCGGCCGTAGCCACCATGCTAGTTCTGACATGTGTCAGAACTGTTACGCCAAGTAACTTTCTGTCACCGCGATCTCAGGATGGAAGCAGACCCACCCAGTCACGCACGACGTGCTGCAGCGGAAAACGCTTGGCCGCAACATCCTCGGCGCTCGTGAACCGCAGCTCGCGTCTGTCGGCCCAGATGCCGGTCATCAGACCGGTCGGGTCGTCGACGAGACCGTGCGGGAAAACGAGGATCAACCGCAGAAACCCGGTAGGGCGCAGTTCGAATGCGCCGAGGTCGTCGGTGCCGACGTGGAAGCTCGGCGACTTCCACTTGATGCGCTCGGTCACGAGCGGGTGCGCCGCGAGGATGTACTCGCGCACCGTCTGCAACTCTGACGCGAACGGGTGGTCGAGGGACTCCAGATACGAGTCGACCGCTGCTGTGCCTTCCATGTGCACACGTTAGCGGTGCCCGGCGGTAAGCACAGCCTGCACTCGCTGGCAGACGCGACCCGGCGGTGGGAGGCTTGCGCCATGACGTCGATTCTCCCGCCCGGGCAGCACGCACACGAGCCGCACGCCGAAGGGCTCGCGGGCCGGCTCAACTGGCTGCGCGCCGGCGTGCTCGGTGCCAACGACGGCATCGTCTCGGTGGCCGCGATCGTGGTGGGTGTCGCCGGCGCAACATCCGCCATCGCACCCATCGTGACCGCGGGAATCGCCGGCCTCGTCGGCGGTGCGATCTCGATGGCGCTCGGCGAATACGTCTCGGTCAGCAGCCAACGCGACAGCCAGCGCGCGCTCATCGCCAAAGAGCGCGCCGAACTGCGCGACCAGCCCGACGAAGAGCTGCGGGAACTCGCGGGCCTGTACGAGCAGCAGGGGCTTTCCCCCGAGACCGCCCGCCAGGTGGCCCTCGAGCTCACGGCGCACGACGCTCTCGCCGCCCACCTCAGCGCCGAACTGAATATCCTCGAAACCGATGTCGTCAGCCCGTGGCAGGCGGCGTTCGCGTCGGGCGTCGCGTTCACCATCGGAGCGCTGCTGCCGATGAGCGCGGTTTTATTGCTTCCGGCCACGGTGCGGATCCCGGTAACCTTCGCGGTGGTTCTCGTCGCTCTCGCCCTCACGGGCGCCACGAGCGCGCGCATCGGCGGGAGTCCCGTGCTGCGGGCCACCGCGCGCGTCGTCGTCGGCGGAGCGTTGGCCCTCGGCGCCACCTTCGCCATCGGAACCCTGCTCGGAACCACCGGGGTCGTCTGAACTGCGGTTTTCGAGTATGACTGAACCCATGGCATCCGAATCACGACACGTCTCTCTCGACATCAACCGACCTCCCGACGAGGTCTACGACTACACCTCCGACCACACCAACCTGCCGAACTGGGCGAGCGGCATCGGCGACAGCATCGAATTCATCGACGGCGAGTGGGTCGTGGAGTCGCCGATGGGGCGGCTGACGATCCGGTTCGCCGAGCCGAACGCCCTGGGCGTGCTCGACCACACCGTGACGCTGGCCACCGGCGAGACGTTCTACAACCCGATGCGGGTCATCCAGCACGCGTTGGGCAGCGAGGTGATCTTCACCCTGCGACGCTCCGACGACCAGAGCGACGAGGAGTTCGAAGCCGACGCCGCGACGATCCTCGCCGATCTGCACACGCTCAAGGCGCTGCTCGAAGGCGAGACGGTCGAAGGCTAGGTTGTGTAGGTGACCGTGCACATCGAGCCCATGCCGACCGACCGTATCGCCGCCTGGATCGAGGCGGACCACCAGCGCTACATCGACTCACGCATGTTGTCGGGCGAATCGCGCGAGACCGCGGTCGAGAAGGCGGAGAAGTCCCGCGACGAGAACTTCCCGAACGGACGTCCGCTCGACACGCATCTGATCTTCCAGGTCTGGGCGGATGACACGGTGGTCGGTCAACTCTGGCTGGGGCCGTACCCCGCCGGCAGCACCGAATGGTGGGTGTTCGACATCGAGATAGACGAGGCGCACCGCCGTCGTGGATACGCGCGACGCGCGCTTGAGCTCGGCCACGCGGCCGCCAAAACGCACGGCGCCACCGCGATCGGCCTCAACGTGTTCGGCTACAACACGGGCGCGAAAGAGCTGTACGACTCGCTCGGCTACACCGTCACGGCGACCCAGATGAAGAAGCCGCTCTAGCGAGGGTGTGAATGGGCCGGCTGATACGCCGGGTTCTGTTGACGCGCATCCGAAGACACGCGCTGGACGGCCATCTATCTACGACGTACGTTGCCGCACGCCTCTAGCGGTCTACCCGGGAGCTGGACGAGCAGCCCGTAACACTCCCTGTGTGACCTTGCTCCTGGCGAGGTTTACCTAGCCGACCGGGTCACCCCGGCCGCTGGTGGTCTCTTACACCACCGTTTCACCCTTACCGGCGGCCGTGAAGCCGCTGGCGGTCTGCTTTCTGTTGCACTGTTCTCGCGGGTTACCCCGGGTGGGTGTTACCCACCACCTTGCTCTGCGGAGCCCGGACGTTCCTCGGCTGCCATTGCTGGCAAACGCGACCGTCTTGCCGACCCATTCGAGGGAAAGTCTACCGGGCGGGCTACAGGCCGGATTCCTTCGTGCGCACCAGGATGGCCTCGCTCGTGGCGCACATGATCACGGCGTCGGGTGCGGCGGCACGGATCTCGGCCATCTCGTTCTCGAGCAGCTTCACGCCGCTCGCGCTCGAGACGCCGAAACGCAGGTGCGAGGCGCCCACGCCGTAGCGCAGTCGCTGCTTGTCGTAGAGGGCGAGCAGGTCGTCGGGCACGGTCGCCGCGATCGCGGCGCGGTCGGCATTTGCGGCGACGATGTCGGCCTGCAGCCCGACGAGTTCGGCGTCGCGTTCGGCGACGATCACGTCGATCTGGGCCTGCAGCGCTTCGATCTCGCTGTTCGTGTTCGCGACGGCCGTCTCGCGCTCGTCGAGTTTCTCCATAACGGTCAGTTCGATCTCTTCGAGGTCGAACTGGCGCTTGGCCAGGTTGGCCAGCTCGTGCTCGAACGCCTGCGCGTCTTTCGCCGAGGTGGACTGCTGGGCGCGGTCGGTGTCGCGCTTGATGCGCGCGGTGACGAGCGAGACGTCGGATTCGATGCGGGACAGCTCGATGAGCACGTCTTCACGGGCGCCCGACTGCTCGAGCAGCACGATACGCAGGGCGTCGATCTCGGCCTGCAGCTTGGCGATCGCCGCGTGCTGCGGAAGGCCCTTGGCCTTGTGCGTGAGCTGGGCGATCTTCGTGTCGAGGGCCTGCAGGTCGAGGAGTCTCGCCTGCGCGTCTGGACTGGCTTTCAAAGCCATGAGGCCACCACTTTCTTCATAGGACTACTGGATAACAACGAAATCCCAAGGGTCGGTGCGGAGATCGCTCACCGTCACGGTGACGCCGGGCAGGTTCTGGCGCAGCTGTTCGGCCGCGGTATCGAGCCACAGCCACTCGCTCGCCCAGTGCGACACGTCGATGAGCGCGGGGCCGCCGGCGACCCGGGCGTTCTCGCGAGCCTCGGATGCCGGGTGGTGACGCAGGTCGCTCGTGATGTACACGTCGGCAGCGAGCACGGCCGGGTCGGAGAGCAGCGAGTCGCCGGCTCCTCCGCACAGCGCGACCGTCGACACCGGTGCGTCGAAATCTCCCGAGACCCGGATGCCGCCGGCCGTCGTGGGCAGGATGTCGCCGAGCGCGCGGGCGAGCGTTCCGAGCGTGGTCGGGGTGGCGAGTCGCCCGACCCGGCCAATGCCCTGGGCCGGGTCCGTTGCCGACGGGCTGATCGGACGAACGTCGACGAGGCCGAGCTTGTCGGCGAACACGGCGGACGTGCCCGTTTCCACGACGTCGGCGTTGGTGTGCGCGGCGATGAGCGCGCAGTCGGCGCGGATCAGTCGGGCGATGAGCGCGCCCTTGTAGCGGTCTTCGGCGACCGTGGTGACCCCGCGCAGCAGCAGCGGGTGGTGTACGAGCAGCAGGTCGGCGCCCGCGTCGACCGCTTCGGCGACGGTGTCGGCCACGGCGTCGACGGCGAGGTGGACGGATGCCACGGAGCGCGCAGGGTCACCGGAGAGCAGGCCGGGGGCGTCCCACGACTCGGTGCCCGAGGGGGGCCAGAGCGTTTCGGCTACGGCGTTGACCTCGGCGACGGTGTGGGACATACGTCGATTCTACTTTGGCGCCGCGGGGTCAGATTGGCCGGCCGGCGGCTTCTTGGCGGCGGATCGCCGGAATCCCGCTGACGATCGGCACGAGGAGGCCGAGAACGAGTGCGACGATCACGCCGAGGTCGCTCGCGGCGAGGTCGCCGGCGGGGTCGACGCCGGCGAGCCGGAAGACGTAGCCCTGCCATCCGAGGCCGGCGACCGTCGCCGTGGTGAGTCCCCAGCCGAGCGCGGTGATCACGGCGAGGGCGGGCAGGTTGACCCAGTTGACCTTCGGGTAGACGCCGCCCACCCGCAGCAGTGAGGCGGTGTGGAACGGCCGGTTGCGGATCATAGTGTCGGCGGCGAAGATCCCCGCCCACGCCGCGACCGGCACGGCGAGCGTGGTGGCCAGGTCGCGGAACACGCCCGCGAGGTCGACGTCGAGCAGGCTGAATCCGACCGCGACGACCGCGACGAGCGCGCCCATTACGAGCGAGGCCCACTGGCGCTCGACCCTCAGGCCGGTGGCCTGCAGGGCGAACGCTCCCGAGTAGGCGGTGATCACGACACCGGAGAGCAGGCTGAGTCCGGTCGCCACGATGAGCGGCACCGGGTACCAGCCGGGGAGGATGCCCGTGAGCGCGCCGACCGGGTCGGAGACGATGCGCTCCCCGAGTTGCTGATCTGAGGCGGCCAGCAGCGCGCCGTAGGCGACGAGCAGGAAGCTCGGCAGTGTCGCGCCGAAGTTCGCCCAGAGCATGCTGGTCGCGCCGGGGCTCTCCGGACGCTGGTAGCGGGCGAGGTCGGAAGAGCTGTTCGCCCAGACGAGACCGAGGAACGAGAAGACGACGACGGCACCGGTGACGACGAGCACCCACGGACCGTCGGCCACGCCGAGCGCCGCCCGCAGGTCGACGTGCTGCCAGGTGAGAACGATGAATCCGACGATGAGCACGGCCGAGACGACACTCACGATGAGCTGCACACGGGCGAGCAACCAGTAGCCGACGAATGCCACGACCCCGGCGAGCATCACCCCGACGACGATGAAGACGACCACGAGTCCCGCGGTCGACTGTCCGCCTCCCGCGATAACAGCCGAGACGGATGCGGCGAAGAGCCAGAGCAACACGGCTCCCCAGAACACCCGCGACACCACCGCGAGCACGGCCGGGGCGACGTTGCCGATCAGGCCGAATACCGCCCGCGACACGATCATGGTGGGTTGACCGCTGCGTTTGCCGGCGAGGGTGCCGAGACCGAGCGGTATAAACGAGAGTCCGACGCCGGCGAGAGCGGCCACGACCGACTGTCGCAGGCTCATCCCGAGCGAGAAGACGGTGGCACCGAGGGCGATGCTGACCACCGAGGAGTTGGCGGCGAACCAGAGCCAGAACATGCGGGCGGCGCGG
>Ga0247811_1000347_pt1 | contig 14983 bp, 13 predicted proteins | sample UWRJL134311R1_FD_189018 | JGI IMG/M metagenome (GOLD analysis project Ga0247811, IMG submission 189018) | Plant litter microbial communities from Arlington Agricultural Research Station in Wisconsin, United States - UWRJ-L134-311R-1 | ecosystem: Environmental > Terrestrial > Plant litter >...
TCGGTGAACGGAGACACAGCGGGGTGGCCCTTGGGCTCGAGCGAGAGCTGTGTGCCGTCGGGCCGGGCGGGATCGACCACCGTGAGCCAGCGGTAGTCGCCCAGTGGAACATCGGCGGCGATCTCGAAGCCGAGCCGACCGGTGTAGAAGTCGACGGCACGCTGCTGGTCGTCGACGAAGATGCTGACGGTCTGGAGTTTCACGGGAGTGCCTTTCGTGTGGGCCACCGCTCGGCGATCCGGGCGAGGGGGGCGGTTTCATCGCAAGCTTCGCGCACAGCTCAGACAATTGTCGAGTCGATCCTTGACGTCGGTCTATCCACCTCGCGCCCTGCCGTTCGTACGCTGAACACCCGCGTACCACCCGCACGAATGGATCATCCGATGACCTCTCTCGACCTCCCCGCCCCCGATACCGCCTTCGACCCTCTCGACTTCGCCATCGTGCAGGCCAAGACGTTCGAAGACCTCGTCGTCGGCGATGTTTTCCGTGCGCCGAGCCGCACCCTGACCGACGCGCACAGTTCGGCGTTCCAGACGGTGTCGGCCGACAACCACCCGGTGCACTACGACGCCGTGTGGGCGAAGGCCCACGGCCACAGCGCCCCGGTCGTGCACGGTCTGCAGGTGCTCGCGTTCACTGCACCTGGGGCAACCCTCTTCCCGCACGTGATCGGCGAGGTGTTCATCGCCTTCACCGGTCTGTCATGCGAGTTCACCGGGGAGGTGCACAGCGGTGACACTCTCTATTCGCAGCTGGTCATCAAATCGCTCGAGTCGACGGACGGCAAGGGTCTCGTCACCACGGCGGTCACCGTTCACAACCAGCGCGGCGAAGTGGTGCTGCGCGGCGAGCACCAGTACACGCTGAAGCTCACCCCGAAGCCATGACCGCGCCGACAGCAGCCGCTGCCCCTCCCGCCGTCGGAGCATTCGCGCCGCTCAAGGTGAAACTGTTCCGCGCGCTCTGGACTGCCTCGCTGATCAGCAGCATCGGCGGCTGGATGCAGACCGTGGGCGCCCAGTGGTTCTTGGTCGAGAACCACAGCGATGCGGTGCTCGTCGCCCTCATCCAGACGGCGTCCGCTGCGCCATTCCTGCTGCTCGGTATTCCGTCGGGCGTGCTCGGCGAGTTCGTCAACCGGCGCACACTGCTCATCGTCGTGCAGTCGTCGCTGGTGGCGGTGGGCGTCATCCTCACCCTGATCACGGCGGTCGGCGGGATGACCCCGTGGTTGCTGTTGGCATTCACCTTCCTGCTGGGCGCAGGTTCCGCCGTTCAGGGCCCGGCCTACCAGGCGTTGGTGCCCGAGATCGTGTCGCGGCCGCTTATCCCCAGCGCCGCGGCGCTCAGCTCGATCGGGGTCAACATCGCGCGGTCGATCGGGCCCGCGGTCGCCGGCCTCGCCGTCGCCGCTCTGGGCATCCCGTTCGTGTTCGCGCTCAATGCCCTGTCCTTCGCGGTCTTCCTCGTCGTCTTGATCGCGTGGCGTGGCTACCACCCGCCGGCGCATCGGCCCGAACCGTTCATCGAGGCGACGCGGGCGGGCATCCGTTACGTCTGGAACGCGGGCGTCGTGCGTCGGGTCATGGTGCGGCTGGCCCTGTTCATCGTGCCCGCATCCGCGCTCTGGGCGCTTCTCCCGTTGCTCGCCTCACAGCGACTGGGTCTGGATTCCAACGGCTACGGCCTGCTGCTCGGTGCGGTGGGCATCGGGTCGGTCGCCGGAGCGTTCGTTATACCCAAGGCGCGCGCGAAACTCGGCGCCAATGTCACGGTGATGATCGCTTCGGCGATCTTCGGCATCGTCACCGTGGTGACCGCCGTGTCTACCTCGTTGCCGCTCACGCTCGTCGTCTTGCTCTTCGGGGGAGTCGGCTGGATCGCGGTGATCGCGTCGCTCAACGGCTCGGTGCAGGCCTTCCTGCCGGCCTGGGTGCGGTCACGCGGGCTGTCGGTCTACCAGCTTGTGCTCTTCGGCAGCACCGCGGGCGGGTCGGCGATCGTCGGCGCGGTCGCCCAGAATGTCGGCGTCGTGCCGACCAGCGTCGGAGCCGGCGCGCTCGTCGTCGTCGTGGCGGCCAGCCAGCTGTTCTGGCCCCTGCTGTCGACGGCCGACAAGGAACGCGGCACGGTGACGATCCCGCTCACCGACGTGCCGCCGGTGGACGACGTCGCGCCGCTGTCGATCAGCGACTCTGCCGAGACCCTCGTTCTCGTCCGCTACACGGTCCCGCCGGCGAACCGAGCGGCGTTCGTGACCCAGATGCAGGTGGTGCGGCGCACGCGGAGGCGCACCGGTGCTCGCCAGTGGGAGCTCTACGACGACCGGGAAGACCCGCACGTGATCGTCGAGGCGTTCTCGGTCGGTTCGTGGCGCGAGCACTTGAGCCAGCACGACGACCGCACGACGGGGTTCGACCAGGTGGAGCTCGACAAGGCTCGAGCGCTCGCCGCGGGCGACCCCGTCGTGCGCCACCTCACGCAGATCGACCCGGCCGCGCCCGCGGAACCGGGATCGTGACAATGTCGCTGAGACGCTCGCGCGCGGGCGAACCCGCGGAGCCCAGCCGTCGCACGACGACGGGCCCGACGACGGCGCAGATACTGCGGCACGGCGACCACGGGCTCGGCGAGCTCGACGACGGCCACGGCGACTTCGTCGTTGTGCGGGGGCGCTGTTTCACCCTGGCCTCCGACGCGTCGGCAGTGCAGACCGACAGGCGAACGCGGGCGACGAGTGCGGCTGTCACCCGGTTCCGGCCCGAACACCGCATGACCGTTCGCCGACCGCACTCGCTCGCGCAACTTCTGCCGCATATCGAGCTGGCCCTCGCCGACAATGCGGCTGTCGCGGCGCTGCGTATCGACGGCTGGTTCTCGTTCGTCCGAGTTCAGGTCGCAGGCGTCGCACCATCGCACGAGTTCTCCGACGTAATGGGCACGATCGTCGGTTTCAGAAACGCGGATGTCGGCGCTGACGACTCGAATCGCGCGCTGCGCCTTCATTTCATCGACGAACGCCGGCAGATCGGAGGGCGTGTGGCCGACTTCGAACTGTTGCGGGCACACGCCGAGCTGGCGCGCGTCGCCCCGGTCTCGCCGCGCGCCTAGCTAGCGGGCTACGCGGCGCCAGCGCACTTCCGAGTGGAATCCACGACCGTCGGCGGAGACCCGGGGCGAGGCGACAATCGTGACGGTGTCGCCGTCGAGCTGGAGCACGCGCAGCTGGCTCTGGCCCTGCCAGTTGGGGTAGAGCGAAATCTCGATGTTGTGCTTCACCTCGCCGGTCTGCTCGTCGAGCGAGTACGAACCGGCGTAGGCCACGAAGGTGCGGGCCGAACTCTCGTACTCTTCCGGTGTCGCGTCTTGGGGGTCGAGTGCCGCGACCTGCGGCCTGTCTTGCGCCCCGAGAACCGCGCTGACGGTTCCCTCGGCCGTGTACGAAAGGTAGCCGCACGCGTGCGGACCGAACTCCGCCACCTTGGAGCCGTCGTCGAAATGCTGCACGGCGCTGAGCAGCCGCCACGATCCGACGATGGTGTCTTTGCTGATCGCTCGGGTCATGGTGATTCCTCTTTCGCTAAGCATCGGTCGACGGCTTCCTGGCTACTGTCATCGCCACGAACACGGCGACCGCGAGAACCGCGGGAACGAGCGCCGCATGATCGCCGAAGAGTTTCGACGCTGCTGCCCCGATCAGGCATCCGCCGATGAACCCTGCGAGCAGCGGCCAGGTGTCTCTCCAGTGCGCAAGGGCGCCGGCTGATCTGCCGCGAGAGGCGACGAGGTCGAACACGGCGATAGTGGCGACCACCAGATTGCCGGTCATCACTGCCGTCGACGGTGCCTTCGGCGAGGCGAGGTGCAGGTACGCGTTCTGGGTCGCCATCGCGCAGACGGCGCACAGCCCGATGGCGAGCGCGAGGCCGCCCTGAGGGCTCGCCGACGCCGTACCGGTGAACGACAGTGCTGCCGCGACGACGAGCAAGAGTGCCTGTGCGCCGAGCAGCAGCCGTCGCATCCGGTCGTCACGACCCACGAGCCCCCTCGCTACGGCGGTCGCGACGACGGTCGTCACGAGAAACACCGGCAGGGCCAGAACGGCGGCCAGATGGGGTTGCGCGCCCGTCACGACGTCGGCGGCGACGAGCACGAGATTGCCCGTAACGTGCGCGGTGAACAGGCCGCCGAGCAAAATCCAGCTGGTGACGTCGGTGATACCGGCGAGCAACGCGAGGATGCCCGGGAGTTTCGCGGTGGGGCGGGTGACGGTCTCGGGGGTGACGGTGGTCATGCCGTGTGCTCCTTACGGGAGACGATCTGGCCGTAGACGTGTTTGGGCAGGGCGAGGCCGACGGCCATTCCCGTGACGATGAGCGCGGCAGTGGAGCCGTCGGAGACAGCTCCGAGGAGGCTCGATTCGCTTTCTCCGAAGGGAAGCTCGCCCAGCGCGTTGATCGCACGGAACAGATAGACGCCCGGCACCAAGGCAACGACCGATGCGAATGCCACAGCCGCGTACGGGATGTGGAGCCGGTGCGAGACCGGTGCCAGCACGACGCCGGCCAGCAGGCAGGCGACGGTGGCGCCGATCGCTATGTTCCAGCCGAGGTCGTCCATGGCCCAGGTGCGCAGGCCGTGCGCGACCGCGCCGACCGCGAGCGGCCAGACGATCAGCCGATAGGGGATGGCGAAGTAGACCGGGTAGGAAGCGGCCGCGACAGCCGCAGCGACCACGTCGAGCCAGAGCGGCACGGTGCGGCCGGCCGGCTCCACGGGCAGGTCGGTGCCGAACACCGCGAGGCCGAGTGCGAGCCCCGCGCCGATGGCGAGCACGAGCGCGGCCGCGTAACCGAGGCGGGCGAACCCGAGCGGGATCCGCAGCGCGAAGAGGTCGAGGAAGCCGTTGAGGATGTGCGGGCCGGGCACCAGGATCATGGCCGGACACACCGCGATGAGCCGCAGCGAGGTGCTCAGGTCGGCGTTCACCGCGATGCCGCCGATGATGCCGGCGAGAAGCGCGGCCGCGAACACCTGGCCGAGGGGCCCGACGCGCGCGCGACCGAGCAGCCGCCGGATGAGACCGCCCAGGGCGGCGCTGAACGCGACGAGCGAAACCGCCGTGATGTCGTGAGCGCCGAAAATGACCGACAGCGCTGCTGCTCCGGTCGCGCAGGCCACGACGAAGAGCCAGAGCGGCGATGGTCCAGCGGCGCCGGCGCGGTCGAGTTCGGCCGCCAGTTCGGCGCGGTTGGCTTTGCCGTCGCCGACACTGTCGATCGCGCGCATAGCGATGGCGACCGCCCGCATACCGACTCCTTCGGGCGGTGCCACCGTGACGAGCGGACGGTGAGCGCGGTCGAGCACACTCGTCGACGACCAACCGGGAACGACTTCGAAGTCGGTGTCGAGGCCGCGGTTGAGGCGTTCGACGGCCTCGAGGATGACCGAGGTCGATTCGCCGTTCGCCTGCAGCAGCGACGCCGCGCGGGCGACGAGGGCCTGGTCGGCCTGCTCTGTCGTCCGCGTCCCGACATCCGGGGTGGGGGAGCTCATCAGGCGCCGCCGACGCCGGTGCCGACCATGTCGAGCGGGTTGACGATCTGGTCGAACTGTTCGGCCGTGACCTTGCCCGAGGCGAGGGCCGCCTCACGCAGCGTCGTGCCCTTCGCGATCGCGTCTTCGGCGATGTGCGCCGAGTTCTGGTAGCCGATCACCGGGCTGAGTGCGGTGACGAGCATGACGCTGTCGCCGACGTACTGCGCGATCTTGTCTTTGTTGAGCTCGGTGCCCTCGACAGAAAACTCGAGGAACTTGGCGACGCCGTCGCCGAGGATGCGCGCCGAGTGCAGGAAATTGTTGATGATGATGGGGCGCATCGCGTTGAGCTCGAAGTTGCCCTGCGACCCGGCGAAAGCCACGGCCGTGTCATCCCCGATCACCTGGATGGCGATCATCACGATCGCCTCGCACTGGGTGGGATTGACCTTGCCCGGCATGATCGACGATCCCGGCTCGTTCGCCGGCAGCAGCAGTTCGGCGAAACCGGTGCGCGGTCCGGAGGCGAGCCAGCGCATGTCGTTGGCGATCTTCATCAGCGACACGGCCGCCCCGCGCAGCGCGGCGTGCGCACGCACCACGGCGTCGAGGGAACCCTGCGCCTCGAACTTGTTCGGTGCGGTGACGAACTTCTTGCCGGTCAGCGCCGCAATCTCGGCGGCGACATTGACCGAGAAGCCCTCGGGGGCATTGAGCCCGGTACCGACGGCGGTGCCGCCGAGCGCGAGCCGCAGCAGGTCTTCGCGGCTGTGCTCGATCTCGCGGATGACTCCTTCGAGCATGGCGGCGTAGCCCGACCATTCCTGGCCGACCGTGAGCGGCACCGCGTCTTCGAGGTGCGTGCGGCCGATCTTGACCACGTCGTGCCACAGTTTCGACTTCTTGGCGATCTCGGCGTGCAGTGCCTTCAGGCTGGGCAGCAAGCGCTCGTCGATCTCGGTGATCGCGGCGATGTGCATCGCGGTCGGGAACGAGTCGTTGCTCGACTGGCCCATGTTCACGTCGTCGTTCGGGCCGACCGGCTGTTGCGATCCGAGCTCGCCGCCGAGCAACTGGATGGCGCGGTTGGAGAGCACCTCGTTGATGTTCATGTTGCTCTGGGTGCCCGAGCCGGTCTGCCAGACGAACAGCGGAAATTCGGTGTCGAGTTTGCCCGCGATGGTCTCGTCGGCGGCCCTCACGATCGCGTCCGCCTTCCAGTCGGCGAGCCGGCCGGCCTTCTGATTGACGATCGCGGCGGCCTTCTTCACGACGCCGTAGGCGCGGTACACCTCGATCGGCATGTGGTCGTTGCCGATCGAGAAGTGGATGAGCGAGCGCTGCGTCTGCGCTCCCCAGTAACGGTCGGCCGGCACATCCACATTGCCCATGCTGTCGAATTCGACGCGCGTTCCGGTGGCGTCGATGCCGATCGGCACGTCGGTGAGGGTCGGAGTGGTCGTGGTCATTGCAACCTCCATGGCTGGTTCAGGGCGTCGATCGACCGGATGATCGTTCGTGCTCATGAACCTAGGAAGCCGGGGACCGGGCGGCACTGCCCCGATGTTCAGTCCTCGCTAGACATTCGTCGAGCAGCCGCTCAACTCGCGAGAGCCAGCCGGCTCAGCGCAGATTCCGACTCCGGGTCGGCTCCTTGCCACACGATCAACACTTCGCTCGATCCGTTCGCCAGTTCGAGAAGCTGGTACCTGATCGACAGTTCGCCGACAGACGGATGAACCGCCCGCACAATGCCGTGCGGCCGCAGCCTCTGACGTTCTGAGGCCCAGGCCGTCGAGAACTCGCGGCTCATCGTCGACAATTCACCGACGATCCTCTCGAACTCGGGGTCGTCCTCGTACCAGGCCAGCGAGGCGTGCAGCGCGGCCACGACCTGGTGGCTCAGATCGTCTGCGGACGGATACACGCCTCCCGGGATGACCCGCAGAAACATCTCCCGTGCCAGATTCGCGCCGGGGTGCAGCCTCGGGAAGAGGGCCTCTGCAAGTCGGCTCGACCCCGACACGGTCAGATGGCGGTCGATGAGTGTCGCGGCGACGCCGTGCCAGGAACGGAGGAAATCGGCGACATCATCGCGCGGCACTATCCCGGAGAGGTCGCTGGCGTTCATCTTGCTATCGTCGCCGATCGGGCGCTCGACAAACGTCTAGTGTTTTTGCACCCCCGGTCGGAATTCAGATGAAGGTGTCACTGGCGGTGTTACCCACCCTCTGGCCGACAGACCTAACGTCGGCATCACGATGATGAATTTCCAAGACGTAGTAGACGAGCTAGCCAGCACGCTGGGGCGGTCTGTACTCATGGGCGACCCGAGCCACCGCCTCATCGCGGCGAGCTCGCAAGGTAAAGACATCGACCACATGCGGGCTATGAACGTCATCCAGCGCGAAGCGCCGGCCGAACAGAAGCAGTACTTCGAAAGCATCAACCTGACCGACGCGCACCAGCCCGTCACGGTCTCACTCGGCCATCTCGGCGGACTCGACCGGCTCGCCGTTCCGGTCCGCGACAGTCGTCAGCACCTCGCTACCTTCTGGCTCATCGTCGAAAACCTGCCGCCGTTGCGCGGCGCCGACTACGCGGCGATCGAGGCCGCCGTCTCGGTTACCCGCGATCTTCTCGGGCCGAAGAGCACCGAGCGCGAACCGGGCACGAGCGACGACATCATGGGCGCATTGCTTTCCGCCGACTCGAACGAACGTCGGCACGCGTTCGAGGAATCGATTGCGCGGCGACGCCTCGAGCGCGGAGAGCACACCGTCGTCTACGCCGTCGACGTACCTGTCGAAGTAGGAACGCTCGACCGGCTCGCTTTTGCGCGGCACCTCACCGCACTCCGCACCTCGTCGCTCGCCTACATCGGCGAACGCAAAGACCTCCTGCTCTTCGTCGGGCGCAGCAGCGACATGGCCGGTTCCGAGGCCCTGATCCGCAGCGAAGCGACATCGCGCTCGATCATGGTCAACGCCATCGGCACCGCACACCACAACCGGCTGGCGCCCGATCTGTTCGACACCGCCGATCAAGCCGAGATGGCGGCGGGCATCGTGGCGGCGGTTCCGCAGTTGGGCGGATTCGGTGATATCAGCGCGCTCGGGGTCTGGGCGCTGCTCGCATCCGTCGTCGGAGACCGCTCCTACCTCCAGGTCTTCTCGCCCGCCGCCTTCGTGCTCTGCACCGAGGGCGATGAGACACAACGGCACACGATCGAGGTCTATCTCGACGGTGCCTGCCATGTCGCCGCCGTCTGCGAGCAGCTGCACATCCACCGCGCCACGCTCTATTACCGCCTCGACCGCATGCCCCAGGTGGTACGGGACGCGCTCGACGACGGTGCGCAGCGCAGCGCGCTGCACATGTGTCTCAAGCTCATCCGCCTGTGGGAATCGACCGGGCGTATCTGAGCCTCGACATTCGTCTAGTGAGGCGACTGGACGAACGTCGCATCAGGTCTTGACGAGAGTCTTAGATCGCGCAGGCGGTGCGGCGGCACTCTTGTAATCACCCGCTCCACCCCCTCGAACAGAGAAGAAAAGATCATGTCCACTGAACCCACCATCGTCCTCGTCCACGGCGCATTCGCCGATGCAAGCAGCTGGGCGCCCGTCACCCTACGCCTCCTCGAAGACGGCCACACCGTCTTCGTGCCGCCCGTATTCAACCGCAGCCTGATCGCCGACGCGGCGTACATCAAGTCGTTCGTCGAGCAGATCGACGGACCGGTCATCCTCGCCGGCCACTCCTACGGCGGAGCCGTGATCACCGTCGCCGGTGTCGCCGATAACGTCGTCGGACTCGTCTACGTCTCCGCCTACGCACTCGAAGAGGGCGAAAGCCTCGGTCAGCTGCAGGGCGGCTTCCCCGACTCCGATCTGGCCGCGAACCTGGTCTACGCTCCGTACCCGATCGAGGGAGCCGACCCGGGCACCGACGTCTCGGTCAAGATCGACGCATTCCCCGCCGTCTTCGCAGCCGGAGTGGCTCCCGAAGAGGCGAAGGTCTTCGCCGTCTCGCAGCGTCCCCTCTCGGCCATCGCATTCGGCGAGCCCGCACCTGTCGCGGCGTGGAAGACCAAGCCGGGCTGGGGCATCGTCTCCAGCGCCGACCACACCATCAACCCCGACGTCGAGCGTTTCGGCTACAAGCGCGCCGGCCTCAAGACGGTCATCGAGATCGACGCTCCGCACCTCGTGATGCAGACCAACCCCGCCGAGGTCGCCAAGTTCATCACCGACGCCATCGCCGAGCTCGGCTAGTCGCCGACCTGCCTCGAATCGCAAAGGAAAAAAACATGACCGGCAACCCGCTCAACGTATCTCTGGAAACGGCGGCGCAAGACTTCGTCGACGCCACCTCCGAGCCGCCCTTCCTCTGGACGCTCACCCCCGAAGAAGGCCGCAAAGCAGTCGACGGCGTTCAGGACTCACCGATCGAGAAGCCCGAGGTCGACGACGAGTGGATCACCATCGACGGCGGCCCCACCGGCTCGGTGAAGCTGCGCATCGTGAAGCCGAAGGGGACCACGGCAACTCTTCCCGTGATCCTCTACGTTCACGGCGCGGGATGGGTTTTCGGTGACGCGCACACACATGACCGTCTCGTTCGCGACCTAGCTATCGGCGCGGGCGCAGCAGTCGTCTTCCCCGAATACGACCGCTCGCCCGACGTGCGCTACCCGGTGGCGATCGAGCAGTCGTACGCCGCGGCGCAGTGGGTCACCACTTCGGGCAGCGAGAAGGGACTCGACGGTTCCACCATCGCGATCGCCGGTGACTCGGTCGGCGGAAACATGACGATCGCGCTGACCCTGCTCGCCAAAGAGCGCAAGGACGTCTCGTTCGTCGCCCAACTGCTCTTCTACCCGGTCACCGACGCCGCCTTCGACACCGAGTCGTACAAGAAGTTCGCGGTCGGCTACTACCTCACGCTGGAGGGCATGAAGTGGTTCTGGAACCAGTACACGACGGATGACTCGGAGCGAGCCGACATCCACGTCTCGCCTCTGCGTGCCGAACTCGACCAGCTGACCGGGCTACCGCCCGCGCTGGTCATCAACGGCGAAGCCGACGTGCTTCGTGACGAGGGCGAGGCCTACGCGGGCAAGCTGCGCGCGGCCGGTGTCGAGGTCACCCAGGTGCGGTACGCGGCGACCATCCACGACTTCGTGATGCTCAACGCGCTGCACAACACCCACGCCTCGAAGGCCGCCGTCGCTCAGGCGGTCGCGTTCCTCTCTGAGGCCCTGCACGGCGAATAGGCCGAGACCGCCGGGCGGCCCGCCACCCCCACGGGCCGCCCGGCATCGGTATGCGCACGAAAGCTTTGACATCATGGGACCAGAAGGCAGGCTTCCTCTTCTCGAGGACGGCACCGCAATACAGAGGAGTGTCGTGGGCACCGACCGCAAGACCCTCGTCGGCAGCGACCGGTTCCGACTGCCGTTGCGCGGACGTTCGGCCGAGGCCGAACTGGTCGCGGGCGCGATCGCCGACGTCGATGCCGGCCGCTCCCGCGTCGTTCTGCTGCGGGGCATCGCCGGCGCGGGCAAGACCCGGCTGCTCGGTGAGATCCTGACCTCGACGACGAAAGCGGGCTGGGGCACCGTCGTCGCCGTTCCCGATCCCGATTCGCACCTCGTACCCACTGCGGTGTTGGCCGAAGCCGCCTTGGCGTCCGAACCGCCGCTGCTGACCGACTCCGATGTCGCTGCGCTCTCGGCGAGCCCGGATTCGCGGTACTGGTTCATCCAGACCCTCCGCAACGCCGTCGAGGCGGCGGCGCAGCAGCACAGCTTTTTGTTCGTCGTCGACGACCTGCAATGGGCCGACGCGGCTTCGATCGCCATCATCCGCTCGCTGATCACCAGCCTGGGCGACCTCCCTATTCTCTGGGCGCTCGCGATCCGCACGGGAGAGTACGACGAGAACGTCAACGCGGCGGTCGCGGAATGGGCCGCGAGCGCGACGGTCATCGACATCGAAGCGCTTTCCGACGCCGCCACGTTCGACATGGCCTCCGATCTGCTCGGCGGAGCTCCCGACAGCCGGTTGGAAGCGACGTTGCGTCGAGCCGAGAACGTGCCGCTGTTGATCAGCGAGCTCGTGCAGGGTCTGGTCGAAGAGGATCTCGTCGCCGTCGACGGCGACATCGCGGTCGTACAGGGTGACCGGATCCCCGAACGTTTCGGTGCGTCCATCCGCGAACGGATCCTTCGGCTTCCTCGGCGAGCGTCGCACCTCGTGATGGTGGCGTCGATCCTCGGAAGAAAATTTTCGGTGGCGAACCTCGCCGAGCTGCTCGGCGAGACGACGAGCGACCTGATCGACGGCATCGACCTCGCAATCGAGGCCGACATCCTGGTCGACGGGTCGCCCCTGCAATTCCGGCACGACGCCATCCGTGAGGCAGCCGAGTCGATGCTGCGGCCCACCGTACGCGCGCACCTGCGCCGCCGCGCTGCCGACATCCGTCTGCGATCCGGGGAGCCGCTGCTCGCCGTCGCGGCGTCGGTCGCCGACTCCGCGGAGCGGGGCGATATGGCCGCCGTCGAACTGTTGCACGATGCGGCGCTGCAGCTCGCCTCCGTCGATGCGGCCGGGGCGGCCAGCCTGGCCAACCGCGCCGTGGAACTCGCGTCATCTCCCGAACAGTACGGACTGATGGCCGACCTGATCCCGGTGTTGTGGGTGGGCGGACGCGTCGACGCGGCGAAAACGCTGGCGCACGGTCTGCGATCGGTGTTCTCGCCCGAAGACCGCGCACGCACACAATTGGCGATCGCGCGGCTCGAGACCGAGTCGTCGTTCGCCGCGGCCATCGCCACGTGCGACGCGGCTTTGGCGATGGATGGAGTGCCGCTCGCAGTGCGCGCCCAGCTGCTCGCCGTAAAGACGCTCAACCTGGCGAACATCGGCGACTACGCACGTCTCGCTTCGTCGATCGGCGAAGCGCGCACGGCCGCGCGCCTCGCGGGCGATCTCGGGGCACTCGCGACAGTCGACGCCACCGAGTCGGTGCTGCGCTTCTACGAACACCGCTGGGTCGATGCCGCGACTCTCATCGACACCGCGGTCGAGACCATGGGCCGGCTTCCCGGTTTCGAAGCGGCCCAATGGCTGCCAGAGGGGTTGTGGCCCGCGTTCCTGGCGAACGCGACAGGCGAGGGTCGTGAGGCGCTCGACCTCACGAACCGCCGAATCGACGAGACGCAGCGCACCCGCAGCGGCATCGCACTGGCGTTCTGGACGATGGTGAAATGCCGGGTGCTCTTCGATCTGGGCGAGCTTGAAGACGCAAAGGCGCAAGCGGAGACGGTGATGACGATGGCGTCGGATCTGGAACTCGGCGACTTCGCCCAAGCCACGGCCGGCGCCGTGCTGTACCGGGTGGCTCTCTACTCCGGCGACTACGCCGCCTGCCAGGCCCAGGTCGCAGCGGTGCGAAGGATGGCCGACGGTGCCGCGCTGCACCTCACCGGCTTGTGGCTGCTGGCGCTCACCGCGGACACCGACGGCGACCTTGCCGCTGTCACCGCGCTCACCGCTGATGCTTTCGACACGCTCGACGCTCCGACACCGTCGCTGATGACGCCCGCAGACCTCGCGGACGATGCGTTGCTGGCGCGCATGTGGCGCAAGACCGGCGACTTCGAGCGGCTGCAGAAACTTGCCGCTGTCTCGCGACTGCGCGCGCAGACGAACGCCGGCAACGCTCTCGCGGAGGGAGTCGACGCTCACATCGAGGGCATCGTCAGTGGCAGTGCCGACTCGTTGCGCACCGCGGTCGAGCTGTTGAGGCGTAGCGAACGCCCTCTCGCCCTCGCGTTGGCGCTCGAAGATCTCGGCGTGGCGCAACTCGAAGCCGGCAGTGATGATGCCGAGCGATCATGGCACGAAGCCGCGGACATCCTGGAAGAGCGCGGCGTCGTTCGCGACGCGAACCGCGTGCTCCGTCATCTGCGCGGTATGGGTGTCAGGCGCCGTCCGAAAACACCCGAGCTGCATTCCGGCATGCTCAGCGCCCGCGAGCTCCAGGTCGCCGAGCGTCTCGCCGGCGGCGCGACCACAAAACAGATCGCCTCCGACCTTTCGCTGTCGCAGCACACCGTGCTTTCCCATGTTCGCCATATCTACGAGAAATGGGGCATCTCGAGTCGCAGGGCTCTCGTCGAACGCGTCGCCAAACGCGGGGGCTAGGCGAAACCCGCAACTGGGGATAAAGACCGGGCCGACGGGGGATTACTTGGCAGGCCCGGCAAATCAGTATGAGACACGCAGGGTTGTCTGACCCTCGTCCGCTCCGTCCGGAGAAGGCCCCGTGTCTCCACAGTCGAATCGATTTGCACAGTATCTGAAAGCCCGGCGCGCGCAGCTGAAACCCGAGGACGTCGGGTTTCCCGCCGACCCCGGGCGGCGGGTGGCAGGGCTCAAGCGCGAAGAAGTCGCGGAGCTCGCCGGCATCAGCCCCGAGTACTACACGAGGTTGGAACAGGGGCAGTCCTACCAACTGTCGGAGCAGGTCTTGAACGGTCTGACGCGCGCGCTCAAACTCGACGCCGACGCGGCCGCCTATTTCTACCGGCTGGCGCTGCCCGAGCCACCCGCTCGCAGCGCAGCTACGACACCGGTGATCGCCGATTCGGTCAAGCAGATTATCGAACAGTGGTCGGATGTGCCGGTCTACGTCTACGACCGAAACCAAGACGTCATCTCGGCGAACGAACTCGCAGGCGCGCTTTTTCCGAAGATCACGCCCGGATCGAACGCTGTGATGACGGCGTTCGAGATGGCGCCGGAGGTGCGCGAGACGCCACAGTGGCAGGCGCTCGCCCGGACCGTCGTAGCCGCTCTGCGTTTCCACGGCGACCCGGCCGATCCCCGGTTGCAGCAGATCGTCGGCGAGCTGTCGGTGCGCGAGCCGGTGTTCCGCACCCTCTGGGCCGACCACGACGCGGTGCCCCTGACCTCGGGTATTGTGCCTGCGTACATCGAAGGCTTCGGGCTCGGCGACTTTCCATGGCAGAACCTCTACGTGCCGGGCGGGCTGTTTATGGGGGTGTGGCCGGCACCGCCCGGATCGTTCGCGTTCCGAGTCATCGAGCACTTCCGTCGGCAACTGCGCGAGCGGGCTGCCGTTACCGACCGCGAGTCGCGCGGGAGCTCGGCCGGCGAGCGAGCCGCGCAGAGTCGCGGGTTCGTGCGCGAACTCGATTCGATCCGGATGGCGACAGAACCGACCGAGCCCGACGACCCCGCGCTGTGACGCGCGCTACGCGACGGCCGGTGCGTCGTCGTCTTCGCCGGCCGCAGTGATGGCTCCGAGCCGATCGCGCACGTGCGCGATCGCGTCGCCCGAGAATTCGCCGGGCACTGCCAGATAGACCACCATAAAGAATCCGCCGGGGATCTCGAGCTGCTGCCAG
>Ga0247811_1000348_pt1 | contig 14958 bp, 36 predicted proteins | sample UWRJL134311R1_FD_189018 | JGI IMG/M metagenome (GOLD analysis project Ga0247811, IMG submission 189018) | Plant litter microbial communities from Arlington Agricultural Research Station in Wisconsin, United States - UWRJ-L134-311R-1 | ecosystem: Environmental > Terrestrial > Plant litter >...
CGGCTCGCAGCGATTCGCTCAACGCATGCAGCCGGCGCAGTTCTACAGCGGCGCTATCAATGTCATTCATTGATGGAAGGCAATCTTGCTCGTTGCAAAGCTTGAATTCGTCTGCCAGTAGCAGCGCTTCGGGTTGTTTCTCTTGGTTCATGCTTCCTCCTGCTGATTGATGGATGCCGCAAGCTCTTGGGCCTGGGCTATGGTTTGTTTGATGCGATTCAGTGAAACGATTGCTCTGGTTCACGCAGGTTCTTGGCAACCCAGTCGCGCATGTGCTGCCACCGGAGGAATCCGGGATTATCTTTTGTCACGCGAACCCATCGGTTGTGTTCTTCTCGAACCCACCCGTGCTTGTCATCGTAAAAAGGCTTGCGCATAGGCCCGCAGATCTCTGCCTCTACATACTCCCAGTCGGAAAACGTTTCGTCGTTCTCCCACATGATTTCCTGGGCGATCTTGGCGTTCACGCCTAGGCTGTCGGCGATGCCGTCGTAATCGTCCACATCCATGCTCGCCACATCCAAGCCGCGCTTCTGGCCCATGACGCCAAGCGTGCAATGGCATCCGTCCTCTGACTGGAGCGCGCCGGCCACAAGGTGCTTTTCCGGCATGGCGTCTAGCGCATCGGCCAGCTCACGCAGGAATGCCTGACCACGCTTTCCTCGCATCGCGCTCGCAACTGCGCCGCGCCAACGGCCATGCGCGAGGGTGTCTTCTCCATCATCTTCATAAAGTCCGCTTCTGCTCATGATTTCCCCTTCTTGTTCATGCACTCTGCAAACTCCAGCGCTCGCGTTGTGACCTTTGTTATGCGCTTCACGGCGACAGAAACGGCCGGCACTGTGATTCCGCATTCCCGCGCCGCATGGCCCCGGCTCATGCCGTCAACCATGACTATCTTGGCAGCCGAGTAGATGCGTGTTTCTGCGCCTACGTCCGCCATTTCTGCAGCCATCTCAAAGTCTTTTTCGTCCATGTGGCTCCTTGGTTGCGATGCTTGATATTAACCGCATTCGGCTAATGGCGCAACATCAATCTTCACCCACATACCCGCCCGATCCCATCGGCGCGCATGGCCTGGTATCGGCAAGCCACGGCTGCCGGCGCGCTTCAATCTCTGCATTGGCCAGCGCTTCGTGCCGGCTCTGCGTCTGCAGCAGTTGCGCCAGGCGCTCGCAGCGCCAGCGGATTTCGGCGGGCGTCATCAATAGCCCCATCGTGCGCCGACAGTGCGCGCATTGGGATCGTAGCGCTCGGCGCTGGAGCCTTTGCAGATGCGCGTGTTCGCGGGCGGGTTGAAGTGCGAGATCGTCATCTTCACGTTGTCTGGCATGATGATCTGCGCGGGCGCTGGCTTGGGCTTTGGCAATCGGATTGCGCTTCCTGGGATGCGGCCTGGGCGCGATGCTGGTAGGGCTGGAAGCCGAGGGCTAGCGCGCTTGACCACCTGCTTGACTTTTGGCGCTACCGATGTGGGATGGCGCTTCATCATGCCGAGCATCTGCATGCGTCGGCGCATGTTCTTTGGCGTCGTGCCGAAGTGTTCTGCCATCTCTTCGATAGTCTTGCCGGCCGCGCGCATCGATTGAATCACTGCAGTGTCTTCATCGTCCCAGCGGCGATTCGGGTGGGCCGATGGCAGGCAAGACACATTCGAGCGCTTTAGGTGCTTGCGCACTGTGCGAGGGGTGATTCCGAACTTCTCGCAGAGTTGGGCTTCAGTCATGGCTGCTGCGGCTTCGACCAATCCCTCAACTCCGCCGTCAAACTTCGCCTTGGGATGGAATGCAACTGCAGACACTCCGAACTGAGCCAGACGCGCGTACATGTTGTCGAGGCTCGTGCCGAAGTGCGCCGCCATCTCCCGGGCCGTCATATTTGGCGCCAGTGCCTTGACCTCTTCCTCACGCTCCTTCCAGCAGGGCTGAATCACTTCACGCTTGATGTCGAATGAGGTCAGAGCGTTGCGGATCTGCTTACGGGTCACGCCGAACTTCACTGCCAGCTCGCCATTCGTCATCGTATGTGCGAATTGCTTGAGTTCATCGCGGCGTGTGTTCCAAAAGCCGTAGGGGATCTTGTCGAGAGTTGTCATTTCGGTTCCTATTCTTCGTTTGTCTTTGGTTTCACATGGGAGCGAGTTCAATCGTCATCCCCTGGCGCTTGGCCTTTGCGTCTGAGAAGGCGTAGGCATCGCGCAGCTCGGCCTTGCTGACGCGCTCGGCCACGAAGAATGCTTCTGCGCATCCTTGTTTGAATGCCTGCAGCTCCTGGCCTGTGAATCCGAGCTTCTGGGTTCGCTTGTAGCGCAGCCATGCCCAGTAGGTCGCGCGCCGTCCCGCGCAGAGTTGCCGGATGCTGTGGTTGAGCCATGCGCGCTCTACATTGCCGGCCTTGTAGTTCTTTCGCCTGGCAACGCAGCAGAAGAACATGTGGCCCATCCAAGAATGCAGCAGGCTCAAGGTATCCACAGTGCCCCGGCCTTCGAGCATGTCGCCTATCTGGTTCTGGATGAACAGATGCGGCTCCAGCGTGCCGCGCTTTCCTCGCGCCTGGAGCTTGTCTACGGTCGCCGCAGCCATCACTCCCGCCTTGACGGCCCGCATCTGGTGCATGGCCTTATTGCCGCGATGCGAGCGGGTGAACGCCTCATAGACGGCATTGGTGAGCATGATCCGCGCGGATTCGCAGACACGCCGATGGCGCAGGCGTGGCCCTGCAATGGTTGTTCTGGTCATGTGTTGGTCCTAGATGAAAGAAGCCCGCGCGTGATTTACACAATGCCGAGCATGGCGCGCAGCTTGTCTTCGTTGTGTTGCACGGCACGACGGAAGGCGAGCATGTCTTGCTCAAGCGATTCAATCTTTTCCTCGTCGCGCTCGATGCGGTGGATGATGAGGTGCTCAAGTACCGGCACCCAGATCACGAGGTCAATCCACAGACGGCCAGTGATCCACAGGCCGAACATGCATTGGTCGGTAAAGTCCGAAAGATCGCCGTCGCATGCGATTTGCATGATGCGCTCCGGGCTGAAAAGGCTTTTCACTTCCAGCAGGCCGTCTGTTCCGATCACGCCATCGGGCGAATACAGAAACAGATCATCGTCCGTGGCAAACGCGCCGACTTCCTCGACAAGCTCTCCGGTCTGCGCTTCGTAGGCTGCGCGCGCGTATGGCTCCTGAGCCGATCCTTCCCGCATCTGCCAGTTCTCAAAGCCAGGGTCTGCGGGCTTGCCGGACACCCGGCCTAGCGCGACCTCGCAGGCATAGGCTATTTGCTTCTGGCTCGGCTTTCCGCTTTTCAGCACATCGCGCGCGTCCTTGGATCGGCTGGCCGTGACCTTGCCGGCGCGCATCGCCTTCCATTCGTCAGTACCCTGAATCAGCGTTTCATACGTTTTCATTCTTCACCTCAACATCGGTAACGTTTTGCTTTTCGGCTTCTGCGGCCAGCCACTTGCGATGGCTTGCGACGGCTTCCTTGAATGCAGCGTGGTCTTGCAGCTGCTTGGCGAACTTTCCGTTGTTCTCTTTCCAGTAGGTCAATGCCTCGGCATCGGTCTTCGTCTGGCGAGCGGCCAGGATGTAGGGTGCCGGGTCGATGCGCTGGACATCTGGCACGGCGCTCACTGGCACTGCCAGGCCTTCTCCGCCATCGGTGTTGAGGTGGTGAATCGCCTGGTCAAGCCTGTCCGATTTCGGCCAGTATTTGTAGGCGCGTTTGACCACGGTTTTCTTTGCCATTTCGCCGTAATCGGTATCCCATGGCGAAGACTTTCCGGCCTTGACCGACTCGGATCGGTTCTTGATTGCGTCTATGTCCTCGCGGCTCATGCAGGATGTGAGATAGTCGCCGCTGTGCGTCTTGACCACAACATACGCTCCGACCATCTCGCCGCGCTCCTTGTAGAATGGGTTGTAAGAGTGAGTCGGTGGGCGATCAAAGCCATTCAGCGTGAATGCATCGCCGGAATGCACCAGCTCTGCCTGCGCCCACATGACCGACCCGGATTGAATCGCCAAGTCAATCAGCCCCATGTAGCTGATGTCCAGGCAAATCTTGCCTTTGCGTGGCACCAGATAGGCTTGCTTTTTCGCTGGGTTCAGGCTGATACCGATGGCCGCGATGTTGTTCACGGCATTCACCACCGATTGACGGTCATTGACCGCCAGGCGCGTGATGTAATCGCTTGCCGTGAGAATCTGGATTGCGAACCCGGCCTCGCGCTCGAAGTTGAGGGAATCGTCCATCAACATGCTCTGAAAGCTGTCTGCAGCCCCGTGCACGTAGTTGGCGATGGTTTGAATCGCATTGCTCATATGAATCTCCAATGAAAAAAGCCGCCTGGTCTGCGTCCTGAGTGCTGGAACCACTCTGCCATTGAAGGCAAGGACGCAAGCCAGGCGGCTCGCATGCTTTTTTGTCTTTCGTGGTTCCAGCACAATCAACACCTGAAATGTACCAACAGATCGCAGCGCGCGCAAGCTGTTTCTGTATCACCGCCAAAAATTATCAGTAGGCGATGGTGACGGCCGGGATGGCCTTCTTGGCGATCAGTTTCACGGCTTGCTTGGCGGCTTCTTCGGTCATGCCGCCTTCGACAAACGCGGCGACGGCTGCGCGGTTCACTGCGCCCTTGTGCGCGCGGTCAGCTTCACGGGCAGCAGCTTCGCGGGCTTCGGCGTCTGCCTGGGCCTTGACTCGGCGCTTTTCTTCTTCGACGGCTGCGGCTGCGCGGCGTTCGCTGTCTGCCTTGGCTTGCTGCTCGCGTTGCATGGCTTCTGCCTTCTCGCGTTCTGCGCGCTCGGCGGCGAGCGTCAGTTCCATCTCGCGGCGGTCTGCTGCGGCCTTTGCCTCGGCCTCACGGTTGGCGACTGCATCGCGCTCTGCCTGGGCTGCGGCTTCGGCATCGCGGCGCGCCTTGTCTGCGGCCTCGCGGGCTATGCGTTCCTCGCGGTCTTTCTGCTCCTGTGCCGCTTGCTTTTCGCGCAGCTCGGCGAGTTCCCGCTGTTCGGCTTCGTGCTTTTGTTGCGCGGCATGAGCAGCGCGCAAGGATGCAAGGCTCGATGCTTTCACGCGATGGGCCTCGGCTTCATGCTCTGCGAAGTCTTCGCCCACATTGATCGACTCCAGATTGTCGATGGCGACCTGAATGCCTGCGGCCATCAATCCGGAGACATTGGCAAAGTCGCGCAGGTTTTGAACCCGCTCATGCAGTGCGTTGACCCGCGCTTCCTCGGCTTCTTCCCATGCCGTCAGCGGAGCGCGCACATCGTCTTTCCAGGCGTCCAGCAGGTCGCGCATGCGCTTGCGCTCGGCGTCAACCTTCTTGGGCGCCTCCTTCAGCTCGGCGACAAGCGCCTTGCCCACGTCGTCAAGCGCCGTCTTGCTCCTGGCGACCTTGTAGGCCATCGAGGCAATCGCATCACGGCCTTTCTTCGTGGAAACGTCAGGCACGAACGTGTCGAGTTCATCCTTGATCTTCTTCAGGTAGGGGTCAAGCCCTTGCGGTGCGCTGAAGACTTGCAGCGCGGTTTCCTTGGTGGGCAACAGTGCCAGTTCGGTCGATTCGGTCATGGCTTCCTCAATGAATGAATGTTTGTGCGATCAGCGCTGCGGCTGCGAGGCTCAGGGCCATGAGGCCGGAGCCGAGAAGGGCGTGGAGGGTGGCTTTCATTTCAGTCCATGCCCTTATCCACCAATGTCTTCAGAAGCAAGAGTCCGGTTCCGATGCTCAGGCTTCCGCCGATGAAGATTCCTCCGTGGATCAGAAAATCTCGCAGTTGAGGCTTTGATGTCTCGAAAAAGAATGACCCGAAAACAGCGAGAGACCCGACCAGGCAAAGGCCTAGAGCCAAGACCAGCGTTACCACTCCAAGAGTGAGCCAGAGAGTCGTCTTGATTGCATTCATTTCATTTCCTTCACACATTGCACAGTGGTTGCGTCAACCCAGATTCCGACATCGCCCTTTGCGCAAACCCCCTTGGGGATAGAGCGCTCCTGGCTGACTGGCATAGGCTGTGGCGCGGGCTTGGCGCATCCGAACAGCGCGATCAGCACCAGGCCCAGGATGATCGCGGCCAGCCACCGGCCGTGTCGCTTCTTCTTCGGGAAGTAGTGGAACGCTTGCGCTTCCTCCGCGTTGCACAGGAATGCCTCACTGGTGCTGCGCTTGTAGCAGCGCGTGGTCTGGTTGTGGCCGGCTGGGGCTGTCATTCGCTGCATGGCTTTTCCTTTTGTTAGACGATGTGCCAGCCGGTTTTACCGCTGTACGAAATGAGGCCGCGTTTCCGAAGCGCTTGCAGCCGACGATCAGTAACGCGGAATGCCTCGGATTGAGGCTTCCCATTCAATTGCGCGATGAACTCAGCATCGGCATTCATGTAGGTCGAAAGCTGGGTGAACGTCGCTGGTCGCGTGGTGATTCGCTCAATCAGTTTTGCGTCGAATTCGATGTAGTCAGTCATGTGATTCCTCAGATTGCTTTTGCGATGCGCTGTGGCTGCGCGGTTTGTTGTGCGATGAGCGCGGCCCACTTCTGTTCGCGGGCTTTGGCGTTCTGGCTGATTGCTATCTGCTGGGCTTGGTTGGCTTTGCGTCGGCGTATGTCAGCCTCGATGGCTTGGAGAATGTCGGTCATGGTCAGATTGCATCTGCACTGCAGGCGTGGAGTTTGTCTAGCGTTTGACTAGCGTTTGTCTTGCGGATCAGCTCTAGACGAACTTCCTCGGGCGGGCGCGGCGCCGGATACTCGACCGGCTTCATGCCGTAAGCCGCGAGCGTGTCGCCCAGGATCTTTTGGAAGACTGGCGGGAGGTAGGTCACAGTGCGCCTTCTTTCTTTCCGTGTTCGTCCATGATGGCCAGGGCTTGGTTTTCGCCAAACCACTTGGCTGCGGCCTGCTTGAGCTTGTCGGCGGCTGGGTGGAGCATCAGTTCGGCCAGCGCGCTAATGCTGTCATCGTCATGCTGCAGGGCGTAGTTCACAACCTCGTCAGCCGACCACGTTGCCCCTGTGAAGTTGTTCGGCTTGAACCAGTCTTGCGGCTGCTTGCAGGCCTGCATTAGGCAGAAAACGATGGCCGGCGCGATGCTCTTGGCTTCCTCAAGCCGTGCGTCGTTTATGGCTTGCTCTGCCTCATCTTCGTCAAGCATGCGCTCGACATCGGCGTGTGGGTTGGTGGTGATGGTCATAGTTCTCTCTCCTAATTCAAACGTTCGCCTTGTAGGCCTCGATCAAGCCGGCGTGCTTGAGTGTGTCAACCGCCTCGCAGCTTGCCCTGTCAATTTCATGCGCCAGGCCATGGTCTTTCAGAATCCCTAGGAGTAGCGACACAAACGTAGCCTCCCTAGATTCCTTAGCCAACATCTTGAGTTGCAATAGTTCGACCTTAGTTTTCTGCCGGTCTGCTTCCAGATGCGCGATCTCACTTTCCAGCGCGATCCGTTCATTGACCGGTGTGGACTCCCCGTCGATGAAGAACACTTCCTTTCGGCGCAGCTGGAGTGCCAGCTTCTCGAACAGCTGGGCCTTGTTCTTTTCGCGCTTCAAAATGATGGCGGCTATCTGATCAGAAATCGGTTGTTCCATGTCTTTTCCTTCGTTGTTGAAATCAAAAGCGCACTAGATGCCCAATGCGCTTTTGGCTTCATCTAGGCGTCAATCCGCTGTCCGCTCGCGGTCCTAGGTCTGCCCCGGCTTTAGATCGTGGGTACTTAGTCCGATCACCTCTGCTTTGCATTGCTGCTCTGCGTCGATGGATCAAATGTGCCACACGGCATGCCGCCATGCAAGCACTTCCGTTAAATTCCCGACTGATTCTGAAGGGCTTGACGGCGTGCCAGGTTGCACATACAGTTGAGCACATGAAAACACCTGAAATCAAAGCCCATCTCGATGGCATAAACGTCACTGATTTCTCTCAGCGACACAAACTACCGCTTCGCACCCTGATGCGGATCAAGGCAGGCGGGAATCCGACTCGAGCGACAGCCAAGGTCGTTGGCGATGCAATCAAGAAAGACGAGAAGAAGGCCAAGGCCGCAACCAAGACTGAAAGCGAAAAGAAATGAAAATCGTAATGACACAGCAAGCTGCAAACGCCATCGACAACCAGGAAGACCTGGACGCCATCACCCAGGCGATCACGCAATTCCATGAGACTGGCACGCTTCCAGAGGGAGTGGAAATTACCCAGTCGTTGGATCTCTCCGAAGACGACATCATGGAGATTCTGGCCGAGTACATGCACCTCGATGATGCAGATTTCAAGCGTCTGCATGAAGCCTTAAAAGTGCAAGACGTTGACGTCATGATCGAACTTATGACTCAAGATCAATCGTCGCACTGATAAAAACCAAGGAACCGAAATGACCCAACCCCAAGACAAGATGCGCGCAGAGTTTGAGGCGTGGTGGAAGCGCCGTCAGCGGAAAACCCTGCCATCTCACTATGGCAAAGAAGAGCTTGAATTCTGGGGATCTGGATTCAAAGATCCAGCTTGGGATGCCTGGCAGGCCGCGTGCGCCCAGCAGTCCGCCCAGTCCCCGCAAGACGCCCTGGATTCCAGTAGGTCTCCCAGCGATAGCGATCTGATGGACTACCTTTGCTCAACGAAGGACGGCGTGATCCGCATGGAATATCCGACTAGATTCCTTCATTGGTCAGTAGATTCAATACATTCCAGCCCGCGCGCAGCAATCTCAGCAGCCATCGCCGCCCGCGCATCGAATGGAGGCAAGGCATGAAGCCAATGAAAATATTCGCGATTTTCGCCATTGCATTTCTGCTTTCATATCTTGGTGCATCGTTTGTAAGTTGGGAATTCAACCCGGGCGCATGGTCTGCTTTTTCGAGATGCAACACCATAGTCGCTGCAGGAGTTATGGCCTGGGTATCTATTGGTGTATTTGGTGGGCTTGCCTGATGCCCGCTGACCCCTCAATCACCAGCGCCCCGAGCATCCACCACACGGAAGGCTCTACGCCCTATGCATGCAGTGCGCGCGAGAAGCCGCCCTCAAGCGCCGATTGGTCGATCCAGTTCGGTAGCTACTGCCGCACCAGCCTGGACCACCACAAGGCCGCGCACAAGGTCGGCTCGTCTGACCCGCGCTGCCCTGCCAACTGCCCCCACAAAGCCCCCGAAGGCGTGGCCGTCCTGTTCAGTGCGATTTTCAACAAGCGCGATGGTGGAGCCGCAAAGGCTGCACAGATGGCGCGCGAATTTAAAGGAGAGAAATGATGAATCCAGATGCAATCAAAGGTGGTGGTTCTGCTTACCCGTACAAAGTGGTCATAGAAGGTCCTGGCTACGATCCTGTTACTCAAAAGGATGTGCCCAGCGGTACCACCATGCACCATCACTTCTCGGGTATGACGTTGCGCGATCACTTTGCTGGGCTGGTCATGCAGGGCCTGTGCGCAAATCCTGGCGGCCCATTTCAGGCAAACCCTATGTGCGGCTGGGGCATCGTGAACTGCACGCCAGACGACGTTGCCGGACGTGCATACGACCTTGCCGACGCCATGCTCAAGGCGCGAGGCTAATCCATGGCCCGCTGCTTTTTCTGTGGCAGGCCGCTCAAGTCCCCGTCAATCTTTCTTAGCGGCAAGCCCATAGGACCCAAGTGCGCGCAGGCTCACAACCTTTTCACAGGCCCAGCCCGCAAGCACGCCAAGCGCCAGCCAGCCAGGCAAGCGCCGAAGATCGAGCGAGACCCGCAGACGTTAGACATGTTTGAAATTTTTGGAGATGGAAATGATTGACTTGAAAGACCTTCGCCGGCGCATCACTGGCGCTGCAAACGATCAAGGTGTCTACGGACCTACGTGGATCAATCCGCGCGAGGCTGTTGAGCTGCTGAACATGCTCGAAACCGCGAACCTCGACGCCTCGCGCTACCAGTGGCTGAAGTCGAGAAATTTCCCGGAAGTTTTCCCGGCATCTCCAACAACAAGCAAAGGATGGGTTGTTACTTCTGTTGATAGAGATTGGGAGGAACAGCTTGGCGATGGAAATACTCCCGATGAAGCCATCGACGCCGCTATGGCAGCAACCAAAGGAGAGCAAGCATGAGTGAATCAATGGCCTATCACATCGCTTGGTCGGTGTTTGTCATCGCCGGACTGTTCCCGCTGTACGACTACTACTTTGGCCAGCCAATCGAAAAGCAAGATGCAACCGAAGGAGAAGCATGATGGAGTGGCAACCGATTGAGACAGCGCCCAAGGATCGAATGATCTTGCTTTGGGATGGCGAGTGGACGATTGGCGCATGGATAGATGGCGAATGGTGGCCCTGCATTCAAGAAGTACCCCCGACGTATTGGGCGGAGCTTCCCAAGCCCCCAGCCATGTGAGACAAAGGAGAGAGTAATGAACGACAAGATCGTGGAATCAGCAAGCTACGGCAAGGCCGCACTGGAACGATTTGGCCCAGTTCCCGAGGACTTCCGCATCTACGCGGCCGGCTGGTTAGGCGATAAGCCTTCGGAGTGGCGTGTGATGGAAGTCACAGGCGCACAATTCCGCCGAGCGAAGTCTGGCAAGAACAAGGGCAAGCTGTGCATCCCAATCGCAGGGACGAAGCGAACCGCCTACGTCACCCGAGAGGACATGGCAAAGCACGCCAGTCCGTGAGAAAAGGAGAGAGCAATGAGCGAAATTGAACAAGCAACAGAGCGCGAAGCATGCCGCAAGGCCTTCGAGTTCGACCTGATTGACAACTGGATGTATGTCGAAAGCGACTTCGCACTTGACGAAAAAGGCCTGCACGTTGAAAGCGAGCTGGACTTCGCCTGGGAGTGCGCGTGGGCATCTTGGCAGGCCGCGCGCGCAATCACCTCTGCGCCCCCTGTCGCCGGCCAGTGCCGATTCTCTGGCGCGAACTGGTCAGAATGCTCGCCCGAGCATGTCAGCATGGTGCTTAAGAACCCTGAAGAATGGCTGGGCTACGAGGTGCGATATCTCTACGCAGCCCCCTTGGCTGACCGCCCGTAAGGTGCGATAATTCATGCGCGCATCTGGCCGGTGCGCCTCATCTTGGCCGGTGAGTTACCGTCAACGGAATGTCTTGCTAACTGCCCCGCCTCGATTCGTTGCGGGGTAGGCCACCGGGAAACCGGAGGGGCAGTTAGCAAGGCGTGGATAGGAATTCATGTGCATTACTACGCCTTCAACATAGGCGACTACACGTCGCATACGGCGCATCTGTCGCCGTCAGAGGACATAGCCTATCGACGGCTGCTTGATCTCTACTACCAAACAGAATCGCCCATCTCGAACGACATAAAGGCTGTATGTCGGCAGATTCGTATGCGCGATCATGAGGCTGATGTCGCTATTGTCCTGTCGGAATTCTTTCGACTTGAGGGGGAAAGCTGGGTTAGCTCGCGCTGCGATCGAGAGATTGCTGACTACCACTCCAAGGCAGACAAAGCCCGTGCCAATGGCAGGCGGGGAGGGCGTCCAAAAAAGCAAGACGAAACCAAACAGGAACCCAGAAATAACCAAGCGGGTTCTTCTAGCTTTCATTCAGCTAACCCAGACGTAACCCAGAGTGAACCCAGAGAAAAGCTAACCAATAAACAAGAACCAATAACCAATAACCAAGAACCAAGAAACACCCCCCCTACCCCGGGGGGGAGCGCGAGGTCTACATTCCCGGAGCTTGAGGATTTCCCTGATAGGCCGGATGTTGATGACTTGCCAGAGCTTCACGAACTTCCACGCAACACCGGAAGCAACTCGCACAACATGGCCAGCGCGGTCTGCCTGATTGCCAAGCGCATGGGCATTGGGCTGGTCAACCCCGGCAATACGAAGCTCAATGCCTTGCTGAATGCTGGCGTGCAGATCGGACAGTTCCAAGAAGCCATTCAGAAGGCTCTGCAGGCCCGCAAGAGTTTCACCTATGCCCTGGCTATCGTTGAGCGCGAAGAACGCGACGCAAGGGCGCTTTCTGATGACCTGGCGAAGCCTAAAGCAGTCCGACTAGCGCCGGCAGTGCGTGAGCAGAAATCATTCGCGCAGCAAAACCTTGAGGCAGGATGGGCGCAGTGGGAGGCAATGTCGGGCAGGCCGCATCCTGACCGACTTGCAAGCCAGCCGAGTGAGATAATTGACGTTACCGCGCGCGGCGACTTTCAGCTGCTGGAGGATTGAGCCATGGAAAGCACATCAAACAACATCGAGATGCTTTTCGTGACGCTCGCGGCAACCTATGGCGCAGCCTGGAGCCGAAGCCTTGGCACTGCGCCGATCTCAGATGTCAAGACCGTTTGGGGCAGTCAGCTGAGTGGCTTCACGATGGCAGACATTCGCTATGCGCTCGACCATCTGCCAGATCGATGCCCGAACATTCTTGAGTTCCGAAATCTTTGCCGTGCTGCGCCGAAGAAGGAAGCGCTGAGGCTTGATCTCCCCAAGGCTGACGCAGCCGTCATCGCTGCAGAGTTGGACAAGCAACTAGGCGTCAAGCAATCAATCGCAGCGAGCAGCTATGACCCGAAGGCCTGGGCCAGAAGGCTGGTTGCGCGCTCTAACGCTGGAGACTGGGTTAGGCCCCTGTCTTTGCAGTTTGCGAAGCAAGCGCTTGGGATGGACGCGAAATGACCGCCGCCCTGGCCATTGAGGCCATCAAGGCGCGCTGCAGCATGCAATGCGGCTGCTGGCTATGGCAGGGCGCGAAAGTCCACGGAACGCCCTATGTGGCGATCCTGCAGGACGGAAAGCGCGTCAACGTGAACGCGCAGAAGCACATGCTGGCCGCGGCCGGATGGCATCTGCCCCCAGGTGCCAAGGTTCGCGAGTCTTGCGGCAATCCGATGTGCATCAATCCCCAGCACCTGGAGCGCGTGGGATCAGTCAACGTTCTGAAATTTCAGGGCAATCCGTTCGCTCAATTGCTTGCACTGGCCGCGATGCCGTGATACAGTGAGCTTGTCGTAGTGAAGCACGATGAACTAAGCCGGATTTCTCATGCATCCTGCCCGCGTAAAAAACGGGGCTTCACCAGGGTGCAGTAGAAATCCGGCTTTTGCGTTTCACGGCGGCATTCTTTAACCAAAGGGGATGCTATGAATGAGAAATTGAAGTACGCACCAGGCCCATGGTGTGAAGGTCGATATGGAGAAGTAATGGATGCGACGGGAGCGCCCGTTGTCTTTTCGCCCGGGTTCTCTATTGGATCTGTAACAGGTAATCCAGAGCGCGCGGCGGCGGAGTGCGATGCAGCGACCGTATTCCTTGACTCCATGGAAAAGGCTCAAGGCGCTGCCTTCTGCGGAGAAAATATCCGCGCCCTGAAGATCAAAGAAGGAGAGTGATCATGTCTTCCTATATCGAGCCGATCACAAAGCTATCTCAGATCAACGACGACGAGTGCCTGGATGGATATCGGGCCGGATTGGGCTTCATGCCTGTTGACTACAACCAGAGAAGCGCATCGTACTGGCACGGCTACCAGAATGGCCAATCGGATCGTGGGCTCGCGCCGCCTAATCCGTCATCCCTAGCCATTGCGCGGGAGGTGGTGGCGGAAGGCAGAGCCCGAGGAATGCACTGATGACAATGCGCCGAACCACATGCCCGCAGTGCCGAAAACGCCTGGGAGAAGGCGAGCGCATCCATCCTGATTGCGTCAGCGCGTGGGCCGACACTCAGGCCGCAAAAGCCGAACGCACAAAGGAAAAGGCCATCAAGACCGCAGCCAAGGAAGACCGCGCGGAGACTAAGCGGCGCAAGGAGAAGCTGAAGACGGAGCGAGATTGGCTGAATGAGTGCCAGGTGATCGCAAATCGATACGCCCGGGTGCGCGACAGGAAAGATGGCTGCATCTCCTGCGACAAGCCGGCATCCTGGGATGGACAATGGCATGGTTCGCATTTCCGCAGCGTGGGCGCCGCCTCTGCCGTGCGTCTGAATCTATGGAACATTCACAAGGCGTGTAGCGTTTGCAACAACCATCTGAGCGGGAACATAGCCGAGTACACGCCAAGGCTGATCGACAAGATCGGTGCGGAGAAGGTCGAATGGCTCCGCGCGCAGAACTCTGTCACCCGGTACGGGGTCGAGTACCTCAAGCGCTATAAGGCCGTGATCGGGAAAAGATTGCGCAGGATGGAAAAGAACTGTTAAGATCACGCCTAGGCGTGAATCAAAACACGCCAATCAATCAACCATCGCACTGGAACCACCATGCAGGAACTGACCACCAATACAAACGCCCCGGTCTATGACGCCGACGCGAACACGCAGATCATCGGCGTGCTTGACGTAAATCCGAAAGCCGCATGGGTCTTGGTCGCCGATCTACCCGTAACACCAAACGAGCATGGGCACATCAAGTCGCGCCGAATCCGATTTGCGAGCATCGTAGAGTTCAAGCCCAACGATCAGGGCGAGGGTTCGGTCTTCTGCTATGGCCGGCTGCCTGACCCGCAATAATCGAAACCGAACCAAAGGAACCAAGATGAAGAACGAAATCACACCAGGGATGGCATCAGCCGCAGTATTTGGCGGCTTCGCTGCAATCGTACTGAGCCTGTTTTGGGCCGCATTCTGCGGGAGCTTTGCGCTATCGACTTTGTGGGGTTGGTTCGTTGTCCCGCTTTTCGGCCTGCCCGCTTTGAGCATGGCCTACGCTTATGGCGTCGCGCTGGTGTTTCGTGCTGCAGCCGGAATGAGGCAAGCTCAGAAGTCCAAGAGAAAGATCGGGCAGATGATCGCTGAATCGTTCCTTCTGCCGCCCATATTCGCGGGGCTGTTGCTGCTGGCTGGCTGGATCGCCAAGAGCTTCATCTAAGGAGATGACATGAATACGTTTCTGCTGATCTTGGTGATCGCATCCATCCACACCTCCCGCATCAAGAACGACACCGCGCGCGTCGCTTGCGGCCTGGGCCTCACTGGCCTGGCTGTCGTGGCCGGGTTCTTCTATTTTCTGTGAGGTGGTGA
>Ga0247811_1000349_pt1 | contig 14904 bp, 11 predicted proteins | sample UWRJL134311R1_FD_189018 | JGI IMG/M metagenome (GOLD analysis project Ga0247811, IMG submission 189018) | Plant litter microbial communities from Arlington Agricultural Research Station in Wisconsin, United States - UWRJ-L134-311R-1 | ecosystem: Environmental > Terrestrial > Plant litter >...
GTCGGCGGGGTGATCGCGTTCATCTTCGGGGTCGACGCCGAGCGACGCTCGCTCGAAGACATCACGGGGCCGCTGTCGGTGGTGCGCAAGGGCGAGCACCCGAGCCAACAGAAGTGAGCTGGTCGAGTAGGTCGCGCAGCGACCGTATCGAAACCGCGTGACGGGTTTCGATACAGGCCGCAGACGGCCTTACTCAACCAGCGAAGCGGCTACCGCTGGCGTGGGATCAGCCGCTCGAGCTGCGTCACATGGCGGGGCTCGAGCTCGTCGAGGCTCTTCACGCCGAGCAACCGCATCGTGCGCGCGATCTGGTCGGCGAGGATCTCGATCGTGCGGTCGACGCCCTCGCGTCCCCCGGCCATCAGGCCGTAGAGGTAGGCGCGGCCGATGAGCGTGAACTTGGCGCCGAGGGCGATCGACGCGACGATGTCGGCGCCCGACATGATGCCGGTGTCGAGGTGTACCTCGGTGTCCTTGCCGACCTCGCGCACCACTTCGGGCAGTAGGTGGAACGGGATGGGGGCGCGGTCGAGCTGGCGTCCGCCGTGGTTCGACAGCGTGATGCCGTCGACGCCCATGTCGGCCAGGCGCTTGGCGTCGTCGACGTTCTGCACACCCTTCACCACGAGCTTGCCGGGCCACTGCTCTTTGATCCAAGCCAGGTCCTCGAAGGTGACGGTCGGATCGAACATCGAGTCGAGCAGCTCGCCGACGGTGCCCGACCAGCGGTCGAGCGAGGCGAAGGCGAGGGGTTCGGTCGTCAGGAAGTTGATCCACCACTCGGGGCGGGGGATCGCATTGACCACCGTGCCGACCGTGAGCTGCGGCGGAATCGAGAAGCCATTGCGCTTGTCGCGCAGGCGGGCACCCGCCACGGGAACGTCGACGGTCACCAGCAGGGTGTCGAACCCGGCCTTCGCGGCGCGGTCGACGAGTGCCATCGAGCGGTCGCGGTCCTTCCACATGTAGAGCTGGAACCAGTTGCGGCCGTCGGGGTTGGCCGCCTTCACGTCTTCGATCGCGGTCGTCCCCATCGTCGACAGCGAGAACGGGATGCCCGCGGCCGCGGCCGCGCCCGCACCGGCGATCTCGCCCTCGGTCTGCATCATGCGGGTGAATCCGGTGGGTGCGATGCCGAAGGGCAGGGCGACCCGGCCGCCGAGCACCTCGCTCGACATGTCGACGGTCGACACGTCGCGCAGAATCGACGGCGTGAACTGGATGTCCTCGAACGCCTGGCGGGCGCGCTTGAGGCTGATCTCGGCCTCGGCGGCGCCCTCGGTGTAGTCGAAGGCGGCCTTGGGCGTGCGGCGCTGGGCGATGTCACGCAGGTCGGCGATCGTCAGCGCGCTCTGCAGCCGGCGCTTTTTCGCGTTGAACTCGGGCGTCTTGAAATTCATCAGCGGACGGAGGTCTTTGTACTTCGGGATTCTGCGCTGAACCATGGTGATCTCTCTGTTAGTGGTTGTCGGTGTCGAAGTGCGCGAGCAGCCTGTCGCGGGAGCCGGCGATGTGCTCGCGGGTGAGGCGGGCCGCGAGCTCGCCGTCGCCCGCGGTGACGGCGTCGAGAATGCCCTGGTGCTGGGCGCCGACCTCGGCCGCGGTGAGCAGGTGGTTGGCTTGCACCTGCCCGATGCACAGCTCGATCTCGCCCATCAGCAGCGAGTGCATGCGGGCGAGCCGTGGGCTGGGCTGGCCGGCGACGAGCGCGCGGTGGAAGTCGATGTCGTGGGTGGCGAACTCGTGATCGGCACCGGGCGAGGCCGCGGCGAGCAGCGCGCGATGCGCGGCGAGGGCTTCGGCCGGAAGCGTGCCTCCGGTGGCGAGCTCGCCGACCGCCGCGCTCTCGACGACGGCGCGGCTGTCGAACAGGTCGAGGATGTCGGCGCGGCTCAGCCGCGGAACGCGCGCGGTCTGGTGCTTCTCGCGGCGCAGCAGACCGTCGGCGACGAGGCGCTCGATCGCCGTCTTGGCGGTCGGCCGCGCGACCCCGAACCGCAGGGCGACCGCGGACTCGGTGACGGATTCGCCGGGCTCGATGTCCTGGCTGATGATCGCGGAGCGCAACTGCGAGTAGATGGCGTCGGGGAGGACCGCGGATGTCGCATCCGTCGTCATTGCGCGCCTCCCGGGTCATCGTCGGCTCAGATTGTCTAACAACCTAGCAGATTGTCTGACAATCTCGACCGCTGGTTGAGTACGTCGCTCCGCGACCGTACCGACACCCGCCCGATGGTTTCGATGCGCGCCGTAGACGGCGCTACTCAACCAGCGCGAGAGGTGCAGCTACGCCGAGTCGCGCCAGACGATGTGCGTCTCGAGGAAGGTGCCGGCGTTGTCGACGGCCTCGCCGCGGATCTGCGCGAGCACCGACTCGGCGGCGCGGCGCCCGAGCTGGCCGGCCGGCTGGTGCACCGTCGAGAGCGGCGGCTGCGCGCGGGTCGCCCAGGCGCTGTCGTCGAAGCCCACGACGCCGACGTCGCCGGGCACGGTGCGCCCGACCTCGCGCAGAACGTCGAGCACTCCGGCGGCGATAGCGTCAGACGCCGCGAAGACGCCGTCGACCTGCGGGGCGCGCGCGAGCAGCTCGCGCATGCCCTCCATGCCGCTCGCGTGGGCGTAGAGCGGAACCTTCACCACGAGCCCGGCGTCGTAGCCGTCGCCCATCGCGGCGGCGAACCCGGCGACGCGGTCTTGGCCGGAGTCACGGTCGAGGCCCGCGGCGATCATGCCGATGGTCTTGCGTCCCGTCTGCATCAGCCGCGTCGTGATGGCCTTCGCTGCCGAGAAGTTGTCGATGCCCACGTAGGGGATGCCCTCGATGTCGACGGGGTGGCCGACGAACGCTGCCGGGATGCCGATCTGCGACACGACCTTCGCGATCGGGTCGTGGGCGCGCGCCGACACGATGATCACGCCGTCGACGAACCCGCCGGTGAGGTATTCGGCGACGCGGTGGCTGTCACGCTCGGAGTCGATCACGAGCGAGACCAACTGGTAGTCGGCGTCGGAGAGCACGGAATTGGTGCCGAGCAGGATGCTGCCGATGTTCGGGTCTTCGAGGAAGAGCGAGTGCGGCTCGTGCACGATGAGGCCGATCGCGTGCGACTGCCGGGTGACGAGGTTGCGGGCGGCCGTGTTGCGTACATAGCCGACCTGCTCGATGGCGTCTTCGACGGCTTTCTTCGCAGCATCCGACACATAGGCCTCGGAATTGAGCACGCGCGAGACGGTTCCGCGCGAAACGCCGGCGACGGCAGCGACGTCGTTGATCGTCGCTCTCGTGGTCGGGAGGCGGCGGGCGATCATTCTCACACCCTACTGCGCCACCGGGTTGACAGTTTCGTGTGCGTCTGTTTATTCTGGGAGCGTTCACAGACTCTCAACGAGGAGTTGTCGGCGCCCCTTCTGGGAGCGTTCACAGAAACTCTTTCAGAGCAGCGGACGCTGAGGGCGCCAGACGGGCGCTCCGCACTGACAATGGAGCCTTTCGCCGTGAGCAAGACACCCGTAGCCGAACTCGTCGACAAGACGCGGGCGCAGTTCACCTACGGCGCCGACTACAACCCCGAGCAGTGGTCGCCCGAGGTGTGGCTCGAAGACGCGCGGCTCATGCAGCAGGCCGGGGTCAACCTCGTCGCCATCAACATCTTCGGCTGGGCGCAGCTCGAACCGTTGCCCGGACAGTACGACTTCGCCGCCCTCGACAGCGTGATCGAGGTGCTGCACGAACACGGCATCGGCATCAACCTCGGAACCGGCACCTCGAGCCCGCCCGCCTGGCTCGCCCACGACTACCCCGAGTCGCTGCCCACCGTCGCCGACGGCACCCGGCGCTACTTCGGCGGCCGGCAGGCGTTCTGCCCCAGCTCGCCCGCCTACCGCGAGCACTCGCTGCGCCTGGTCGAGCGGGTCGCCCGCCGCTACGGCACCCACCCCGCCGTGAAGCTCTGGCACGTCTCGAACGAGATCGGCTGCCACAACGCTCACTGCTACTGCGCCGTCTCGGCCGAAGCGTTCCGCGGCTGGCTGCGCGACCGCTATGTGACCCTCGACGCGCTCAACGACGCGTGGGGCACCGCGTTCTGGAGCCAGAAGTACGGCGCGTGGGAGCACATCCAGACGCCCCGGCTCACACTCTCCACCGGCAACCCCGGGCAGGCGCTCGACTTTATGCGCTTCTCGAGCGACGAACTGCTCGGCCAGTACCGCGCCGAAGAAGCCGTGCTGCGCGAGCACAGCGCCGCCCCGGTCACCACGAACTTCATGGTCACCGCGCACATCCGCAACCAGGACTACTGGGCCTGGGCGCCGCACATGGACCTCATCGCCAACGACCACTACCTCGACCACCGCCTCGCGAACACCCGCGACGAGCTGTCGTTCGCGGCCGACGCGACCCGCGGCCTCGCCGGCGGCGAGCCGTGGATGCTGATGGAGTCGGCCACGAGCGCAGTCAATTGGCAGCCGCGCAACATCGCCAAGGTGCCGCGCGAGATGATCCGCAACTCGCTCACCCACGTGGCCCGCGGCGCCGACGGCATCAGCTTCTTCCAGTGGCGCGCGTCGCTGCAGGGCAGCGAGAAGTTCCACTCGTCGATGCTGCCGCACGCGGGCGAAGACACCAAGGTGTGGCGCGAGGCCGTCGAGCTCGGCGCCACACTCGCCAAACTCGCCGAGGTCACCGGAAGCCGCGTCGTCACCGACGTCGCCCTCGTCTTCGACTGGCAGGCCTGGTGGGCCACCGACCTCGACTCTCACCCGACCGGCGACGTCACCTACCTCGACCAGGTTCACCGCGCCTACAACGCGCTGCTCGCCGAGGGCTTCACGGTCGACATCGTCGCCCCCGGTGCGAGCCTCGAGGGGCACAAGCTCGTCGTTGTGCCCAGCCTGTACGCGGTCAGCGACGCGGATGCTGCGTCCCTCGCGCGCTTCGTCGAGGCCGGCGGCCACGCCGTGATCACCTTCTTCAGCGGCATCGTCGACGGCAACGACCGCGTTCGTGCGGGCGGGTACCCCGGAGCGTTCCGCGAGCTGCTGGGCGTCTCGACCGAGGAGTTCTTCCCCGTCGAGCCCGGCGTCGAACTCGCGCTGAGCAACGGCTCGACCGGCTCGACCTGGACCGAGTGGGTGCACCTGCGCGGAGCGTCGGCGGTCGCGACCTTCGAGCAGGGCCCGCTCGTGGGTGTTCCCGCCGTCACGCGCAACACCGTCGGAGCCGGTGAGGCGTGGTACCTCGCGACCAACCTCGACCCGGCCGGCCTGCGCGCGGTGCTCGCCACCGCCGCGGCCGCGGCGGGTGTCGTCACCCCGCCCGCATCACCCGACGGCGTCGAGATCATCCGTCGGTCCGGCGCCGACAACGACTTCCTCTTCATCATCAACCACACGGATGCCGCGTTCGAAGCGACGGCGTCCGGCACCGAACTCATCACCGACACCGCCGTCGCAGGCACCCTCACCGTCGCAGCGGGAGAAGTGCGCGTCGTAAGAGAGAGCAGGGATCACTCGTGACCACACAGTCCGCAGTCGTGCCGGGCGTGAAGCCGCGCCGCAGCCCGATCAGGCACAAGAGGGCCATCGCATTCTTCATCGTGCCCTTCGCCGCGCTGTTCGCGGCGTTCTACCTGCTGCCCATCGGCTGGGCCGTGTACCAGTCGCTGCTCGTGGTCGAGCGCGACGGCACCTTCGGCAAGCCGGTCGAGGTGTTCGGGGGGCTCACGCAGTACATCCTGGTCTTCCAGAACGAGGAGTTCTGGGCGTCGGTCGGCCGCGTGCTGCTGTTCGGCGCCGTGCAGGTGCCCGTGATGCTCGGCATCGCGCTCGTGCTCGCGCTGCTGCTCGACTCGCCGTTGGTGAAGGGCAAGAAGTTCTTCCGCCTGGCATTCTTCGTGCCGTACGCGGTGCCCGGCGTCATCGCCGCGATCATGTGGGGCTACCTCTACTCGCCCAACCTGTCGCCGTTCGCCGCCTTCACCTCGGAGGTCGACCTGCTGTCGCCGTCGACCGTGCTCTGGTCGATCGCGAACGTCGTCACCTGGGTCTACGTGGGCTACAACATGCTCATCATCTACTCGGCGCTGCTCGCCCTGCCGTCCGAGATCTTCGAGGCGGCCCGCCTCGACGGCGCCAACCAGCTGCAGATCGCCTGGAGCATCAAGATCCCGCTCGTGGCCCCGGCCATCACGCTCACCGCGATCTTCTCGATCATCGGAACCCTGCAGCTGCTCGCCGAACCGCAGGTGTTCCGCAGCTTCACCTCGTCGGTGTCGAGCACCTTCACCCCGAACCTCGCCGTGTACGCCACTTCGGCCGTGCCCAACGTGAGCCTCGCCGCCGCGATGAGCGTCGTGCTCGCCCTCGCGACGTTCGCCCTGTCCTTCGGTTTCCTCAAGTTCACCCAGCGTAAGGCCGACTAATGACCACGATCACGAAGGCTCCGCTCGACCGTCCGGCGAGCACGAAGTTGGGCGCGCCCAAAGAGAAGCTCGCCTCGCGCACCGCGGCGATGATCATCATGGGCGTCTCGACGCTCTACTTCCTGGTGCCGATCTGGTGGCTGTTCATCTCGTCGACCAAGAGCCGCGAACAGTTCTCGTCGACCGCGGCGCTCTGGTTCGCCGACTTCAACCTGTTCACCAACATCGCCGACCTGATCGCCTACAACGACGGCGTCTATCTCAAATGGATGCTGAACAGCATCCTCTACGCGGGATCGGGCGCACTGCTCGGCACGCTCTTCGCGGCCATGTGCGGTTACGCGTTGGCGAAGTACCGCTTCCCGGGCCGCGAACTGATCTTCAATGTCGTGCTCGGCGGCGTGCTCGTGCCCGCCACGGCGCTCGCGCTGCCGCTGTTTCTGATCTTCAGCCAGTTCAACGCCACCAACACCTTCTGGTCGGTGTTTCTGCCGAGCATCGTCAGCCCGTTCGGCGTCTACCTCGCCCGCATCTTCGCGGCGTCGAGCGTGCCCGACGAGCTGCTCGAGGCCGCCCGTCTCGACGGCGCCAGCGAGATCCGCACCTTCTTCTCGGTGTCGCGCCGGCTGATGACCCCGGCCCTCGTCACGATCTTCCTGTTCCAGTTCGTCGCCATCTGGAACAACTTCTTCCTGCCGCTCATCATGCTGCGCGACCAGACGCTCTTCCCCGTCACCCTCGGGCTCTACACCTGGAACTCGCAGGTCAACCAGATCCCCGAGATCCGCACGTTCGTGATCATCGGCGCGTTTTTGTCGATCATCCCGCTCATCATCGCCTTCCTCAGCCTGCAGCGCTTCTGGCGCGGCGGGTTGGGGGCCGGAAGCGTGAAGTAGCGCCTTCCACCACACCCTGCACCATCCCAATTCAGAGCAGAAAAAGGAAAGAGACATGCAACTCAAAAACAGCACGCGCATCGCAGCGCTCGGCATCGTGGCCGCGATCAGCCTCACCGGCTGTGCGGCCGGCAGCGGCTCGGGCAGCACCGACGGCGCCGTCGACTGCACCCCCGCCGACGGCAAGGTCGAACTGTCGTACACCTCCTGGATCCCCGGCATCGAGAAGGTCGTCGACGTCTGGAACGAGAAGAACCCCGACATCCAGGTCACCGTTCAGACCGGACCGAACGGCAACGGCGGAACGTACAAGAACTTCTTCAACCAGCTCAGCGCCGGCAACGCGCCCGACCTCGGCCAGATCGAGTACGACGCGCTGCCCAACTTCCGCGTGCAGGACGGCCTCACGAACCTCGCGAGCTGCGCCAACGTCACCGACTCGCAGGACGAGTTCATCGACTGGACCTGGAACCAGGTGACGTTCGGTGAGGATGACGCGGTCTACGCGATCCCGCAGGACACCGGCCCCATGGCCATGTACTACCGCAAGGACCTCTTCGAGGCCGCCGGCATCCCGGTTCCGACGACGTGGGACGAGTACGCGGCCGCCGCGGCGAAGATCCGCGAACAGGGCGGGTACATCACCAACTTCCCGCAGAACGACGTCAACTGGTTCGCCGGTCTCGTCTGGCAGAAAGACGGCTCGTGGTTCACGAACGACGGCGACGCCTGGGACGTCACCCTCACCTCGCCCGAGAGCGAAGAGGTCGCCGACTACTGGCAGACCCTGATCGCGGGCGACCTCGTCTCCAAGGTTCCGGCCTGGACCGACGAGTGGAACAACGCGTACAACACGGGTAGCGACTGGACCTGGATCTCCGCCGTCTGGGGCGCCAACTCGATCTCGAGCGGCGCACCCGACACCACCGGCGACTGGGCAGTAGCGCCCATGCCGCAGTGGACCGCGGGCGAAGAGAAGGCCGGCAACTGGGGCGGATCGTCGACCGCAGTGCTCACCGGCTCGGAGCACCCGTACGAGGCAGCACAGTTCGCACTGTGGCTGAACACCGACGACGAGGCGCTGACCATGCTCAACCAGGAAGCCAACCTCTACCCCGCGACGAAGGACGGCCTCACGCTGCCCGTGCTGAGCGAGGGAGTCGAGTTCTACGGCAGCCAGAAGATCTACGACATCTTCGCCGACGCGGCCAACCAGACGAACGCCGACTTCACCTGGGGCCCGACCATGACGCAGACGTACGCCGACGTGGCTGACGGCTTCGGCGAGGTACTCGGCGGCACCGGAACGCTGGGCGACGCCCTCGAGACCGGCCAGACTAAGACCATCGCGGCTCTCGAAGCAGCGGCGATCCCGGTCAACAAGTAACGGTCACCAGAAAGCAAGCATGATCCATCACCTCCGTGCCGCGGGTACCAGCTTCGTGCTGGACGCCCGCGGCACGGGCGTGCCCGTCATCGTCCACTGGGGCAGCGACCTCGGCGAACTGACGAGTGCCGCCCTCGAATCCCTCGCCGACACCCTCATCCCCGCCGTCGGGCCCAGCTCGATCGACTCGCCGTTGCGCCAGTCGATCCTGCCGGTCATGGCCGACGGCTGGAGCGGAAGGCCCGGCATTGCCGGCCACCACGAGGGCGCGGCGTCGCGCCCGCCCGCTTTCACAACGTCGTTGGTTGAGCTTGTCGAAACCGGCCTCCGTGTAACCCTCGCCGCGGCATACCTCACCGTCGTCATCGACATCGAACTCACCCCGCACGGCGTCCTCCGCCAGCGCCTCACCGTGACCAACACCGGTGACAACGTCTACGCGCTCGCCTCCCTCGACGCGACGCTTCCGCTGCCGACCCGCGCGCGCGAACTGCTCGACTTCACCGGGCGCTGGCCGCGCGAACGCCAGCCGCAGCGCCGCGACATCGCCAACGGCACCTGGACGCGCGACTCGCGCCACGGCCGGCCCGGCCACGACAACGCCTTTCTTATGGTCGCCGGAACCCCCGGCTTCGGCTTCCGCGACGGCGAAGTGTGGGGCGCCCACCTGGCCTGGAGCGGCGACCAGCGGCTCTGGGCCGAATCGGCATCCACCGGTCACACGCTGCTCGGCGGCGGCGAACTGCTCGAGCCGGGCGAGGTGCGCCTCGCTCCGGGCGAATCCTTCGAGTCGCCGTGGCTGGTCAGCGCCTATTCGGATGCCGGACTCGACGGGCTCGCCCACAGGCTGCACCGGTTCATCCGGTCTCGTCGTCGTCTGTCGACCCGCAAGGTCATGCTCAACACCTGGGAGGCCGTCTACTTCGACCAGAGTGCCGAGAGACTGATCGAACTCGCGGATGCCGCGGCGTCGGTCGGTGTGGAACGTTTCGTTCTCGACGACGGCTGGATGATCGGCCGTACCGACGACCGCCGCGCCCTCGGCGACTGGGTCGTCGACCCGGTGAAGTGGCCGCTCGGCCTGCACCCGCTCGTCGACCACGTGCTCGCGCTCGGTATGGACTTCGGCCTCTGGGTCGAGCCCGAGATGGTCAGCCTCGACTCCGCTGTCGCCCGCGAGCACCCGGACTGGGTGCTGGGAGCTTTCGACAACGGCGAACTGCCGCTGCCGTGGCGGTTCCAGCAGGTGCTCGACCTCGCCAACCCTGAAGCCTTCGCGCACGTGTACGCGCAACTCGCCGCGCTGCTGCGCGAATACCCGATCAGCTACCTCAAGTGGGACCAGAACCGCGACCTGCTCGGCGGCAGCGCACACCGGCACACCACCGCGACCTACGCGCTGATGGACGCGCTTCGCGACGAGTTTCCGGGCCTCGAGATCGAGTCGTGCTCGTCGGGCGGCGGCCGTGTCGACCTCGGCGTGATCGAGCGCACCGACAGGGTCTGGCCGAGCGACACCAACGACTCGCTCGAGCGGCAGGCGATCTACCGCTGGACGGCGGGGCTCGTTCCGCCCGAGTTTTTGGGCGCCCACCTCGGCGCCGCGACATCGCACACCACGGGGCGCACGCACTCGTTGAGCTTCCGGCTCGCGACCGCCCTGTTCGGGCACGCGGGCATCGAGTGGGACGTCTCGACGCTCGGAGACGAAGACCGCGCGGCCGTGGCCGAGTGGGTCGCCGCCTACAAGCGGCACCGCGAGTTGCTGCACACCGGCGACGTCGTTCGCAGCGACGCCGGGGATGCGGCGCGCTGGGTGCACGGGGTGGTCGCGGGCGACGCGTCATCCGGTCTCTTCGCGGTCGTCGCCATGGCGGCGACGCGCGACGCCGTCGTCGGCCCGGCCACACTTCCGGGCCTCGACCCGGAGCGCGAATACCGGGTCGCGCCGCTGCGGCTGGGTGCGTGGCCGGTTGTGGTGCAAGACGCGATGCCGCCCTGGTGGGCGCACGGTTCGGTGACGATGAGGGGCCGGATGCTGGCTTCCGTCGGTATCCCGATGCCGTTGCTCGCGCCCGAGCAGGCGCTGGTGCTCGAGGTCACTCGGCTACCATAGGATCATCCATCCCTCAGCGCTAAATCCTCCAGTAACCGTGGCCCCGGCGGCAATAGGATGGCGCAATGCTCCATGCCCAGATCGCGCCGCGATGGTGTTGATTCCCGACGGGTTTCCCGGCCAACGACTGCGCGTACTGCCTAAACCACTCGTGCGATCGGCGCTCGCCCAGCCGATAACGGAGCGGCTACTGGTGACCGACGCGGGCTACTTCCCGCATGCGGCGGCGCACGGCCTCGCGCGTCGGCAGGGCGCGAAGGAGACCATCGTGATCCTGTGTACGCGGGGTATCGGCTGGCTGACGCTCGGCGAGGGCCAGCGCGAACGCACGTACCGCGTGAGCCCCGGCGAGGTCGCGGTGATCCCGGCGCACACCCCGAACGTCTACCGCGCCGACCCCGACGATCCGTGGAGCATCTGGTGGCTGCACGTCACCGGGTCGGACATGCCCGAACTGGTCGAGGCGATCTGCACCGCCGAGAGCGGACCGATCGTGGCACTGCGCGACGTCTACTCCGCCGTGGCTTCGATCGAGCGCGCCGTCGTCGCGCTGGAACGTGACGAGACGGCCGCGAGCATGTACCTAGCCTCGGGTGCGGCGTGGGGGCTGCTCGCGCAGCTCGCGTCCGACCGCTTGCAAGGCCCGGCGGCGACCGCCGACCGCATCCAGATCGTGCAGGACTACCTGCGCGACAACCTCGCCTCGCCTGTGAGCGTCGGCGAGCTCGCCCGGCTGGCGTCGCTCAGCTCGTCACACTTCTCGGCGCTGTTCAAGGCATCCACGGGCATCGGTGTCGTGGAATATGTGCGGCGGCTGCGCAGCGCTCGGGCGCGCGAGTTGCTGATGACCACCGACGCCTCGGTCGCCGATATCGGCATGTCGGTCGGCTATGGCGACCCGTTCTATTTTTCGCGGCAGTTCCGGTTGGTCAACGGCACGAGTCCGTCCGAGTTCCGCCGTGCTGCCACCCATAACCAGGTCGAACAGTGACGTTCGCGCTCAGCGGCGGCGACATCGACGTAGTCGTCGATCTCGCCGGGGGAGGCCGCCTGATCGGTCTCCGTGCGCTCGGCCGCGAGTGGCTTGCCGCGGGTGGGGAACGTTCTCCGGGGGATTACGTGCAGGCGGGCAGTGGCGGCTGGGACGAGATCGTGCCGACGGTCTCTGCCTGCGTGCTGGCCGACGGAACCGTGCTCGCCGATCACGGTGACGCGTGGCAGAGCGAGTGGGCGCTGGTGTCTGCCGACGCGGCCCACGTCGAGGCGACGGTCACCCTGTCGAGCCTGCCGGTCACGTTGACGCGGCGCATCGAGGCGACCGACACCGGGCTGCGCCTGACCTACACGGCGTCGGCCGCCGGAGACCGGCCGGTGCCGCTGTTCTGGTGCGCGCATCCGCTCTTCGTGGCAGAGCCGGGAACCCACATCCGCGTCGACGGCGACCCGGGTTTGATCGAGGAGTATCCGGGCCCGCGCCGCCAGCGCGACTGGCCCTCGGCGGTCGGCGAAGCGGCGGTCAAGGCATTCACCGCCGAGCCCGTCTCGAGCGCGTCCGTTGTACACGCGAACGGCGACGCGCTGACGCTCGGCTGGGATCCGGAGCTGCTGCCCTACCTCGGCCTCTACTGGGACGGCGGCGAGTTCACCGAGACGCCGGTCGTCGCCATCGAGCCCGCTACGGGCTACGGAGACTCGGCCGCGCGCGCCGAAGCCGACGGCCGGGTGGCGACGCTCACCCCGGGTGTGCCGTTGCGATGGTGGCTGACCGTCGCTGTCGAGCAAACCTCCTAAAGTCCATGCGGGCCACGGCCCCCGCCTGATCGCTGGCGTGACGGTCCGGTCGCGATCAGTAATTTGTCCAGCTAGTCCCGAAATACGTTCATTCCGATGCCCGGGTGGCCTGCCTAGATTCGACTAAAGGCCACCGCGAACCCGGCGGAACGCCCTACCAACCCAAAGGAGTGTTGCCGTGGCCACGACGACCCTTACGCGTCCCCGCCGCCGTATCCGGTTAGCCGGCTGGCAGTTCGTCGCCCCGTTCATGATCCTGTTCCTCGGCGCCATCGTCGCCCCGGTGATCTACGCGGTGTATCTGAGTCTTTTCCGCGATCAGCTGGTCGGCGGCAACGCCTTCGTCGGTCTCGCCAACTACGTAACGCTGCTCGGCGACGAGAAGTTCTGGTCGTCGCTCGGCCGGGTGACGCTCTTCCTCGTCATCCAGGTGCCGGTGATGCTTGTGCTCGGACTCGTCGCGGCGCTCGCGCTCGACAGTGTGCGGATGCGTTGGATCCCGTTCTTCCGCATCGCCCTCTTCCTGCCGTATGCCGTGCCCGGCGTCGTCGCGGCGCTCATCTGGGGCTTTATGTACGGCTCGGAGTTCGGCCTCGCCGGTTCGGTCAACTCGCTGCTCGGCAGCGACGTGATCGAGCCGCTCAGCCCGCAATGGATCCTCGTCGCCATCGCCAACATCGCGACCTGGCAGTTCGCCGGATACAACATGCTGATCTTCTACTCGGCGCTGCGCACGGTTCCCGGCGAGCTGTACGAGGCCGCCGCCATCGACGGGGCGAGCCCGCTGCGGATCATCCTGTCTATCAAGCTCCCGGCCCTTCGCGGTGCCATCGTCATCGCCGTCGTCTTCTCGATCATCGGCAGCTTCCAGCTGTTCAACGAACCGAACCTGCTGAAGGTGCTGGCGCCGAACGCGATCTCCAGCTTCTTCACCCCCAACCTCTACGCCTACACGCTCTCGTTCGCCGGCCAGCAGTACAACTACTCGGCGACGATCGCGATCGTGATGGGCGTGCTCACCGGCGTGATCGCATACATAGTGCAGTTGCGCGGAACCCGATCGGAACAGCGATGACCATTTCCCATGCGCCCAAAAGGTCGCGGATGAACCGGAAGTCCAACCTCCTCACCGCGGTGATGATCCTGTTCGTGATCTACTCGGTGCTGCCGCTGGTCTACCTCCTGGTCAATTCGACCAAGTCGCAGGGCGACCTGCTCTCCACCTTCGGGCTGGGATTCGGCGGATCATTCGACCTCTTCTCGAACCTCTCCGACCTCTTCACCTACGACAACGGCATCTTCCTGCAGTGGTTCGCGAACACCCTGCTCTACGTCGTGGTCGGCGCGGGCGGCGCGACCTTCATCGCCACGATCGCCGGGTACGGCATCGCGAAGTTCGACTTCACCGGCAAGAAGGCCGTGTTCGCGATCGTGCTCGGGTCGATCGCCATTCCGGGCACCGCTCTCGCGGTGCCCACCTTCCTGCTGTTCAGCAGCGTCGGGCTGACCAACACGCCCTGGGCCGTGATCATCCCGTCGCTCGTCAGCCCGTTCGGGCTGTACCTCATCTGGACCTACGCGGTCGACGCCGTGCCGCAGGAGATCATCGAGGCCGCGCGCATCGACGGCGCGGGCGAGGTGCGCATCTTCTTCTCGATCGCCTCGCGGCTGCTCGCCCCCGGCATCGTCACAGTGCTGCTGTTCGCGATCGTGGCTACCTGGAACAACTACTTCCTTCCGCTCATCATGCTGAGCGACCCGGCCTGGTACCCGCTCACCGTCGGGCTCGCCCAGTGGAACGCGCAATCGACCGGCACGGCTGCCGACCCGATCCAGAACCTCGTCGTCATCGGTTCGCTCATCACCATCCTTCCCATCGTCATCGCCTTCCTCTTCCTGCAGCGTTTCTGGCAGTCCGGGCTCGCGGCCGGCAGCGTGAAATAAAGACTTCTCCACTGCACCACAGCTGTATCCACACAAAGAAGTGAACGAAAGGAACACCCAATGAGAAACTCGCTAAAGAGGGTCATCGCAGCAACGATCGTCGCGACCGTGGGCATCGCCGTCGCCGGCTGTTCGGGCCCCGGCGGCTCGACCGGCGGGGGCGGCGACGCGACCTCGATCGAAGACGCCCTCGAGCAGGGCGGCACGCTCACCTACTGGGCCTGGGCGCCGTCGTCAGAAGCGCAGGTCGCCGCGTTCGAGAAGGCGTACCCGAAGGTCGACGTGAAGCTCGTGAATGCCGGCAGCGGTGTCGACGAGTACACCAAGCTGCAGAACACGATCAAGGCG
>Ga0247811_1000351_pt1 | contig 14812 bp, 15 predicted proteins | sample UWRJL134311R1_FD_189018 | JGI IMG/M metagenome (GOLD analysis project Ga0247811, IMG submission 189018) | Plant litter microbial communities from Arlington Agricultural Research Station in Wisconsin, United States - UWRJ-L134-311R-1 | ecosystem: Environmental > Terrestrial > Plant litter >...
CAGCATCGCGATCTCGGCGCTCGCATCCGGATAGCCCATCGAGATGCGTGCCATAAAGCGGTCGCGCTGTGCTTCGGGGAGGGCGTAGGTACCCTCCATCTCGATCGGGTTCTGGGTGGCGACGACCGTGAACGGGGTGGCGAGCGAGTAGGTCGTGCCGTCGACGGTGACCTGCTTCTCTTCCATGCACTCGAGCAGCGCCGACTGCGTCTTCGGGCTGGCGCGGTTGATCTCGTCGCCGATCACCAGGTTGGCGAACACGGGGCCGGGCTTGAACTCGAACTCGCGGTCGACCTGGTTGTAGATCGAGACGCCCGTGATGTCGGACGGAAGCAGGTCGGGGGTGAACTGGATGCGCGAGACCGAGCAGTCCAGGCTTTTCGCGAGCGCCCTCGCGAGCATGGTCTTGCCGACGCCGGGTACATCTTCGATGAGCAGGTGGCCCTCGGCGAGGATGACGGTGAGCGCCATCTCGATCGCCTCGCGCTTGCCGTCGATCACGGTCTCCACCGAGTCGACTATCGCGCGAGAAGCCCGGAAGAACTCCTCGATGCTCATCGCGGGCTCCCCCGCGACCGACACCGCTTCGACCGACACCGCGTCGTGTCCTGATCCGAACTGCCCCACAATGCTGTTCACCCTATGAGTGTGACAGAAGATGAGCGATCTGCCTCCTGAGAGTTGCCCCAACCTCTGCACGCGGCCCGAATGCTAGGGTGCGGCCGACTATCGTGAGGCGAGTGAAAATTACTGTCCTCTCCGGCGGCGTCGGCGGCGCCCGTTTTATCCGCGGTCTGCGCGAGCACGTGCACGCGAACCTCCCGGGCGCCGAGATAACGGCGATCGTCAACACCGGAGACGACATGTGGCTGACCGGCCTGCGGGTCGCGCCCGACCTCGACTCGATCATGTACACGCTCGCGGGCGAGAACGACGAGGTGCGCGGCTGGGGACGCATCGGCGAGACGGAGCGGGTGAGCGGCGAACTGCGCGCCTACGGCGTCGGCTGGCCCTGGTTCACGCTGGGCGATCTCGACATCGGCACCCACCTCACCCGCAGCCACCTGCTGCGCGAGGGCGAACCGCTCAGCGCGGTCACCGACCGCATCACCTCGCGCTGGGATCTCGGCGTGCACCTCATTCCCGCGACCGACCACGAGGTCGAGACGCACGTGCTCGTCGACGGCGACGAACTGCACTTCCAGGAGTGGTGGACACGCCACCGCGCGAGTCTGCCCGCCCTCGGTTTCGTGCAGCGCGGCGTCGAGACCGCGACCCCGGCGCCGGGCGTGCTCGAAGCCGTCGCCGAGGCCGACGTGGTGCTGGTGGCGCCGTCGAACCCGGTCGTCTCGATCGGCACCATTCTCGGGATACCCGGCATCCGCGCGGCGTTGGCCGCGACATCCGCCCGCGTCGTCGGCATCTCGCCGATCATCGCGGGATCCGTCGTGCGCGGCATGGCCGACGCCTGCCTCACGGCGATCGGCGTCGAGACCTCGGCCGAGGCGGTCGCACTGCACTACGGAGCGCGGTCGGCCGGCGGGCTGCTCGATGCCTGGCTCGTCGACGAGACGGATGCTGCGGCTCTCGCCACCATCGAAGCGGCGGGCATCACGGCCCGCGCGGTACCGCTGTGGATGCGCGACTCCGCGACGAGCGCGCAGCTCGCGGCCGACGCCCTGTCGCTCTGACCCCGCCGGTTGAGTAGCGCGGTCTGCCGCGCCCCCTGCTGGTTGAGTAGCGCGCTCTGGCGCGCGTATCGAAACCCGGGCGCCACCGAAAGCGGCGACGCCGGGCAGGTTTCGATACGGCCGCGGGCGGCCTACTCAACCAGCGGGGCTCTCAACCAGCGGAAGTGAGCACCGCCGCCGTACGCGCTCCCAGCCGCGACCGCAGCGCCGTGAGCTGATCGAGTGTGTCGACGTCGTTGCGCAGCCCCGAGTCGCCCGGAAGCTCGAGCGGCACATAGCCGGCGGCCGCGTGGGCGGCGGCCGATCCCGGCCCGAACGCCGTCGCGTGGGTGGCGCCGTCTGCGGCGGTGACGAGTGCGGTCCCGCTGCCCTCGGCGTCGGGCACCATGGCGCGGCTGTGCGCCGCGGCGAGCGTCAGCGCTGCGTCGAGCTCCGCGGGCGCGAGCGCGGGGAGGTCGCCGAGCAGTACGGCCGTTCCGCGGCCGGGGGCGCCCAGCTCGGAGGCGAGTTCGATGCCGCTCGCGATGGCCGCGGCGAGTCCCGCCGGTTCGTGCTCCACGACCACGAGCGCGTCGAGCTCGTCGAAAGCCGTGGCGACGGCGGCGCTCGTGACCACGATCACGCCGACCACCGACGCGGCGGCGAGGGCTGCTGTCGCGGTGTCGAGGGCGATCGCGAGCGCCAGGGCGCCGCGGTCGGGCAGGTCGGCGCCGAAGCGTGACTTGGCGTCGGCGGTTCCCTTGACCGGGATCACCACGATCCACTCGCGTGTGGGCTCGACGACGTGCGATTCTGCGACGGGCTTGCCGGTCTTGCGGATGCCGGTGTCGCGCGGCCGCGATTCGAACTGCTCGACGGCGGCGCGGCCGATCGCGGCGCGCGCGGTCTCGCGCGACGGGAGGTCGGGGGTGGATGTCACGGGGTCGGCCCTTCGACAGGCTCAGGGACCGCAGGCGGCTCAGGGACCGTGGGCGGCTCAGGGACCGCAGGCGGCTCCGCAGCCGCGGCGGCGCGGCCCGCCTCGTAGCCCTCGCGCCAGGCCTCGTCGGTGCCCTGGCGGAACATGTCGTTCGCCGCGGGTCGGATGAGCACCCGGGCCCCGGGCGCATCCGGATCGAGAAGACGCGACAGTCCGCGCACGACGGCCACGGGGAGTCCTCCGGCCTTGCCCTTCACGAGGTCGGCGGCCGCCGCGATCTCGTCGCCGACGGCCGGGATGGTGACGTCGAGCGTGCGGCCCTGGCTGTCGTGCGTGCCCCGCAGGTCGTCGATGAGGCGCAGCCCGCTTCCGCCGATGGCGACGTCGGTCTGGCCCTCGCGCCAGGCGCGGCCGAGAGTGTCGGTGATGATGACGCCGAGACGGATGCCGAAGCGCTCCTCCAGCGCGAGTCGCAGCCGGAGGGCCGAGTCGTCCGGATCGAGGGGCAGCAGCAGCACCGTGCCGACCGCGGTGTTGCTAGCGTCGACTCCGGCGGCCGCGGCGATCATGCCGAGCCTGTTCTCGACGATGCGGGTGACGCCGTGCTTGTGGGCGCGGCTCGCGACGACGCGCACGGTTTCGTCGGTGATCGCCTGCTCGCGGTCGGCGGCCTGAACGATGCGCCCCTCGGCCTTCGACACGATCTTGCTGGTCACGGCGAGGATGTCGCCGTCGGAGAGCAGCCCGTCGAGGGCGTCGCCGATGAGCTGGGCCAGGTCGGCGCCGGGAGCGATCTCGGGGATCCCGGCCGCCGCGTATACAGAGAGCACGCGCGTTACCGCTTCAGTTTCGGCAGGACGTCGCGGCCGAACACGTCGATCCAGTCGCGTTGGTTGCGGCCCACGTTGTGCAGGTAGATGCGGTCGAAGCCGAGGTCGACGTAGCGCTGGATGTAGGCGCGGTGCACGTCGGGGTCGGAGTCGATCACCATGCGGCCGGCGAAGTCTTCGGGGCGCACGAGCTTGGCCATCTGTTCCAGTTCGAACGGAGACCGGATGTCGCTCTTGGGAAACTTCATCCCCCCGTTGGGCCACTCGACGAGCGCGTTGCGCACCGCTTCTTCGTCGGTGGGCGCCCAACTGAGGTGCAGTTGCAGAACCCGCGGCATCTTCGACGGGTCTTTGCCGGCCTCCCGGGCTCCCTCGTCGAACTTGGCGAACAGGCCCGCGATCTTCTCGATCGGGGCGCCGACGGTGATGAGCCCGTCGACCGTCTTGCCCGCCCGTTTGGCCGTGACGGGTCCGGCCGTGGCGACGAGGATTTCGGGGGCGACGGCGGGCATCGTCCAGAGCCGGGTCGACTCGAGCTTGAAGAACTGCCCGGAGTGCTTGGTGTCTTTGCCGGCGAGCGAGGCGGAGAACAGCTTCTTGATCACGTCGATCGCCTCGAACATGCGGTTGATGCGCTCGGGCGCCTCGGGCCAGTACTGGCCGACGATGTGCTCGTTCAACGCCTCCCCCGAACCGAGCCCGAGCCAGTGCCTGCCCGGGTACATCGCGGCGAGCGTCGCCGAAGCCTGCGCGACCATCGCCGGGTGCCAGCGGAACGTGGGGGCGGTGACGCCCGGGCCCATGTCTCCCGTGGTCCGTTCGCCGATCGCGGCGAGCACGTTCCAGACGAACGAGCTCTCGCCCTGCTGCGGCACCCACGGCTGGAAGTGGTCGGCCGCCATGACGCCCGAGAAACCGTGCTGCTCGGCGTAGGCCGAGAGGGCGACTGCTTCGGTCGGGTGGAATTGTTCGAGCATCGCGGCGTAGCCGACCTGCAATCCAGTCATAGCTTCATACTGTCACCTTCTGTGTTTCCGGCAGATTCCAGCGCACGCCACGACACACTCGCGACACGACGGTATGTAACCGTCGCAAGAACGACCGTTCCGTTATGGTGACAATATGTCCAGTACCCTCCTCGTTGAAAAGCGCCCGTCGGAAGCCCGCGAGCGTCTTCTCTCCACAGCTTCCGAGCTGTTCTACCGCGAAGGGATCCACTCGGTCGGTGTCGACCGCGTCGTTCTCACCGCCGGTGTCACCCGCGCCACGTTCTACCGCCACTTCCCGAGCAAAGAGGACCTCGTCGAGGCGTATCTCGCGCGCGAGGACCGTTCGATCCGCGACTCGTTCGCCGAGGCGTTCTCGCTCGACACGAGCCCCGACGAGCTGCTCGAGGTGCTGATCCAGAACATCGCCGACGACGTGAGTTTCAACCACACCCGCGGGTGCCCGTTCATCAACGCCTCGGCCGAGTACCCCGACGGCGACAGCCCGGTGCGTGTCGCGGTCCGGTCGCACCGAGCCTGGTTCAAGTCGACGCTCGCGATGGCGCTCGAGGCCGCCTCCCGCCAGAACGCCGAGGCGGGAGCGAGCGCGCTCGTGCTGCTGCGCGACGCCGCACTCGTCGGCGGATACCTCGACGGCCCCGACACCATGCGCGAGACCTTCGTCACGACCTCCCGCGCGATCGCCGGCCTGAGCTAGCCCCCGCGCCTACGGCCCTGCTGCGCCTCTAGCTCGACTCCAGCTCGACGACGTGGATCGTGACCCCGGCCGCTTCGATGCGCTCGAGTTCGGCGGGATCGGCGCTCGAGTCGGTGACGAGGTCGTCGATCTCGTCGAGGCCGGCGACGCGGGCCAGAGTGAGCCTGCCCACCTTCGAACCGTCGGCGACCACGATCACGCGCTGGGCGTGAGCGACCATGGCGTAGTTGGTGCGGGCTTCGGTCTCGTCGTGCGTGGTCGCGCCGCCCTGGGCGCTGATGCCGTCCGTTCCGAGGATCGCGGTGCCCACGTTGATCGCGTTGAAGGTGTTCTCGGCGAGCGAACCCACGACCTCGAACGAGCTCGACCGGATGACTCCGCCCGTCATGATCACCTTGAGGTTCGGGCGCGACGCGATCTCGATCGCCGTGGTGAGCGCGTTCGTGACGATCGTCAGCCGCTGCCGGTTGCCGAGCGCCTTCGCCACTGCGGCGGTAGTGGTGCCCCCGCTGATGGCGATCGCGTACGGACCCGACGGGATGAGCGTGGCGACGCGCAACGCGATGCGGCGTTTGGCGTCTTTGAACTGCGAGTCGCGCAAGCGCACCGGTACCTCGCCGCGAGCGCCGGTGGAGAGTGCTCCGCCGTGTGTGCGGACGAGCAAACCCTCCTCTTCGAGGTCGGCGAGGTCACGCCGGATGGTGGCCGCCGAGACGCCCAGTTCGGTCGAGAGCACACCCAGCGACACCGACTCGCGGTCGGCGAGAAGTTCGAGCAGGGCGAGGATGCGCTGCGACCGCTTGTTCGATGCGGCCCGCGGCATCGCGCCGTCGTGGGGTGTGTGCAGCATCGCGGTCCCTTCCCGAACAGATCGGAGCGGCCGCGCGCAAGCGTGCAGTCGTGGCGCTCACTTTAGGACATAATCACTCAGTCTTGTGCACGAAATGCGCAATCTGCGGAGCGGGCGAGAGTCCCGGCAGCCCGAGATCCGGCAGACTGAGCGGATGAGATCGCGAATCCGGGCCGGCATCGTCGCGGCAGCGATCGGGGCCGTCGTGATGCTCGCCGGGTGCGCCGCCGACACCCCCGACAGCACGGGAACGGCCCACTCCGCCACGCCCCACTCCGGCGTCGCCCTCCCGCCCACCCACGCGACCGTCGACTACCAGCTCGGCGGCGGTTACGTGCCCGCCGCGGGAGTCGGCGGCGTCGCGCGCGACAGCACCGACGAACCCGCCGCCGGCCTCTACTCGATCTGCTACGTCAACGGATTCCAGACGCAGCCCGCCGACCGCGAGCGTTGGCTCGCCGACGACCCCGACCTCGTGCTGCAGGGCGACGGCGGGCCGATCATCGACGAGAACTGGCCCGACGAGCTTATCGTCGACACCTCGACGGCCGACAAGCGCGAGCGCATCGCCGCGCTGATGTCGGATGCCCTCGACGCCTGCGCCGAGAAGGGGTTCGACGCGATCGAGATCGACAACCTCGACAGCTACACACGCAGCGAGGGACGGCTCACGGTCGACGACGCCCTCGCCCTCGCATCGCTGTACGCCGATACCGCGCACGCCGCGGGCCTGGCCATCGCGCAGAAGAACGCCGCGGAGCTCGGCACCCGCGGGCGCGACGCGGGCTTCGACTTCGCCGTGACCGAGGAATGCCACCGCTTCGACGAGTGCGCGGTCTACACCGACGTCTACGGCGCACACGTGCTCGACATCGAGTACACCGACGACCTACGCGGCGACTTCGCCGATGTGTGCGCCGACCCGCAGGTTCCGGCCTCCACGATCCTGCGCGACCGCGACCTCACACTCCCGGGCGACTCGGACTACGCGTTCGAGGCCTGCGGGCTCACTCAGTCCGACTGAGCGTTTCTGACACTTTTGTTGTCAAACGAGCATTAACGCGAGCACTATTGCTCAACCACGCTGGCCCGCCTCACCTGCCATAGGAGAACGACGATGCCGAAATCGATAGTGCGCACCACCCGCAAGCGGCGCCTCGCCCTCGGCGTCGCGGCGATCGCCGCGAGCACCAGCCTCCTGCTCGCCGGTTGTGCCGGTTCGCCGGGCGCGACGACGCTCGACGAAGACGCCGACGTGACGATCACGTTCTGGACCGGGCAGGCCGACGCCGCCGAGACGATCCTCGAAGGCCTCACCGACGACTTCGAGAAACTGCACCCGAACGTGACGGTGGACGTGTCATCCGGAGCCCCCTCCACCGAAGACCTGCTGCAGAAACTCTCAGCGAGTTTCGCCGGCGGCAACTATCCCGACATCTCGTACTCGTTCGGTTCGTGGGCGAGCCAGCTCGAGGCATCGGGCCGCACCCTCGACATCACCGACCAGGTCGCCGAGCCCGACGTCGCCTGGGACGAGTTCTCCGAGGCGGCCCGGGCCACCGTGCAGCCCACCGGTGACAAGATCATCGGCTTCCCCGCCGTCGTCGACAACCTGTCGCTCATCTACAACAAGACCGTCTTCGACAACGCGGGCGTCGCATACCCGACGAACGACTGGACCTGGGACGACTTCCGTGCCGCCGCCGAGAAGCTGACGGATGAGGCGAGCAGCACCTACGGCTACGCGTACTCGGTCTCCGGCAGCGAGGAGACCACGTGGCAGTTCTGGCCGCACCTCTGGCAGAACGGCGGCGAGATCCTCTCCGACGACGACAGCACCGCCGAATTCGACTCCGACGCCGGGGTCGACGGACTCACGCTGCTGCGCGACATGGCGATCGACGACAAGAGCGTCTACCTCGACCAGACCGACACCAAATTCGGTCAGCTCTTCGCGAGCGACAAGATCGGTATGATCACCTCGGGCCCGTGGCAGCTCTACGACCTCGGCGTCGCCGAGACCCAGTACGGCGTCACCTACCTGCCGGGCACCGACGGCAACCACGAGACCGTCTCGGGCCCCGACATCTGGGCGCTGTTCGACCACAAAGACAAGAACCGCGAGTACTGGGCCTACGAGTTCACCGAGTGGCTGACGAGCGCCGAGCAAGACCTGAAGTGGAACGTCGCCTACGGCAACCTGCCGCTGCGCACGAGCGAGATCGATACGCCCGAGTTCCAGGCGCAGGTCGCGGCGCTGCCCGGACTCGAGATCATGGCCGACAACGCGGTGAACGCCGTGCACGCCCGGCCCACGATCTCGGGCTACGTCGCCGTCTCCGAGGCGATCGGCACGGCGATCTCGCAGGTGTTGCAGGGCCAGGGAACTCCCGAAGACGCGCTGAAATCGGCGGCAGACGAGGCCGACGCCGCACTCGCCAAAAAATGACCACGATCGTCCGCGATCCGCGGGCACGCCGCCGCCGGTCGCTGCGTGAGAACCTCGAGGGCTGGGGCTTCGTCGGCCCGGCCCTCGTGATCATCCTCGGGCTGTCGATCTTCCCCGCGGTGTGGGCGTTCTTCCTGTCGCTGCAAGAGTGGGACGGCTTCAGCGATCCCGTGAACGTCGGGCTCGGCAACTACACGGCGATGGTCTCCGACTCCGACCTGCAGGCGGCGCTCGTGCACACGCTCGTCTACACGGCCCTGTTCGTGCCGTCGTCGGTGTTTCTCGGGCTGTTCCTCGCGGTCGCGTTGAACCGCCGCATCCGGTTCGTCGGCGTCTACCGCACCGCCATCTTCGTGCCGTTCGTCGCCTCGGCGGCGGCCACGGGCATCCTCACCACCTACCTGTTCAACCCGCAGTTCGGCCTCGTCAACCAGCTGCTCACCGGGGTCGGCCTGCCCGCGCAGGGCTGGCTGGAAGACCCGTCGCAGGCGATGGTCGTGATCACGATCATGTCGCTCTGGGGACAGGCGGCGTTCACGACGGTCATCTACCTCGCGGCGCTGCAGGACATCCCGGTCGAGCTGCTGGAGGCGGCGCGCATCGACGGCGCCAGCAACTGGCAGTCGTTCTGGCACGTGACCTTTCCGCAGCTCGCGCCGGTCACAGTCTTCGCGACCATCTGGCAGATCATCCAGGCGATCCAGCTGTTCGACCTCGTCTACACGACGACCCGCGGCGGGCCGCTCGGCGCCACCGAGACCATCGTCTACTTCCTCTGGGACGCCGCGTTCAAACAGCTGCAGTTCGGGTACGGATCGGCCGTGGCCTACGGCCTGTTCGCCGTGACGCTGCTGATCACTATCGCGGTCACCGTGTACTCCCGCCGCTCGAGCGTTAGGGCCTTCTGATGACCAGCCTGCTGACCCAGCGCGTCGAACTCGACGCACCCGCCGCCGCCGTGGTGCACACGAAGTCGGAGAAACGGATGCGGCCGAGCTGGTGGCACCTGGTGCTCGCGCCCGTGGCGGTGGTCTTCGCCGTACCGTTCGTGCAGATGTTCCTCACGTCGGTGACACCGGCCTCCGACATCAACCGGTTTCCGCGCCCGTTCTTCCCGACGGCGATCACCTTCGACGGCTACGCCAAGCTGTTCGCCACCTCCGACATCCTGCTCTGGCTCGGAAACACCGCGATCGTGTCGACGGTGGCGATCGTGTCGCACATCGTGCTCTGCTCGCTCGCGGGCTACGGGTTCGCGCGGCTGACCTTCCGCGGGCGCAACTTCGGATTCGTCGCGATCGTCGCCACGATCATGATCCCGACGCAGCTGCTGATGATCCCGACCTACATCCTGTTCTCCCGGCTCGGCCTGATCGACAGCCTGGGAGCCGCGATCGTGCCGTGGCTCGCGTCGGCGTTCGGCATCTTCCTGATGCGGCAGTTCTTCATCTCGCTGCCGGCCGAACTCGAGGAGGCAGCGCTCATCGACGGGTGCACGCGGTTGCAGGTGTTCTTCCGCATCATCCTGCCGCTCGCACGTCCGGCGCTCGCCACCCTCGCGATCTTCACCCTGCTCGGTTCGTGGAACGACCTCGTCTGGCCGCTCATCGCGATCAACAACGACCAGGCGTTCACGCTGCAGCTCGGCATCACGAACTTCCAGGGCGCGCGGCGCACCGAGTGGTCGCTGCTGATGGCGGGCAACGTGATCGCGACGCTGCCGCTGATCGTGTTCTTTATGTTCGCGCAGAAGCAGTTCATCGCCACGATGTCGTTCTCGGGGCTGAAGGGCTGACCGTTTCTGCTGGTTGGCGCCCTCCGGGGCGAAACGCCCGCGCGCCCTACTCGAGCGTGTCGGTACCCCGCAGCTTGGCGAGCAGGTCGGCCTTGTTCAAGCGCGAGTAGCCGGTGACTCCGGTCGCGCCCGCGTGGGTACGCAGGGCCACCATGGTCCACGACTCAGACGGCTCGGTGCTCGTGCGCACGGCACTCGACCCGGTGCGGGCTGCGCGCGCCGAGGTGCGCGCGGCCGGAGTGCGCGGCGTGATCGGAGCGCTCGGAATACGCGCGGGCTTCTTGGCGACCGGTTTCTTCGCGAGCGGCTTTTTAGTCGTCGTCTTCTCGGCGGTATCCTTCACCGACTTCGGCTTCGACGGCGACTTCTCGGCCGCGTCGGTCAGCTTCTGGGCCTCGAGTTCGACGGTCGCCGCGATCTCGTCGACGAGCTTCGCCTTCTTTTTGAGCAGCTTCTGGGCGCGCTCTTCGTCTTTTCTGGCGATCTTCTCGGCCAGCTCCTTGGCCTTCTGCAACTGGGCCTTGACGAGCTCGCGCTCTTTCTTCAGTTCCTTCTTGGCCTTGACGGCGGCCTTCTCGGCCTTCAGGGTGTCGGCTTCGAGCGCCTTCTTCAGAAACTTCGCCTCGGCCTTGAGAGCGGCCTTCTTGACGTCTTTCTTCGTCTCTTTGGACGTCGATTTGGCTGCCGACTTCGTGTCGGCCTTCGACTTCTTACTGGAACTGGATGCCACGGTCTGCTCCTCGCTCGTTACACGGCTTCGCCGCGCGAATCGCTTCATTGTCTCGCAGCGTCCCGGCGAGGGTGTGCACGACGGTTGCCTGTCGCGTTAATTCACCGTATCCGCGGGGTTAACTGGCGAGTCGGCTATTTCTGCAGGTACCGTGCGACCGCGGGCGGAACGTACGGCGCGATGTCCCCGCCGAGCGCGGCGACCTGGCGCACGAGCGAGCTCGAGACGTGCGCGTGGGCGGGATTCGGCAGCATAAAGATCGTCTCGACCCCGGCGAGGTTGCGGTTGACGATCGCCATCGGCGTTTCGTACGCGACATCCACCTGCGAGCGGATGCCCTTCACGAGCACACTCGCCCCGACGTCGGTGCAGTAGTCGACCAGCAGCCCGACGCTCCAGCTCGTGACGACGATGTTGCCCGCAAGTCCGGCCTCGGCGATCGACTGCTCGATGAGCGACACGCGCTGCGCGATCGGCAGCAGCGCGGTCTTGCCCGGGTTGTGCACGACGAGCACGTGGAGTTCGTCGAAGAGACCCGCGGCCCGTTCCACCACATCGAGATGCCCCAGGGTGACGGGGTCGAACGATCCAGGAACAACGGCGATCCTCTTCATACGCTCACCCTAGCCGCTGAACGTTACTGGTTTGTTACCGCCGCTGTCGCGATGCTGCGCCGACTCGTCAAGCTTGTTACCGCCCCCGTCGCCACCGTACTGCGCGGCTTCGGCGACGTACGCGTCGAGCACGACCCGCACCGCGAGCCGTGCGGCGCGGTCGGGGCGCATCAACGCCTCGATGCGCCGGCCCGCGCGCACGTCGGACAGCGGCAGCAGCCGGAAGCGTCCGGCCGAGCGCTCGCGCGACGTATGCCGGGGAACCAGCGCGATGCCGTGCCCCGTCGCCACGAGGTTCTCGACGAGCGGCAGGTGCGTGGTGCGGTGCACGACGCGCGCGGGTACGCCGGCGCGCACGGCCATCGCCGAGAGCACCCGGTCGAGCGGGTAGTCGACGGGAACGCCGATCCACCCGTCGCGGATCACGTCGTCGACGGTCACGCTGTCGCGGTCGGCGAGCGGGTGGCCGAGCGGCACCGCGACGTCGAGTGGTTCGCGCACGAGCGGCACGACGCGCAGCGTCGTGGGCTGCGGCGGCAATACGTCGTCGGAGCGGTGCGCGATCACGATGTCGTAGTCGGCGGCGAGGGCCGCGAAGTCGTCTTGCGAGACGTCGCGGTCGTCGACGTCGAGCCGGATGCCCGGGTGCGCTTTCAGACGCGTCAGCAGCCCCGGCAGAAAGAGTTCCGAGGCCGAGAAGAAGGTGGCGACGCGCACGGTGCCCGTCGCGTCTTCGCGATAGGCCGCCCAGGTGGCCTCCGCCTCGGCGATCGCCGTCGCTATGCGCACCGAGCTGTCGGCGAGCGCCAGGCCGGCGTCGGTGAGGCGCACTCCCCTGCCGACGCGTTCGACGAGCTCGACCCCGACCTGGCGCTGCAGCGTTTTCAGCTGCTGCGACACCGCGCTGGGTGATTTGCCCAGGGCGAACGCGACCTCGGTGACGCTGCCGCGGTCGGCGAGTTCGCGCAGCAGGGCGAGTTGCGAGACATCCATGAAGGGAGTCTACAAAGACAATGCAACATCCTGAGCTAGTCCTTCACTGTCTTTTCGGTCACCATGGAGTCATGCTCCTGCGCCACCGCCTGCTCGCCCTGCTCGTCGCCGTCTGCTGGGGTGTGAATTTCCCCGCTACGGCGCTCGCTCTCGAGCACTTCCCGCCACTGTTCCTCGTGGCCCTGCGCTTCTCGCTCATCGCTATCCCGACGCTGATCTTCGTCCCGCGGCCCAAGGTGCCGTTCCGTTGGCTGCTCGGGGTCGGGCTCGGCATCGGCACCATGCAGTTCGCCTTCCTCTACCTCGGCATGGCCACGGGAATGCCGGCCGGCCTGGCCTCGATCGTGCTGCAGGCGTCGGCTCCGTTAACGGTGATCATCGCCGGAATCTGGCTGCACGAGAAGATCAGCACCCGGCAGGCCGTCGGCATCGCGATCGCGGTGCTGGGGCTGGCCGCGATCGCCTTCCACCGTTCACAGGTGGCCGCGCTGCTGCCCGTGCTGCTGACGCTCTGCGGTGCGCTCGGCTGGGCCATCGGCAACGTGTCGACGCGCAAGGCGCAGGCGCCGAACGCGCTGCACCTCACGCTGTGGATGTCGGTCATCCCGCCGCTGCCGATGCTCGCGATCGCGCTCGTCGTCGAGGGTCCGGCGCGCATCGGCGAGAGCCTCACGACCGCATTCACGCTCGAGGCCCTGCCCGCCGTGCTCGGGTTGCTCTACGTGGTGGTGATCGCGACGATCGTCGGCTACGGCATCTGGAACGGGCTGCTCAAGCGCTACCCGTCGAGCACCGTCGCGCCGTTCTCGATGCTCGTGCCCGTGGTCGGAGTGCTCGCGTCGTGGGTCGCCTTCGGCGAACTCATCGACCTGACCGAGATGCTCGCCGGTGCGGCCGTCGTCGCGGGGGTGCTGGTGGCGAGTTACCAGCGGCGGGTGAGGAATCCGATGTCGCTGGTTGAGTAGGGCCGTCCACCGCCTGTATCGAAATCTCGCGGGGTTTCGATACGCTCGCTGAGCGACCTGCTCGACCGGGCGTTACCCCAGAGCCCGGATGCGCGGTGCCAGGTCGCGCTCGAACAGCTCGAGGAAGCGGCGCTGGTCGTGCCCGGGGCCGTGGAAGACGAGGTGGTTGAACCCGGCCGACACGTACTCGCCGATCTTCTCGGTGAGCTCGTCGGGGTCGGAGCCGACGATCCAGCGCGAGGCGACCTGCTCGATCGGCAGCGCGTCGGCCGCGGCTTCCATCTCGCTCGGGTCGGTGATGTCGTGCTTCTGCTCTTTCGACAGCGAGAGCGGGGCCCAGAACCGGGTGTTCTCGAGGGCGACCTCGGGGTCGGTGTCGTACGACATCTTGATCTCGATCATGCGGTCGATCGTGCCCGAGTCGCGCCCGGCCTTCTCGGCACCGGCCTCGACGGCGGGCAGCAGCTTCTCGGTGTACAGGTCCATGCCCTTGCCCGACGTGCAGATGAAGCCGTCGCCCGCGCGTCCCGCGTAGCCCGCGACGACCGGTCCGCCGGCGGCGATGTAGACGGGGATGCCGCCCTCGGGACGGTCGTAGATGCTGGCGTCGTGGGTCGAGTAGTACTCGCCCTCGAAGTTCACCTTGTCTTCGCTCCACAGCGCGCGCATGAGGCTGATCGCCTCGCGCAGTCGGGCGTACCGCTCCTTGAACTCGGGCCAGTCTTGCTCGCCCGCGCCGCGGAAGCCGGTGGCAATCTCGTTCAGCGCCTCGCCGGTGCCGACACCGAGCATGATGCGTCCCGGGTAGAGGCAGCCGAGTGTGGCGAACGCCTGCGCGATCACGGCCGGGTTGTAGCGGAAGGTCGGGGTCATCACCGAGGTGCCGATCTGCACCTTCGAGGTGCGCTCGCCCACGGCCGCCATCCAGGCGAGCGAGAACGGCGCGTGCCCTCCCGTGTGCCGCCACGGCTGGAAGTGGTCGCTCACGGCGACCGATTCCATGCCGTGCTGTTCTGCCAGCACGGCGAGTTCGACGAGTTCGCGCGGTGCGAACTGTTCTGCGGATGCCTTGTAGCCGAGTTTGAGAGGGAGCACGTGGGGTTCCTAAACGGGATCGATAGCGGTGGTTTTGGATGCGAGGAGGTGCGCGAGCAGGGCGGGTCCGGTGACCTCGCCCAGACTCAGGAAGGTCTCCACGCGCTGCAGGCCCGGGATGGGCCACAGCCGTTCGAGCAGCACTTCTTGAAGATGAGCATGGTCGCGCAGGCGCAT
>Ga0247811_1000353_pt1 | contig 14808 bp, 10 predicted proteins | sample UWRJL134311R1_FD_189018 | JGI IMG/M metagenome (GOLD analysis project Ga0247811, IMG submission 189018) | Plant litter microbial communities from Arlington Agricultural Research Station in Wisconsin, United States - UWRJ-L134-311R-1 | ecosystem: Environmental > Terrestrial > Plant litter >...
ATGATAATGCAGAATTACAGCAGTTTTATTATCATCCTGATCATTTGGGAAGTTCTTCGTATATTAGCAACTTAGATGGAGAAGTCGTTCAGCATATAGAATATGTGCCTTTCGGGGAAGTTTTCTTAGAAGAAAAGAATGCTAAGTGGAATACACCATATCTTTTCACAAGCAAAGAGCTTGATCGTGAGACAGGAATGTACTACTTCGGGGCTAGATATCAAGATCCTAAACTTGGAATCTTTATATCCGTTGATCCGCTCGCGGAGAGACATCCTGAATATTCTTCGTATGTATATGTGGCAAATAACCCTGTAAAGTTTATTGATCCAGATGGTAAAGATTGGCTTATTAATTATGTAGATAAGCAGGGAAAGCCACAAGAATTTGTTTTTAATGGAGGCGCTACAGCTTTACCAGATAACCAATTTGTAAGAGATTTTGTAAATGCTTACAATTATAATGTTGGAAATGGTGGCGGAGATGCATTAAGGTCTATTGCAGAAAATCATAATTTGCTAGTTGATGTTCAGGAAACTAAATTCCAATCGACTACACAGCAATCTTCATCTAGGCCTAATTCTGGGGACTATAATGTTCTTGAATGGAATCCAAGTATGGGATTAGAAACAACTAGTGGGAATATATTATCTCCAGCTACAATATTAGATCACGAAGGAAGTCATGTTTTAGAATATGCTTTAAAAGGAAAAGTAAAATATAATACTCTTGTTGATGCTGTTAATTCAAAATATGATACAAAGGAAGAACAAAGAGTTATTGAAGGCTCAGAACAAAAAACAGCAAGAGCAAACGGCGAAATTAAATATCCACAAATAACTAGGAATAATCACAAGGGATTGCCTGTTATAACCAAGAGTCCAACCTCTAATCAGATTAATAGGGCAAAAACTTATAAAAACTTAAAGAATATGAATGCAGAGGGAACTTTCTCAGACGGTTTTGGTTCAGCAGACACAGAAAAATATAAGCCTTAATTAACTATGAAAAAAATAATTTATTTATTGCTATTACCAGTTGTTTTTTCTTGTAATAGTTGTGTAAAAAAAGTTTATTCAGATTATTTAGAATTTTACTATTTAAGACCAGGGATTAGAACTCCATATGGCTATTCCTGTGGAATGATGTCTAAAAAAATTTTAGGAGAAGATGTAAATTTTAAAATGATAGATGATAAGGCTGATTTTGATAAGTTTATAAGTTTATATAACAAATATGAGATATCAAAAGATTCAGGAAGTATTGATACTAGAATTAGAGTATTTATACATCATAAAAAGAAAATAGACACACTATGTTTAGGAGAAAATTTCAATACTTATAAAAATGGAATTAGAATGAAAGATAATAAGGAATTATTAAATTTAATAAAAGAACTTACAGAGTTTAATACCATGTTGCCTGATTTTGTCAAAAAAAATCCTGAAAAGTATGGTATAAAAAAATAAAATCGACAAAGAATAAAAGAATTAAACCCCCGCTCTTCGAAGAGTTCTAACGACAAAGTTATGCGCTGTGCGAATGTCTCTGACTTCGCACCCGCAAAGGAAATCGACAAAGAATAAAAGAAATTAAACCTCGCTAAAAGTGCTGGTAATGATAATGCAGAATTACAGCAGTTTTATTATCATCCTGATCATTTGGGAAGTTCTTCGTATATTAGCAACTTAGATGGAGAAGTCGTTCAGCATATAGAATACGTACCTTTCGGGGAAGTTTTCTTGGAAGAAAAGAATACCAAATGGAATACACCTTATTTGTTTACTTCGAAAGAGCTGGATAGGGAAACTGGAATGTACTATTTTGGGGCAAGGTACCAAGATCCGAAACTTGGAATCTTTATATCTGTTGATGCACTTGCGGAGAAATTTAAAGGATGGTCTTCTTATATTTATGCATTTAATAATCCTGTGAAGTTTACTGATCCTACTGGAATGGGACCTGATGATATTATTAAAATTAAGAATAACGGATCAATTCAAAGAACAAAAACCAATAATAACTTTGATATACTTACGAATGAAAGTGGAAAAAGAAGTATAAAAATCGCTCATAAAGATGGTAAATCTCAAATAGGAAAAATCCAGACTCAAGATACACGAGGCTCTGAAACTCAATATATGCTTATCTCTGATAATAAAGTGGCAAGAAAAGTTTTTGAGTTTGCAGCATCAACCACTTTTAATGAGGATTCAAACGCGGAATTTGGGTTGGATAGGTTTAGTTTTAGTGATGGTTACTCTGTGAATTTATTTCAAACAGGTGGATTGTCAGATAAAACGTTACCACATGTTATCCCATTAGGTCAAATAGGCAGTATTGATTTAGGAAATGGTCATTTAATCCAGGATTCCAATTGGATTGAAAATAACCATTCACATCCTGGAAACTTTAGCTACCTAACCCCGTCAGGTTTTGAAAGACGTTTTGAAAATGGAGGTCCTGTTTTTGTACCAGCAGGAAACTACGGAGATAGGGGGGCAATGTCTCGCGCACAGCCTAATAAACAATATCTGTATGGTAAGGATCTTGAAGGTATAAATTATATTGAATATACCAGAGAAAGTGTAAAAATAATTGGAAACAGAAAATAAAGGAATAGATATGAAAAAGATGATATTTATTTTGCTGTTAATTTTGCCAATTGCAGTTCATTCACAGGATTTTACAAAAACGATTTTAAATATTTTGGATGAATATATTGTGCATGAACCTGTTAAAAAAGAATTTGATAAAAATAACATGCTTTTATATGTGTCTATAGGACAGATTTATGGTAATAAAAATAATTTTTCATTAAATATATCCATGTACGAGTTTGTAGATTATCCAATTGTTGATTCTATTAGAATTTATCATGGTGCAAAAATGGTGGTTAAATGTCCTCCGTTTATTGAAAATAATTTGTTTAAAAACTTTAAATCAATAAAAGATACTCGAGAGATTAAAAATCAAGAAAAGGAATTTATAACAGTTACAGATGATGATGGTTCTAAAAAAACTTTTGAAATAGATTATATTCCTAAAAGAATTGAGTCGATTAGTAATCGTTTATTTCAAATAAATGAAAAGAATGAGTTGTACTATATAGTTACAGGACGTGAAGACAAATATTATTATAAAAAACTTAAGAAAAAGAAAATGAAATTTGCAAAAGATTTGAAGTTTACAAAAGATACCAGAACCCGATCGCGCCCCCGCTAGTGCGGGTAAAGAGGGTAATGTACCCCGCTCTTCGAAGAGTTCTAATGACAAAGTTATGCGCTGTGCGAATGTCCCCCCCCGCTCCCGCACGAATCCTTTCGTGTGGCGCAAAGAGAAATCGACAAAGAATAAAAGAATTAACCTCGCCCCTAGCTGGCGCAAGTTTCCCGCTCGTGAGACAAAGCAAATTGACAAACAATAAAAGAATAAACCTCGCCAAATGGCGAGGTTTATTTATGCAAGAACGGAAAGACAGTTGCTTTTTTTTTTAGGATAATGCCCTGCTGAGAGCTGTAATGTAAAAATTAAATTTTACGTTGTGAGATCAGTAACCTGTTAGCGTATTTTTAGAGGATCAGGTTTTCCAGTAATAGCCGCTATGTTAGAAGTATATATTAAGGCGTTTTATAAAAATCAGTTTATAAAATTACAAAGTGAAAAATAGAATTAAATAATTCCCTGATAAATACAATAAAATGCCAGCAAAAGTGAAATCGAAATTAAATCATAACTACAAGAATTCGATTCCTTTTGCTGGCACTAAAAAACAAAAATATATCTAAGTAAAACTATTAAGTAACCGGATTTTCAACTGCAACTCTCATTTCCTGAGCGGCCGCAACCATTTCGATTAAAGCCTTTTTAGTTTCATCCCAATGGCGGGTTTTTAAGCCGCAATCCGGGTTTACCCACAGTTGGTCAACAGGAATTACAGCCGCAGCTTTTTCTAACAAACGAACCATTTCGGTACTCGAAGGAACTCTGGGCGAATGGATATCGTAAACACCTGGGCCAATTTCGTTTGGATATTTAAAGTTCGCAAAAGCATCTAAAAGTTCCATTTGCGAACGTGAGCATTCAATTGTAATAACGTCTGCATCCATGTCGGCAATGTTTTGTATAATGTCGTTGAATTCGCTGTAACACATGTGCGTGTGAATTTGTGTATCGTCGTTTACACCACTTGCAGAAATTCTAAACGCCTTTACAGCCCAGTCTAAATATTTTGCCCATTCTTCTTTTCTTAAAGGCAATCCTTCGCGAATGGCGGGTTCATCAATCTGAATAATTTTGATTCCCGCTTTTTCTAAATCCACAACTTCGTCACGAATTGCCAAAGCAATTTGCATACAAGTTTCAGAACGAGGCTGATCGTTACGCACAAATGACCATTGCAGAATAGTGACAGGTCCAGTAAGCATTCCTTTTACCCATTTTGGTGTTAAAGACTGTGCATATTTAGACCATTTTACCGTCATTGGCGTTGGTCTTGACACGTCTCCGTAAATAACCGGAGGTTTTACGCAGCGGCTTCCGTAACTCTGAACCCAGCCATTTTTTGTGAATGTAAATCCGTCTAATTGTTCTCCGAAATACTCCACCATATCGTTACGTTCAAATTCTCCGTGAACTAAGACATCAATTCCGGTTTCTTCCTGAAAACGAATCGTAGCTTCGGTTTCTTTTTCGATTAGATCATTGTATTGTTCCTGCGTTAATTCACCTTTTTTAAATTTCGCTCTCCAGCTTCTCACTTCGGCTGTTTGAGGAAAAGAACCAATTGTAGTGGTTGGAAATAATGGCAGGTTTAAAGCTTCGATCTGGCTTTTTCTTCTTGTGGCAAAAGTACTTTTACGTTTGTCATCAGCAGCCGTAATTCCGGCTACACGTGCTTTTACTTCGTTATTATGAATTAATTTTGAAGTTTTACGATTGTCATTTGCGATGACGTTTCTTTCGTAATCAATAGAATTTTTAACGTCAACTTCGTTTGAAGCGAATTGTTTTAAAAGTACAATTTCGTTGATTTTTTGTTTGGCGAAAGCCAGCCATTGTTTGATTTCGGGCGTTAAAGTCTGATCATTTGTTTCTAAATCTAAATCACACGGGCTGTGAATTAAAGAACAAGACGGCGCAACCATAATTCTGTTTTCACCTAAAGCATCAGTTGCTTTTTTGAGTAATTCTAAAGATTTTTTAAAATCGTTTTTCCAGATATTTCTTCCATCAACAACTCCCAAAGAAAGATTTACATTCGGGTTTAATTTTCCGGATTCTAAAATATCATCTAATTGAGAAGGGCAACGCACTAAATCTAAATGAAAAGTATCAACAGGTAATGCCAAAGCTGTTGCCAGGTTTTCTCCAAAACAATCAAAATAATTCGCTAAAATAATTTTAATTTTTGGGAAACGAACATTGATTTCGTTATAGACTTTTGTATAAGTATTTCTTTCTTTATCAGTTAAATTCAAAGCTAAAAATGGCTCGTCAAGCTGAATATATTCGACATTTTCTGCCTGTAGCTTTTCTAAAATTTCAAAGTAAACCGGAAGTAATCTATCAATTAAATCAATTCGGTGAAAACCTTCTTCTTTTTCTTTTCCGAGAAGTAAATAAGAAATTGGTCCGATTAAAACAGGTTTTACAGCAATTTTTAAAGCATTTGCTTCTTTGAATTCAGTGATTATTTTTTCTGAAAACAATTCGAATTTTTGGTTTTTCGTAAATTCAGGAACAATATAATGGTAGTTGGTATCGAACCATTTTGTCATTTCCATTGCCACAACATCCTGCCCGTCTTTTTGAGCGCCTCTTGCCATTGCAAAATACAGATCGATAGCTGAATTAGTTTTTGCAAATTCTTGATAGCGTTGTGGAATCGCGCCAACGGTCAGTGTTAAATCCAAAACCTGATCATAAAAAGAGAAATCGTTCGCTGGAATTAAATCTACTCCGGCTTCTGATTGTAAAAACCAATTTCTACGACGAATCTCTTTTCCGGTTTCGACAAGTTCGTCAGCCGAAATTTTCCCTGCCCAATACAATTCAGATGCTTTTTTTAGTTCTCGGCAGCTTCCAATTCTTGGATAACCTAAATTATTTGTTTTCATTTTTCTTTCAGTATTTTTTACTGAACAAATTTATTGTATTAGATTTTAAAACTTATATTTGATTGTTATTTAAGTAAATTGTCTTTTTAAATCCATTTTTAGAAGATTATATTACTGTTTAAACTATTTTAAAACAACTTTAGCCGTAAAAAATACTATGGAAAATTTGGATAAAACCGATTTGCAGATTCTGAAACACCTTCAGGAAAACTCAAATATCAATACAAAAGACCTTGCAGGCAAATTATTCCTGACCGTGACACCAGTTTATGAACGCATTAAAAGACTCGAACGTGACGGATATATTACCAAGTACGTGGCGTTATTAGATAAGAAAAAAATGAACCGAGGCATGACCGTTTTCTGTAATGTTCGCCTAAAAGAACATGCAAAAAATGTGGGAAGCAATTTTGTGAAAGATATAGTAGCGCTTCCCGAAATTATAGAATGTTACAACATTGCCGGCGATTACGATTTTATGCTGAAAATCCTGGTTCAGGATATGGCCAGCTATCAGGATTTTGTAATGAACAAATTGTCGACGATCGAAAATATCGGAAATACAAACAGCATATTTGTAATGGGCGAGATTAAGCACAGCACGGCATTAGAGTTTTAGATTGCGGGATTGATTAACCAATTAAAAAGTGATGTTTTTGTAAAAATAACTTTACGTTTCTGATTATTATCATTGTTTTTTGCTTTTATTAGGGAGAAATTTGCTTATAACACAATCAAAATTAGAAAAGTTATGAAAGCAAGTGCCGAAAAAGTAGTGTTTATTCCTGGTAAATGGGGATCATCAGTAAATGTTCAGGAGTTTGTAATAAAAAATAGTACTCCGTATCATGGTGATTCTTCCTTTTTATCCGGACCATCAGCAAGAACTACAAAATTGTGGAATATTTGTAAAGATGCACTGCTAAAAGAGCGTGCAAATAACGGTTGTCTGGCAATAGATGTAGAAACAATCTCAACGATTACTTCATTTAAGCCCGGTTATATTAACAAAGAAGATGAGGTTGTTGTTGGTTTGCAGACAGATCAGCTTTTAAAGAGAGCAATGAAACCTTTTGGAGGTATTAAATTAGTTGAATCTGCAGTCAAAGAAAGAGGATTGCAAGTATCTGATCGTGTAATAGATATTTTTAATTATGCTAAAAACCATAATGAAAAAGTTTTTGATGCGTACGACAAAGAAATTAGAGAATACCGTTCTAAACATATACTAACAGGTCTGCCGGATAATTATGCCCGTGGCCGTATCATTGGTGATTTCCGCCGTATGGCTTTGTACGGGGTTAACCAGCTTATCGATTTTAAAAAGCAGGATCATAGCAGGATTACAGGAGAAATGTCAGAGCATAAAGTCCGCCTGCGCGAAGAGATTTCCAGCCAAATTAGTGCACTGCAGGATATGCTTAAAATGGCAGCTGATTATGGTTTTGATATTTCGGTTCCGGCGAAAACTGCAAAAGAAGCAGTACAATGGGTTTATTTTGCCTATTTAGCAGCAGTGAAAGAACAGGATGGAGCGGCAATGTCATTGGGAAATGTTTCTTCTTTTCTGGATATTTATATCAACAGAGATTTGGTAAAAGGAATAATTACTGAATTTGAAGCACAAGAATTAATAGATCAGTTTGTGATGAAACTCCGAATGGTGCGTCATTTGAGACCTGCCGCCTATGATGAAATATTTGGAGGAGATCCAACCTGGGTAACAGAATGTATAGGAGGTATGTTTAATGATGGCAGAACCAAAGTAACTAAAACATCATTTAGGTTTCTTCAAACGTTGTACAATCTGGGAGCTTCTCCCGAACCCAATTTAACGGTTTTATGGTCAGCAGATCTTCAGGAGGGATTTAAAGATTTTTGCGCACAAGTTTCAATTGATACATCTTCAATTCAATATGAAAATGACGATTTGATGAGAGCTGCAAGAGGCTCTGATGATTATGGAATTGCTTGTTGTGTGTCGCATCAGGAAATTGGTAAATCAATTCAGCATTTCGGAGCCCGTGCTAATCTTCCTAAAGCACTATTAATTGCACTAAACGGAGGAAAAGAAGAACGCGACGGTACCTTAATTATGAAAGATATTCCGAAAATAAAAGACGAAATATTAGATTATAATGTTGTCAGTAATGTATTTAAGCGTACGCTAAAAGAATTGGCCAGAGTATATGCTAAATCTATGTATGTTATTCATTATATGCATGATAAGTATTATTATGAAAGAGCGCAAATGGCCATGATAGATTCTGATCCACACATTGATATTGCTTACGGAGCCGCAGGAATCTCTATTATTGCAGATTCATTATCTGCTATTAAATATGCAAAAGTAAAACCAATAAGAAATGAAAATGGACTTACAGTAGATTTTAAGATAGAGGGTGATTATCCTAAGTTTGGTAATGATGATGACAGGGTAGATGCTATTGCTCAGGAAATCACCTCTTTCTTTATTAAAGAATTGCGAAGACATGAGGCATACAGAAATGCAACTCCCACACTTTCACTATTAACCATTACTTCTAATGTAATGTACGGAACCAATACGGGAGCTACTCCAGACGGACGTAAAGACGGCGAATCTTTCGCGCCCGGAGCCAATCCTATGCATGGGCGCGATTCCAGCGGTGCAATTGCCTCATTAAATTCTGTTGCAAAACTAGATTATAATGATGCACAAGATGGTATTTCGAACACGTTTTCAATGATTCCGAAATCATTAGGCGACACCAAAGGAGAACAAGTAACAAATTTAGTAAATGTTCTCGATGGTTATTTTGACCAAATGGCACATCATTTAAATGTAAATGTATTAAATCGCGAAACACTGCAGGATGCCTATGATCATCCTGAAAATCATCCACAGTTAACCATAAGAGTTTCGGGTTATGCTGTTAATTTTGTGAGATTATCAAGAGCACATCAGCTTGAAGTTATTGCGCGTACTTTTCATGAGGCAATGTAAAAATTGTGCAGCGTAAAGTTAAGATAGGCTGACTACAACTAGTCAGCCTATTTTTTATCCTATAATATTCAAATTTATTAAACAGCTATGTATTTTCAATTACAAGATAGTGAGACGGCCCAATTAAATACAGATGATCCTGATCATTTAAGAATACACTCTCTTGAAACATTTGGCACTCACGACGGCCCAGGGATTAGAATGGTTGTATTTGTTCAGGGATGCCAGTTCAGGTGTTTGTATTGTCAAAACCCGGATACTCTTGAGGTGAATGCAGGTGATTTGGTCGAAATAGAAGAATTGGTAAAAAGAGCCATTCGTCAAAAGAGTTATTTTGGTAAGAATGGAGGAGTAACAGTTTCAGGCGGAGAGCCTTTGCTCCAAAGTAAAAAATTAATCCGCTTTTTTAAATTACTGCACGAGCATGGAATCAATACCTGCCTCGATACTAATGGAAGACTTAACAATCAGCAGGCGCAGGAACTTTTTAATACTACCGATCTTTTATTGCTGGATGTCAAACATATTAACGATGAAATACATCACCAATTAACAGGTGTAACCAATAAAAAAACGTTAGAGGTCGCTGCCTATCGGGAATCGACCGGAAAGCCAATGTGGTTAAGGTATGTTTTGGTTCCGGGCTGGACAGATCAAACGCAATATCTGGAAGAATGGGCACAACATTTTGCTAATTATAAAACTGTTGAGCGAGTAGAAATTATTCCTTTTCATCAACTTGGAGCTCAAAAATGGGAATTGCTTAATATGCCTTATACGCTGAAAGATACTGCAGCGCCAACACCAGAAAGCAAAGCAATAGCATTTGCTGTTTTTAGTAAATATTTCAAAAATGTAATCGTTAAATAAGACATTGTGTTTTAAAATAATAATAGAATCGGATCAAGAATTATCTTTAATTATGGCGCTATTGTCTCTTTTGTTTGAATGAAATCTTAAAATAAAACGTATTTTTGAAGCTTAGATCCTAAAATCTAAAATCACAAATCTAAAATAAAATGAACTGGGAACAACTTTTATCTCTTAAAAAGCAAGGCGACACAGGCAAAAGATTACGAATTGAGCAAGATGATACCCGATTAGGTTTTGAAGTCGATTACGACCGTATTATTTTTTCGGCTGCGTTCCGGTCTTTGCAGGATAAAACCCAGGTAATTCCGCTTTCCAAAACAGATTTTGTACATACTAGATTGACGCACAGTTTAGAAGTTTCGGTAGTAGGAAGATCTTTAGGACGTTTGGTTGGAAAAAAAATCATCGAGAAATATCCGCATTTAAAAGAAGTTCACGGATATCATATGAATGATTTTGGTGCAATTGTAGCGGCAGCGTCTTTAGCACATGATATAGGGAATCCTCCCTTTGGACATTCTGGCGAAAAAGCCATTGGAGAATATTTTTCAATAGGAAAAGGATTAAAATATAAAGATCAGTTAACACCAAAAGAATGGCAGGACTTAATTGATTTTGAGGGAAATGCAAACGGATTTTCAGTTCTAACGGCAAGCCGTCCCGGAATCGAAGGCGGTCTTAGAATTTCATACGCCACTTTAGGTGCTTTTATGAAATATCCAAAAGAAAGTCTGCCTAAAAAACCAACAAATAATATCTCTGATAAAAAATACGGTTTCTTTCAGACTGATAAATTATTTTTTGAGGAAATAGCCAAAGATATGGGAATGATTGCCAATAAATCTGGCGATGATATAGGTTTTGAAAGACATCCTTTGGCCTATTTAGTTGAAGCTGCAGATGATATTTGTTATACAATTATTGATTTTGAAGACGGAATAAACTTAGGATTAGTTTCTGAAGATTTTGCTTTAGAATATTTAATTAATCTGGTAAAAGATAATCAGTACTGGAGAGAGAAATATCAAACATTAGAAAACAAAGAAGACCGAATTAGTTATTTGCGCGCTTTGGCAATAGGAACCTTAATAAATGATGCTGTAAATGTTTTTGTCGAAAATGAAGAAGCAATTCTTGCAGGCAATTTCCCTTTTGCTTTAACAGATAAAAGCAAATACAAAGCGCAGATGGACGATATCATCAAATTAAGCGTGGAGAAAATTTACCAAAGCCGTGAAGTTATCGAGAAAGAAATTGTGGGGTATCAAATCATTCAGACTTTACTCGATAAGTTTATAACAGCTTTTAATAATAAATACGAAGGAACAGCTTCAAACTATGATAAGTTGATTTTGAAAATGCTTCCGGAAAAACATCATTTAGACAAAGGCAATTTGTACGAACGTTTACTGCACATTTGTCATTACGTTTCTCTTTTAACCGACGGAAATGCATTGGAATTATTTGAAACCATAAACGGAAGAAAAAATAATTAAAACAATTCTCGTTTTTCCTTAAAATAAAAATACCGCATAAAAACATTTTTTATGCGGTATTTTTATTTTCTCAATAAAGAGCAATACAATTTTTATTATTGAAAGGCATAAACCAAACCAACCCCTCAAACTTGTCTCAGCTGTGTTCTGGGACCGTCATTAACCTGAGATTTTGCGCCGCTTACCGGATCAATTACATCTTTTTTGGTTTTAATATCATCATCATAAACTAAATGAACCCCGATATTTGCTTTTACATACGCATTTACAACAAGGTCTAAACGCGTGTCGTAGTCCACATCGACATTCCCAAAACGGTTCAAATAGTCGGTATATAAACTTAGTCTGTTTTCATAAAAAATGTTTTTAAAAATTTCATTTTTCATATAACCCGTGAACAATATACCAAACTCCGCTTTTACTTTTTGTCCTTCCTCAATTAAAATCTGAGTCGTCGGATCAATAGGATCAGGCACATAAATAGCTTTTTTAACACCAAAAGAACCTTGATTCGCCAGGTATTGGTCTAATACCAAAGTGGTTTTTAAAGTAATTGGAGAGAAGTAAAACGTTCTGTTTTTCTTTTTATTGGAGTTTTCAGCTCCGGCTCCTAGAAAGATATAGGCTGGTGCAAAAGGTTTCGAGATTGCAATATCTCTGTTTGGATAATTATAACCGTTTGTAAACTGCGTATTGAAATTGAATTTAGCCGAGTAATACCAGTTTGAAATCGTATCTTTTCTAAAACCGTAAGTAGAGTTGAGCATTAATGCATCATCCGTTTTACGAAGTTCAGTTCCGTCTTGCTTGTTTAAACCGTATTTTACAATAAGTTCATTCACCCATTTATGATTTCCTTTACTGTAAGTTCTTCCAAATTCACCTTTAAATAAACCTGAAATAGAACTTGTTCCCCCCGCACTCCAGTTCACGAAAGCAATTTCAGAAATGTCAAAACCTAATTGATTTTTTTTGGTCCAGTTAGAAGGCGATTTTGGAACTTGATTCGGATCTAAAACAGTTTGTATAATCTGTGCAAAGTTATTTGAGGTACACAAAAGCAATAGCAGCAAAAGGGTAGAACGTAATAATTTCATTAGTTTGATTTTAATTTTTTTTTGGTGCTGCAAAATAATTATTTTGTAGCGTTAGAAAAAAGATTTACCAAACTTTTAACGTCAATTTTACATAAATGTTGTAATTGATTTATAGTTCCGTGCTCAATAAACAAGTCCGGAACACCCAGAATTTTGATGTTATTTTTGAAATTATTTCCCGCTGCAAACTCTAAAACAGCACTGCCAAAACCCCCATTTACCGTGCCGTCTTCTATCGTAATTATGTCGTTAAAAGTTGAAAAAATAGTATGTAAAATATTGAAATCTAAAGGTTTAATAAAAGGAAAATCATAATGTGCAATAGTTTCCGGATTGCTGCATTCCTGAAGTGCATCGATTACATTATTGCCAATGGTTCCTGTAGATAAAACTGCCGTTTGAGTTCCGTTTTTTAAGCAGTTTGCTTCGCCAATTTTAATTGCTTCGTAATGTCTGAAATTTTTTACTTCCCAATCTGGCAAAATGCCCCGGCCTCTCGGATATCGAATCGCAATAGGATGATTTAAACCCAATTGAGCCGTATATAAAATGTTTTGAAGCGCAATTTCGTTAATTGGCGCATAAATAATCATGTTAGGAACCGCTCGTAAATAAGCAATATCAAAAACACCGTGATGTGTCGCGCCGTCTTCTCCAACCAAACCTGCACGATCCAGACAAAAAATTACAGGTAAATCCTGCAGTGCCACATCATGAATCACCTGATCGTAGGCGCGCTGCAAAAATGTCGAATAAATATTGCAATACACAATCATGCCCTGCGCTGCCATTCCGGCGGCAAGGGTTACGGCGTGCTGTTCTGCAATTCCAACGTCAAAAGCACGTTCCGGAATTTCATCCATCATAAATTTCAGAGAGCTCCCTGATGGCATTGCGGGCGTGATTCCGATGATTTTTTCGTTCTTCCTGGCTAAATCTAAAATAGTCAACCCAAAAACATCCTGATATTTTGGAGGAAGATTTTCTTCAGATTTCAAGTGAATTTCTCCGGTCGAAGCATCAAACTTTCCAGGCGCATGATATTTAACCTGATTTTCTTCAGCTTGTTGCAGCCCTTTTCCTTTTGTAGTCACAATATGAAGGAATTTCGGGCCTTTTATTTTTTTTAATCGATTCAATTCTTTGAGTAAATTTGGAAGATCGTGGCCGTCAATTGGACCCGAATAATCAAAATTCAACGATTTGATCATATTATTTTTCTTCGGATTTTTTCCTTCTTTTACCGCAGTCAGATATTTTTTGAGTGCCCCAACACTCGGATCAATCCCGATAGCATTGTCATTGAGGATAACCAATAAATTAGCGTCAGTTACACCCGCGTGATTCAAACCTTCAAAAGCCATTCCGGACGCAATCGAAGCATCGCCAATCACCGCTATATGCTGTTTCTCGAAATCACCCTTTAAATTAGAAGCAATCGCCATTCCCAAAGCAGCAGAAATAGAAGTAGAGGAGTGGCCCACGCCAAAAGTATCGTACACACTTTCGCTTCTTTTCGGGAAACCCGAAATGCCTCCGAGTTGTCTGTTGGTATTAAAATTTTCTCTTCTTTCGGTCAAAATTTTATGTCCGTAAGCCTGATGCCCAACATCCCAAACCAATACATCTTCAGGCGTATTAAAAACATAATGCAGCGCAATCGTCAATTCGATCACCCCTAAACTGGCGCCCAAATGCCCTTCTTTTACAGAAACCACATCAATAATAAACTGACGTAATTCCTGCGCAATTTGAGGCAATTGCGCTTCGGTTAATAAGCGTAAATCAGCGGGATTGTATATGTTCGAAAGTAAATTGCTTTTCATTGTAAGGTAAAAAGCAAATTTACGGTTTTAAATTTAAATCTGTTTCCTTATTCTAATTCAGGATTCAATTTAATAGAAACAATTTGTGATTTTAATTCTCGGATTTTTACCCCATTTGAATCAGATTCACGACTGAATATTATTTTTAATTTATAAGGGGTAACAATTCTTTTATTACTGACAATTCCCGGCTTCCATTTTGCTAATGATCCTAAAACGCGAATACCTTCTTGGGTAATTTCCTCACCTAAATCTTTTATAATTTTAATATTGTTGAGTTTCCCCAGTTCATTAATATCAAATCCAAGTTCTAATTCCCCTTCCACGTCTGATGCTTTTTCAGGAATTATAAAATTTTGTTTGAAAACACGATATAATTTATTTTGACCTCCGGGATAATCTGCAGGATCT
>Ga0247811_1000354_pt1 | contig 14790 bp, 16 predicted proteins | sample UWRJL134311R1_FD_189018 | JGI IMG/M metagenome (GOLD analysis project Ga0247811, IMG submission 189018) | Plant litter microbial communities from Arlington Agricultural Research Station in Wisconsin, United States - UWRJ-L134-311R-1 | ecosystem: Environmental > Terrestrial > Plant litter >...
CTCGCGCAGCTGGTCGCCGACGATCTCGAGCTCGGTCGCATTGGGCAGCTCGAGGCGGCGGGTCAGCTCGTCGAGGATCTCGGGCCGCGTGCGACCGGCCGCGCGGATGATGAACACACGGCCGAACCGCTCTTCGTACGCCTCGTTGCCGGCGGCGATCTGCGCGGCGACCTCCTCCTCGGCGTCGCCGAGCCCCGCCTGTTCGCTGCGGCTGAAGTTCTGGGATGCCCCCTCGCCCACCGGTTTTTCGCCGATGCGCGGATGATGCGCGATAGCCTCGTCGATCTCGTGCGGGGCGAGCGGTGTCGCAGCCTCTGCCGCGACGGCGAGCAACTGCGCCACGGACTCGTACGGGTACCCGGAGGCGACCTCGTCGATCCAGCGGTTCACGGACAGGCTGGCGGCGAGACCTGCGCGCAGGTCGGCTTCGGTGACATCCATCATTGTCTGTCTAACATTACTCATGGCCGTTACCGGGGTGGTTCTCGCTGCGGGCGCGGGCACCCGCATGGGCATGCCCAAGGCGCTCGTCGTGCGCGACGGCGTGCCGTGGGTCGCACGCGCCACGCGCCTGCTGCTCGCCGCCGGATGCGACCGGGTCGTCGTCGTCTTGGGCGCATCCGCCGCCGAGGCTCTCGCCCTTATACCGACGGATGACACGGTCTCGACCGTCGTCAACGACGACTGGCACACCGGCATGGCGTCGTCACTGCGCGCCGGACTGTCGGCCGCCACGGGCGACGCGGCGGTGATCACCCTCGTAGACACGCCCGGCCTGCCGGTCGAGGCCGTGCGCCGCGTGCTCGCGTCGAACGCCCCGCTCGCGCGCGCGTCGTTCGGCGGGCGCCCGGGTCACCCCGTGCTCATCGCGGCGTCCCACTGGTCAGCGGCGGCGGGCTCGGTCTCGGGAGAGCAGGGCGCCCGCGCCTACCTCGAGGCGCACGGTGTCACCGACATCGAGTGCGGCGACCTCTGGAACGGCCGCGACGAAGACACCCCTACGCTGCCGCTGGTTGAGTAAGGCGCGCTGGCGCCTGTATCGAAACCCTCGCGCGAGCTACATCGCGTTCCAGTGCAGCTTTCCGTTCGCATCGGGGCCTTTGCCTCCGCAGGTGTACGACTTGCCGGTGTCGGCGGTTCCCACTTCGCCGGCGTTACCGCAGAAGCCGCCCGGATTCACTCCCGTCGCGGGAGCCGGTGCGGGGGCGGGAGCCGGTGCGGGGGCGGGAGCCGGAGCAGGCGCGGGAGCGGGAGCAGGCGCAGGAGCCGGAGCAGGCGCAGGAGCCGGAGCCGGAGCAGGAGCAGGCGCGGGAGCAGGCGCGGGTTCCGGCGCCACCGGTTCCGCGGTCTCGCTCGGCTGCGGCGCGACGGGTGCGACGACGTACAACGTTACCGTCGCACCGTCGGTTACTTCGGAGTCCTTCGCCGGAGTCTGCCGCGACACGAGCCAGTCGTCCCCGTACGCGACAGGTTCGCCGGCTTCCGACAGGTATCTGACCTTGAATCCGTCGGAGCGCAGTGTCTCGCCCGCGTCCTGCGCTTCCTCGCCGACGACGTCGTCGACTACCAGGGGGTTCTCGGGCTGCGATGTCGCGACTAAAGCGTTGACCTCGAGAGCAGCCGGCGTCGGCGGAGTCGACGGTCCGGCACCAGCGCTGGCGATCAGCACGACGAGGGCCGCGGCGGCGGTGAATCCGCCGATGCGACGCGACTTCATCAGGCGCGCCCACGTGGGGCGGCCGGTGATCAACGCATAGAGGCCGGTGAGGAGAGCGGTGATGCCGAGTACGACGAGGAAGCTCTTCGCGCCGCCCGCGAGCGAGATGAGAAGTGCGAGCACCACGATCCCGCCGACGATCCAAGTGAGGAGATGTTTCGGGATCGTCCGGGGCGTCGCCGCCGTGCCGACGTAGACCGACCCGGCCTCGCGCGTCTGCGCCGTCCACTGCGAGCCGTCCCACCACCGGTCACCGCCGCCGGCGACGGGGTACCAACCTGCGGGTGCTGGAGGTGGTGTCGACATTGACGCTCCTTGATTGTTACGAATTCTCGCCTTTGCGAGGCTAGACCGGAACGCAGGATCCGAGTAGCCCTCAATTGGGGGTGCTCGGCGTCGATTTCGCCGAAACCGTTTCTGCCGGCCGAGTAGCGCGGTGGAGCAACCCGTGCGCGCGAGGGGTTTCGACATGCGCCCCAGACGGCGCTACTCGACCAGCAGCGCGCTACGCGATGGCCGCGCGCAGCTCGGCCGCCGCTGCGCCCGGGTCGGTCGCGCTGTAGATCGCGCTGCCGGCGACGGCTACCGTCGCGCCCGACGCCTGTACGGCGGCGATGCTCGAGGCGTTCACTCCGCCGGCGACCGAGAACGCGACGCCCGACGTCGAACCGTCGGTCAGCAGGGTCTCGAACGTGAAGCCGTCTTCGGCCTGCTCGTCGAGTCCGGCGTGCATCTCGACGAACTCGGCGCCGAGCGCGATGACCTCGCGGGCACGCGCGGCCTTGTCGGCGACACCGATGAGGTCGACGACGACGCCCTTTCCGTGCTTCTCGGCGGCCTTGACAGCTCCGACGATCGTGCTGTCGCCGGCGACGCCCAACACGGTCACCAGGTCCGCTCCGGCAGAGAACGCGATGTCGGCTTCGAGCTCGCCGGCATCCATCGTCTTGAGGTCGGCGAAGACGATCTTGTCTGGGTGGGCCGCCTTGATCGCGGTAATCGCGGCGAGGCCGGCGGCCTTGATCAGCGGGGTGCCGAGCTCGATGATGTCGACGTGCGCGGCGACCTTTCCGGCGAGGGCCAGGGCGTCGTCGGTGGTCAGTACGTCCATTGCTACCTGAAGCTTCATGGGGGGTTCTTCTTTCTGTTGGGGGTGGGGACTATTCGAGATTGGAGTGGCGCGGCCAGAGGTCGTCGGCGCTGAGCCCCGACTCGGTCCAGAGCGCGTGGAAAAGCGCGTCGCCGATCGTCACGACCGTCTGCTCGAAGAGGCTGCCGGCGTACTGCGCGCTGACGGCGCTGTCGCGGTCGAGCTTGCGCGCCGCTTCGACGAGGATCGTCACGGTCGCGAGCTTCGAGACTTCGGATGCCCCGTCGGCAGTGATCGCGAAGACGGAAGCGCCGACATCCACGGCGGTCTGCGCCGCCCGCACAATGCCGGCGGTCGAGCCCGATCCGCTCGCCACCACGAGAACATCGCCGCCGCGGATCGCGGGCGCCGTCACCTCGCCGACCACGTGCGCCGTGAGTCCGAGGTGCATCAGCCGCATCGCGGTCATCTGCAGGGCGATTCCCGAGCGGCCGGCGCCGAGCAAGAACACCCGGTCTGCGGCGCGGATCGCCTGCGCCGCAGTATCGAGCCGGGCGCCGTTCGATGCGAGCGCGCGCACGGCGGCGGAGTTCTCGGCGGCGATCAGGTCGAGCGAAATCTGTACGGGCATTTATCCATCGTCGGTCGGCGCGTCACACCGGCCCGCCCACCCATCGGACGGTCTTCCCTACCCGTTCGGGTAGTGTCGGCGGATGCCGACCGACACCATTCCCCACCCGAACGATCTACTCGACGACGTGCGGGCGGTCATTTCGCAGTCGCTGCTCGGCATCGCCGCCGAACTGTCCGAGTTGCTGAAACCGATGGTCTCCCACGACGCGCTCGTGATCTTCACCGAGGATTGCACCGGCCGCCCGCAGAAGAAGGCGGGCGCGGCCGAGATCGTCGAGCACGTGACGATCGCCGAGCTCGACGTGTTGCGCGGCCGGGCCACCGCCGCTGCCGGGACAGCCGGGGCAGACCGGCCCGCGCGCTTCGACGATGCGGCGCTCGCGGGCGGGGCGCATCCGGCCCTCGTCTTCACGGCGGATACCGCCGCCATCCTCGTTCTCGTCGGCGTCGGCCCGACACCGATTCCGGATGACACGTCGGCACGCATCGCCCGCATCTGGCAGCTCGTCGCGCTCAGTATCCGGCAGCAGGTCGCGACCGCCTCCCCCTCGTACCTCGCCGACTCCCGCACGGCGTCGCGCGAGCGGGCGAGCCTCATCGCCGACCTCACCGACGCGCACGCGACGGCGCTCGAGTCACTGCTCGTGGTGCTGCGTTCGCCCCAGCACGGCGATGCGGCCGCCCGCCAGCGTGCGATCGACATCGCGGCCGCGGCGATGGTGTCGTTGCGCGCGGTGTCCGACCGCGACCGGCTGCTCTCCGAGGAACCCGTGCACAGCGCGTTCGAGCGACTGCGCGACGACCTCGCCCCGCTCGTGCGCCACGGCGGTCTCGACGTCGAGTTCGTGCCACCGCCCGCGACCGGGCGCCCGCTTCCCGGCGAGGTCGCGCACGCGGCCCGGGCCGTGGTGCGCGGGGCGGTGCTCGCGCTGAGCGACGCGACCGGGGTCGGCCGGGTGCGCATCCAATGGGACTGCGACGGCTCGAACCTGCTCGTCGACATCCGCGACAACGGCGCCGGCGACTTGACCGCCGAAACCCCCGGCCTCGGTCAGCTCGCCGCCCGTGTCGCCGTGCTCGACGGCAGCTTCACGGTCGCCGGCACCGCCGGATGGGGCTCGCAGTTGCAGATCCGGTTGCCGCTGGATGCTGCCGCGCCCAGTCTCAACGTGCCCGAGGCCGGCCAGCTCACGCCGCGCGAGCGCGACGTGCTCGTGCTGCTCGCCGAGGGCGCCCGCAACAGGGCGATCGGCGCGGCACTCTCGATCAGCGAGAACACGGTGAAGTTCCACGTGGCGAACCTGCTGCACAAGACCGGTACGACGTCGCGCGCGCAGCTGGTGGCGTTGGTCGCCACGTCTGCCGGCTGAGTAGGTCGCGCAGCGCCTTAGCCAACCGGCAGAAGCGGCGCAATGTCGCCGGCGAGCGCCCGTACCCGCCGCGCGCCCATCGGCAGCAGCCCGCCGGGAACGTGAAGCAGCAGATTGCCGTCGGCCAAGGTCACGATCAGGTCGCCGCCGGACGCACCGACGCTCGCGATCTCCGCCCAGGGGATGCGCACGAATGCCACGGGGTTCTTGCCGCGCGTGAAGTACCCGAGCCCCGTGTCATCCGCGACGATGACGAAAGACGGACCGCGGGCGAACCCGGCATCCGGCACTTGGAACCGCTCGAGATGCACGATCGCACCGGGCAGATTCTGCGTGACGAAGGCCACCGAGCCCGGCCGTCGTAACGAATAGTCGATCCGCCGATCCCGCACGATCCAGAGTACAAAAGCGGATACGACCGTTAGATAGAGCAGGAATGCTGCGCCGATGGCCGGCCATTCCTCGGCCGGACGAGCGAACAGAACCACGACGAAGATGACCAGGCCGGGCGCTCCTTGCAGCGTCCAACGCGCGAGCGTGCCGAGTCTGTGATGCCTCACGTTCTACTGCGCAGCCGGCTCGCCGGCGTCCCGCGCCACGGCCTCGAGCCGGTCGCGGTAACCCGCCCACCATTCCTGCTCGACCGGTGGCAGGTTGCTGTTGTTCGCCCGCAGTCCGGCGGCTCCGTCGATCAGTTCGCGCACGATGTCGGCGTGGCCCGCGTGCCGGTGCGTCTCGGCGATCATGTGCACGACAATCTGCTGCAGCGTGACGTGCTTGGTCTCTTCCCGCCACCACGGAACGACGCCGGGCGCGTCGAGCGCGAGGGCTTCCACCGTGGCATCCGAACTCGCCCAGACCCGCTTGTACAACGCGACGATGTCGTCCCTCGACTCCTCGGCGGTCGCCCACATGTCTGCGTTTGGCTCGGCATCGTCGGCGAGCCACGCCAGCTGCTCGGGAAACGGACGACCGAAGACGTCGGCGAGGTACCAGGCCTCGGTGCTGGCGACGTGCTTCACGAGCCCGAGCAGGTTGGTTCCGGTGGGAACGAGCGGGCGGCGGATGTCGTACTCGCTCAGCCCCTCGAGTTTCCAGAGCAGGGCGTCGCGCCCCTCCTGCAGGTAGCGCAGCAGCACGGTCTTCTGGTCGTCGGTCATGGTGACACCCTCGCAGATGAGCCGGGGGCGGGCAACGGCTAGCGCGGTCCGAGCACCGTGTCGGAGGGTTCTCCGGCCGCCCCGCCCTTCAGTTCGACCAGCACCGTGTGCGTCGGTGTGTCGCCGATGTTCTCGCCGGAGTGCCGTTGGGCGGGCAGCCAGACGGCCGCACCATGCGGCAACGTGGTCTCGAACTCGCGGCCGCCCGACGCGAGCCTGCGCCGAAACGCGCTGAGCGTCACCATCACGCTGTTCGGATGCACGTGCGGAGTCGTGCGCGCCCCCGGCTCGTCGGTGTACTCGATCACGCGCACGAACTCGTTCTCCCAGAGCAGCCGGTAGTGGTCGGGGTTGGTCACGATAGGGTCGTCGTCGCTCATGGCCGCGACTGTACGCCCGCGCCCCGCCACCCCGGTAGGGGTCACTCCAGCTCGTCGAGCTCGCGGTAGTTCTCGCCGATCGCCGCGATCCGCGAGCGCCCCTCCGCGAGCGAAGCGCCCAGCACCGCCGCCGCGAGCAGGCTGATCACGCTCGCCGCCGCCGCGTAACTGTCGAAGGCGGTGACGCTGTCGACGCGCACCTCGACCACCACATCGCCGGCCAAGCGCGCCGAATCGGTGATGAGAACACTGCGAGCTTCGGATGCCCCGACCAACGCCAGCACTTTCGAGAAGCCCAGCGGCCGCCGCCGGAACCCGACGAGCACGACCACGTCGTCGGCGGTCAGGGCGGCCAGCTCCTCGCCGATCGACTGCCCCGGAAGCGGCGCGAGCTCGACGCCCGGCCGCGCCTGCGCGAGCTGCTGGCGCAGGTGCAACGCCATCGGATAGCTGTTGCGGAAACCGACCACGATCACGCGGCGGGCGCCGGCGATGAGCGACGCGGCCGCACCGAGGTCGAGGCCGGAGAGCGCCGCGCGCAGGTTGGCGAGCTCCTGGTCGAGGTGGGCCGTGTAGCTCGTGGGGGTTTCGCTGGCGAGCGGGGTGCCCGATGCGCGCAGGGCGCGCACGTGTTCGCGCAGCGCCTCGGCGTTCTCGAATCCGAGCCGGCGGTACAGCCGGCTGACGGTCGCCTTCGACACCCCGCTGAGCCGCGCGACCTCGGTGGAGTTGTACACGGCGAGATCGGCGATGTGGTCGCGCATGAAGTCGGCCGCGCGCTGCTCCTGCGGTGACAGCTCGCGGTAGCTCTCGCCGATGCGTGCGACGAGATCAGCCACGTGTCACCAGTTCGCGCACCGCAGCCTCGTACGCGTTGAGTGCCGCCGCGACATCCGCCTTCTTCACCGCCTCGTCGGGGTGGTGGCTGATTCCGCCCTTGCAGCGCAGAAACAGCATCGCGATGGGCGTGACGGCGACGACGGCCATACCGTCGTGGCCGGCGCGGCTCCAGAAGGCGAGCGGGTCGGCATCCCCGGTCGATCGGATGCCGGCCGCGATCGCGTCTTGCAGGCCGAGGTCGCAACGCACGGCGTCGGCACGGTAGATCTCGGTCGCGTGGTAGCTGAGCCCGCGCCGCTCGCAGATCTCGTGCGCGGCCTCGGTGATGAGCCGGATGCTCTCGTCGCGGTCGTCGTCGAACTCGGCACGCAGGTCGAGACTGAATTCGACCAGCCCCGGGATCACGTTCACCCCGCCCGGGAAGGCCTGCAGCCGGCCGACGGTGCCGATCACCCCACGCTCTTTCGAGATGCGCTCGACCTCGATGACGAGTTCGCTCGCCCCGACGAGCGCGTCGCGGCGCCGATCGAACGGGGTTCCGCCGGCGTGACCGGCCTTGCCCGTGATGCTCAGCGAGAAACGCCGCGCTCCGGCAATCGACGTGACCACGGCGAGGCGACGGTCGGCATCCTCGAGTATCGGTCCCTGCTCGATGTGCGCCTCGAGATAGCCGACGAGGTCTTCGGGGCGGCGGAATGCGCTCGGCAGCCGCGCTGGGTCGAGCCCGAAGTCTTGGAACGCCTCGAACAGCGTGATGCCGTTTTTGTCGGTGAGGTTCCACCAGTCGTCGTGCCAGGTTCCGGCGAGCGCGCGGCTGCCGATGAGCGCGGTGCCGAAACGGGTGCCCTCTTCGTCGCTGAACGCGACGACCTCGAGGGCGAAGGGCAGATCGAGTCCAGAATCGCGGATGCGGCTCACGACCTGGATCGCCAGCAGCACCCCGAGCATGCCGTCATAACGGCCGGCGTCGGGCACGGTGTCGATGTGCGAACCGAGCAGCAGCGCGGGCAGCCCGTCTTCGCGGCCCTCGAGGCGTCCGCACTGGTTGCCCGCCGCGTCCCGCCAGGTCTTGAGCCCGGCTTCGCGCATCCAGCCGGCGACGAGATCGTTCGCGGCGCGGTGTTCGGGCGAGAGGTGCACACGTTCGAGCACGTCGGGGCGGCTCGAGATCGCGGCGAGTTCGTCGCAGCGGTCGAGCAGCAGTTGAGCCTGCGTTTCCGACATCACGCCCCCTCGTAGTAGTCGAGTGCGGCTCCGGCACCGCTGCCGGCCGTCACATTGACGCCGCCGCGGCGCAGCACCTGCTCGAGCGCGGCGAGGGTCAGCAGCACGGTGTCTCGGCGGGCGTTGTACCCCATCGTGCCGATGCGCCACACCTTGCCGTGCAGCGGACCGAAGCTCGTACCGATCTCGATGCCGTAGTCGTTCAGCATCGCGGCGCGGGCGCCGTCGCCGTCGATGCCGTCGGGGATGAGCACCCCGGCGACGTTGTTCATCTTGTGTTTCTGATCGCCGAAGAGTGTGAGCCCGAGCGCCGTGAGCCCGGTCGCCATGGCGGCGCCGTGCAGGCGATGGCGGTCGATCGCCTCGGGGATTCCCTCGTTCACGAGCAGCCGTGCGCACTCGCGCGCGCCGTAGAGCGCGGTGGTCGCCTCGGTGTGGTGGTTGAGGCGCTTCGGGCCCCAGTAGTCGAGGATCTGGCTGAGGTCGAAGTAGTTGCTGCGGATGGGGCTCGCCGAAACGGCGTCGCCGTCGGCCCGGATTCCGGCCTCGATACTCTTGCGCGAGTCGACGAGCTCGACGGCTTTCGCCGACAGCGTGATCGGCGCGCTGCCCGAGGGGCCGCCCAGACACTTCTGCAGCCCGGCGGTCGCCACGTCGATGCCCCAGCTGTCGGTCTCGAATTCGTTGCCGCCGAGGCTGGCCGTGGCATCCGTGTACAGGATGACGTCGTTGGCGGCGCACAGCGCGCCGATCTCGGCGAGCGGCTGCGCGAGTGTGGTCGAGGTGTCTCCGTGCACGATCGCGAGCACCTTCGGGCGCGTCTCCGCGATCGCCGCGGCGATCTGTTCGGGGGTGAAGACGGTGCCCCACTCGGTCTCGATCACGTGCACCTCGGCGCCGCAACGCTCGGCGATCTCGCGAAGCAGGTGTCCGAACCGGCCGAACACCGGCACGAGCACGCGGTCGCCCGGCTCGATGAGCGAGACGAGCGCGGCCTCGATGCCGGCGCGGCTGGTGCCGTCGACGACGAGCGTCGCCTTGTTCTGCGTGCGGAAGACACCGCGGTACAGCTCCATGGTCTCGTTCATGTACGCGGTCATCGCGGGGTCGTACTGGCCGACGAGCTGGGCGCTCATCGCGCGCAGCACGCGCGGGTCGGCGTTGATCGGACCGGGTCCCATCAGCAGTCGCTGCGGAGGATTGATCGGCTCGAATGACATGCGCGCTCCCGTGAATCAGTTGTTCCAGAGCTTCAGGTTACTGGAACGCGTGTTTCACACGGGTTACGTCTTGCGGCTCGTAGGGTGGGGAGCATGGCTTTTGTACAGTTCGAGCTCCCCGACGATCTCGCCGAGGAGGCCCTCGACGAGGCGCGCAGCCGCGGACTCACCGTCGCCGAGCTCGCGCTGTCGGCGTTCGAGGACTACCTCGGCGACCTGCGCGACCTGCGGTCGCTCGGCGACAGCGACGGCGACGACGGCTTCGACTTCGGTCGCTGACCTGGCACGCGAGGTTTCGATACAGGCGCCAGAGCGCCTTACTCAACCAGCACCGAGTGGAACTTCGCCCCCTCGATCACCGTGCCGAGGTCGCCGAACCGCGGCCCGACCACACACAGCCCGACCGGGGCGCCGTCGACGGTCAGCGCCGGCACCGACAGCGCCGGGCGGCCGGTGATTCCCGCGATACAGGTGAGCCGCAGGGTGCTCGCGCGCGTGGTTTCGATGGCCGCGGCATCCGCTGTCGTCGACGGAGCGATCGACGACGCCGACGGCAACAGCAAGATGCGCCCGTCGAGCGCCTTCTCGATCGAGAGGCGCGCTGCGGCGAGATCGACCCTGGCCTGGGCCTCCTGCGAGGACGAGATGGTCGACGCCCACGCGAACCGGGCCGCGATGTCGGCCCCGAGCGCGCCCGGGTGCGCCTCGATCCAGTCGCCGTGCGTCGCCCACGCTTCGGCGCCCTGCACCGTGCGGAAGGTCTCGAACAGCGCGTCGATGTCGCCGAGATCCACGTCGACGAGGTCGTCGGTGAGGCCGGCGTCGCCCAGTGACGAGATGGCCGCGTTGAAGGCCGACCGTACGCCCGCAGACGCCTGAGCGGTGAGGGCGGATGACACGGCGAACCGATTCGCCGGCGGCAGCACCTGCTGCCCGAGGTCGAGCGACGTGGTGGCGACGGCGCGCATCAGCCACGCCTCGCGGGTGAGCCAGCCGACGGTGTCGAAGCTGGGCGCGAGCGGCAGCAGACCGTCGACGCTCACGGCGCCGTGGGTCGTGCGCAGTCCCCAGAGTCCCTGGTACGAGGCGGGCACACGCAGCGAGCCGCCGGTGTCGGTGCCGAGCCCGATCGAGGCCTGGCCGAGAGCGACCGCCGACGCGGGGCCGCTCGACGATCCGCCGGGGATCGCGCCGATCACGGCGCCGTTCGGCGGGGTTCCGTAGTGCGGGTTCTTGCCGGCGATGCTGTACGCGAACTCGTCGGTGTGCGCGATGCCGGTGACATTCGCGCCGCTCGCGAGCAGCGCCGCGACCGCGCCGGCGTGCTTCGTAGCGGGGGCGGCCTCGGCGAGGTACGCCGGCACTCCTCCGCCCACGGCGAACCCGGCGACATCGAACAGGTCTTTCACGGCGACGGTCTCGTGCGCCAGCTCGGGGGTGTCGGCGCCCGCGACGAGCGGCGTGCCCACGAGGTGCCAGACCGTGGGGTTGACGGCGGGCGCGGGCAGCGCGACGTGCGCGAGCTGCACCGCCCAGGCGCCGTCGATGCGGCGCCAGAGCTGGGTCTGCTGCCCGCGGCCTCCCGTGACGGGAGCCGTGACCGCGATGACTATCGCGGCATCCGCATCTATCTCGCGAACGATCACGTCGACGATCGTGCGTTTCGGGGCTCCGCCGCGTCCCTTGCGGAACGCGCTGATCGCGTCGTGTCCGATCAGGATGCCGCCCGCGTCACCGCGCAGCGTGTCAGGGCCGGGGGCGAAGAGCCGGTCGAGCGCCTCGAGGTCGTTGGCCATCAACGCCGCCTCGTACTGCCAGAAGGCGTCGAGCAGGCCGTCGGGGTCGCTCATTCGTGTGTTCCCTCGAAGTCGGCGACGCGGATGCGCGCGTGCACACCCTTCACCAGGTCGACCACCTGCGAGATATCGAAGTCGGTCGCGGCGCTCAGGTAGGCGTAGGCGTGGGCGGCGTCCATACCGAACCGCGCCTGCAGCAGGGCGATCGCGGCGCGCACGCAATTCTGCACGGCCTCGTCGAGGTCGGGGCTCATGCCGGTGGGCACCAGATACTCCGTGGTCTCGGCGAGCGGTCCGACGAGAACGCCGAATGCGGCCTCGGCGGCCGCCTCGCTCACGACCTCGAAACGCAGGGTGACCCGCAGGCTGGCTTCCATCGCGGTGAGCGAGACCTCGCCGTCGCCCTGCGCGAAGTGCGGGTCGCCCACGTAGGCGAGGGCGCCCGCGACCTGCACGGGCAGGTAGAGAGTCGAGCCGACGGTGAGCAGGTTGATGTCGATGTTGCCGCCGTGGGTTCCCGGCGGAACCGAGTGCGGGCGCACGTCGCCCGCCACAGCGACGCCCATGATTCCGAGGAACGGGGCGAGCGGAAAACGCACGGTGTGCTCGCCGCCGGCGACGCGGGGCATGGTGCCGAATTGCCCGTCGTCGGGGTCGACCGCGGCGAAGATGCTCACGGTGTCGGGGCCCTCGGGGTATTCGCCCGGCAGCGCACCGCGGCCGTGGCGGTTCGAGATGATGCCGTAGGGCACGCGCGGAGTCGCCTCGAGCACGGTGATCTTGAGCAGGTCGCCGGGCTCGGCACCCTCGACGAAGATCGGCCCGGTGACGATGTGCGGGCCGTCGGTCGCGGGGTCGCGCTCGCGGGTGGCGGCGACGAGGATGGCGTCGTCGAGCACACGCTTCGACGCGACACCGAATCCGCCGAAGAACTCGACCGGGTCGCTGCCCTGGTCTTCGAGGAGTCCCTCGTGGCTGAGGGTGTCGATCGTGACCTCGGTGCCGTCCGCGATGCGCAGCACCGGTTCATCCGTCTCGCAGGGAAGGCGACCCCAGAACACCGAACCGGGCTCGGCGGGCAGGTAGACCTCGCTCGCTATCCGGCCCTCGCCGGGTTGTAGTAGGTGTGACAAGAGGTCCCCGTGATCTGCTCGATGCCTGACTCCAGTAATCTCAAAACCCTAGCGACTCTCTGAGGGCGCGCGATTCCCAAGGAGAAACATGAAGAAGCGACTGCGGGCGAACCCGGCGGCACTGCACCTCGGGCTGATGCTCGCCCTCACCTTCTCGACCGGCGTCATCGACGCCGTCGGCTACCTCGGCCTCGACCGGGTCTTCACCGGCAACATGACGGGCAACGTCGTCATCCTGGGCATGGCGCTCGCCGGCGCCGACGACCTGCCCATCGTCGGACCGGTCATCGCCCTGGTGCTGTTTATGCTCGGCGCGCTCATCGCCGGCCGCACGCTGCGCCCCGTGGCCGCGGGCTGGTCGGGCCGCAGCACCGTACTGTTCACGTTCGTGGGCGTGGTGATCCTCGCGGCCGCCGTGCCGCTGCTCGTGCTCGACGACCCGGCTGAGCCGGTGAAGCTCGCCGTCACCGGTGCTCTGGGCCTCGCGATGGGCATGCAGGCGGGCGCCGCCCGGCACATCGGGGTGAAGGATGTCACGACCGTCGTGGTCACGTCGACGCTCGTGGGCCTCGCCTTCGACTCGAAATTCGCGCAGGGAACCGGCCAGCCGTGGAAGCGTCGCGCGGGCGCCGTGCTGCTCATCGGTCTCGGCGCCTTTGCAGGTGCGCTGCTTCTGAACGTGCACATCGGGGTAGGAATGGCGGTCGCCGCGGTCATCACCCTGGTCTGCGCGCTGCTGGGCCACATCGGTCGCCCGCATACCGATCCCGCTGCTTGAGTAGGTCGCGCAGCGAGCGTATCGAAACCCGCCGTGGTTTCGATACGGCCGCGGGCGGCCTACTCATCCGGCGAGAACCGGCGCAGACTCGACTCATGACCATTCAGCGCACCCCAGACGGCAGCGCCGGCGACGCCGACTACGGCAGCATCGGCACCGACTACGCCCGCTACCGCAGGCCCGACCCGCGCATCGCGGCTGCCATCCACGCGGCCCTCGGCGACGCGGAAAGCGTGCTGAACATCGGTGCGGGCGCAGGCTCGTACGAACCGGCCGACCGCGACGTCACCGCCGTGGAGCCGAGCGCATCGATGCGCGCGCAACGCCCGGCGAACCTCGCGACCGCGATCGACGCCTCGGCCGAACACCTGCCCTTCGCCGACGGCGGCTTCGACGCGGCCATGGCGTCGTTCACCGTGCACCAGTGGAGCGACCTGGCCGCCGGGCTGTCGGAGTTGCGCCGCGTCACGCGCGGACCGATCGTCATTCTCAGTTGCGATCCGGATGCGCTCGACCGCTTCTGGCTCACCGACTACGCGCCGGAGGTGATCGCGACCGAGGCCTCGCGCTACCCCGCTCCCGCCGAGATCGCCCGGCTGCTCGGCGGCACGGTCACGGTTTATCCGGTGCCGATTCCGCACGACTGCACCGACGGTTTCGGCGAGGCGTACTACGGACGCCCCGAGGCCCTGCTCGACCCCGGCGCCCGTAGGGCCAATTCGGCGTGGAGCTTCGTCGGCGCCGAGGTAGAGAGGCGCTTCGAACGCGAGCTGCGCGCCGACCTCGACTCGGGCGCCTGGGACGCGCGCCACGGCGCCCTGCGCGCCCAGCCCGAGTTCGACGGTTCGCTGCGGCTCATCGTCGCGCTGCCGCCGGTCGAATAGCGCCCTCTCGCCCCCGCACCGTCAAAGGGACTTCGACAGGCTCAGTCGGCAGCGTAGATACTCACGTCGGCGTCGTCGAACGCGAACCACACGCTCGCGCCCGGCGCGAGGTCGAGATCGGCGACGAGCGCGGGCGCCAGGTCGGCCGACATACGACGCGACCGCACGCGCACGAGGTCTCCGCGCGGCTCGAGGTCGAGCACCTCGCCGCGCACCCGGTTCGCTGAGACCGGCTCGTCGAGCGAGATCCGCACGGCCGACGGGCGCACCGCGGCCGCGGCGGGCGAACCGGCGGGCAGCGTCGAGGCGCCCGCGATCTCGCTGTCGTCGTCGAGCCGGATGCCGCGTTCCGAACGCACCCCGGCGAGCAGGTTCACCCCCGCGAGTCCGGCGGCGAAGGTGCTGCGCGGGCGCTCGAGCACGTCGCGCGTGGCGCCCTGCTCGACGACCCGCCCTCCGTCGACGACGATCACGCGGTCGGCGAGGGTGAACGCGTCGAGTACGTCGTGCGTCACGATCAGCACGGTGCGGCCGACGAGCACGCGGCGCAGCATGCGGCGCAGGG
>Ga0247811_1000356_pt1 | contig 14715 bp, 15 predicted proteins | sample UWRJL134311R1_FD_189018 | JGI IMG/M metagenome (GOLD analysis project Ga0247811, IMG submission 189018) | Plant litter microbial communities from Arlington Agricultural Research Station in Wisconsin, United States - UWRJ-L134-311R-1 | ecosystem: Environmental > Terrestrial > Plant litter >...
ACGCCGCGCTCCTCGTTGACCCGCCGCATCGCCCCGAGCACCTCTTCGCTCGTGGCCTCGTCGAGCTCGCCCGTCGGCTCGTCGGCGAGCAGCACCTTCGGGTCGTTCGCGATCGCGACGGCGATCGCGACGCGCTGCTGCTGGCCGCCCGACATCTCGGCGGTCGTGCGGTCGCGCATGTCGCCGACGCCGAGCAGGTCGAGCAGTTCGTCGACGCGTTTCGCCCTGGCGTTGCCGCGCGGGCCGCGGGCGATCGCGAGCACCGCGGCGATGTTCTCGGCCGCCGTCAGGTAGGGCAGCAGGTTGCGCGACGTCTGCTGCCAGACGAAGCCGACGCTCGAGCGTTGGAACACCACGCGTTCGGCCCGCTTCATCGCGAGCATGTCGTGCCCGGCCACCATGGCGCGGCCGGCGGAGGGCCGGTCGAGCCCGGACAGCACGTTCAGCAGCGTGGATTTTCCCGAGCCGGATGCCCCGACCACCGCGACCATGTCGCCGGCGTCGACGCGCAGGGTGAGGCCCTGCAGTGCCTGCACCTCGACGTCTTTCGTGCGGAAGATGCGCACGAGGTCGACACACTCGATGTCTGGTTGTGTCATGAGTCCCATCCTTGATCGGTCGAACTGCCGGTGCGCGCGGGCCGCGCCGCCCGCCATGCCGCGACCGCGACGGTCGCCGCGAGCAGCAGGGCGAAACCGCCGACGACGGCGAGCAAGGTCCACGGGTCTACGGTCGCAGCGGGTTGGTCGATTCCGGCGGTGAACGGGCGCAGGTTCACCGTGGCGAGCACAACGACGGCGAGAACGGCGCCGAGCACCAGCCCGACTCCGAGTCCCACGGCCGACAGCGGCGCGAGTTCCCACACCACCGTGCGTCGGGCCTGCCTGCGGCCGAGCCCGATCGAGGCGAGCAGGCTCAGCGACGCCCGACGGCCGCGCCCGTCGAGCAGCGTCGTCAGGGCGAGGGCCGACGCGGTGAGCAACGCCGCGCCGATAATGGCGAGAACCGTCGCAGTACGGATGCCGCCGACGGCGGGGTTCGCCGACCGGGTCGCCGCCACGTCGGACGGCGTGACGAGCACGGCGTCCGGGCCGACGAGGTCGACGATGCGGGCTTTCACCCGGTCGACGGATGCCCCGGGCGACAGCCGCACCAGAATCTGGTCGGCGACCACCGGCGACGGAAAATCGAGCGCCTCGGCGTTCGCGATATCGCCGACCACCCAGTTCTGACTCGTGTTGAAGATTTCGCTTGCGAACCCCGACGGCAGCAACTCGACGTCGTCGTAGTCGAGTTTCGCGGCCGTCTCTCCCGCGGCGACCGCCGCCACCCCCGCCGACACCGCGAGGGGAACGACACCGTCGCCCTGCGCGGCCAGGTCGGGCAGGGCGAGGGCGCCGGGAGCGCCGTTCTGCGCTGCTGCCAATTGCTGCGGGTCGACCAGCACCAGCGTCACCGGAAACTGGTTGCCGTTCTGCGGGGTGAGGCGGTGGAAGAGGTCGGTCGAGATGCCGGCCGCGGCCGCGACACCGTCGATGTCGCGCACCGCTTCGACACCGGCCTCGTCGAGCCGCACCCCGTCGACGGAGATGTCGGCGCCGACGCGGGTCTGCGCCGCGGACTGGGTTCCGGCCACGAGCGTGCTGGCGAGGACGCCCGAGAAGACGGCGACCGATACCCCGATGACGACGGCGAGCACGGGCACGAGTCCGGCAGACCCGGCGCGCAATGCGCGTGCGATGCCCAGGAACGGCGCGATGCCGCGCGCGTGGTGAGCGCTCGCGAGCAGGCGACGCAACACGACCGGGTAGACCCGCAGCGTCAGGATGCAGCCGAGGAGCGAGAGCGTGAGCGGTACCGCCGCGGCGAGGATATCGACCGAAGCACCGGAGTTCGCGCCGTTGCCGCGCTGCAGCGCCGACCCGACCGACGCTACGGCGGCGAGCACGATCAGGGTCTCGCCGACGAGCCGGGCAAGGCCGCCCGCCGTGGGCGCCGCCGCCTCCCGGCCGGCGCCGAAGAGCACGAGCAGCACGGCCGGCGCGACCGCCACAGCGACGACGGCCACAATTCCGCCGGTGCCGAGTTCTCCGCCCGGCAGCAGAACCGCGAGGGCCACCCCGACGGCGCTCGCGGCGGCCCCGGCCAGCAGCGCCGGCAGACCGAGCAGCAGCCGACGCTGGGTGACGGACGCCCCGCGAGCGCGCAGCAGCAGAAGGGTGTCGCGCAGTCGCGCGGCCGCCAACCGTGCGACCAGCACCTCGATCGCGACCGCCAGGCCGATCGGGCCGGCGAGGATCGTGGCGAGCAACGCCTGCGAGCTCGCCGACCGCGCGATGGCGTCTTCGAGCAGGTCGGGAAGGTCGCTGCGGAACAGCAGCGCGCCTTGCCCGGTCGCGCTCACCTGCTGTGGCGCGCTCGCGAACTTGCGCAGCTGCTGGGCGAGCTCGCCCGCGGTCGACGCGTCGAGCGTCTCAGGCGAGACCGGGTACCAGATCGAGCCGCGGGTGGTGAACGGCGACGTGCCGCGCATCACAGCGGAGACCCCGGCCGCGTCGGCGAACACGGTCGCGGTGGTCGCCGGCGGCAGGTTGCGGCCGTCGATGGCCGGCCGCAGGGTCACGGTGGTGTGCTGCCAGTATTGGTCGTCGGGGTCGTTCGCCTCGAAGATGCCCACCAGGGTGATCGGCTGCGTCATCGCATCGGCGGCGTACATCGTGTATGTTTCGCCGACCGACCAGCCGAAGGCTTCTGCCACGGGTTGCGACGCGATCACCTCGATCGGCCTGTCGCTCGGCGCCGATGCGGGACCCCTGACCGGGGCGTCACCCTCGACGATGGTCACCCGCGCGAGGAAGCGGGGGTCGTAGCCGAGCGACGCCGTGTTCGGCAGGGTGGTCGAGACGGGCGACGGCGTGGTGACCACCGCGTAGTCGGCGCGCCCGAGCGCGTCGCGCAGCGGCCGGGGCTGCGATTGCCTCAGGTCCTCCAGCTGGCCGTCGAGCAGACCCCAGAACGCGGATGCTCCCTCGGACATGCCCGTGTCGTCGCCCGGGCCTCCAGTGACGTTGCCGTCGGTCTGGGTCAGCACGTCGCGACTGATCGCCGACGAGGAGCCCGCGTCGTACCGCAGCGCGTCGGTGAGGATCGCGTCGACGGATCGCGGGATGGCCGTCGAGGCGAACGCGAGGCCGACGGTGACGACGACGACCATCGCCACGAGCGGGGCGAACGCCCGCAGCGCGCGCCGGGCGAAAGCGCGGGCGTTCACGCCGCGCTCCGCTCGACGGCGTCTGCCGCGGCCCGGCGCAGCGGCACGAGCAGGGAGAAGCAGACCGCGCCCGCGAGCACCGTGAGCGCGGCGCAGAAGAACAGCCACGCAACCGGGTCGAAGCTGGGCACGACGCTCACGAATGCCGTCGACTCGGGAGCCGCCGAGGCGATGAACGGCCCGACCGTGAGGGCCGTCGCCCCGGCCCCCGCCGCGGTGCCGACCAACAGCGCGAGAACCACGGTCACGAGCTGTTCGCGGGCGCGGGTCGCGGCCTGCTGCCGGGGCGAGAAGCCGAGCGCGCGCAGCACGGAGATGTCGGAGCGCCGCCGCCGGAAGTCGTCGGTGAAGAACGCCCCGAGCGCGACGAGCGCGAGCAGCGCGGCGGCTGCGGCGGCGAGCCAGAACGCGGTGAGCGCTGCGGCGACGATCGGCTGCGACGATGTCGACTCGTGCGACGCGACGATCGCCGTGGTCGTCGCCGTGCGCGCGACGGCGTCGGACACACGGGTCGCTTCTGCGGAGTCGGCGGTCGCGATCCACACCTCGTCCGCCTCGGCCGGAGTGGAGCCCGGCCGGAGCGTGACGACATCGAGGGCGGCGAGATCCGTGGCGACGGCGAGCGTCGCCGCCGAACCGGGAACGCGCGGGGTGACGGCGGCGACGACGGCTTCGATCGTCTTGCCCGTCGGTTCGAAGTCGAACGAGATCGGGTCGCCGACCGCGAGGCCGATGCGCTGCGCGAGGGCCGTCGTGATCACGACGGGCAGGGGAGCCTCGTCGCCGAGCGCGATGCCGGCGATGGCCCGGGGGCTCGGCTCGCCCAGTTCGATCAGGGCCGTCGCTGCGGGGTCGCCCGCGATGCGCGAGACCTCGACGGTGTCGGCGGCCGGGTCGGCCTTGCCGGTGCGCAGCGTCTCGACCGCGAGCAGGGTCCACGGGGCGGGACCCGCGGGCAGCGAACCGCTCCACCCGGCCGCGCCGGGCCGCAGCGGGATGCGGGCGAGCGAGCCGTCGGCGTCGGCCGCCCAGATTCCGACGTCGAAAGCAGACGTCGGCTCGGAGCCGTCGCCGGCGAACTGCACGGCGGCCGTGATCTCGGCGGCATCGGCGGGGAGCGTCAGCCCCGCGTCATCCGGAGTCGTCGTCTGCAGGGCCGCCACCGTCTCGGCACCTTCGGGGCCGAGAACGCGCCGGGCGGATTCCGGGCGCAGCGCGACGAACGGCAGCCGGTCTTCGCCGAGGGTGACCGAGGCGAGAACGAGGGCGGCGGCCTCGTCCGCACCGTCGAGGGCCGCGAACGGTTGCGCGGTGATCGAGGCCGACCCCTCGGCGGAGAGCGCGACGCTCACGTCGCTGCCGATGCCGACGAACTGGGCGGAGCGTTCGGTGCCCGCCCAGGTGCTGGCCAGCCCGGTGGCGAAGACGGCACTCGCCAGTGCGACCGCGAGCGCGAGCACGGGCACCAGGTACCGGGCGACCTGCCGGGAGAGCTGGCGGGCGGCGAGCACACTGCCCACCCTGCCGCGCCGCGAGGCCGTGCGCTCGACGGCCGTGGCCACGGGGTAGAGCAGGGCGGTGCCGAGTACCGCGGCGGCGACGAGCGCGAGTGCGGGGCTCGTGGCGCCGACGAGATCGACACCCGACACCGTTGCCGGGTTGTACAGCTGCACGGTCGCGAACGCGGCGGCGACCGCGACGAGCGAACCGCCCGCGACGAACGCGGCGGGCGAGCGGGTCGTCGCCGTGTCGCCCGCCCCGTCCCGGGCGTCGACGAGTACGACGGCGAGCAGGCAGCCGACGGTCGCGACCACCGTGGCGCCGGCGATGACCGCGAGGCCGACCGGCACCGCGCCGGATTGGAGCACCGCGGGCAACAGCACCGCCGTGAGTGCCACCCCGAGCACGCTCGCCGGCACGGCGACGAGAAGCGCCTCGGCGGCCGAGACCGCCGCGAGCTGGGGCAACGACAGCCCGCGGGCGCGCACCAGCCCCGACTGCCCTCGGCGTGACCCGACGAGCACGGAGCACAGCTGCACGAGCGCCACCGCCGCGAGCAGTGAGACGATGACGATCGCCGAGGCGGTGATCGCGGCCGCTCCCCGGGCGGCGTCGGCGATGCGGTCGAGAGTTGCGCCGAGCGATCCCTCGGTCGACGACGAGACGTCGACCACGTCGGCGGTCCCCTGCACCGAGTCGTGCAGGCGGGCGAGTCCCGTCGCGACCGCCGTCCGGTCGCCGTCGCCGAGGGCGTCGTGCGTCGCGGAGATCGTCCACGAGGTGAACAGCTGCGTGGGCAGCGCGCGCAGTGTCGCCGCGTCGACGACGATCACGCCGAGCGCGTCGCCGTCGTGACCGGACGCGACCGCCGATTCGGCGAACCACGACGGTGCGGCCGGGTCGTCCGCACGCCACAGGGCCGCCACGGTCAACGGCAGCGGATCGGCCGCGTCGCCCACCGAGAAGGCGTCGCCGACGCCGAGCCCGAGGGCGGCCGCGGCGTCTTCTTGCACGGCGACACCATCGGCCGGCCAGTCGCCGGAGGTGATCGTCGCGTAGTCGAGCAGGTCGGGCTCGACGCCGAAGATGGCGGAGACCGCGGAGCCGGCGGAGACCGCGGAGCCCCCGGAGACGCCGGCTTCGAGCACGTCGACGGGCAGCGAGCGTGCCGCCGAGTGCACCTCGACGCTCCCCTCGGGAAACAGGCGGTCGATCATGCCGAGGGCTGCGGCCGACTGCCGTTCGTCGTCGTCGGCGAGATGCGTCGTGATGCGCACGGCGGCCGACCGCGGGGCCGCCGCGTCGAGCACCGCGGCGCTGCCCGAATCCACCCCCTGCTGTACCGAGGTGAGGGTGTAGCCGAGCGCGAGGGTCGCGATGAAGACCACGATGCCGAGCGCCGCGAGAACCGCCGCCGAGTCGCGCACGCGTGAGAAGAACAGGCCGGCGGTCGTCATCGCGATCGATCCTACGGTAGAGACAACCTCACGTCAGGGATAGAACTTCTCGCCACGCTCGAGCTTCGCCACGAAGTCGGCGATGCGCCGCGCACGTGTCTCGTCGCGCTTGGCGCTGTGCACGCGCAGGTAGATCGCGAAACGGTTCTGGCTGTTCAGCGTCGCGTAGAAAGCCGCGGCCGCGGGGTTCGCCTCGAGAGCGGCGACGAAGTCCGGATGCGGCTGGGCCGTCGCGGGCCCGTCGTATGCCCGGTCCCACCGTCCGTCGCTGCGCGCGCGCTCGACTTCGGCGAGACCCCGCGGCGCCATGCGGCCCTCGGCGATCATCGTCTCGGCGAACACGCGGTTGCGCGACGACCACGGACTCTGCGGCCGTCGCGGCGTGAACCGCTGCATGTAGGTGGCGTCGTCGATGCCCTTCGCCTGCCCGTCGATCCAGCCGAACTCGAGCGCCGCGTCGAGCGCCTCGGCATAGGTCACGGTGGTCTGGCCCGAGCCCTTTTTGGCGAGCAGCACCCAGATGCCCGTCGAGGCGTGCTGGTTTTCGAACAGCCACGCGCGGAAGGCCGGGTAGCCGTCGAAGCGCAGCGGTGCGTCGCTCTGGTTCTCGCTCATCATTCCTATTCGACTCTCGTGCGGCGCCGCTGTCTACCGTCTCGCCCCGAACGCGACGCAGTGTTCAGCATTCAGGACGGTTCGACCGTGGGGTTTCCCTGAACCCCAGAAACCCGTGCGAGAGCGATGCTGTCGCCCCGGTACATCCTGAATCACGAACGCGGGCAAGTGATGGTCTTGCAACCGCGGGCCGCGCCCAGCGCCGGGCTGCTACTCGACCCGGCTCGCCGTCACCGAGATGCGTCGTGCCGGGCCGCCGACCGCCGCGAGATGATCGGCGATCGCGGCCGTCACGGCACGCAGGGTTTCCGGAGCCGTGAACCCGGATGCCACGGAGATGCTCACGCTCACCGTGTCGTGGCCGACCCGCACGCGCGTCTGCTCGCCGCCGGCACCCGTCGCCGCCCGTGCCGCGACGGAGAGCAGCCCGCCGGTCGTGTAGACGTCGTGCACGCCCGCGGTCGCGCGCACGATCGTGGTGAGTTCGCGCGAGAGTTCGAGGTCGTCGGTCATTCCGCACTCCCGTCTGACGGCGCTGCCGCATGGACGTCGGTCACGGTGACGGTGATGTCGCGCACGACGAGCTCGGTGTGCCGGGCGAGCGTCTCGGCGATGCGCTCGCGGATCTGCTGCGCGGTGGCGGGCAGGTTCTCGCCGATGGCGACGCTGACGGTGACGTCGACGTCGATCGGTTCGCCCGGCACTGTCACGTCGCCGACGAGGGTGCACGAGCCGACGAGCGCGCCGCCGATGCCGTCGCCGGCGGCCCGCACGAGCCCGCGCACCGAGCCCTCGGTCACGGCCAGCGACACCGCGGGGTCGGGGTGCGCGATCGGGATGGCGCGGCCGGCGTGCGCCTCGCGGGTGATTCCCGCCATCACCCGGCCGAGCCAGGCATCGTCGTCGGCGCCGTTCTGTGCGTCGGCCTCGAGCACCGCCCAGGTGCTCGCGCGCAGGCGGGCGAGCGACTCGAGGGCGAGCTGGCAGCCGGGGGAGTCCTCGATAGAAGCGTCGCGCGGCTCGCGGCCGGAGTCGAGGTAGTCGCTCAACTCTTCGATGGTGTGACCGTCGAGCGCAGCATCCGGAGCTTGGGGTTCGAATCCGTCGTTCATCGCCACGCCTCCATCTCGCTCACGAGCGTCTGCCGTGCTCTCGCCAACTGCCCGCGCACGGTGGACACCGGCAGATCCAACGCCTCGGCCATCTCCTGGTACGACGAGCCGCCGACCTCTTTCATGATCCAGCACTGCCGCTGGGTCTCGGGCAGCGTGTTCAGCGCCGACGATAGCGCATCCAGTTGCAGCCCCACTTCGACGATGTGCGCGGGCGACGCGTTCGCGGGGGTCGGGGCGTCCCAGTCGTCGATGTCGACGTGCTGCCGGCGCACGCGGATGCGGTCGATCGCCTTGTTGGTCACGATGCGCATCAGCCAGGTCTTCACCGAGCCGCCGTCGGCGACCTCGCGCATCTTCTGCCAGGCGAGAACGAAGGCCTCCTGCACGACGTCGTCGGACTCGACGGTAGACCCCAGCAGTCTGGCGGCGTACGCGCGCATGAGCGGCGAGTGGCGCCGGGCCAGCACCTCGAAAGCGCGCTCGTCGCCGTCGGCGATGCGCGCCGCCAGCACGGCATCCGAAGCATCCGAAAGCGCCTGATTCACGGTCCTGAAAAAACTTTCTGTTCTCGCGTGACGAATCGGGTTCACGACTCGTCTTACTCATGACTATCGCATACCAACCCTCCGGCGGCCCGGCTCCGAAACAGAGAAGCCGCACCCGGACGAACACAACAAGGAGAACCCCCATGGCTACCGCTTCCACCACCACGACAGCCCCCGCCGTCACCGTCGACACCACGAGCACGGGCTCGACCGTCATCGTCGACAGCGTCATCGCCAAGGTGGCCGGTATCGCCACGCGCGATGTCACCGGCGTCTACGCGCTCGGCGGCGGCGCGGCGCGGGCCCTCGGCGTCATCCGCGACGCGATGAACAACACCGACCTCACCCAGGGCATCAGCGTCGAGGTCGGCGAAACCCAGGTCGCCGTCGACATCACGCTCGTGGCCGAGTACCCGATCCCGCTGCAGACCGTCGCGAACGACGTGCGCACCGCCGTCTACGACGCCATCGAGAACCTCGTCGGCATGCAGGTGACCGAGGTCAACGTCACGATCACCGACGTGCACATCCCGTCGGACGACGAGTCCGCCGTGGTCGTCGACGACGCTGCCGGAGCGCGAGTCCTGTGACCACGACAGTGTCGGGCATCTTCATCGGTGCCGTACTCGCCCTCTCCTGGATCGTCTTCGGCTTCTGGGCATTCGTCTTCGTCGCCGTCGCGATGGCGCTCGGCGCCCTCGTCGCCCGGGTGCTCGACGGCAAACTCGACCTCGGCCGGGTCGTCGACGCCTTCCGGAGCAAGCGTTCTTCGTCATGACGTCCGAGGCCACCAGCACTGAGCTCCAGGCCGGCCGTAACCGCATCGGCGCGAAAGCACTGCGTTCGGTGGCGACCGTCGTGACGGCCGAGGCGATGGGTGTCGCGGCGCGCGACGTCTCGGTCGAACTCTCCGACGACGACGGGCTGCTCGGCGTCAGCGCGGTCACGGCCATCGCGCTGTCCGCCCTCGACTCAAGCGGCACGGCGGCGGCACCCGCCGCGGGCCCGACGGCACTCGACCGCGCGGCCGAGGCTCAAGAAACCGTCCGCGACCGCATGTTCGAACTCACCGGGTCATCCGTCGGCTTCGTCAACCTGCGACTCAACACCGCACGAATCACAAGAAAGGGGAGCAGGCGATGAGCGACTCCCAGAAGGCCTACCGGCGCATCGTGCGCCGCGAGATGCACTCACCCCGTTCGACGCTCGCCATCGCCCTCGCCGTGGTCGGCGTGCTCGTCGCGGCGTGGATCGGCACCGAATCGGTTCTGCTCTCCCTCGGACGTCCCGCGCTGCTCGTCGACCCCGTCGTCGCGCTCGACGCCGCGATCGCGCTGCCGACGACCGTCACCGTCGCCGCGCTCATCGCCGCGGGCTCGGTGGTCGCGCTGGTCGGGCTCGCACTCGTGCTCGTCGCGCTGCTGCCCGGCCGCCGTGCCCTCCACCAGGGACGCACCGGCCGTACCGCCGTCGTCATCGGCAACCGGGCGATCGCCTCTGTGCTCGCCCGCCGCGCGGCCCGCGCCGCGGGAGTCGGATCGGATCAGGTCGTCGTCTCCGTCTCGCGTCGCGTGGCCGAGGTGCGCGTGAGCAGGAGCTCCGGATGGACCGTCGACGAGCCCTCCGTCGCCGCAGCCGTCGAGCATGAGCTCGCCCGGCTCGACGTGTCGCCGGCGCTGCGTCCGTCGATCGTCGTCGAACGTCGCGGGGTGGTGGGAGCGTGAACGCCACGAACCGCGCGCTTAACCGCGCCGGCATCCTGATCGTCGGGCTCGTGCTGCTGGTCGTCGGCGCCGCGGTCGCCGTCGTCGCCGCTGTGCCGAGCTGGTTGCAGGGCTGGCAAGACGGCGCCGCGACACTCGCCGTGCCGTTCGATCCGGCCGAGACCGCGACGCTCGCGATCGTTGTCGCCGCGTGCGTGCTCGCGATCGTGCTGCTCGCCGTCTTCGTGGTGCGCCAGGGGCGCGGCCACACCCGAACGCTCGTGCGCCGCGGCGGTTCCTCGGGCGAGGTGGTCGTCGACGCCAAGGTCGCGGCGACCCTCATCGAAGCCGCGCTCGAAAACCACCCCGCTATCGAGTCGGTCTCCGTCTCGGGCTACCGGGTGCGCCGCACTCCCGCGCTGAAGATCGCGCTGTCGGTGCGCCGGGGCAGTTCGCCGACCGACGTGCGCGACGCCGTCGACGGCGTGGTCGCGCGCTGGGACGCACTGCTCGGCAGCGAAGTGCCGGTGCTCGTCACGATCGGCTAGCGCGGGCGCCGTTCGTGGCATGATCGCAAGATGACTGAATCACTGCGCTGGGGCATCCTCGGCACCGGATACATTGCCGAGATGTTCGTCTCCGACATTCTGGCGAGCGGGTTCACCGTCGCCGCGGTGGGCTCGCGCAGCCAAGAATCCGCCGACGCATTCGCCGGTCGGTTCGGCATCGCCACCGCCCACGCCAGCTACGAGCAGCTCGCCGCCGACTCCGGTGTCGACATCATCTACGTGGCCACGCCGCATCCGATGCACGCCGAGAACACCGCGCTCGCGATCAACGGCGGCAAGCACGTGCTGGTCGAGAAGCCGTTCACGCTCAATGCCGCCGAGGCCGAGAAGCTCGTCGACCTCGCGGCCGAGAAGAACATCGTGGTGCTCGAAGCGATGTGGACACGATGGCTGCCGCACATGGTGCGCCTGCGCGAGATCATCGCCGCCGGAACGATCGGCGACGTGCGCACCGTCATCGCCGACCACAACCAGAAACTGCCGAGCGACCCCAAACACCGCATCAACAACCCCGACCTGGGCGGCGGAGCGCTGCTCGACCTCGGCATCTATCCGGTGTCGTTCGCCTGGGACATCCTCGGCGAACCGGCGACGGTCAACGCCATCTCCAGCCCGACCGCGACCGGTGTCGACCGGCAGACGGCCATCCTGCTGGGCTACGCCGACGGCCAGCAGGCGGTTCTGCACACGGCACTCGACACCGCGGGCCCCAACGCGGCATCCGTCATCGGAACCGACGGCTGGGTCGCGCTCGAGGGCACCTTCTATGCGCCCACCAGCTTCACCGTCTACTCGAGCGCGGGCGACGTCGTCGAAAAGTTCGACGGCGCGGTCTCCGAACGCGGAATGCAGTTCCAGGCCTGGGAGGCCGAGCGCCTCGTCGCCGCGGGCGTCACGGCCGGCGACGTGCTTCCGCCGAGCCAGTCGGTAGCGATCATGCGCACCCTCGACGAGATCCGCCGACAGATCGGGCTGGCCTACCCGGGCGAGTAACCTCTTCTGATACAGATCGGAAGGATCACCTTGTCAGACCACGCCCGCGTCATCGGCCACCTCATCCGCCGCACCATCCAGCTCGACGTTCCGCGCGAGCGGGTCTGGGCGGCGCTCACCGAGCCCGAACTGCTGAACCAATGGTTCGGCGAGGGCTTCGAGGTTACCGCGTTCGAGGTCGGCGGCACCGGTCGCATCATCTACGAGGACTTCGGCGACTTCCCGATCGAGATCACCGAGATCACGCCGCTCGAGACCCTCGCGTTCCGCTGGTCGGGTATCCCGGCCGACGAGCTCGACGAGTACTCGACGCACGTGGCGTTCACGCTCAGCGGCGACGCGGCGTCGAGCGAGCTGACCGTGGTCGAGTCGGGCTTCGACACGCTGCCCGGCGGCACGCGCTACCGCCGCGACCGGCTCGAGCAGAACCGCGAGGGCTGGGACGTCGAGCTCGACGAGCTGGCGATGCTGCTCGAGAAGTAGAGGCTCAGGCCTCGTAGAGCTCGAGCGGCAGCCCGTCCGGGTCGAAGAAGAACGCCATCTGTTTGCCCGTGTACGGGTCGACGCGCAGCTCTTCGTGCCGGACGCCCTCGCCGTCGAGCTCGGCGAGCGTCGCCTCGACGTCGTCGACCTCGAACGCGAGGTGGCGCAGCCCGGTGGCCTCGGGCCAGGCCGGCCGCACCGCGGGCGTCGGGAACGAGAACAGCTCGACGATGTACGCCCCGTCGAGTGCGAGGTTGCCCATCCACGAGTCGCGTTCTTCGCGGTACACCTCGTCGATCAGCTCGAAGCCGAGCACCCGGGTGTAGAAGTCCTTCGACACCTCGTAGTCGGTGCCGATGATGGCGATGTGGTGCACGCGGCGTAGCTTCATGCCCCCAGCCTGCCAGACCCGGTCTGCCGCGGCTCGGGAGCCCCATTCAGGCACGCCGTTTATCATTGGTGGGTGAGCGAGCTAGAAGTACAGAAACCGACCCCCCGCAAGGGCCTGTCCGGTCTCATCGCGAAGCACCCCGCCGCGTGGTTGACCGCGGCTCTCGCCGTCGTCTTCCTGATGCTCGGCACGGGTGCCGTGTTCGCCGGTGCCGCTGTCGGCAGCAACAAGGCGGAGGCCGAGACGGTCGTCGAACCGGATGCCGGAGCAACCGCCTCCGCGACCCCGACCGCCGATCCGGCACGCGCTGTCCCCGCCGCCCTTCCCGCCGCCACCCGGCTGCGCACCTGCTCGGTCGCCGGGCCCGCATCCGACCCGCGGCTCATGAGCTTCAAGGGCTACGTGATGAACGCCACCACTGGCGAGGTGCTGTTCTCGCGCGAGGGCGACGTGCCCAACCGCACCGGCAGCGTGATGAAGGTGCTCACCGCTTCGGCCGCACTGTCGGCCCTCGGCCCCGACTACCGCCTCACCACCACCGTGGTCGACGGCGGCACCCCCGGAACCGTCGTACTCGTCGGCGGAGGAGACCCCACGCTGAGCGCGGCGTCCTCCAGCGTCTACGCCGGCGCCCCCAAGATCTCCGACCTCGCCGCGGCGACCAAAAAGGCCTACGCCGCCGCCCACCCCGGCGTTCCGATCACCAAGGTCGTGCTCGACGCCAACTACTGGAACCCCGCCGACAAGTGGGACCCGATCTGGAAGCGCAGCGAGCAGACCATCGGCTACCACTCCGAGGTCACCGCGCTTATGGTCGACGGCGACCGCGCCGACCCCACCAGGAACACCAGCCCGCGCAGCACCGACCCGGTCGGTCGCGCGGGAGCCGCCTTCGCCGCGGCCCTCGGCGGTATCACCGACATCTCGACCGGCACCGCCCCCTCGACCACCGCGCTCGCGAGCGTGCAGTCGCAGCCGGTGTCGAGCCTCATCCCGTTTATGCTGCTCACGAGCGACAACACCCTCGCCGAGATGCTCGCGCGGGTGATCTCGGTCAAGTCCGGCTTCGGCGGCTCAGCCGCGTCGCTGCAGCAGGCGATCCCCGCCGCGCTCAAGGGCTACGGCGTTCCCGTCGACGCCCTCACGATCAAAGACGGTTCCGGCCTCAGCGAAGCGAGCGCCGTGCCGCCGGAGTACGTGGCCAAGCTCATGGTCAAGATCCTGGCCGGCGGCCAGAACCTCAGCATCGTCTACAACGCCTTGCCGGTCTCCGGCAAGTCGGGCAGCCTCGCCAGCCGGTTCACCGGCGCCAACTCGGTCGCCCGCGGCGCGGTCATCGCGAAGACGGGCTGGATCGACACCGCCTACACGCTCGGCGGCGTCATCAAGGCGGCCGACGGCACCCAGCTGACCTTCGCGTTCTACGCGATCGGCAACGGCATCAAAGACAACGCCAAGGCGGCCATCGACACTCTCGCGACGAGCGTCTACAGTTGCGGCGACAACCTCGCCAACATCTAGTCCGACTGGTAGCCGGATCCACCGTTCTCCCGAAAGGTACTGCAAATGAGCAGGGCGCTCTTCATCATCGATGTGCAGAACGACTTCACCGAGGGAGGCTCGCTCGGAGTCGACGGGGGAGCCGCCGTCGCCGCCGGTATCTCGACACTGTTGGCGCAGCATCCGCATCGCTACTCGCACGTCTTCGCGTCGCGTGACTGGCACGATGCCGTGGGCGACAACGGCGGGCACATCTCGGGCGCCCCCGACTTCGTCGACACCTGGCCGTCGCACTGCATCGCGGGCACGCCTGGCGCCGAATACCACCCGTCGCTCGACACGTCGTCCGTCGACGTGCACGTGCGCAAGGGTCAGGGCAAACCCGCCTACTCGATCTTCGAGGGCACGACCGACGACGGCGCGACCGTCGCCGAGACCCTCGATGCGCTCGGCGTCACCGACGTCGACGTGGCCGGGATCGCCACCGACTACTGCGTGCGGGCCAGCGCCCTCGACGCCATCGGTGCCGGACGCCACGTGCGGGTTCTCGCCGACCTCGTCGCGGGGGTCGCC
>Ga0247811_1000359_pt1 | contig 14632 bp, 12 predicted proteins | sample UWRJL134311R1_FD_189018 | JGI IMG/M metagenome (GOLD analysis project Ga0247811, IMG submission 189018) | Plant litter microbial communities from Arlington Agricultural Research Station in Wisconsin, United States - UWRJ-L134-311R-1 | ecosystem: Environmental > Terrestrial > Plant litter >...
AAGGCTGCGCCGCGCGTGAAGATCTGCGGGTCGGCCCAGTAGCGCACGCGGGTGCCGGTGACACCCTTCTTGACCTTGCCGACGACGCGCAGTTCGCTGCCCGAGACGAACGGGGTGAACGGCGAGTCGGGGCTGGGGCCGTCGGTGTCGGCGAAGTTGCCGGGCTCGCCGCGGTGGAAGGACATGGCGTAGGTCTTGCCGTCGCGGTCGACCTCGACGTCGAGACGGGCCGAGAGAGCGTTGACGACGGATGCGCCCACACCGTGCAGTCCACCGGATGCCGCGTAAGAGCCCGATCCGAACTTGCCGCCCGCGTGCAGTTTTGTGAAGACGACCTCGACACCGCTGAGCCCGGTCTTGGGCTCGATGTCGACGGGCACGCCGCGGGCACGGTCGCGCACCTCGACGCTGTCGTCTTTGTGCAGGATGACGCTGATCTCGTTGCCATGGCCGCCGAGCGCCTCGTCGACCGAGTTGTCGATGATCTCCCACAGGCAGTGCATGAGCCCGCGCGAGTCGGTCGAGCCGATGTACATACCCGGGCGTTTGCGAACGGCCTCGAGCCCCTCGAGAACGGAGAGGTGTCTCGCCGAGTAGTCCGAACTCGCCACGGGAACTCCTTATTGGTTGTGCATTCGCAGGCCTAGGGAACAAACGAGTTCCGGGCCGTCGTTAAGCCTACTGAATCATCTACCGGCGACAGTGCTCCGACACTCACGGGCTGCCTAGGCCGCCTCCCTGATACGCGTTCAGCGAAATACCCGGTAAATGTCGCACCGTCGTAACAACGTCGTGCTTGTATAGACCCACGGAATTAGTTCGTGATTACGCCCGAAGGAGCAACACATGTCTCAGATCGCCACAGAGAACAACGTTGACGAGCTTGAGTCTGCGTACACGCTCACCGCACTCGACCGCTGCGACAGCTGCGGCGCTCAGGCATACGTGCGCGTGACCATGAAGACCGGCGAGCTGCTGTTCTGCGCCCACCACGGCGCCGAGTTCAAGGAGAAGCTGTCTGCGACCGCTCTCCACTGGCACGACGAGTCCGACCGCCTGGTCGAGGCTTCGCGCAACTAGAACTTCTCACAACAATTAGCGGAGCCACGCGTAGAGCGACCATCGATCTCGCCGCGCTGACCCGCAACATAGAACTACTCACTGACGCCCTCGGTGTCGACCAACCACTGGTCGACCTGAGGGCGTCGGCGTATGGTCACGGCTTCGTCGAGATCGCGCTCGACGCCGAGGCAGCCGGTGTCACCGTGTTCCGAGTGTCGAGCCTCGACGAAGCGCTGCGCCTGCGAGACAACGGAGTACAGGTCGACATCCTCTCCCCCGTCGACGACGGCGACGGTCCCCGCGCTCTCGAGGCGGGCATCCGGCCTCTCGACGAGTCGTTCGAGGCTCAGGATGCGGCGGCCCGCCGCGATCTCGGTGCCGGCGTCTACGGACTCGCCACCCCTGCCGGCATCGCCACCGAGCCGGTGATGACGCTCACCGCGGAGGTCATCGCGGTGAAGCGGGTCACCGCGGGCACCGGCGTCTCGTACGGCTACACCTACCGCGCACCCGACGACACCACCATCGCGCTCGTCTCGATCGGCTACGCCGACGGCGTTCCGCGTCTCGGCTCGAACACCGCGACCGCCTCGATCACCGGCGTCGCGTTCCCGGTGGTCGGCCGCATCGCCATGGACCAACTCGTACTCGACCTCGGCCCGACAGAAGCGCAACCCGGCGACATCGCTACGGTCTTCGGCAGCGCCGCACTGGGCGCCCCCACCGCCATCGAGTGGGCACAGCGCACCCGCCGCCCGCCGCTCGCGCTCACCGCCGGCCTCGGCCGCCGCATCGTGAGGACGTACCTAAATTGAACGGCGCATCTGAAGCGAGCACCGGCCTCACGACCGGCGCCGTCGCCACGATCGACCTCGCCGCGTTCCGCCGCAACGTCGAGCTGCTGGTCTCGACCGTCGCGCCGTCCGAGGTGATGCTCGCCGTCAAGGCGAACGCCTACGGCCACGGGGTGCTGCCGATCTCGCTCGCAGCGCTCGACGCGGGTGCCTCCGCCCTCGCCGTGCTCGAGGTGAGCGCCGGTCTCGAGCTGCGCGCCGCCGGCATAACCGTGCCGATGTTCGCTTGGCTGCACGGCCGCGACACGAACTTCCGCGCCGCCGCCGAGTCGAACATCGACCTCGGCGTCTCGGCCGTCTGGCAGCTCGAGGCGATCGCCGAGAGCGGCGCCGGCGTGCCCGCGCGCGTGCACCTCAAGATCGATACCGGGCTCAGCCGCAACGGAGCGTCGGCCGAAGACTGGCCCGAGCTCGTCACCACCGCGCTGCACCTCGAATCGCAGGGCTTCCTCGAGGTCTACGGTGCCTGGTCGCACCTCGCCGACGCCTCGACCGCCGACGACGAGATAGCGCTCGTGAAGTTTCAGATCGCGGTCGAGGTGGCCGAGTCGCTCGGAGCGAAATTCGAGAAGCTGCACCTCGCCGCGAGCTCGGCGGGACTGCGTATGCCCAAGGCGCGCTTCGACTACGTGCGCTTCGGTATCGCCGCGTTCGGAGTCTCCCCCTTCGATGACATCGACGCGCCAGGCCTCGGCTTGGAAGCACCGATGACGCTGAGCGCCCCCGTGCTGACCGTCGACGACCTCGCGGCCGGCCACGGCTTCCTCGGCGGCCTCGAGTACAACCTCGCCGAACCCGCCCGCCTCGCCCTCGTGGCGATCGGCTACGGCGACGGGGTGCAGTCCCCCGCGGCCGACCGAGCCGAGGTGCTCATCGGCGGTGTGCGCCGGCGCATCGTCGCCCTCGGGGTCGACCGCATGCTCGTCGACGCCGACGACATCACGGTGCAGCCCGGCGACCGGGTCGTGCTCTTCGGCAGCGACCGCCGCGGCGAACCGACGGCCGAAGAGTGGGCCGCGCACGCCGACAGCATCGGCGACGAGATCGTCGCGAGCGTGGCACCGCGGGTGCCCCGCGTCTACGTGGGCTAGGCCACCCCGACCAAGCCCCACAGCTCGCGGTAGGCGGCCGCGGCATCCGACCGTGCCGCGTACGCGCCGATCGGCGCGAGTTCGTAGCCCATGCGCTCGACGACCACCGAGGCCGGTACAACGACATCGCTGACCTCGGCCCGGTGTGAGGCGAGCTGCTCGACGGCGGCACGGTGCGCCGACTTGCGGCGGTCGACCATCGATAAGAAGCCGACCACGGGTACCGGCCGCTTCGACTCGGCGACGACCTGCAGCACCTGGTCGAGCGACCGCAGCGACAGCGGAGACGGCACGAGCGGCACCACGACCACGTCGGCGCCGTAGACGGCGTTCTCGGCGACCAGCGACGAACCGGGCGGGCAGTCGAGAATCACCACGTCGTAGTCGCCCGCCATCCGCTCGAGCACCTGGGCGATCTGGTGGGTCGGCTTCTTCGCGGCGTCGAACAGGTGCTCGAGCTCGCGGTAGCTGTCGTCGGCGGGCAGCACGTCGAGATTCTCGTAGGCGGTGTCGCGGATCGCCCGGTGCAGCGACGTCTTGCCCTTCATCAGCGCGTCGACTCCGTTGCGCAGCTTCGGCTTGACCTGCAGGAGGAACGTGGTCGCGCCCTGCGGGTCGAGATCCCAGAGCAGAACGCGGTTGTCCCGTGCCGCTTCGTAGGCGAGGCTGACGGCGGCCGTGGTCTTACCCACACCGCCCTTGGTGCTGTAGACCGCGACGACTCTCATGGCTTCAGGCTACCGAGTCGCCGAAACCGGCGATGTGCTACAGGCCGAGGCGCTTGGCGATCGCTGCCCGGCTGTTGGCGGCGGCCAGGTCGACGCCGTCCAGACGTCCGTCGCCGAGGAGAGTCGTGTCGAGTCCGCGGGTGGCGAGTGCCGCGACGAGCAGCCGGTCGGCCCAGGCCGGGTTCATCGGCAGAAACGGGCCGTGCAGGTGCGTGCCGATGCTCGAGCCGTCGACAACGCCCTCGAGTGCGAGACCGCCGGATGCCGCGGCTCCCGCATTGCCGAAACCGGCGGTCACCGTTCCGAGCGGAATGGCACCGGCGTCGAGCGTGGTGACCGCGCCGTGGTTCTCGAACCCGGCGACCGTGCCCGACTCGGTGGAGACGACGACTTCGCCCACGGCCCGCTTGGCGACCAGCGTGCTCGAGGACGGGAACAGTGCCGCAGCGGCGAAGCGCTGGCCAGTCTCATCCGTTATCGACTGTCCGAGCAGCTGCCAGCCGCCGGCAATGGCGAGCACGGGGACTCCCGCGGTCTTCCACGCCGCGAGCTGCGGGGTGATGAGCGCGAGGTCGGCCTGAACCGCTAGCTGAGCGGTGCGCGGCCCCGATCCGATGTGCACGAGGTCGACCGATTCGGGCAGGGTGTCGCCCACGTTGTGCTCGACGACCGTCACGTCGATGCCACGCCATTCGGCGCGCTGCTTCAGGGTCAGCACGTTGCCCGAATCGCCGTTGATGCCGAGCTGACGCGGGTAGAGGGAGAGGATGGTGAGCGAGCGGGTCACGGTGCGTTCTCCAACTCGAGGAAGCCGAGCAGCTTGCGGATCAGCATCATCTGCTCGTAGTTGACGATCATGGTCTTGGTGCCGCGAGCGGGTTTGGGCAGCTTGAGGAACGCCTCGAGGGCGGGCTTCAACTCGGGCATAACGCTTCCGACCGGGATCTCTCCGTAGCCGAAGCGGGTGGCGAGCTGCCACGACTTCGTGCCCGAGACGATATCGACGTGGTCGATGTGGCTGAAGTCGGTGTCGTACATCCACGACGGGTCGGGGGTGCCCTCGTCGACGGCGACGAAGAGCTGTTCTGGCGCCTCCTCGAGGTAGTCGAGGTTCAGCTGCAGGCTCGGCGGGTTCTTCATCATGATGACTTCGATGTCTTCGCCGTTGTAGGTCAGTATTTCGCCGCGACCGTAGACGGTGTCGAGAGCGAGCATCGCGGATGCCACGAGCTCGGGTCTGAAGTCGGCACCGAGCAGGCGTTCCGCCATAGCCGCGGCGCCCGCGACATCGACGGCGTAGTGCAGGCCGCGCGCGGGGAGCCGCACGTCGACGGGTGCGCCCGCGATCGACACCGTCGCATCGACGCCGGTGAGCCGCTCGACCACGACGCGCGGCACGGGAGCCGCAGCATCCGAACGCCCCGAATAGACCTCGGCGTTGGCGAGACCGTTGGGCGAGTCGCTCAGCAGCGCGGGTTCGACGCCGAAGTAGCTGACCTCGGCCCTACCCGCAAGGGCGCTCGCAACGGCCACGAGGTTGTCGTCGTTGGCATTGACCACGACGTGGGCGTCGGCGGCGCTCGCGATCGTGGCGAGCATCTTCACCACCCGGTCGGGTTCGAAGAAACGGTTGAGCTGGTCGATCTGCACGTTGAGCAGCAGCACACTAGACGGACGCAGCACTTTGGCGAGGTTCACGCCGTAGGCTTCGTCGACCTCGAGTACTGCGATCTGCTCGCGCAGCCGGCCGCTGAGCGGCATGCTCGCGAGAAGCGCCGAGGCGATGCCCTGCGGCAGGTTTCCGCCGGAGGGGTTGCTGAAGACGTCGACGCCGTGGGCGCGCAGAATGCCCACGAGCATGTTGGTCGTTGTGGACTTGCCGTTCGAGCCCGAGACGAAGACGACGCCGAGGGGCATCTTCTCCACCGCGCGCTCGAGGGCATTCGGCGAGACCGCGAGCAGCACGCGTCCGGGCACGGCAGAGCCGCCGCCACGCAGACGCGTGGCCCAACGGGCCATCCTGCCGAGCAGGATGCCCGCAGCTGTTCGCACCGGTTTACTCGAGGTAGTCGCGCAGCGACTGCGACCGGCTCGGGTGACGCAGCTTGGCCATCGTCTTCGACTCGATCTGGCGGATGCGCTCGCGCGTGACGCCGAAGGTGTCGCCGATCTGGTCGAGGGTCTTGGGCATGCCGTCGCCGAGGCCGAAGCGCATACGGATGACTCCGGCTTCGCGCTCGCTGAGCGAGTCGAGCAGGCTCTCCAGCTGCTTCTGCAGCATGGTGAAGCCCACGGCGTCGGCGGGAACCACGGCCTCGGTGTCCTCGATGAGGTCGCCGAACTCGCTGTCTCCGTCTTCACCGAGCGGGGTGTGCAGCGAAATCGGCTCGCGGCCGTACTTCTGCACCTCGATGACCTTCTCAGGGGTCATGTCGAGTTCGCGGCTGAGCTCTTCGGGGGTGGGTTCGCGACCGAGGTCCTGCAGCATCTGGCGCTGCACGCGGGCGAGCTTGTTGATGACCTCGACCATGTGCACCGGGATACGGATGGTGCGGGCCTGGTCGGCCATGGCGCGCGTGATCGCCTGGCGGATCCACCAGGTGGCGTAGGTGGAGAACTTGAAGCCCTTCGTGTAGTCGAACTTCTCGACGGCACGGATGAGGCCCAGGTTTCCCTCCTGGATCAGGTCGAGGAACTGCATTCCGCGGCCGGTGTAGCGCTTGGCGAGCGAAACGACGAGGCGCAGGTTGGCTCCGAGCAGGTGGCTCTTGGCGCGGGCACCGTCTTTCGACACCCAGATGAGTTCGCGGCCGAGCTGCGACTTCTTCTCGGCGTCGGTCATCTGCGAGAGCTTGTCTTCGGCGAACAGACCCGCCTCGATACGCATGGCGAGCTCGACCTCTTCGGCCGCGTTCAGCAGGGCGACCTTACCGATCTGCTTCAGGTAGTCCTTGACCGGGTCGGCGGTAGCGCCGGTGATCGCCGAGGAGTAGACAGGAATGTCGTCTTCTTCGTCGGCGATGGAGATGACGAGCGCACCGGTGGGCAGGGCTTCGTCTTTTCCGGTCGACTTTTTCGCGTCGGCATCGTCGTCGTCGGTGTCGTCTGCGACATCCTTCGCGTCGTCGCCCTCGACCACGTCGGCGACGACAACTACGACGTCGTCGTCTTCGTCGTCACCCTCGACGGGTTCGGTGGGCTCGTCTGCGTCGGGGTCGATGGCCTTCGCGCCGCGCTTGGCTGCGGGCTTGGTGCCGGCGGCCGCCTTCTTCGCCGGGGCCTTCTTGGCTGCTGCTGCGGTCGCGGGCTTCTTGGCTGCGGCGGCCTTCTTCACTGGCGTCTTCGCGGCGGCAGTGTCTACGCTGACCTGCTCTTTTTCCGCGCTGTCGACGAGCTCAGCGGTCTTTGTCTGGGTTGCCATTAGAACACCTTTCAGGGTTTTCGGGCAGTACTAAGACCCATGTCAAGTCCTTCTTCGCCGCGCAACAAACTGAAGCGGCGAACTAACGGAACCTGAACGGGTCTTAGAACAATTATTGCACGAGTTGGCCGCATCACTTGACAAACGGCACGTTTACGGCCGGTTTCTCCGCCTGCGCCAACCCCGCACTAATGCAACCCAAAGGGGGGCCACTGTTATTCCCTCGTCCTCGTGCAGGCGGCGGCGTGTTTTGCGGCGCGCGATCAGCAGGAAAACGACACCGATTCCGATCACCGGAAACTGCACCAGGAAGGCGATGCGGAACGAGTCGAGCGAGTACAGCTCGGCCGGAATACCCGACCCGCCGTTGGCCCGGTCGATCACATCCAGCACGATGCCGATGAGCAGCATCATCACGAAACTGGCGAGGAATCCGCCGACGTTGACTACTCCGCTCGCCGAGCCGAGGCTGCGCGCGGGGTTGAAGGTGCGGGCGAAGTCGAAGCCGATGAGCGAACCCGGGCCGCCGACGGCCACCACGACGAGCAGCAGGACGACGACCGCGACCGGGGGCTGTCCCGGCCAGAACAGAACAGCGCTCCAGGCGATACCCATCGCCACGACGATTCCGAGCACGATGTTGCTGCGTCGGTACGGGTAGCGCGCGCTCAGGATGCCGAGGATGGGGCCGGCGATCACCGCGACACCGACGATAAGAGTAAGGAACAACGACGCGGTCGTGGGCCCGTAGCCGAGCCCGACCGAAATGAAGGGAAATCCCCAGAGCAGCGCGAGCACGGTGCCCGACGACTGGGTGACGAAGTGCGACCAGAAGCCGAGCTGGGTTCCCGGCCGCCCCAGGCTCTCGCGCAACTGGTGCAGCGCAGCGGGCCAGCCACCCGGACGTTCTATCTGCACCGATCCCGCGGGCGCGTTGCGAACGAACAGGAACACGGCGATGAAGGCAACCACAGACAGTGCGGCGGCGCTGAGATAGGCGGTCTCCCAGCCGTACTGGTGGAGCACGATCGACAGCGGGATCGCGCTGAGCACCTGGCCGAGCGCGCCGATGGTGCCCATCGCCTGCGAGAGCAGCGGAAGCAGCCGGCCGCTGAACCACGAGGCGATTAGCCGCGAAACCGAGATGAAGGTCATCGCATCGCCCGCACCGACGAGGATGCGCCCCACCAGTGCGACCCCGAGTGTCGGCGCGAGAGCCATCGTGGTCTGCCCTGCGATCATCAGCACGGCGCCCGCGGCGATGAGCACCCGCGGACCGTGCCGGTCGAGCACGACCCCGACGGGGATCTGCAGTGCGGCGTAGACGATGAGCTGCACGACGGCGAGGCTGGAGAGCGCAGCAGCCTGAACGTCGAACCGCTCGGTCGCGTCGACGCCCGCGATGCCGAGCGAGCTGCGCTGCATCACGGCGACGAGGTAGGCGAAGACGCCGACCCCGAACACGAGCCAGGATCGACGGGAATTCACCTGTTCAGGTTAGCGCCCGCACCCGCGACGGCTGTCGCGGCGGTGATCGCCGACCGGCTGATCGCCGACCGGCTGATCGCTGACCGGGCTACGGGCGCAGCGGGTCGTCGTCGCCGCTGCGACGCAGGGCGAGGAAGTTCTCGAGCTCGGCCGCGATGTCGTCGGCGCTCGGCAGTTCGCCGTCGATGTCGGTGAGCGGAGAACGCAGCGGGTTGTCGAGCATGTAGCTGTCGTGACGCTCTTCGAGGGTGCCGACCAGCTTGCCGAGCTCTAGGTTGGTCTCGACCTGGCCGTCGATCTTCTGGATGAACTCGCGGCCCTCTTCACGCAGGCGGTCGGTCGGGAAGATCAGGCCGGTCGCGGCGCTGACGCTCTCCAGGGCGGTGACCGCGGCGACGGGGAACTCGGTGTCGGCGAGGTAGTGCGGGATGAGCAGAACGAACCCGGCGATCGGGTGCCCCAGTTCTTGCAGGCGGTACTCGATGAGGTGCAGGGCGTTGGCCGGCACCTGCGTCTGCGGCTTCCAGACCGACATCGACTCGATGAGCTCGGCGCGGTTGCCGCTCACGGTCACGCCGATCGAGCGGGTGTGCGGCACCGGCATCGGAATCGCGTGCACCCATGTGGTGGTCTTCACCTGGAGCAGGTCGACGAGCTGCAGCACCGCGGCGGTGAAGCCGTCCCACTGGAAGTCGGGCTCGTAACCGGTCAGCAGCAAAAACGGCTGGCCGACCTCGTCGGTGGCGAGGTACAGGTTGAGGCTGGCCGGCGTGTAGTCGCTCAGGTGGTCGTGGTCGAAGTACACGAGCGGGCGACGAGCGCGGTAGTCGAGCAGGGCGTCGTTGTCGAAACTCGCGACGATCTGGGTGTCGAGGGTGTCGAGAAGGTAGTCGCTCAACTGGCTGACAGCGGCTCCGGCGTCGGCGAAACCGGTGAGTCCGGCGACGAGGTGCAGACCCGCGGGCACGTCGGAGACATCGATGGAGAGGTCGTAGAGGCCAGCCGGATCGCGCATGCCTCCACTCTAATCGCGCGGTCCGCGCATGGCCGGGTGTCGCGCGCGCCCCGGGTGATGCTGACAGCGAACAGGGCGGGTGTGCCGGGTGGATACGATTGAGTAATGACTGTTGCGGCGCTGAGCGTCTCCCCCGAGCCCATTCTTTCCATCGACGCCGACGTTCTCGTCGTCGGAGTCGCGTCGACGGATGCGGGACCCACACTGCTCACCGACAACGCCGAGGTGCTCGAGCTGCAGGCCGCCCTCGCCGGCATCGGCGTCACGGGTGCCGCAGACGAGATCACCCGCCTGCCGTTCTCGGCCGGCGCCGTGAAGAGCATCGCGCTCGTCGGAGTGGGCAGCGCGAAGCCGGGCGTCGACGCCCTGCGCTCCGCCAGCGGATCGGCCGCGCGTCAGTTGCGCGGCATCGAGTCGCTCGTGATCGCCCTGCCCGTCGCATCCGACGACGACCTGCTCGCGGTTCTCGAGGGTGCCGCCCTCGGCGCCTACGTCTACACCGACTACCGCTCGTCGACGCTCGACTCGACCAAGCTGACCGCCGCGACCATCGTCGTCGCGAGCACGCACTCGTCCGAGTCCGACCTCGTCGCCCGCGCGACGGTCGTGGCGACCGCGATCCACACCGTGCGCGACCTCGTCAACCAGCCGCCGCGCGACCTCTACCCCGAGACCCTGGCCGCAGCGGCCGTGGCGCACGCCGCCCACGCCGACGTCGAGGTCACCGTCTTCGACCAGGCGGCGCTCGAGGAGGGCGGTTTCGGCGGCATCCTGAGCGTGGGACAGGGTTCGTCGCGCTCACCCCGCCTCGTCAAGCTGTCGTACAACCCGGCCGGCGCGCAGAAGCACCTCGCCCTCGTCGGCAAGGGCATCACGTTCGACTCGGGCGGACTGTCGCTGAAGCCCGCAGCATCCATGCTCACCATGAAGACCGACATGACCGGCGCGGCCACCGTGATGTCCGTCGTCGTCGCGGCGGCAGACCTCGCACTTCCCATCCGAATCACCGCATGGATGTGCATCGCCGAGAACATGCCGTCGGGAACCGCGACCCGCCCCGACGACGTCGTGCGCATCTACGGCGGCAAGACCGTCGAGAACCTCAACACCGACGCCGAAGGCCGCATCGTGCTCGCCGACGGACTCGTCGCCGCGAGCGAGGAGAACCCCGACGCGATCATCGATGTCGCGACCCTCACCGGCGCACAGGTCGTCGCCCTCGGCCACCGCTACACCGGCGTTATGGGCGACGAGCAGCTCGTCGACCAGGTCGTCGCCACCGCGAAGGCCGTGGGCGAGCCGTTCTGGCCGATGCCGATCCCGGGCGAAATGCGCGCGCTGCTGAACTCCGACATCGCCGACGTCGCGAATGTCAAGCCGGGCAACACCGGTGGGGGAATGCTCGTCGCGGCATCGTTCCTGCGCGACTTCGTCGGTTCCACCGGCGAGGGCGACGAAAAGCGCCAGATTCCGTGGGCGCACCTCGACATCGCGGGCCCGTCGTACAACAGCGCAGGCGGATACGGCTTCTACGGAAAGGGTCCGACCGGCGTAACTGTGCGAACCCTGATCGCATTGGCCGAGGATATTTCGCGCGCGTAGTACAGTCATTGGGGCGGGTTTTCCTGCCCCTAGCGGTCGTGCCCACACCTGCGCGCGAGCCGTCTCAAATCCTGAAACACCAAGGGAGTTGCTGAGTGTCGGAACAGAATTTTGACCTTGTGATCCTGGGCGGCGGAAGCGGCGGCTATGCAGCCGCGCTTCGCGCAAGTCAGCTCGGAATGTCCGTAGGCCTCATCGAGAAGAACAAGCTCGGCGGCACCTGCCTCCACGTGGGCTGCATCCCGACGAAGGCGCTGCTGCACTCCGCCGAAGTGGCCGACGTCACCCGCGAGTCGGCCAAGTACGGCGTCACCGCAGAGTTCGGCGGCATCGACATCTCGGCCGTCACCGCGTACCGCCAGGGCATCGTCGCCAGCAAGTACAAGGGACTCCAGGGCCTCGTCAAGGCCCGTGGCATCACGGTGATCGAGGGCTCCGGACGTCTCGTCTCACCGCACAGCGTGCAGGTCGGCGACGACGTCATCACCGGCAAGAACGTCATCCTCGCAACCGGTTCGTACTCCCGCTCGCTTCCTGGCCTCGAGATCGGCGGACGCGTCATCACCTCCGAGCAGGCACTCGAGCTCGACTTCGTGCCGAAGAAGGTCATCGTGCTCGGCGGCGGCGTCATCGGCGTCGAGTTCTCCAGCGTCTGGAAGAGCTGGGGCGCCGACGTGCAGATCGTCGAAGCACTCCCCCACCTCGTGCCCAACGAAGACGAGGCCATCAGCAAGCAGTTCGAGCGTGCGTTCCGCAAGCGCGGCATCAACTTCAGCCTCGGTGTGCGCTTCCAGAGCGTGACGCAGAACGACCAGGGCGTCGTCGTCACCCTCGAAGACGGACAGACCTTCGAAGGCGAACTGCTGCTCGTCGCCGTGGGCCGCGGCCCCGTCACCGCCGACCTCGGCTACGAAGAGGCCGGCGTCACCGTCGACCGCGGATTCGTCATCACCAACGAGCGTCTCGAGACGAGCGTTCCCGGCCTCTACGCCGTGGGCGACATCGTTCCCGGCCTGCAGCTCGCGCATCGCGGTTTCCAGCAGGGCATCTTCGTCGCCGAAGAGCTCGCGGGCCTCAACCCGATCGTCATCGACGACCTGAACATCCCGAAGGTCACCTACAGCGACCCCGAGGTCGCGTCGATCGGATACTCGGAGGCGAAGGCCGCCGAGAAGTTCGGCGCCGACAAGATCACCGCCTACGACTACAACCTCGCGGGCAACGGCAAGAGCCACATCATCGGCACCGCCGGTTCGGTGAAGGTCGTGCGCGTCAACGACGGTCCCATCGTCGGTGTGCACATGATCGGTGCCCGCGTCGGCGAGCTCATCGGAGAGGCCCAGCTCGCAGTGAACTGGGAGGCCTACCCCGAAGACATCGCACCGCTGATCCACGCCCACCCCACCCAGAACGAGGCTCTCGGCGAAGCCTTCCTCGCTCTGGCGGGCAAGCCGTTGCACGCGATGTGAGAATCGCGCACTCTAAGAACTAAGCGAGCCGCGCCAATCCGGCGCGGCTCAGAACTAAGCTGGCTAGAACAAGATTTTGGTTACTAAGGAGCATCACTAATGAGCGAATCCGTCAACCTCCCGGCACTCGGCGAGAGTGTCACCGAGGGCACGGTCACCCGCTGGTTGAAAAAGGTGGGCGACCGCGTTGAGGTAGACGAGCCCCTGCTCGAGGTCTCGACCGACAAGGTCGACACCGAGATCCCGTCGCCGGTCGCCGGTGTGATCGAGGCGATCCTCGTTCAGGAAGACGAGACCGTCGAGGTCGGTACCGCTCTCGTGACCATCGGATCCGGCGAGGCCGCGGCCGAGCCCGCACCCGAGGCTCCCGCCGAGGCAGCAGCCGCCGAAGACGCAGCGCCCGCCGAGGCAGCAGCGCCCGCCGAGGCAGCAGCGCCCGCCGCAGAAGAGGTCCCGTCGACCGAGGCCCCCGCGCCCGGCCAGACCGACGCCGCCACCGAGGCTCCCGAGCCCGCTCCGGTCGACCCCGCTCCGGCCGCCGAGCCCGAGGCCGCAGCAGAGCCCGAGCCCGCCGCCGCACCCGAGCCCGCTTCGGTTCCCGAGCCCGCCGCCGCTCCCGCGGCTCCGGCTCCCGCCGCCCCGGCTGCCGCAGCTCCCGCAGCAGCTCCCGCTCCGGCAGCAGCTCCGGCGGCTCCGGCCGCCGAGGCCGCTCCCGAGGCATCCGCCAACGCCGGCTACGTCACCCCGATCGTCCGCAAGCTCGCGAACGACCGCGGCATCGACCTCTCGACCGTCACCGGTACCGGCGTCGGCGGACGCATCCGCAAGCAGGACGTCATCGCCGCAGCCGACGCAGCCGCTCCCGCCGAGGCACCCGCCGCCGCGGCAGCGCCCGCGACGCCCGCCCTCGAGACCTCGCCGCTGCGTGGAACAACCGTTCCTATGTCGCGACTGCGCAAGGTCATCGCCGAGCGCGCCGTCATCTCGATGCAGGCGTCGGCCCAGCTGACGTCCGTCGTCGAGGTGGATGTCACGAAGGTCGCCGCGTTCCGCGACAAGGTCAAGGCCGACTTCCAGACCAAGGCCGGCGTCAAGCTGTCGTTCCTGCCGTTCTTCGCGCTCGCTGCCGCCGAGGCCCTCAAGGCCTACCCGATCGTCAACGCGACGATCGACGGCGACACGATCGTCTACCCGGCGCAGGAGAACATCTCCATCGCCGTCGACACCGAGCGCGGCCTGCTGACCCCGGTCATCAAGGACGCTGCGTCGCTCGACCTCGCCGGCATCGCCAACCAGATCGCCGACCTCGCCGCGCGTACCCGCGACAACAAGCTCAAGCCCGACGAGCTGGCCGGCGGCACGTTCACGCTGACCAACACCGGTTCGCGTGGCGCGCTGTTCGACACCCCGATCGTCTTCCTCCCGCAGAGCGCCATCCTCGGAACCGGCATCGTCGCGAAGAAGCCCGTCGTGGTCTCGACCGACGGCGGCGACGCGATCGCGATCCGCTCGATGGTCTACCTGGCCCTGTCGTACGATCACCGCATCGTCGACGGCGCCGACGCGGCCCGCTTCCTCGTCGCGGTGAAGAACCGCCTCGAAGGCGGCGACTTCGCCGGAGTGCTCGGCGTCTAGTCAGAACCCGTGTCGTCCAGGTAGTCCCTGATACGCCAACCGGCCTCGCCCCTCATCACGAGGGCCGAGGCCGGTTGCGTTTGCGGCACGTCGCCCAGGTCGAGCAGCGCGGAGTCGCCCAGCCGCTCGACCAGCACCGGGCCGACCGCGTCGATCGCGGCATCCGCCGTCTGCTCCCCACCCGCCTGCAGGGCACGCACGACGGCCACGTCGTGCTGCATCGCGGCGGAACCCGGCTGAGCCACCCCGTCGAGGCAGAGCACCGAG
>Ga0247811_1000362_pt1 | contig 14573 bp, 11 predicted proteins | sample UWRJL134311R1_FD_189018 | JGI IMG/M metagenome (GOLD analysis project Ga0247811, IMG submission 189018) | Plant litter microbial communities from Arlington Agricultural Research Station in Wisconsin, United States - UWRJ-L134-311R-1 | ecosystem: Environmental > Terrestrial > Plant litter >...
CGTCGACGATCTTGAGCATGGCACCACGGGTACCCGTCGGGTTGCCGCGGTTCTGCGCGCTCGGGCGGTTGCGCGATGCTTCGTGCTGCGCCTCATAAGCCGCGAGTTCTTCGCTGTGCGACGCCGAGGGCCCGGCCCAGTCGGTGGAGAATCCGCCCGGCTCGACGAGAGTGACATAGATGCCGAACGGAGCGACCTCCTGTGCGAGCGCCTGTGAGAAGCCCTCGAGCGCCCACTTCGACGCGTGGTAGGCACCGATGCCGGGGAACGCGCTGATGCCGCCGATGCTGGAGATCTGGATGATGTGACCCGAACCCTGCGCGCGCAGGAACGGGAGCGCGGCCTGGGTGATCCAGAGCGCACCGAACACGTTGGTCTCGAGCTGCGCCCGCACCTCGTCTTCGGTGAGTTCTTCGATCATGCCGAAGTGTCCGTAGCCGGCGTTGTTGATCACGACGTCGAGGCGGCCGAAGTGCTCGGCGGCCTGCTTCACGGCGGCGAAGTCGGCGTCACGGTCGGTCACGTCGAGGGTGATCGGCAGAATCGCGTCGCCATACTGCGCGACGAGATCGTCGAGAGTCTCGATCTTGCGGGCAGTCGCGGCGACGCGGTCGCCGCGTTCGAGGGCGGCCTCCGTCCACTCGCGGCCGAAGCCCTTGGATGCTCCGGTGATGAACCATGTCTTAGTCATGTTGACTCCAACTGTGTCGGTGGGCGGGTTATGCCCGGTTCTGCGCCAGACCGGCGACATACCCGGCCTGCCCGGCGTGCTGCAGGTCGTCGCTGATCACGCTCACGAGCCGCGCGGCGAGCGTGACGGGCGGGTTCCAACGGGTGTCGACGATGCGATCGAGATCGCTCGGTTCGAGGGTCGCCAGATACGCGACGGTGTGATCGTGCACCGCCGCGAGGTAATCGGTGAGCTGCTCGGCGCTGATGCCGCGCACGAGCGCCACCTCATCGCTCGTCATACCGTAGCCCGTCGCGCTCGCCGGAAGCGCGAGGGCGAAGCGGTCTGCCCACCCGGCGCTGGTCCACAGCTGGTCTGTGCCCGCGGCATCCGCTATGTGGCTGTCTTGCACGCGCGTGAGGTGCCAGACCAGCCAGGCGATCGAGTTGCCGGTGCCGTCGGGACGGAAGGTGAGCTCGTCGTCGGACAGTCCGTCGACGGTGCTGGAGACGGTGTCGCGGATGCGTTCGAACGCGTCGCGCAGGATGTCGATCTCGTGGGTCATGGTCGGGTTGCCCTTCGTTCGCGTGCCTCCTCCACAGTCTGCTCCGCGGGGCGCGTTGCCACAATTCGAGGCGGGGCCGCCCGCGGCTGAGTGGGGGCTCCTACCGTTTCGGCATGATCATCGAATCCGGAATTGATGTCGTCCAGGTGTTGTGCGGCAGTGTGAGCAACGACGATCCGAAAGGGTTGTGGATCATCGCCATGGACCAGAATCTGCGGCTGCTCTACATCGAGCCGATTGCGCCGCCGCTGAGCGGAGGTCTCGACGCAGCACTCGACCAGCACGTCGCGGCGGTCGAGCTGTTTCTCTACGATCAGCGCGACGTCGAGTATTTCGCACTCGCGTGGTCGACCGATGTCGTTCGCGAGCACGAATCCGGCTGGCTGAAACGGCTCGACGACACGGTGAAGGAGGTCTTGTCGCTGGGAACACGACGGTTGCTCGGACAGATCGTGTTCGATCCGCACACGATGTTCGCGAGCATTCCCAGTTGTGACTTCAGCCTGGAACCGCACCTCGGCGATCTGCCCCGGGCGATGGCGATCGCCGGCCCGCACGGTCTCGACTGCGGCTGCCCGCCGTGCCGGGCCGACCGCCGGGAGTTCGACGAATCCTTCGATGATCCGGGCGAGTACGGCGACGAGTTTCTGTACTCGGATGATCTGTATACCGGGCGTGGCCCGCGTGACGAGGGTCCGTTCGTGGGCGGGCCGTATCTGTCGCGCGGCCGTGTGCGCTACCGTCCCGTGCGCGGCGTCGGCCCTCACGACGGCTTTCCGTCAGACCTCCCGCCGTCAGACGAGCCTCAGTTCGACCCGATCTGGAAGCGCTGGTATCCCGAGCCCGAACGCGCGTACCGGCGGTGGACCTTCGACGAAGAAGTGACGATCGCGCAGTCGCACTTCGCCGGGCTGAGCTGCTTCGATATTTCGATCCTGGTGCAGCGTCAGCCGAGCGCCGTCGCGTCTCGGCTGAACAAGCTCGGTATCTCGTCTCGCACCGTCGAACCAACGCCGCAGCCTGCGGTGCCGCTCGAACAGCTCGAGAATCTTGCGCGGAGCCTCGAGACTCCGCTGGGCGACGCCGAACCCCCTACGCCAGAGTCGGCTGGGCCGGAGTCGGCTGGGCCGGAGTCCCCTGGGTCGAACCCGCCTCGACCAGACCGATGAACGCGCTCAGCTGGGCGAGCGCGGTCGGGTTGGTCGGCAGGTACTCGAGCAGCGCGGGCGAGTAGACGAGATACGCGGCCCACTGGGCACGTGAGATGGCCACATTGAGCCGGTTGGCGAGCAGCAGGAACTCGAGTCCGCGCGGCACCTCGTCGGCCGACGATGCCGCGAGCGACACGATGGCGATCGCGGCCTCGCGCCCCTGGAACTTGTCGACCGTGCCGACCGGAACATCGTCGAGGCCGGCTGCCGCGAGGCGCTCGCCGATCAACTCGACCTGTGCGTTGTACGGGGCGACGACGATGACATCCCGCTGTTCGAGGGCGCGGGTTGTGCCACCTTCCGTCCAGGCCCTGCCGAGAGCTGCGCGAACCAGCTCGACGACCCGGTCGGCTTCCTGCGGCGAGGAGGTCGCGTTGAGCTGGTGGTCCACGGGTACGGGGTGCAGTCCGGGTTCGATGCCCACCAGAATCCGGTCTTCTGCCTTCGACTCCAGCTTGCCCTCGTACGACAGTCGCGACACGGGAGCGCACACCGCGGGGTGCATGCGCCAACTCTTCGCCAGGAAGAATCCGAACTCTGGCGGCAGCACGTCATGGCCGTCGCTGAGCCAGCCGAGCGCCGAGACGTCGACGGGCTCCGGATGCGACCCCTGGCTCACCTGGGGAAGCTGTTGCGGGTCGCCGAGCAGCAACAACCGCTCGGCCGATACGGCGGCGGCGATCGTCGAGGCGAGCGAGAACTGTCCCGCCTCGTCGACGACGAGCAGATCGAGCGACTCCCGCGGGATCGTCGTAGCGTTGGCGAAGGTCCAGGCGGTGCCGCCGATCACCCAGCCGTCGTCTTGTGCGGTGAAGTCGGCGGTGTTGGCCGGGGTGCTCAGGGTGACCCACGGGTGATCGTCGGTATCGCCCTTCTTCGGCTTTTTGCCGATGCGCTTGGGGTCGAGGCCGGCGGCGGCGATCGCACGCAGCATGTTCTTCACGGTCTCGTGCGACTGGGCGACGATGCCGACCTTCCAGCCGTGGTTCTTGACCAGGTCGGCGATGACCCGGGAGCCCGTGTAGGTCTTCCCGGTTCCGGGCGGCCCCTGAACGGCGAGGTACGAGTGGTCGAGCGTCATCAGGCTGTCGCGGATCGCGGTGATGGTGTCGTCGCCCGCGGCCGAGAGTGTTCCGCGCGGCGGCACGCGGCGCAGCACGTCGAGTGCGGCATTCGGCAGCATCTCCGGCAGCGCGCCGAGAACCCGCGAGCCCCACTCCTCGATCGCCTCGGGCTGCGGGGTCGCGCGGGGCGGGGCCGACGGCGTCAGCACCGCGGGCAACTGGTCGAACTGCTCGGCGCCCGACTCGAGCAGCTCTTGGATCACGTAGACGAATCGCCCGTTGTCGTCGATCACGTCGATGATCTCTCCCTCACTCGACGCGCGGGCACCCGGCGAACGCTTCTCGGCGATCGGCGGCTGGGGGTCGTCGTAGACGAGGTACGGATTCTGCTCGGCCTTGATCGAGCTGCCCGGCGACAGCGTGCCCGATACCTCGATGATGCGACGGTCCTTTCGCTGCCGTCCCTCGCGGTGCCAGTCTTTGACGACCTCGGCGTGTTCGACCACGAGCACGTTGCGGGTGTCGGCCCACTCGTCGAGTGGCGAGACCAGGCGGTCGTAGTGGTCTTGCCAGAACTTTTTGCCCTCACGGCGGTGGTAGTCGATCGCCGCCGACGCGAGTGCGATGGCCGTGTCATCCGGCGACCGCTCCCCCGGCGCGACATCGGCGACGTGCGCCGCCAACGCGAGGTAGACGGGGCTCGGCTCGCGCACGATCGGCAGGTCGAGTTCGAGGTCGCGGGCGGGCGTCGGGGCGATGCCGTTCTCGTCGGCTCGCGCCAGCAGCCAGTCGCGCAACCGCAGTGTCGACACGCAGTCGTACTCGTTGTAGCTGGCGATGGCGTCGAGTTTGGTCTGCCCGGCGGCCACGTCGCCGTCGCGGATGAGCTGCCGCGCGTCGGCGTACTCGGTGACCGAGTCGGCGGCGTTGGAGACTCCGCTGCGCTCGCCCGGCATGTAGAGCGGTTCGAGTTTTTTGATCGAGTAGCTGTGCGACCCCACACGGATGCTCTTCTTCACCAACGGGTAAAGATCGACCAGCACGTTGTCGCGCAGCAGGTCGTCGACGGCGTCTTCGCCGACGCCATGGCGGGCGGCGAGCGACAACAGATGGGTGCGTTCGTAGGCGGCGTAGTGATAGATGTGCATGCCCGGATGCTGCGCCCGACGCTCGGCGACGTAGGCGAGAAATTGCTCGAGAGCCACGCGCTCTTCGGCGTAGTCGTGCGCCCAGAAGGTGCGGAACGTGGCATCCGGTTCGACGAGACCGAACAGGTAGTCGAGCCCCCACTCGGTCGCGTCGGCGTCGCCGGCCGTCGCGTGCGACGACGGCTCGGAGTAGAGCGGGTCGCCCTCGAAGTCGAAGAAGATGTCTCCGGCGTCGGGCTGCGGCAGCGCGGCCAGCGCCTGCGGGTTGTAGACGTCGTACGGCGGAATGTCGCCCTCGTGCGGGGCGGTCTGGATGCGCGCTTGCGAGCGGAGACCGGCGAGCGTCGCCGCGCTGAGGCCGTCGACCTCGGGGGCGATCGCGAGTTCGTCGATCGTCGTGATGCCGGCGGCGTTGAGCTTGCGGCGCTGGGTGAGCTTTATGCCGGCGACGAGCAGCACGTCGTGGTGCAGCTCGACCTGCTGGGTGCAGGCGGCGCAGCGGCCGCAGATGGTGTACCTCGGGTCGCCCCAGGGGGTGGGCGCGTCATCCGCGAGTCTCTCGTCGAGCATCGACTGCAGGCGCGCGCGGCGTTTGCGGTAGACGGGCAGGATGTCGCGCAGGGCGTGCGTGCTGGTGCGGCCATCGCCGAGGATGAGATGCACGTTCTCGCCCACCTCGATGCCGAGCGCGAGCACCTGATCGCTGTAGGCGGCGAGCTGCAGCAGCGCGGTGATCTTGGCGCTGCGGGCGAGTTTGGTGTCGTAGACCTCGTAGACTCCGTCGTCGTTCAGCATGATGAAGTCGGCGAACCCGAGCAGGCGCCCGTCGAAGAACGTGGCCTGGAACAGCACGTCGGCTTTTGCGCGCAGGGCTTCGGCCGTGCGGTCTGCGGCCTCGGCGTAGGCGCCGAAATCGGGGTGCTCGAACTCGACCACGTCGCGCGTTTCTTTGAGCGACTCGAGTACACGCAGCTCGTGGGCCGTTCCGAGCAGGCCTGCACGAACGAGCATGTCGTCTTCGATGTCGTCGACGCGCTCGACCCGGCCGAGCTTCGCGTCGAGTTTGCGCATCAGCGCCCACTCGCACTTCGCTGCTGCGGTGAGGTCGCTCGCCGAATAGATGACGGTCGTCGGGTCGATCAGGATCACGGTGCTCCAGTGCTGTGCCGTCGGTGTGGCACTCGTCAGGCTAGCGCGACCGGCCGACGTCACGAGAGAGCGGTTGTGCACAGGGAGGCTTTCTCCACAGATCTGGGGCCGCCGCCGTATCGGCTGCGGGCCGCTGCCTACCGTGTTGCCATGATCATCGAAGCGGGGTACGACATCGTGACGCTGGCCGACGCGAGTCTCAACAGAAACAGCCGCACCAGACGGGCACTCTGGATGATCACGATGGACGAATATCTCCACCTCGTGACGACCACCCGCATCGCGCGCGAGATGGACCTCCCCGTCGCGGCCTACATCGACGAAATCAGTGCCGCGTTGCGCCAGCCGCCATTGCCGGTGAGATACATCGCCCTCGCGTACCGCGCGACGAGCCCGTCGAGCGACTCGACCTGGCTCGGCGAGATCGACGAGAGGCTGACCGCCGACGGTTGGCTCGGCGACGTCGAACTGCTGGGCCAGGTCGTCTTCGATCGAACCGGCTATTTCTCCACCGTGCCGCGCTTCAGCTTTCGCGACTACATCGGGCTGGAACACTTGCCACGCGCGGTCTCGGTGCTCGGCCCGCACGACGTGGGATGCGAGTGCGTGGCGTGTGTGCACTTCGAGCAGATGCTGCTCGAGAACCGTCAGAGCGCCGAGGCGGACAGCGGGTGACGAGAGCGCCCCGGGCTCGTGTCGTGGTCAGGACGATCCCCGGCCAGACGAGGGACAGCCGCGACACCACCTCACGGTATCCCCTACCATCGGGGTCATGATCACGATCAGGTCGGCGTCCGACGTGCCGTGGGCAGACGTCGAGCGCGTTTTCGATACGCCCGGCGACCCGCGCACCTGCTGGTGCCAGTACTTCAAAGTGACCGGCCCGGCGTGGGAGGCGGCACGTCCCGCGGACCTCGCGCCGATGCTGCACGATCAGGCACGCCGGGGCTCGCCCACGCCGGGTCTCATCGCCTACGTCGACGACGAGCCAGCCGGCTGGGTGGCCGTCGAACCGCGCGACCACTATCCGCGCCTGCGACGCAGCCGGGTGGTGAAGGGCGGAACCGTCGAAGCCTGGGACGACGAATCGGTCTGGGCGATCGTCTGTTTCGTTGTGCGCCGCGACTTCCGCCGCAATGGTGTGGGCGGCGAACTGCTCGCCGCGGCGGTCGACCACGCACGGTCAGAAGGCGCGCGCGTGATCGAGGCCTACCCGATCGACGTCGCCGAGTTCACGACGTCGCCCGCCGGCTCGCTGTACCACGGCACCGTGTCGATGTTCCATGCGGCGGGCTTCGCCGACGCTGCCGACGAGCCCGCGATGCGCCACGTGATGACGCTGCAGCTCTAGGAGCGTTTGCTTCGGACGCCAGCATGGTCCGTAGCCCGCACCGCCGCCGCGATGCGCGCCACGACCTCGGCGACCGGCTCGTGCGACCAGAACCGCAGCACGACCCAGCCGCGCTGTTCGAGAGCCGCCGTCGATTCGAGGTCTCGTTCGATATTGCGGGCGAGTTTGGGCGTCCAGTATTCGGCGTTCGTTTTGGGAGACGTGCCATGGGTCGGGCAGCCGTGCCAGAAGCAGCCGTCGACATAGATCGCGATGCGCCGTCGGGTGAAGACGATGTCGGCGCGGGTACGCAGTGTGGGCTCGGGGCGAAGATCGACCCGGAAGCGGAAACCCCGTGCGTGCAGTGCGCGGCGCACCAGCAGCTCGGGCTTGGTGTCGCGGCTGCGGTTGCCGAGCATCGACGTGCGCGTCGCCGCGTTGGTCGCCCAGGATCCGGTCGGCACTGACATACCCGAACGCTAGCGGCGGCGCCGCGCGGCCTCCAGCCAGTAGTTGGTGAATCCCGCGTCATCCGGGTTCAGGTTCGTTCCGGGCGGAACGATCTCGTCGATGCGGTCGAGCGTTTCGGCCGACAGCTCGAGAGCGGCGGCGTCGAGCTGCGACTCCAACTGCTCCATGGTGCGCGGGCCGATGATCGCGCTTGTGACGCCGGGGTGGCGCAGCACGAACGCGAGGGCGAGGTGAACGAGCGGCACGCCCAGGTCGTCGGCCAGCGAACCGAGGGCGTCGGCAGCCTCGAACTTCGCCGCGATACCGGGCTTCGACAGGTCGTAGCGGCCGGGGTCGCGGTCGCTGCGGTGGGTGGTCGGCAGGTCCTGTCCGACGCGGAACTTTCCGCTCAGCCAGCCACCGGCGAGGGGGCTCCAGACCAGCGTGCCCATACCGTGGCGCAGAGTTGTCGGCAGCAGATCGGCTTCGATACCGCGGGTGAGCATCGAGTAGGGCGGCTGTTCGGTGACGAAGCGTGCCGTGTGGTTCTGGCGGGCGCCCCACTGCGCCTCGACCACCTGCGACGGCTGGAAGGTCGACGAGCCGATGTAGCGCACCTTGCCCTGGGTTACGAGATCGCCCAGTGCGCCGAGGCTCTCGTCGATGTCGGTGTGCTCGTCGGGACGGTGCATCTGGTACAGGTCGATGTAGTCGGTGCCGAGGCGGCGAAGCGAGTCCTCGACCGCCCGGATGATCCAGCGGCGCGATCCCCCGCGGTAATTCGGCTGCTGCTTCATGCCGTTGAAGAACTTGGTCGCGATCACCAGATCGTCGCGCTTGCCGGCGATCGCCTTGCCGACGATCTCCTCGGACTCGCCGAAGGAATAGATGTCGGCGGTATCGATGAAATTGATGCCCGCATCGATCGCCCGATGGATGACACGGATCGAGTCACCGTGATCGCGGTTGCCCCAGTCGCCGAACATCATTGTGCCGAGAGCGAGACGGCTGACCTCGACTCCCGTGCGTCCGAGGTGGGTGGTGGGCTGAGGTGAGGTCTGCTCTGACATGCCTTCCACGCTACGCCGGTGTCCGTCGAAGTGCGTGCGCGGTGTCATCCGAAAGAGTGAAATTGTAACGACTCGGCACGATGCCGCGCGCGGCGTGGTGAATGCTCAGACTCGTTGCCTAGAGTTGACAGCGGATCGCTCGCTGTCGTGTGTGTTGCCGGGGGCGATGCATACGGATTGAGTCCGCTAAGCCTTCGTAATTTTGGGGACACCGACGTACATGTTCGACAACGGATCAATCGACTACAAGCCCGACCGCAGCAGACGCAACATCGTGCGCGGGTTCGGAGGCCTCGTCGTCGCCAGCATCCTCGCCGGCGTACTCGTCGCCACGGGCATCGCCCCCCTCGCGGCCGTCACCGGTGTGACCGGACGCGACTCGCTCGACGCCTTCGACGCGCTGCCGAGCGACATCAGCCTCGGCGGCACTTCGCAGCGCAACCAGATCTTCGCCAACCGCGACGGTGTCGCCGTGAAGATCGCCGAGGTGTTCGATCAGAACCGCCAAGACCTCGCGTGGGACGAAGTCTCGCAGTTTCTGAAAGACGCCGCGGTGGCCGGCGAAGACCGTCGCTACTACGAGCACGGCGCGGTCGACCCGCAGTCGCTCGCTCGCGCGGCCTTCGGCTTCATCACCGAGACCGGCGACACCGGCGGCTCGACGATCGCCATGCAGGTCGTGAAGAACATCCGCATCAACGAGTCGCAGCAGCTCGACACCGAGGAAGCCCGCGACGCCGCCTACAAAGAGGCCATCGCCAAGACCCCGGCGCGCAAGGTGCAGGAGATCCGGCTCGCGATCGCCCTCGAGAAGAAGTACACCAAAGACGAGATCCTTCTCGGCTACCTGAACGTCGCCGGCTTCGGCAATGCCACCTACGGCGTCGAAGCGGCCGCGGAGCGCTACTACAGCGTGTCGGCGAAGGACCTGACGCTCGCGCAGGCCGCGAGCCTCATCGCGATCGTGCAGACTCCCGACTCGTTCAACCTCGGCGATCCCGCGAACTATCCCAAGAACCAGACGCGCCGCGACCTGATCATCAACAACATGCTCGAGTACGGCTACATCGACCAGGCGCAGCACGACGAGGCGATCGCCACGCCGATCGAGTCGTACGTGGCGTTGTCGACACCGACACAGGGCTGCCTCTATGCCGCCGACGCGAAGTTCTTCTGCGACTACGTGCTGCGCAGCGTGCCGTATCTCACCGCCCTCGGCGCCGACGCCGACGAGCGCAACGCCAACTGGATCCGCGGCGGCTACGAGATCTACACGAGCCTCGACCTCAACCAGCAGGATGTGGCGCAGCAACAGCTCAACGAGAAGGCGCCGTCTGACGAGAGCCGGTTCGAGCTCGGTTCCGCCGCGGTCGCGTTGCAACCCGGCACGGGGCGAATACTCGTGATGGCCCAGAACAAAGACTTCAACAACACACCTCTGGCCACACCAGCGCAGACCTCGATCAACTTCAGCACCGACAAAGAATTCGGTGAGTCAAGCGGCTTCCAGACGGGGTCGACGTACAAGATCTTCACCCTGGTCGACTGGCTCAAAGCCGGCCATACGATCCGTGAGTCGGTGAACGGGTCGGAGCGGGTGATCCCCGCGAACCAGTTCACCTGCGACGGCGTGGTCGGCGCGGGCGACGCGTTCGACGTCGGCAACGACACCTCGGGCGAAGGCGGCTACACCTCGGTGATCTCGGCGACCGCGCGTTCGGTCAACGGCGCGTTCGCGAGCATGGCGCAGAAACTCGACCTCTGTCAGATCCGGGATGTCGCGGAGTCGATGGGTGTCCACCGTGCCGACGGTGCCGACCTCGATGTCTTCCCGTCGTCGATCCTCGGCACGAACCAGATCGCGCCGCTCACGATGGCGGGCGCGATCGCCACGATCGCCGCCAACGGCGTCTACTGCGCGCCGACCGCCGTCGACCGCATCGTCGACTCGTCGGGCACCGAACTCACCGGCCAGGCCGCGGACTGCACACAGGCCATCGAGCCGAACATCGCCGCCACCGCCGCGTACACGCTCGAGAGCGTCTTCGACTATGGAACGGCGGCGTCGGCCAAGGTCTACGACAACGTCGCCATCATGGGCAAGACGGGAACGACCGACGGCTCGTACCAGAACTGGCTGATCGGCTCGACGACCAAGGTGGCCATGGCGGTCTGGGTCGGCAACATCAAGGGCAACCCGGCAAAGGCGACCGCGACGAACCCCGGTGGAGAACAGAGCCTGCGGCGCATCTACGTCAATGGAACCAACGGCGCCAACATCAAGTTCGCGATCTTCAAGACCATGTTGCAGGCGTTCAACTCCAATCCCGCGTACGCGGGAGACGCGGACTTCCCGGCTCCCGACCCCGCTCTCGTGAGCGGCGCGGGCAAGGTCGCTCAGACGCCGACGACCGGCAACAACGCCGACGGCGACTGAAACCTCAGCCGACACCAATACAACAGGTGTTGAATAGTAGGGAGTCGTCGGTGCCGACGACAACCGAAAAGGAGAATTCGAAATGGGACGCGTAAGCGGAAAAGTTGCCCTCATCAGCGGTGGAGCCCGGGGAATGGGAGCGGCGCACGCCAAGCTTTTGATCGCCGAGGGCGCGAAGGTCGTCATCGGCGACCTGCTCGACGAGGTCGGGGCGGCAACGGCGGCAGAGCTCGGAGAGAACGCGCGCTTCGTGCACCTCGACGTCACCAAGCCCGACGACTGGGACGCGGCCGTCGCCGTCGCCGTCGACGAGTTCGGGTCGCTCGACATCCTCGTCAACAACGCGGGCATCGTGAACTTCGCCCCGATCGAGGAGTACACCCTCGAGCAGTGGAACCTGATCATCGCGATCAACCTCACCGGAACGTTCAACGGCATCAAGGCCTCGATTCCCGCGCTCAAGGCGTCGGGCACGGGCTCGATCATCAACATCTCGTCGACCGCTGGCCTCAAGGGCGTCGCGGGCATCCCCGGCTACACCGCGGCGAAGTTCGCCGTGCGCGGGCTCACCAAGGAGGTCGCGATCGACCTCGGCCGCTACAACATCCGCGCTAATTCGATCCACCCGGGCAACATCCGTACCCCCATGACCGACGGACTCGACGTCGACCAGAGCCTCGTGCCGCTCGGCCGCATGGGCGACGCGATCGAGCTGTCGAACATGGTGCTGTTCCTGGCCAGCGACGAGTCGAGCTTCTCGACCGGCGCCGAGTTCATCGCCGACGGCGGCGAGACCGCGGGCATCGTGCCGCCCGCCGCGTAGACCCCGCGGCGTAGACCCTCCCGCGTAGACCCAGAACGCGATTTCAACCACCCCTCGAAAGTTCAGCCGAGGGGTGGTTGTCTCGTTGATGGGCGCTGCGCAGTCGCGACCGCGCCAGACTCAGGGGAGCACGACAATGAAGTTCATTCTCGAGGTAGACCTCGACCAGCTCAATCCCGCGAAGACCGCCGACGAGCTCAGCCGGATCCTTCGTTACTGGGGCGGCAACGTGAAGCACTACGACCTCAAGCCCGGCGACCGGGAGAAGGTCTACGACTCCGGGTACGCCAAAGTCGGGCGGTGGAGCATCACCGAAGACGAACCGGCGGAGATCGCCTGACTACTGGCGGGCGGCCGGACCCACGGCACGTACGTGGTACAGGCTCGCCGCCGTCTCCAACACGTCGAGCACGAGCGATCGCGAGCCCGCCGTCATCGCGAGAGCATCGTCGGAGAGGTCGAACGCGTCTGATCTGCCTCGGGCCAACGAACCGAACGCCTGCCAGCTGGCGCGGATCACGGCGGCGGCTCCCGGCACCGCGGTGAAGTCGGCCACGACGGTCGCCGCGACGTCGATTTTCGCCGACATCGCCGTCGGCAACTGGCGGGCGGTCACGTCCGAATCGCCGAAGACGGAGGTGTGCGCGGCCTCCCAGTCGCGTTCCTGATCGGAGAGCGATGCGAGGGCGCCGTTGAGCGCCGTCGCGAGACGGTCGGAATCCCGGATGTCGCCCCAGACTTCCGAGAGCAGTCGCGTCGCGCGCACGGCGGGGTCGTCGGATTCGAGCAACCAGATCGTAACGGCCGCCGCCTCGAGGCTGGCCCGGAGGAGCGCGAACGTCGGGGCCGTACCGCCGGTGTGGACCAGACTGTCTGTTGCCGCGATCAACGTCGTCGTCGCGATCGCGGACAGCGCGAGAGGCGCGAGGGCGGCGTCGTCGGTGGCGAGGGTCGACGCCGGCTCGACGTCGAAGAACGTCGTGTCGCGCAGTCCGACGAGGAAGCCCGCGCGGTCGGCGAGCTCGGCATCGATGCTGGTGAAATCGGTCATCTGACTAGCGGCCTCCGCCGCCGCCTCCCCCGCCGCCACCGCCGGCGAATCCCCCGCCGCCCGTACCGCCGAAGCTGCTGCCGAACGAGCTTCCGCCGCCGCTGCCGCTCTCCCACGTGGGTGCCGTGTACGAGATCGCGCCGGACGAACCGCGCAGCGCCGAGGTCAGCGCCAGAGCGCTGAACCCGTTCTGGCTCACGAACCAGTCGGGCTGCACGTCGGCCTCGACCGCGCGGATCTCGAGTTCCTTGCTCCACTCGTCTTCGACGCCCCAGATGACGGCGAAGGGCAGAAGCTTCTCGTAGAGTTTCACGACCTGCTTCGTGTCACCGACGTCGACGCGTTCGGCGCCATCCGGGCTCTGCAGCATGCGGAACCGCTCCTGTTCCGCGAGTTTCAGGTACACCTCCATGCCGAGCAGGTAGTCGCGGGTGTCGGCGCCGAGCGGAGTGATGAGTCCTTTGCGCTGGGTGAGCACGGCCGCGACGACGAGGGCGACGATCGACAGCACGATGGATGCCAGGGGCCACGGCGCGAGGGAATAGGCGGCGAAGACCGTGGCGATCTGGTTGACGACGGCCAGCGCGAAGGCGAGACCCGCGAGCAGCGCGAAGGTGAGGCCGGCCAGTTTCAGCGGCAGGCGCAGTCCCGTCGTCGTGATCGCGGCGCGGGCAGCGTCGGACACCGCGTTGACCGTCGCGCCGAGCGACTCGTCGTCGGGCGTCAGCTCGCGCACGGCACCGGGTTCGGGATGCGAACCGAAGACGGCGTCGAGCAGGCGGCGCTCGAGATCGTCGGTGCCGTCGGCGGTGATGAACTGCAGCGTGTACTCGGCGCCGCTCTGGGTCACCGGGTAGTCGAGGATGCGCAGGTTCTTGCGCACGGCGAGGCTGACCAGCTGGGCGGGGATGGCGTTCGGCCCGCGGTCGACGAGGTGCGCCGCGACCATGACGTTGAGGTCTTTCGGCACCGAGTACTGCGGGATGATCGTGCCGCGTCCCGGCGCGCCGTTGCCGCGTCGCACCCGGGCGACGACCGCGGCGACCAGCAGCAGCAGGGCGCCGAGCCCGGTGACAGCCGAGAGCACGTTCGACCACCAGGGCGCGGGAGTGTCTGCCGACGGGGTGCGCGGTACGGGCTGGGTCTTCTCGCCCTGCACGAAGGTTGCCTCGGTGAACCCGACCACGACCGTGAGCGTCTGCGCGGCGTCGAATCCGGTTTCGTCGGCGGTGAACACGGTGGCGCCCGTGTCGTCGGTCGTGCTGGTGAGGGCGCATCCGGTCGTGTCGTTCAGCGCACCCCGGTAACAGGCGGTCTCCCCGGTGAGGCTGTCGGCGAGCTCGGGGGCGACGTGCACGGTCGCGGAGACGCGGTCGAAGGGCTGGCCGAAGCCGGTGCCGTTGACGTCCCAGTAGAACTCGTCGTCGCCCTGGTCGGGAAACGTTCCGACGACGTTCTGCATCGTGTAGCTGATGACGTAGGTGTGCTCGCCGTAGACGTAGTCGTCGGTGCCGAGGTTGAGCACGAGGTACTCGTCGCCGGGCTCTTCTTCGTAGTAGACGTCGGCACCGGTTTCGTCGACGACCGAGATCACCGTCGTCAGCT
>Ga0247811_1000363_pt1 | contig 14559 bp, 10 predicted proteins | sample UWRJL134311R1_FD_189018 | JGI IMG/M metagenome (GOLD analysis project Ga0247811, IMG submission 189018) | Plant litter microbial communities from Arlington Agricultural Research Station in Wisconsin, United States - UWRJ-L134-311R-1 | ecosystem: Environmental > Terrestrial > Plant litter >...
TATCTTACTTTTTTGAAAGCAAAATAAACAGAATCAACTAATGGATTCATTTTTGTATAATTCATACTTCGGTCGTATAAATTGATTTTATTATATAACGCAACAAAAAGATTGCTGTAATTAGTTTTTCTGTCTTTAGAAAAAATAGAAATGGCCTTGTTGAGGAACTCTTCGGACTTACTATATTCTTTTGAAGATTGATATATCATTGCAATGCCAATGTAAACAGATCCAATTGTCTCTTTATTAGGTGTTTTTTTGAAATATTTCAACGACAACAGTTCATTTTCTAATGCTGAATTCAGATTCCCTAAATTCATATTGCACCAGGCAATAGTTCGATAACTATCTGCTTTTAAGTAACAAGATTCATAATCAACAACTTCAATAGTGGTGTTTTTTTTATAACATTCAATTGCTTTTTTTAAATTTCCTTTATCTGTATAATAATCTCCATAATACATGTTTATAAATCGGGTGATATTTTCAGGAATTTTACTTCTGTATTTATTTGAAAAATCAGTAACGGTCTCAAAAAAACGCTGGTCAAAAGAGGCAAAGCCCGCCATATTCCAGGCTACTACTTCAAGTGCTTTAGCTGCTTTGTGATAGTCTTGCTCCTCTATTTTTTTATCATAGTACTTGTAGAAAACTGACATATAATTTTCTTTTAAAAAATTATCCCCCTTTCTTAACCACGTACAAGTGGCATCCAGTTTTTCCAGTGGTGTTTTTTTGTACAGACTATCTGCTTCTTTTTTATCGGTGCAAGCCCAAAAAGAAAACACAATAACAATCGAAATGAATAGTGAAATTACTCTTTTATATTCAGGCATATACGTGTGGATTTTCAACAAAAATATCTTTTTTAATTTGATTAAAAGAAAGAATCAAAAAATCAGGTATTACCACCTGCATCATCTCGACTTGAATTCCGTCAAACTAAAGCCTGGCCGGCTTATAATTAATAGGCTGCTGCTGGATTCTGAACTGAAAATTTTGATTTTATGACAGTCTTAAAACTCGCCTGATTGGAATCAACTCCCCATAACAAATACTTTTAGATTCAAATATTAATCCTTACTTTTGAACCTCATTAAAAAAAATAATCATGGCTTCAATAACATTAGGAGGAAATCCAGTTCATACATCAGGCGAGTTACCAGCAGTGGGATCAAAATTGGCTGATTTTAAATTAGTACAAAACGATTTATCAGTGGCTTCATTAAGTAATTTTGCTGGTAAAAAACTAGTCTTAAATATTTTCCCAAGTGTTGATACAGGAACTTGCGCAGCATCTGTTAGAAAATTCAACGAAAGTGCAGGCGGATTAGAAAACACAACTGTTTTATGTATTTCAAGAGATTTACCTTTCGCTCAAAAACGTTTTTGTGGTGCAGAAGGTTTAGAAAATGTAGTTAACTTATCTGATTTTCAACAAGGAAGTTTTGGTAAAGCAAATGGTTTAGAAATCACTGACGGACCTTTAGCAGGTTTACATTCAAGAGCGATTATTGTTGTTGATGCAAACGGAACAATCACGCACACAGAACAGGTGGCTGAAATTGCAAACGAACCAAATTACGAAGCCGCTTTAGCAGCGCTATAATATTTTCCTTTAAATGGAGTTTCAAAAAGATAATACTTTTGTTACAGGTCGGCTTAAGAGCGTAACTTACGCTTTTAAGGGAGCTGTAAAACTTATCAGAACAGAACACAGCGTTATGGTTCAATTCTCATTGGGAATTATCATGACCATTGCCGGGTTTTATTTTCATATTTCACAAACCGAATGGCTTTGTCAGACGCTGGCAATCGGTCTGGTTTTGAGTGTGGAAGGACTGAATACGGCAGTAGAAAAAATTGCCGATTTTATTCATCCGGATTACAGCAGACGCATCGGTTTTATTAAAGATATTGCGGCAGGCGCAGTATTTTTTGCTGCCTTGACGGCAATAGCAATAGGTTTGATTATTTATATCCCAAAATTTGTATAGGCAACACTAAACGAAAGAATGGCAAAAACAACAAAAAAAGAAGCTGTAGACAAAAAAAACGAACCAAAAGCTGCAACTCTTAGATCCTGGAAGATTACCAAACAACAAAAATTTGTTTTGGGATGCCTTTTGGTACTTTTTTCTATTGCATTATTAGTAGCATTTATTTCTTTTTATGTCAACGGACAATGGCAGTCAGATCAAAGTGCAGTCAGCGAACTTGGTGATCGTTCGGAAGTCGTGCAAAACTGGCTCGGAAAATTCGGTGCCTACCTTTCGGATTTAATTGTTTACAAAGGTTTCGGCCTTGCCTCTTTTATTCTCGTGCGCTTATTTTTCTTAACCGGATTATTTCTGGCTTTAGAAATGTCTACCAAAAGACTGAAAAGTATTTGGTTCTGGGATTTATTTGCCATTATTATTGTCTCTGTTTTATTTGGTTTCTTCGCTACTTCAGCACCTGAATTGGGAGGAACAATTGGATACGAACTTAATTTATTCCTGCAGGATTATATCGGGAAAACCGGAACTTTATTGACTTTGCTTTTTGGATTAATTGTTTATCTTATTTTCAAAATCAAATTATCTCCTGAAAAAATTCAATCTTATTTTGATTCTACTAAAAATGAGTTAAAATCAGAATTGAATGCCTTAAAAACTCCAGCGCAGCCAGCAAGTGCTTATAATTTAGAAGAATTTGCGATTGAGGAGAAAGAGGAAGAGTTAGACAACATTCACCTAAAAACAGAAGATACTCAATTCGAAATCAACAAAGAAGCTTTAAAACCCACCATTTCAAATTCATCAGAAATTGATTTGAATCCGGTTTTAAAACCACTTCAAATGAATATCAATCCAGTAACAGAAGCACCGGTTCATACCGAAGAATTTGTTATTGAAAAAGCAGAGGAAGAAGATATTATCGAAGAAAATCTGGCTTCACGCCTGGTTGCCGATTTTGGTTTATTTGACCCGACTTTAGATTTATCGAATTATAAATTCCCAACCATTGATTTATTAAAAGAATATTCGACTGGAGGTATTACAATCAATCAGGAAGAATTAGAAGAAAATAAAAACAAAATTGTAGATACACTTCGTAATTACAAAATTGAAATCGCACAAATCAAAGCAACCGTTGGACCATCGGTAACTTTATACGAAATTGTGCCCGAAGCCGGAATCAGAATTTCTAAAATTAAGAGTTTAGAAGATGATATTGCATTGTCTTTATCTGCCTTGGGAATTCGTATAATCGCGCCAATTCCAGGAAAAGGAACCATTGGTATCGAGGTTCCGAATAAAAACCCAACGATGGTTTCGATGAAAAGCGTTATTGGATCAGCGAAATTTCAGGAAGCTGAAATGGAACTGCCGATTGCTTTAGGAAAGACCATTTCAAACGAAACTTTTGTTGTCGATCTGGCCAAAATGCCTCACTTATTGATGGCGGGTGCTACAGGGCAAGGAAAATCTGTTGGATTAAATGCGGTTTTAACTTCGCTTTTATACAAAAAACATCCTGCTGAAGTAAAATTTGTTTTAGTAGATCCGAAAAAAGTCGAGCTGACTTTATTCAATAAAATTGAAAGACATTATTTAGCCAAACTTCCTGATACTGAAGACGCCATTATCACTGACAATGCCAAAGTAGTGAACACGCTGAACTCTCTTTGCGTTGAAATGGACAATCGTTATTCGCTGTTGAAAGATGCGATGGTTCGTAATATTAAGGAATACAACGAAAAATTCAGAGCGAGAAAATTAAACCCTGAAGCCGGACACCGATTCTTACCTTATATTATATTAGTTGTCGATGAGTTTGCGGATTTAATCATGACCGCTGGTAAAGAAGTCGAAATTCCGATTGCGCGTCTGGCTCAGTTAGCGCGTGCCATTGGTATTCACTTAATTATTGCCACACAGCGACCGTCTGTAAACGTTATTACAGGTTTGATTAAAGCGAATTTCCCTGCAAGAATTGCGTTTAGAGTAACATCAAAAATTGACTCAAGAACCATTTTAGATACTCAGGGAGCTGATCAGCTAATTGGACGAGGTGATTTATTGTATACAAATGGCAACGATGTGGTTCGTGTACAATGTGCTTTTATTGACACTCCAGAGGTTGAAAAAATTACAGATTTTATTGGTTCTCAAAAAGCGTATGCCACGGCATATTTGCTTCCGGAGTTTGTTGGCGAAGAAACTGGCATCAATCTTGATATGGATATTTCCGAAAGAGATACTTTATTTAGAGAAGCTGCGGAGATTATTGTTAATGCGCAGCAAGGTTCTGCTTCATTACTGCAAAGAAAACTAAAATTAGGATACAACAGAGCCGGTCGTTTGATCGATCAGCTGGAAGCAGCAGGAATTGTTGGTCCGTTTGAAGGCAGTAAAGCACGTAGCGTAAACATTTCTGATTTAAGTGCTCTTGATCAATTTTTTAATAATGAACAAAATTAATCTTATCATGAAAAAAATTCAAGAAATCAACAACAATTCTATCGCAAACAGAACTAAAAAATGTTTTCAAATGGCATTTTTATTTCTTTTGAGCTTTGCTTCTATTCAGGCTCAGGATAAAAAAGCCAAGGATTTATTGAACGAAGTAACTGCTAAAATAAAAAGCTACGATAATATCTCTATTGATTTTAAGTATTCTTTGAACAATGCAAAAGAAAACATCAATCAGGACAGTAAAGGAAATGTAATCATGAAAGGCAATCAATATGTATTGAATTTTATGGGTGTTACTAAAATATTCGACGGTCAAAAAACGTATACTATTGTTCCGGAAGACGAAGAAGTTACTGTTTCTAAAGTAAATGAGAAAGATGATGCAGCCATCACGCCGTCTAAAATGTTAACTTTCTTTAATTCAGGCTATAAATACAACATGGATATCGTTCAAAATGTGAAAGGGCGAAAAATTCAGTACATTAAATTAGCGCCTACAAATAACAAAGATCAGAGAAAAGAGATTCTTTTAGGGATTGATGTTCAGACCAAACACATTTATAATTTGATCGAAACCGGAAAAAATGGAACAAAAACCACTTTAACCGTTAATTCTTTTAAAACCAATCAGCCTTTATCAAAAAATCAATTTACCTTTGTAGCGAGCAAATATCCAAAATACTACATCAATAAATTAGATTAATTACAAGGTTGAAAATTTTAGACAAATATTTACTAAAAACATTTCTGATTACATTTACTACGGTATTTGTAATCCTTTTTTTTATATTCATACTGCAGACGGTTTGGCTCTTTATTTCTGAGCTTGCCGGAAAAGATCTTGACTTACTGCTAGTTGTGAAATTTTTATTATTCTCAATGCCTCGTATTATTCCACTGGTGCTGCCATTGTCGGTTTTATTGGCTTCGATCATGACATTCGGAAATTTGGCCGAGAATTATGAGTTCGCTGCTATGAAGTCCTCCGGAATATCGCTGCAGCGGGCAATGCGTATGTTAATCGTTTTTATTTGTATTTTGAGTATTGTAGCGTTTTGGTTTGCCAACAACGTGATTCCGTATGCAGAGTACAAGTTTGTCAATTTCAGAAAAAATATTGCCCAGGCAAAACCCGCCATGGCAATTGCCGAAGGTCAGTTTAACGATGTTGGCTTTTACAATATTAAGGTAAATAAAAAATCAGGCGAAAACGGAAACATCTTAACCGGAGTTACCATTCACGAAAAAGCTAATAACGTTGGAGAAAACAAAACGGTTATTAAAGCAAAAGATGGAAAATTAATCAGTAATGAAAAATCAAGCATCTTAAAATTAGTACTGAATAATGGTTACTATTATCAGGATGTTACTCCAAAAAAATACGAAGACCGCGCAAAACTTCCTTTTATAAAAGGAGCTTTTAAAAAGCACATCATCAATATTGATTTATCTGAATTAAACAAAGTTGATGAAAGCAAGGAAAATGTCGGCAGTACAAACGGAATGCTGAATGTTAATGAATTACGCTACACCTTAGATTCTCTGAATAAAAACCTTGACAATGAAATTATTTCTTTTTCAGAAAATATAAATCAGCGTGTTGGAATTAGAAAATCTCCTGTAGCACCAAATCCTTCTGATATTGCAAAAAAGAAAAAGCCATTACCAAACAACCTTTTAACACTGTATACCAACAAACAAAAGGCTGATATTTTAAGAATGGCCAGCAGCAATGTTACCAGCAACATTTACTCTATTGAATCAACTCAAAAAGATTTAAAAGACAAGCAACGAGATATCAACAAACATTTAAGTGCTTTATACGAGAAATTCGTTATTGCTTTTGCGTGTTTTTTAATGTTTTTTATTGGTGCTCCGTTAGGTGCAATTATCAGAAAAGGCGGGCTTGGTTTACCGATTGTTTTTGCCGTTTTAATTTTTATCACCTTTCATTTCATTAATACTTTTGGAAAAAGGCTGTCGCAGGAAGGCGGTATGACTCCGTTTATGGGTTCATGGATGTCCTCTTTTATATTACTTCCATTGGCCGTATTATTAACATATCGTGCTACCAATGATAACGGATTAATTAATTTTGATGCGATAACAACACCAATATCACAGTTATTTCAAAAAATTTCCGAGCGGTTCTCCCCTGCTCAAAACAAATAATTATTATGTCAACAAAAATACAACTGAATACCATTGAGGAAGCAATAGAAGATATTCGTCAAGGTAAAGTAATCATTGTAGTCGATGATGAAGATCGCGAAAACGAAGGTGATTTTTTGGCTGCTGCCGAAAAAGTAACACCAGAAATGATCAATTTTATGGCTACTCACGGGCGTGGATTAATCTGTGCTCCATTAACAGAAAGCCGTTGCAAAGAATTAGATTTAAGACCAATGGTCACGAATAATACAGATCATATGGAAACTGCCTTTACAGTTTCTGTTGATTTAAAAGGACATGGTGTTACTACCGGAATTTCTGCCGCAGACCGATCTAAAACTGTTTTGGCTTTGACAGATGCTGCTATTAAACCACACGAATTAGCAAGACCTGGACACATTTTTCCTTTAGTTGCAAAACAAGGTGGTGTTTTAAGAAGAACTGGTCATACAGAGGCCGCTATTGACTTTGCAAGACTTGCCGGATTTAAATCGGCTGGCGTGATCTGCGAAATATTAAATGAGGACGGAACCATGTCTCGTTTACCGGAACTTGTAGAAGTTGCCAAGAAATTTAATTTAAAATTAGTTTCTATCGAAGATTTGGTTGCATATAGAATGCAGCACGATAGCTTGATCGTTAAAAAAGAAGATTTTGATATTGAAACCCGTTTTGGAACTTTTAGATTAAGAGCTTACGAACAAACGACCAACAAACAAATACATATTGCTTTAACTAAGGGAACATGGAATCTTGGAGAGCCAATTTTGACTAGAATTAATTCTTCTCAGGTAAATAATGATTTATTAGGCACTCTGACCAACAATGCAGAACAGCAACTGGATGATATGTTTAAAGTGATTAATGAGAACGGAAAAGGTGCTGTTTTATTCATCAATCAGGATATGTCGGCAGTAAACTTGTTAAACAGAATTGCAGAACTTAAAACCTTGCAGTCTGAAGGAACAATGAAAGCCCCAAAAGTAATTATCGACAGCAAAGATTACGGAATTGGTGCTCAGATTCTGCATGATATCGATATTTCTAAAATTAGATTGGTCTCTAACACTGAACAAACAAAACGTGTGGGAATTATTGGCTACGGACTTGAAATTACCGAATACGTAAGTTACTAATATGGGTACACTAGAAGAAAGAATTATAAAATCAGAGACACGCATTTTTAAAGCGGTTTTTCCCAGTACAACGAATCATTATGATACTTTATTTGGCGGCACTGCACTTCATCTTATGGACGAAGTTGCTTTTATCTGCGCCACGCGATTCAGCCGAAAGAAAGTGGTAACGATTTCAACTGGTCAAATTGACTTTAAAAAAGCAATTCCAGCGGGAACTTTAATCGAATTAGTGGCAAAAGTGATTAGTGTGGGAAGAACGAGCTGTAAAATTCATGTTGATATATTCATGGAACAAATGTATTCAGAGCTTCGCGAAACTGTGGTTTCAGGAACTTTTTCGTTTGTTGCAGTGGATGAAAACAAAAAACCGGTTCCTGTTTTAGATGAAATTTAATCAACTGTAGATATCCTGCTATTGTAGAGAATTCTTTTCAGCCTCTTATAAAACTACCTTAACTGGTAGTTTTTTTGTTTTATATCAAATCTAAACAAATTCTAAAAAAGGAAATAAAACATAAATGACAAAACTAAACATCTCTAAGTACTAACTTTTGATAAAAAAATACCCGAAAATTTATCTTAAATGAGATTTAGACTCAAATTCAAAACTAAAAGGCGAGAATGATCAAGTGGTATAAAATAATCCTGTAAGCAATTTTATAGGTTTTAAAACACTTTTTGTCCTCGATTCTATCTTAAATCATTTCGTTTCAAAACAAAAAAAAACCTCAATAAAAATTGAGGTTTTAAATTTCCGCGGAGAAAGAGGGATTCGAACCCCCGGACCTGTTACAGTCAACAGTTTTCAAGACTGCCGCATTCGACCGCTCTGCCATTTCTCCAGTATGTTGCGATCATTTGCTGATTGCGAGTGCAAATATAAGACGCTTTTTCGGTTCTCAAAACTTTTTTTAAGCTTTTTTACTGATTATTTTAAATTAATTTTCAAGTACTTCATAATCAGTATTTATTAAAAGAACATTTTTGTGTTACTATAGGATTAATTCTCTCCTGGTTGTTCGAACTGGATTAATTTAAAGGTTTTTATATTCGTCAACTCTTTAAATCACTTCGCTCTCCTCACAAAAGCAACATCATCAACCCAACAAAAAGAATTTCCTTTCCCTTCTGCCAGAAAACCAACTTCAGCCTTTCCTCCTTTTACAGCCACCTTTTCGAGCGTGATGGTTTTCCATGAAGCATTTTCTTCTTTAATATCATATTTCACCTTTTTTCCATTGGTCATAACATACATTTCGAGTACACTAAAACCACCGCTGTTTTTTATTTTGGCCGTCAGCGTATACAAACCATCTTCGAGTTTTACGTAAGGCGAGGATGAAATGGTTTGGAATATTTTTCGTTTAAAATCAACTTTATCGCTAATAGCAAGGCTTTTTTCTCCAATAACCACTTTTCTTTCCTCTTCAGTATTAAAATGATTTAAGACAGGCGAAATAGAATCCTGACTGATTTTATTTCCCTGAATAACTTCAGAAAACCAGCCTGTCAATTGAACCTGAATGGGTTTTACAGGACTTGGAATATGCCTGCGGTCTGCTTCAAAACTTCCATTTTTAATAACATTATTATCCGCTGCAACTTCCCATTTTCCTGTTTTTTCCTCCAGATTCCAAGAGCTTAATGAATTGAAATACGGTTTTGCTCCCTCAAATGAAATCGGACACCATTGATTGTATCCTAATCCGTTGCCGGCAAAATCGGCCCAGCGGTCACCGCAATAGACTATTGTTTCTTGTTTATTTCCTTTCACAGAAAAGAAAAATCCGGTTTGCGAAATGTGCGCAAAATCATCAGATGCTCCGTCCATCACCAGCATATTATTTGTAGGAAGATAGGGTCCTCTGATATCATCGGCTGTTAAATAATAAGCAAACGATGCATCCCATCCATAAATATTAGAGGCAAACATATAATACTTATTATTGTATTTGAACATGCAGTTTCCTTCTCTGCTTTCTCCCTTAAAAATTTGAGTGCAGTCTAATAGATTTACTTTTTCATCTTTTATGCCAATTTCAGAAACGTATATTTTGTTGCGTCCGCTCCCATACGAATATATAAGATACGATTTTCCGGTATCTTCATCCGTAAAAACCGTTTGATCGCCTGTATTGCTCGTACCGATCATTTTTTCCATGTTGATTTTCTGATGCCATTCAAACTGACCTGCCGGAGTATCTGAAAGCGTGATCAAAACCTCTTTATCGTGCTGTACAAACATGGCGTATTTTTTCCACTCTTTTATATAGGCAACTCCCAAACGGCCTACCCAGGTTTTGCCATTTTGGTTGACTTTTTCTTTGGTTAAAACATCTCCTTCAAAAGTCCAATTTACCAAATCAGTCGAGCTGTAACAGGTAACCGATTGAAAAGTCGATGTTGGCAAGGTGACAGCAGGATTATTACGATACGTATCGGCCTCTGCATAATGTACGCCATACCAATAATATTTTTGAATTCCGGTTGCAGGATCTGCAAATTTAAAAATACCGCCTCCCTGACTATTAATCGGCTTTCCGTCTTTAGTGGTCCAGAAGACATCATTTTTAATGTTCAATTTTTGCGCTTCACTAGTAAAAACTGCAGTAAAAATTAAAATACTAAGTATTGTTTTTATAGTTCGCTGCAGTACACTTTTTTTATTACTTTTCATTTCTTCTGCTTTTTGGTAATAGTTGGACTAATTTGCGATTGATTTTAAAGCTATTTGACCTGTTTGAAGTCCGTTACCTGTTACTTCAAGCTTTATTTCGCCGGCTGTTTTAAGAGATTTAACCAATACCACCACTTTACCGCTGAAAAGCTTCATAGTATCTTTATGGAAAATTTCCAAAGAAGTCGCATCTCCATTACAGGCTGCCCTGTAAACCGCCGCACCAGAAACTTTAAATTTCAGCTGATTATCAGCAAGCGGACAAGGAATTCCGTTTTTATCGACAACTGAAACTGTTACAAAAGAAATATCGTCACCATCTGCAATAATAGTCTTACGATCAGCTTCCAGCATAATTTTATAGGGATCGCCGGCGGTTTTCACTTCGCTTTCTGCTGCTTTTTTTCCTGCAGAATCATAGGCAACCACTTTTACGGTTCCGGGTTCGTACTTCAAATCATTCCACATCAGGCGGTATCTGTTTTGGGGCGACGAATTATTTTTTTTCTGAATTCCCATACTTTTTCCATTGATGAAAAGTTCAGCGCTTTCATAACTCGTGTAAACAAAAACCGGAGTAATTTCTCCTTCTCTGCCTTTCCAGTTCCAATGTGGAAGTATGTGAAGTGTTTCATCTTTTACATTCCATCTGCTTCTATACAGATAAAATCGATCTTTTGGAAGTCCCGCCAAATCTGAAATTCCAAAATAAGAGCTTCTCGAAGGCCACTTTTCATCATAAGGAGTTGGTTCTCCTAAATAGTCAAAACCAGTCCATACAAATTCACCAATAACCCAGGGTTTATCATCCTGAAGTACAAAATCATCATCGGGAACATTCGACCAGCTGCACGCTTCTAAATCATAAGAAGAAGATTGAAAATCAGCGTATTCTTTGTTTTTTGCCTGTACAACAGGAAATTTATAAATTCCTCTTGAACTTACTGTCGAAGCCGTTTCAGAACCCAAAATGAATCCTTGCGGAAAAGCTTTATACGCGTCTTCATAAAGATGTACCCTGTAATTTAATCCCGGAATATCCAATAAAGAACCAAATCCGGATGCCATGGTCTGTTTTACCTGATCCATTCCTACTGTAACCGGGCGCGTTGGATCTTCTCTGTGAAAGACATCCTGCAAGAATTTAGCTCTCGTTAAGCCTGCTGCCCCGTATTGATCCGGCACCTCATTTCCTGAACTCCACATGACAATGCAAGGATGATTTCTGGTCGCTCTTACCAAATTCACAATGTCTTTTTCGGCGTACTCTTCAAAAAAACGATGGTAACCGTTTTTTACTTTTGGCTTTGCCCATTCATCAAAACTTTCGGCAAGAAACATAAATCCCATTTCATCAGCCAATTCTAATTGTTCAAAAGACGGCATATTGTGAGAACTTCTAATGGCATTACAGCCCATGTCTTTCAAAATCGTCAACTGTCTTCTAAGTGCTGCTTTGTTTACAGCAGCGCCTAACGGACCAAGGTCATGATGCAGGCAGACACCTTTAAATTTCATTACTTTTCCGTTAAGACTAAATCCGATATGAGGTTCATATTTAATCGATCGAATACCAAATTTTGTCGTTTCTTCATCTTTTAAAGTCCCATCAGCTGCATACAACTGGGTAACTGCTGTATAGAGATAAGGCGTTTCAGGGCTCCATAAATGCGGTTTTTCAACTGAGATATTTTGATAAAATTTTCCATCAGTGACTTGATTGCTTTTTTGAGCGGCTACAATTTTATCAGAAGCATCTTTGATTACAGTAACCATAGAAACATTGCTTCCCTGCACTGCTGATTTGATGGCTACAGTTGCAGCTGTTTCGTTTATAACGGGAGTGGTAATAAAAGTGCCCCATTGCTCAAAACTTTCTTTTTCTTTTACAACAATACTCACTTTTCTATAAAGTCCCGCACCCGGATACCATCTTGACGAAAATGGTTCATTATTCAGTTTTACTGCCAATACATTGACTGCGCCGGCAATAATATCATTTGAAATATCAATATAAAAATAACTGTATCCGTAACCCCATTCTCCAATTTTTTTTCCGTTCAGATACACTTGAGGTTCACTCATGGCACCTTCAAAAAGCAATAGTGCTTTTTTACCTTTTTTAAATTCAGGAATCGAAAATGTATTGCGGTACCAGCCCGTGCCAATATGCGGCAATGCCCCTGTACGTCCGGTTTTTTCGGTAGCCGTTTTTTCACCGTTTTGTTCGATGGCAGCAACCTGCAGGTCCCATTTTTTATCAAAAGGCCCGTAAATAGCCCAATCGTGCGGCACACTTACTGTTTCCCAATTGCTGGTATTAAAATTAACAGTTGCGGCATCTTCTTTTAGGTCTTTCGCAAATTTCCAGTTTTCTTTTAAAACCGTGGTTGTTCTTGTATTTTTACTCTTCTTTGTTACTGAACACGCAGACAGCATCATCATAAAAATAAAAAGTAGTACAATATAACTTTTCGTGTTTTGCTTTTCCATATTTTGATATGTTAACCTTGTTGGATTGATCAGAATAGAACTTTTAAAATCAATTTTTATTGAAATTTATAACATTTTCATGGATGAAATTTTCTCCCTGAACCTGATCCGCCTGAACATTTTTGAGAAATACATTCTCAACAGGAAGTTCTTTTTGAGCCAGAATTCTGCTAATAAACTTCACATTTGTGGCTTTTATATTCTCCAGATATACATTTTTTATCGGAGTCAATCGACGTTCAATTGTTGGAACTAAATCTCTCCATTGGTACAAAACGTCGGTTTCAATTCCGAGAATTCCTGCATCAATTTTGCCCGAAGTGATATTGCTCATGTAAATATTATTGACGTAACCGCCTCTTCTTTCGTTCGTTTTAATAAACAAAAGATGATTCAGTTTTGCACCATCCACGACAGTGCAGTTATCAATAAATACATTTTCGATACCGCCGGAAAGTTCACTCCCTATAGCCGCCAATTGATGCCCGTTTTTAACGAGACAATTGCGCATTACAATATTTTTTGATGGCGTATTCAAGCGCCAGGCATCCTGATTACTTCCTGATTTTATGGCAATCGCATCATCTCCCTGATCAAAAACACAGTTTTCAATCAATACATTCTGGCTCATTTCAGGATCCACTCCGTCGTTATTATGTCCGTGTGCATACACTTTAAGATTTCGAAGTACAACATCTTTAGATAAAAATGGATGAATCGTCCAAAACGGACTGTTGGTAATCGTTACGCCATCCATCAAAATATTTTCACAACGATTAAATTGAATAAACTGCGGTCGAAAATGCGCAGTATCGTTGACCATCTGCCTTTCCTTCAATGGTTTATTATAAGATGCCAGATAGTACAATCTTTTTAGGCTTTCCATGTGGGCTTTCGGTCTTTTAAACCATTCTTTCCACACATCCATTTTTGCTTTCAGTTCTCCTTCTCCCGTAATCGCAATATTTTTACATTGGTAAGCATAAATCAATGGTGAATAATTGTAACATTCATATCCTTCCCAGGTAGAACTTACGGCCGGTAAATAATCTTTTGGATCTTCTGAAAAAAGCAAAATTGCTCCCTTATTAAGGTGAAGGTTGACGTTGCTTTTAAAATGGATTTTTTTAGTAAGCCATTCTCCTTCCGGAATTACCACAATGCCTCCGCCAGCTTTATTGGCTTTGGCAATAGCCTTGCTTATTGCCGATGCTGTTTTTTCTTTATTTCCTTTGACAGCTCCAAAATCGACAATCGAAAATTCTTTGCAATTGCTAAAATCCGGAATTTTAATCGCAGGCATTTCAAAAGGAGCTTTTACCACAACTTCTGTTTGAGTTACAGAAGATTGGCTTTTCTTAAATGATAAAAAAATAAGCGAAAGCAAAAGGGCCAGACAAAGCGATATTTTTTTCATAATTAATTTTATTTTTTATTCCTTATTCTAAGTCTCTGCTGACTTCGTGTTTTATTCTAAAAAAAAATCTAACGCCCGAATTAACAAACGTTAGATCACAAAAAACCACTTTTGTTTTAAACAAACTTAAATAAAAACCTAAACAACTTATCTGTAAAAGCCCATGGCTACCCCGCCGTCTACATTCAGTGCGTTTCCTGT
>Ga0247811_1000364_pt1 | contig 14538 bp, 19 predicted proteins | sample UWRJL134311R1_FD_189018 | JGI IMG/M metagenome (GOLD analysis project Ga0247811, IMG submission 189018) | Plant litter microbial communities from Arlington Agricultural Research Station in Wisconsin, United States - UWRJ-L134-311R-1 | ecosystem: Environmental > Terrestrial > Plant litter >...
TTTTAAAATGTGGATTCTGCAGACGGCTGAAGCCAAATACGATCAGGACTGGCTGAATTACCAATACGAAATTGGTTTAAGACATTATACGACCAAGAAAAACAAAACAGACAAAGTTACTTCTGTGCCTGTCATTAATTACCGCTACATTCCGGCTTTGACTATTCCCGTTACTACAACACTAAAACCATTTTTAGCAAAAACCGGAGCGAGTGCCGCCGACGTTGATAAAATGTACAACGCCTGGTTGAAAAGTGTTTTAATGCAAAGCATACTTTGGGGACAGCCTTATATGAAAAAAGGAGAATTCTAAAACCAAAAACAGCCAAACCTGATCAGGGTTTGGCTGTTTTTTTTACTTAAAAGAGAAAGGAATCGTCTATTAAAACAATTCCTTTTCTACTTTTAGCCTGCAGTATGAACCAACTGTAAAATACTGCTGAGTTCACTAATTTCGGTTTCTGTTAAAGGCTGCAATGGTTTTCTTAAATGACCGCCCTCAACTCCCTGAATATGCAGTCCCGCTTTGATCGCTCTCGGAAGTCCTTTTTCAACAATAAATCGAAGCAGATTAACCTGCTGATAAAATAACTTTTGAGCTTCCTGAAGATCATTTTTCTGAATGGCATTGTACAAAGCAATATTCAGTTCCGGAATTAAATTGGGCGCCGCCGTACACCAGCCCGATGCGCCGGCAGCAAATGCAGCCATTGCCAGCGGATTTGATCCGTTATAAAATGCCGCATTGTCTCCCAATTCTTTTTTTAAATAATGCATCCGCTGTACATCTCCCGTACTTTCTTTAATCATAGTAACATTCGGGATTTCAAGAATTCTCTTTAGCAATGCCGGCGACATGTCAACACCTGCGGTAGCCGGATTATTGTACGCCATAATAGGAATTGCAATTTGGCTGGCAACGGCATCGTAATGTTTTACGATTTCGTCATCGCTGAGTTTCCAGTAACTCATCGGAATAATCATAACAGCATCTGCACCTGCTTTTTCGGCTGCTTTCGCATGGTAAATAGTTCGTTCTGTAGTAAGGTTTGAAACGCCGACTAAAATTGGAACTCTACCTTTTACCTGTGAAATTGTTGCCTCTGTTATCGCTTCTTTTTCTTCGTCGTTCAGGTACGGCATTACACCTGTGCTTCCTAATGGCGCAACAGCATGAGAACCTGATACAACTAAGCGTTCCAGTAATTGCTTGTAAAGCGGTAAATCGACTTTTTCATTTTCATCAAATGGAGTAATAGGGTAAGCAATAATCCCTTTAAATAGTGTGTTTTTCATCGTTCGTTTTTTATAAATCCCTGCCTTCTTCTTCTCGTAGTGCCACGCCTAAATTTTGCAGTTGGGGCGCATTTTCAGTCGCGATATATTTAGCACTTTCGGTATCGCTTAAATTTTGGTGCCTGTGCCACGTCCATGACGGGATATAAACGGCATCGCCTGCTTTCCACTCTACTTTTTGATCTTCGATTTCAGTAAATCCAGAACCTTCAATTACGTACAACAGCGTTTCATAAGTATGCCTGTGCCTGTTGGTTAACTGTCCCGGAAGTAATCCGCCAATCGTCATGCTCACATTTTTGCTTGGCAGGTCTACAAAAAACACCGGATGTTTTCTTTCTGTTGAAAATTGATTATGTTCGCCGGCATTTTCTACATTTCTGTGAATTAATTTTTCAGGCATTACAAAACTGGGTCTTGCAAAAGTCTGATGAAAATCTTTTGATGAGAATTTTTTTTCTTTCGTTTCCATGTGAATTAAATTTTAGTTACTGCATGATTGCATAACAAAATTATCGTAACTTTGGTCTATCGATATAACACAGTTTTAATATAAACCACTAGTCCAGATGCTCAGACCATGGCAATTTGAAATTCATTTAGATAAAAAATCAGACAAAGCACTTTACCTGCAAATTGCTGATGCTATTATTATTGCGGTTAAATCCGGAAAATTAACCAGCGGCAATGCTTTACCAGGCAGCCGTCAGCTGGCAGGACTATTAAATGTGAATCGGAATACGGTAATTGAAGCTTTAGATGTTCTTATTGCCGAAGGCTGGCTGATTACGATAGATCGGAAGGGAACTTTTATTGCGGATATACTGCCTGAAATGATCCAGAATAAAAAAAACGAAAAACCGGATAACAGCTCAGTTGAAGATCAGAAACCATACCTTGTTTTTGATGACGGACTTCCGGACAGCCGGCTCGCTCCCATGAATGATCTCGCGCGTGCTTACAGAGAAATATTCAACAGAAAATCACGCTGGCAGATTATGGGGTACAGCAATGAATTGGGAACCACAGAGTTTAGAAAAGCAATTGTTCAGATGCTGAATTTTAAAAGAGGCATGAATGTTTCGCTCGAGCAAATTTGCATTACCCGAGGCAGCCAGATGGCGATGTATCTTGCAGCGCATGCCCTGCTCACCAAAGGAGATTTTGTCCTGATTGAAAATCCGGGATATCAGCCCGCGTGGGAAGCTTTTGAAAATGCGGGTGCCAGTTTACTGCCGGTAAACATTACGGCTGACGGTCTGGATGTAGACCAGGTGGAAGCATATTTGAAAAAACACAACAACATAAAAGCGATTTACGTTACACCGCACCATCAGTTTCCGACTACAGTTACGATGAGCCTGAAAAAAAGATTAAAACTTATTGCACTTTCCAATCAATACGGATTTACGATTATTGAAGACGATTATGACAATGAATTTCATTTTGGACAAAGACCTATTCTGCCTATTTCGAGTTACAACAATGCCAAAAACTTTATCTACATTGGCACTTTAAGCAAAATTGTTGCGCCTGCTTTGCGTATTGGTTATGTCGCAAGTTCATCAGAAAATATTCAAAAAATCGCCAGACACCGAAAAATGATTGATGTGCAGGGCGATAATATTATGGAAGAAGCCGTTTTGAATCTGATCAACGAAGGAAAAATCAAAAGACATCTTAAAAAAACGAATCTTATTTATAAGGCAAAAAGAGATTATTTTGAAAGCCTGTGTCAACTGCATCTTAAAGATAAAGTCACTTTTACAAAACCCGAAGGCGGATTGGCTTTCTGGATCGTTCCCAATAAAAATATTGACGCACAACAGGTTTGCGAAGAACTGCTGCGCAAAGGCATCAAAATCATGCATCCGGAAAAATTCAGTTTTGGAAGTCCGTTTTCTGGTTTTCGTTTAGGATATGCTTCGTTAACGGAAGCACAATTGGAAGAAGGAATTATGGCACTTTCAAAATATTTATAAACGCACTTGTTTATGATCGTGGCAATCCAGTTTTATATCACGGGACTGCAATTTGATTTCCATTAATTTACAATAACTATTTCCATTTTCCTGCGCATAATAATGGCAGTTGTAACAGGTACTCTGCACGTTAATAACCTGTAAAACATGGAGCTGGTGAATAAATGAATTGATATTTTCCCATAAAACTGCTTTATCATTTTCAGCAGTTTCTGTCACAAGATCATATAACGGATTTGTAAAATCTTCTGTCAGCAAAACAATTTCCAAACCTTTAGCCGTTAATGCAATGGTATAACTTCTTGAATCACGGATGTTCAGCACTTTGGTAATGTATTTTTTTTGTTCCAATGTTTTAATGGTATCGCTGATGGTGGCTTTGCTCAAATTGAATTCTTTCGCCAGATAACTCACGGTCGATTTGCTGTCTGCATGATGTTTTACAAAAATAAGGAGCTGAATTTGTATCGGACTCAAATCATATTTCTTCGCTTTTTCCCACAGCAAAACCCTGAAAACCTGAGACAAGCGTTCAAATCCTGCCACAATTTTTCCGTCTAAACTGCTGTTTTGTTTTGCTAAATCAAAAATACTATTCATAATATTATGGCATAAAATAGACTGAAAGCCCCCACTTTCAGTCTATCGAATTACTACTGTATAAAGGAGAATCATTAATAACAATTTTCCATTTCGATGATCGAAAATCCATTTTTCAATATCTGGTTTTCTACTTCGGCCGGAGCCTGATCGATGTGGCAGAATCTGCATTCTTTTGCGGTCAAAGGCTGGCCTTCCTGCAAAACTGTTTTCAAATAACTTTTACCATATTCAAAAACCTGATTGGCATCGTAATTATCCTCATCTACCAGAATATCAAAATGCATAATTTTTCCGTCTTTTCGGGTTACATACGTATCCCACACTGCTACTTTCATATTGTCTTTATTGAATTTTTTTATAAAATTGAGTTTCATTTTAAAACTATAAAACCTCTTTAAAAATAATTTAAAGAGGTTTTTATATTTAACCAATTACATCTTCCATTGATGCACCAAAATTAATGTGCAGTACATTTCCGTTTGGCGTTACCAAGGCCGGAACTGAAACTACTCCAGCCTTTTGCGCTTCAGAAATTCTTGTGCGGTCTTCGCCGATGTTTACTACTTCGACATCTTGTACTAAATTTAAAATGTCGTGCTCTGCGCTTACGCAAACTGGACATCCTGCGTGATAAAAAATTGATTTGCTCATTTTGATTTAACTTTAATTGGCTTTATTGCCGAAACAAAATTAGTCAGGATACCTAACTGGTAAATAATCCAGTTTTGTCGTTTATAGCGGGTTTCTGGTCCACCTGCAATTTTAAAAATTCAAAATAAAACCATACTGGACTATTGCAAATACATAAAACTGGATCTTATAAACATTCCACATTACTAGTAATTTTGTACTCATGAAAGAAGCTATTCTATACCATTTGAAACAGGTTCACGACCGCATCGAAAGTGCCTGTACACTTTCTGGACGCAGCACTTCAGATGTGCAGCTATTATTGGCGACAAAGACCGTTCCTGCCGAGAAAATAAGAATTGCCATTGAAGCCGGAGCAGCTTTAATTGGAGAAAATAAGGTTCAGGAATTCCGGGACAAGAGTTTCGATTTGAAAGATTTAAAGATCGAGCGCCATTTTATTGGACATTTGCAGACCAATAAGGTAAAGGAAGTTTTAAAATATGTAAGCTGCATTCAATCTTTAGACCGATTCAATCTGGCAGCGGCGTTAGACCAGCAATTACAGAAAGAAGGCCGTCAAATTGATGTGTTTATTCAGGTGAATACGTCTTTTGAAGAAAGTAAATTCGGATTAGCGCCAAATGAAGTAATTTCGTTTATAAGAGAAATAAAAAAATACGATACGCTCAACATCAAAGGTTTAATGACGATTGGGCTGTTAGATGTTGAAAAAGAAAAGATGAGACCTTCGCTTCGTTTACTGCGCACTATCAGAGATCAAATTTATACCGAAGGAATAGATGGAATTGGTGATTTAAAACTTTCTATGGGAATGTCGCAGGATTTGGAATTGGCTGTAGCCGAAGGTTCAAACCTGGTGAGAATTGGCACTTCTGTTTTTGGAAACCGCTTTTTAGGAAAAGAAATCTGGAATGAAAATATTGCAGAATAAAATCTAATTTTGCATCAAATAAAATTCAAATGAATCTGTACGAACTTACCGTAAACGATACCGAAAAAGCGGCTTTGAGCGATTTGCTTTTCAGCGAAGAAAACAAAGCTGCTTTAACGCAGACCATCAAAGAACACCAGTATATTGAAGAATTAAAAAAGTACAATCTTAAAGTTGACAATAAAATACTGCTTTACGGCCATTCCGGCTGCGGTAAAACCACGACGGCAAAAGCAATTGCGGCTTCTTTAAACAAAAATATTGTCATCATCAATCTGAGTACTTTAATTAATGCCCGAATTGGAGAAACTTCTAAAAACATAAAAGCCATTTTTGATAAAGCGATTCGCGAAAAAGCCGTTTTATTTTTGGATGAATTTGACCAAATAGCAAAAAGCCGTGACAGCGATGATAAAGATGTTGGCGAAATGAGGCGCCTTGTAAACACCCTAATTCAGCTTATAGATTACTTTCCGTCTGATAGTATGTTGATTTGTGCGACTAATAATTTCAATATAATTGACACTGCTTTATTGAGAAGATTTCAGTTAAGATTAAAATTTGAAATGCCTGACGAAAGCGAATTAGACATTTATTACGATAAATTGACTGCTCCGTTTCCCGCTCATTTACAAGATATTCCACGGAAGTATCACATTTCTTATGCCGAAGCAAAAGATTATATTCATACCACAATGAAAAAGCAGATAATTGCGGCGCTAGAACTTCAAAATCAATAAAAAAAGCCTGATTCGTTCAGGCTTTTTTTGAATATATACTTTACATCAACGTTTTAAATCATTGAAATAAGTGGTCGTTTCTTCGATTAAGGAATCCATTAATTCGCTGGCTTTCGTGTGTTTTAAAATTGGTGCAATCTGCCCGCCCCAAAACAAGATCATATCCCATTTTTGCTGTTCGAGAGCTGCTTTTCGCAAAGGCGATATAAAAGTAGTCTGCAGCGGAAATGGCAGTACAGCATCTTCTTTTCCTGTCAATTCTTTGGCAACCGTACTCGTTATTCCACGCCCGAGCCTACCAGTATAAGCACGGGACAATGTGGTATATTTCGCGGCATCTGAAAATAACATTTCCCTGTGAATTGGCAGTGCATTCGATTCGTCAACTGCTAAAAATGCGGTTCCAATCTGCGCTGCGTCAGCTCCTAAGGTGAGCGCCGCGGCAATTCCTTTTCCGTTAGCGATTCCTCCTGCTGCAATTACCGGAATTTTTACTTTTTCGCGAATGAGCTGCAACAATACAAAAGTTCCGGTTATCGATGATTCGGCGGAAGCCAAAAAAGAAGGACGATGGCCGCCTGCTTCAAAACCAGAAGCAATAATCATATCAACTCCTGAATTTTCTAAAAAAATGGCTTCGTCTAAAGTCGTTGCTGCTCCAACTGTTGCAATTCCTAATTTTCTACATTGTTCTAAAACATCTTCTGAAAGTGCACCAAACATAAAGCTGAATACTTTCGGACGAATGTCTAAAATAACCTCCAATTGATTTTCAAATCTGGATTGAAACGGTGCTGGTTTTTCCGGTAATGGAATTCCTGCCTTTTCAAAATAAGGCCGAAACAATTCTTTGGTTCTATTGTACTGATCATCCGTTAGACCCGATTCGGGAATATCATGATCTGAAACCCAAAGATTAATATTGTACGGTTTATCGGTTGCCGCTTTTAGTTGTTTATCAGCCTCAAAAATTTCCTGAGGCGACATTGTGTAGGCTCCATAGCCGCCCAGTCCGCCCGCATTGGATACCGCTGCCGTTAATGCAACAGTTGATAAATTCCCGCCGAAAGGTCCCTGCAGGATCGGATAATCAATACCCAGCAATTGTGTTACTTTTGTATTATTCCACATGGCTCTGTAATTTTAAGTCTTATTCGCTTAAGTCTGTCAACATTTTATTGACGATTAACCATTTTCCGTTAATCTTATGGAAAGATAAAAAATCCCGGTAATTAAAATCATACATCTTTACATTAATCTCGGCCACGGCTATAGAATTAGCCACTTTGATCTCCAGGATTTCTCCTTTAAAAGGTTTTCCGGATTCTTTTGGCGATTGCCTGTTTTTGACTCCATTCAAATAAAGATCAACTGTTTTAAAATACGGCTCTCCTTTTATATCCCCATACAGTAAAGTTCCCGGTTGAAAAATACTTCCTAAAAGCATTTCGTCTCCCTCATAAATACCTTTCAGGTAATAGTTCTCAATTGCATCTGTAATCGCTGTTATTGCTGCCTGATTTTTCATTTTAATCGTATTTTGTGCTTTTATGCCCTGAAATGTCCAGAGCATAAAAGCAGTTAATAAAATAGTTTTCATCTTAGTTTAAATTATGTCCGGCGCCTTTACCCCCGTCAACATTGATGATTGAACCTGTGATAAAATTGCTTTTTGCCACCGTGTACACCATTTCGGCTACATCCTCTACTTCGCCTACTCTGTTTAAAAGATGCAGGCCGGCACTCAAATCAGATTTCTCACCGTGCATTGGCGTGCGGATTACTCCCGGTGCAACGGTATTGAAACGAATGTTTTGTTTACCAAATTCTGCTGCTAACTGAATCGTAATGGCATGAATCGCACCTTTGCTCGCTATTGGCGCAGAAGCCGGCCATCCGCCTAATCCGTGGTTGACAAGCGGCGTTCCTATATTGATTACGACACCGCCTTTTTGGGCCAGCATTTGAGGAACCACTGCCTGAGTAGTAAAATAAGTTCCTTTTAGGTTGGTAGTCAGAAATTTATCCAGATAGGCTTCATCTACTTCTAAAAATGGTTTGCTGTCAAAAATTCCGGCATTATTAACCAATACATCTGCTGATCCAAATTTTTCAACAGCAATTTTTACCAATTGTTCGCCTGTTTCTTTTTTGCTGACGTCACCTGCAAACATAGCCAGATGATCCCCTGCTCCAAATTCATCATACGTTTTTTGTAGTGAACTTTCAGTAACCGAATTGATTACTACATTATCGCCTCTGTCCAGAAAATATTTAGCGATTCCTTTTCCGATACCTGAAGCTGCTCCGGTAACGATTATGGTTTGTTTTTTCATGATACTTATTTTTTATCGGCTGTTATGCCTTTTTCTCTTAATACTGATACTTGTTCGCCTGCGTAACCCCAGTCGTCTAATGCTATTTCCTGAATCACGACATGTGTCAAATGCGGCTCTTTGTTGAGAACATCTACAATTAAATTCGTTATGCCGCTTATTAATTGCTGTTTTTGCTCGCGGGTTACCCCTTCGCGGGTCAGTTCTATTTTTACGTAAGGCATGGCTTTAGTTTTTTGTAGTTTCTGAGAATGTGGCTTCGGCTGTGATCGTAAAATCAAGATCGAAGTCGTTGTAGATCAGTGTATCTCCTAAATCAACGAAGAAATTACCTGAACGAAATTTAATGTCGTATTTGGTTCTGTCAATTACCAATTTACCTGTAAGCGCAATAGCATCTCCATTGGTTGTTACTTTGGCCTCAAAACCGGCAGGATGTGTAATGTTTTTAATAGTAAGATTACCTTCAAGATAATACGTGCTGCCGGATACTTCTTGTACAGAAAGAATATCAAATGATGCTGTTGGAAATTTTTCTGTAGAGAAAAAATCATCTGAGGCCAAATGTCCTGCAAACTGATCATTTGCGGCCTGATCTGTAATGTCCAATATTTTTATAGAGGCGGTATTGATCACGACTTTCCCTCCAATTATTTTTCCATCTTTTGCAATGAAATTACCTTCTTTGATACCAATTGTACCATTATGTGCGCCGGTTACTTTTCTGCCGGTCCAATCGATTTTGCTTCCTGCGCTTTCGATTTCAAATTTAATTGTTTCCATTTTTATTGTATTTAAAAGTACAGTACAAAGGAACGGCGGCTATGAAAATTGGTTACGTGATGTAGATCACATTCTGATTTTTGGATTAAATTTTGAAAACAGTACCATATTGTTTCAAGTAGATTTAAAAAGATTGGAGCAGATTTGAGCGGAAATTAGTTTGAATGCCTGTTTTAATCGCAAAGACGCAAAGGCACGAAGTTTTTGTTCATGTCTATTTTATATGCTCACTTTTGTCATCCCGAGGAATGACGGATTACAATCTATAGGTAAAACTATAATAATTAGAGAAAAAGCACTTATGAATTATGAAGCCTGCTTAGCGTTTCTCTTGAAACTCCGAGATACGCGGCAATCAAATGTTTGGGAACCAAATTATAAAGTTGTGGATATAAGGCCAAAAGCTCTTCGTAACGTTTTTTGGTATTATTATTCATGAAAGATAAAAGCCTTTTTTGCGAAGCAATATATCCTTTATTGGTGCGCCAGCGAAAAAAATGTTCTACGGGATGAAATTCGCCGCAAAGTTTTTCACGATCTGCATTAGAAAGACAAAGCACTTCGACATCAGAGATGCAGTCTATGTTTATTGTAGCAGGGGTTTTGTTGTACAAGGCATCAAAATCTGAAGTCCACCAGGTTGGCATTGCAAACTGTAGAATGTACATTTTGATTTCATCATTAATAAAAAAAGCTTTCACACAGCCTGAAACCACAAAATATTCACAGTCTACAGCATCTCCGGCGCTGATAATGGTCTGCCCTTTTTTGAAAGACTGTGGCTTAAAATGAGAAAAGAAATAATCAAATTCCTCTTCTGTCAATGAAGCCGTTTTGGCTATATGCTGTTGTAATAGTTCTTTGGCTTCCATTATTAAATTGAAATAATTCTTGTGTAAAGTTATAAAATATTCAGTTTCAGTTTTCAGTTTTAAGTCGCATCTGCTTTTAGTCACTATGAGGCAGCTTTGTGAAAGTTTTAAACTTTGACAAAGCTTTGGTATTTCAAACAACTGTACGAAGTTCAATTTCGAGTGCAGCTGAAAACTAAAAACCGCGGCTAAACAATCTGACCCTAAAACTGTCTATTTTAAACTTAAAATTGTCCGTTTCGACTAAAAAGTACTACATAACCCGTTTTTTATGACGCAAATTTGTCCTGTTTAACAACATAAAATATAGAAATCATGAATGTAAAAACTACAAAAATTATTTATTGGACAGGAATTGTATTAACTTCTTTATGGTTTGGCGCCAGCGGTTTTTTAGAGCTTGCACGCAGTCCGATTGTTTGGGAAATCACCCAGCAATTGGGTTATCCGGATCATTTTATTTATTTGCTGGGCGTTTTTAAATTGGCTGGAATTATCACTTTATTAATCCCAAATAAAGTACTTCGGTTGAAAGAATGGGTATTTGCAGGTATCTTTTTTGACATTACTTTCGCGTTCTTTTCTAAACTGGCAGTAATCAGTTTTGCGAGTACAGCAGATGCCATAATTGCCTTTGTAATGGTGAGCGTAACGTATGCCATGTTCAGAAAATTATATGCAGCAAAGTATACGATTGTAACAAACACAGAAGCTTAAAAAATAAACTGAGTTATTAAATTTTAAAATGCCTGAGATCCCTTCTTAGGCATTTTTCTGTTATAAACAGAATCTATCCCAAAGCCATAAGTTGTTCAAATATAATTTTTTATAAAAATCATCTTAACTATTACTTTATCTTAAATATACTGCACCGTCAAATCGTTTCTGCATTATTTCTTTATCCTTAAAAATGGAATCTTCAACCTCGAATCTGGACGGTTGACCTATTTTTCGCTTATTTTCCGGCTTTTGCGAAGCTACCTTTGAGGAAAATAAAACCATTTTCAATTCAATTTAAAATTAAAAAATATGAAAAATTTACTTTTAACAGCTTTAACAATTGCACTTTCAGGCCTCTTTTTTCTCAACTGTTTTATGTTTCCTGATAGTCACGAAGAATTAACAGGCCAATCAAAATTAGAAAAATTCAAATTAGGAACCACCAATCCCGATAGTTTTGCCGTTGTGGAACTTTTTACTTCTGAGGGATGTTCGAGCTGTCCGCCTGCTGATGAATTGATGGCAAAATTGCAGCAGGAAAACAAAGATAAAAACATTTATTTCATGGCCTATCACGTTGATTATTGGGATCGTCTTGGCTGGAAGGATCAATTTAGCTCGAAAGATTTCACCATTCGCCAGCAGCAGTATCAGGATTGGTTAAAGTTGTTTGTGATGTATACGCCGCAATTTATTATTAATGGAAGCGCCGAGTTTGCGGGTTATAATGAAACGGCACTTACTCACAAAATTGCTGAAGCTTTAAAAACCAATCAAACAGAAACGCTTCAAATTACGGCGGCCACTTCTAAAGATTCCATTGCAATTGATTTCAAAATAAATACATTGCAGAAAAACTCGAGTTTGTTTATTGCTGTAGTTCAAAAACACGGTACTACAAAAGTAGAACGCGGTGAAAACAGTGGTAACATTTTACATCATGTTCAGATTGTGAGACAGCTCAAAAGTTTTCCATTACCTGAAAAAGAAGGAAAAGTTAATCTTGCACTGCCCTCTCATTTCAATACAAAAGACTTTGAATTAATTGGTTTTATACAGAATACTGAAACTGGTACAATCAGCGCTGCAACTCAATTGTTTTTGGTTGAAACCGCAGGCTCTAATTGAAATAGTCTCCCGCGGTTGAAACTGTGGGCTCAAATTGAAATATTCTCCCACGGTTGAAACCGTGGGCGATATTGAAATAGATTAATGCAATTTAACGGATTGCCCGTGGGTTCAATTTATCGGTGGCAAAAATTAGGATTATCTGTTCTCTAACCAGCTCAAAAATGCGGTGGCTTTTTCTTTTCCGACCAGTAATTTTTCCTCGGTCGGAATCGTTAATTTGATGATTAGTTTACGCGAGAAATAATGTTCTGCCTCTCTGATCGCTGAAAAATTCACTAAATATTGTCGGTTAATTCTAAAAAACTGAGTTGGCGACAATAGTTTATGAACCTCATCGAGGGATTGTGTAATTTGATATTCTGTTTTATCAAATGACATAATAACTGGCGTTTCATTTTTGATGTAAAAAAACGCAATATTCTCGGTAAGAACGGTTTGGTATTTATTATTTTTAAAAACCAGGAAACTGCTTTTTCCGGTATTCTCACCTGTTCTGGTTAATAAATATTCAAAATCAGGCATCATTTTTTTATTTCGTTGGAAGAAATTCTTCAATTCGCCTGCCTTTTTTATTGCCTGCGCGATGCTTTCTCTCGAAAAAGGTTTCAAAACATAATCGATTCCGTTTGATTTGAAAGCTTCGATCGCATAATCATCAAAAGCGGTACAAAATATTACAGGCGACAACACCTCAACATTTTTAAATATTTCAAAACACAAACCATCTGCGAGCTGAATATCCATAAAAATAAGATCAGGCTGATCGTTTTCCATCAGGTAACTTACTGCTCCGTCTATACTTTGAATATACGACAAAATCTGGGCATCAGGTCTGATACTCAGAATAAGCTGGCCAAGTGCTTTGGCCGTTTTTACTTCATCTTCAATTATTACGATAGTCATAATCCAGTGGTATTTTTACTTTAAAAATAGTTTCGTTTTTGTCAATTTCAATTTCTTTGTGTACCAAATGCATAAAACGCTGGTTGATATTATCAAGACCGACGCCGGTAGACAATACGCCTCTTTTCAGCTGTATTTTATTTTCGACAATCAGGAAATCCTTTTCGGTATATAAGTTTATTTCGAGCGGTTTATCTAAGGAAACGACATTGTGTTTGATGCAGTTTTCGATTAATAATTGCAGTGTAAACGGCGGAATGGCAGATTCGTACTGTTTATGATCGACATTGTTATTCAAAACAAATCCGTCCTCGAAACGGGCTTTCAGCAGATAGACATACGAGTCTAAAATTTGAAGTTCTTCTCTTACTGAAATTAAATCCATTTTTCTGCTTTCGAGCGTAAAGCGATAAAAATCAGATAATTTCAGAATAAAATCAGAGCTCTGCGGATCGTGAATATCGACCATCGATTTTAAGGTGTTCAGGCTATTAAACAGGAAGTGAGGATTTACCTGCTGTTTCAAAAGTTCGTATTGCGCTCCTAAATTTACGGCTTTGGTTTTTTCGAGTTCTACGCCCATCTGCTGGGTTTGATAATTTTGAAAAAGCAGATGCAGGAACATATACACAATCAAATTAATCAAAATACCTCGTAATTCGAACATAATGGGAGCATCCATTTTTGAGATTTGAAAAAGCTCCTGATGTCCGATTACTAAAATTACCATGACTAAAATTCCCAGAATTACACTCAATAAAAGTTTTCCGTTGAATAAATTATTATTGGTGCGCTGCGTGGAAAATCTGGGTAAACTATAAATGTTGTAGTACCAGATAAAAATAGAAAACAACAGCGTAATCGAAGAGTTGATAATGATGTCGCCGGGAGTGGAATCGGCATCGAATAATTTAGGTATCGAAGCAAGAATCGCCAATGCTGTAGAACTTCCCCAAATTACTTTTCGGGAAACCTGGAAGCGTGTTACTTTTTCCATAATTTTAAGTTTATTTAATTCTTGCCCTGTCAAAGATAGGATAATTTTAAAAGTATTTACATTTGTAAAACTCCGGTTTAATTTAAAAAAGTATCTCTTTTTACTGTTCAATTCAAGTTAATCAGATACTTTAAATAAGGAATCAAAAAACACTTAATTTCATTGCATTGTAATAATAATTCATCTTTATTTGGTATTGTTTTTGAGAATCTCAATAAAACAGCAAAAGGAAAAATAGTTCCGCTGTAATTATACTATTTCAGAGCTAAAAAGTGTTTTTTATATCGATTAAATTAGATCAGAAAAGTGCAAGCAATTTTAAGATTTATGTATTTAAACCCGACAGGTTTGGAAATCTGTCGGGTTTTGAGTGTTGAAAATCATGTATAATTTTCTATTTACTGAGAGGTTTTCAAAACCCTAAGACTTAAGAAAACAAAACCAATTGTATTACAGAATACTAATGACTACATTGATATTTCCTCTTGTTGCTTTAGAATACGGACAAGTCTGGTGTGCTTCGTCTGTTAGTTTTCTGGCTGTTTCAGGATCTATGCCCGGAAGACTTACGTTAAGACGCGCCTGCAAAA
>Ga0247811_1000365_pt1 | contig 14491 bp, 5 predicted proteins | sample UWRJL134311R1_FD_189018 | JGI IMG/M metagenome (GOLD analysis project Ga0247811, IMG submission 189018) | Plant litter microbial communities from Arlington Agricultural Research Station in Wisconsin, United States - UWRJ-L134-311R-1 | ecosystem: Environmental > Terrestrial > Plant litter >...
ATTTATCAAACAAAAATCTTGCGTAGTATCTAATGTGCTTGGTGTTCCCGGATCAGTTACTGAAACAGCAACTGCCAGTCTTACACTGCTTTCACATCCTGATGCCGGATCTTTTATGACTGCATAATAGGTTCCTGTTGTCAATAATGTAGCTGTTGCAATTGGAGTTCCTCCTGTCGAAGCTGCGTACCATACTATATTGGCAGCAACAGCCGGACTTACATCAATACTTGCAAATGTCGGAGCATTGATCAAACAGAAAGACTGATTTAAATTTGTTATCACTGGCGTTCCAGGATCGGCTGCATTTACAACAACAGCCAGTCTCACCGCACTTTCACAAGTAGTAGCAGGATCTGCAATTGAAGCGTAATAAGTGCCGCTTGTTAAGGCTGTCGCCGATGGAATAACCGCTCCGCCTGTTAAAGCTGTATACCAAACGATTGTTCCAACTGCTGGAGTATTTACTTGAATACTGGCAAAGGTTGGCGCGTCAGCTAAACAGAAGTTTTGAGTTCCTGCGTTTACTAAAGTGGGTGTTCCAGGATCATTCACAATTACGGTAACTGCTAATCTTACTGCACTTTCACAAGTAGTGGCAGGATCTAAGATCGATGCGTAATACGTACCGCTTGTCAAGGCTGTCGCCGATGGAATAACTGTTCCGCCTGTTGCTGCGGTATACCAAACAATTGTTCCAACTGCCGGTGCGTTAATTTGAATACTCGCAAAGGTTGGAGCATCTTCTAAACAAAAATCCTGTGTAGTATCTAATGTTGATAGTGTTCCCGGATCAGTCACGGAAATAGTAACTGATGTTCTTAAAGTGCTTTCACACAAACTAATTGGGTCTTTGATTGCTGCAAAATAAGTGCCGCTGGTTAAGACTGTCGCCACTGGAATAACAACTCCCAATGCATCATACCAAATAATATCTGCTGCAAGCGACGGGCTTACATCAATACTGGCAAAAGTTGGAGCATTTATCAGACAAAATTCCTGAGCAGTATCGGTAATTACAGGCGCTGCCGGATCAGTCACGGAAATAGTAACTGAAGTTCTTAATGTGCTTTCACACAAAGTAATTGGGTCTTTGATTGCTGCAAAATAAGTGCCGCTGGTTAAGACCGTATTTGCTGGAATTACAACTCCCAATGCATCATACCAAATAATATCTGCTGCTAGCGACGGGCTAACATCAATACTGGCAAAAGTTGGAGCATTTATCAAACAAAATTCCTGAGCGGTATCGGTAATTACAGGTGCTGCCGGATCAGTCACGGAAATAGTAACTGAAGTTCTTAATGTGCTTTCACATAAAGTAATTGGGTCTTTTATTGCTGCAAAATAAGTGCCATTTGTTAAGACTGTAGCTGCTGGAATTACAACTCCTAAAGCATCATACCAAATAATATCTGCTGCAAGCGATGGGCTAACATTAATACTGGCAAAAGTTGGAGCATTTATTAAACAAAATTCCTGAGCAGTATCGGTAATTACAGGCGCTGCCGGATCAGTTACGGAAATGGTAACTGAAGTTCTTAATGTGCTTTCACATAAAGTAATTGGGTCTTTGATTGCTGCAAAATAAGTACCGCTGATTAAGACTGTAGCTGCTGGAATTACAACTCCTAATGCGTCGTACCAAATAATGTCTGCTGCAAGCGACGGGCTAACATCAATACTGGCAAAAGTTGGAGCATTTATCAAACAAAATTCCTGAGCAGTATCGGTAATCAAAGGCGCTGCCGGATCGGTTACGGAAATGGTAACTGAAGTTCTTAAAGTGCTTTCACATAAAGTGATTGGGTCTTTGATTGCTGCAAAATAAGTGCCGCTGGTTAAGGCTGTAGCTGCTGGAATAACAACTCCTAAAGCGTCATACCAAATAATATCTGCTGCAAGCGATGGGCTAACATCAATACTGGCAAAAGTTGGAGCATTTATCAAACAAAATTCCTGAGCAGTATCGGTAATCACAGGCGCTGCCGGATCAGTCACGGAAATAGTAACTGAAGTTCTTAATGTGCTTTCACACAAAGTGATTGGGTCTTTTATTGCTGCAAAATAAGTGCCGCTTGTTAAGGCTGTATTTGCTGGAATTACAACCCCTAATGCATCGTACCAAACAATGTCTGCTGCTACAGATGGGCTAACATCAATACTGGCAAAAGTTGGAGCATTTATCAGACAAAATTCCTGAGCAGTATCGGTAATTACAGGCGCTGCCGGATCAGTTACGGAAATGGTAACTGAAGTTCTTAATGTGCTTTCACATAAAGTAATTGGGTCTTTGATTGCTGCAAAATAAGTGCCGCTGGTTAAGACTGTTGCTGCTGGAATAACAACTCCTAATGCGTCATACCAAATAATATCTGCTGCAAGCGATGGGCTTACATTAATACTGGCAAAAGTTGGAGAATTTATCAAACAAAATTCCTGAGCAGTATCGGTAATTACAGGCGCTGCCGGATCGGTTACATTGATTACAACTGAAGTTCTTAAAGTACTTTCACATAAAGTGATTGGGTCTTTTATTGCTGCAAAATAAGTGCCGCTGGTTAAGACTGTAGCTGCTGGAATAACAACTCCTAATGCGTCATACCAAATAATATCTGCTGCAGCCGATGGGCTTACATTAATACTGGCAAAAGTTGGAGTATTTATTAAACAAAATTCCTGAGCGGTATCGGTAATTACAGGTGCTGCCGGATCATTTACATTGATCACAACTGCCAATCTTACTGCACTTTCACAATTCGTTACCAGATCTTTTAATGCAGCGTAATAAGTACCGCTTGTTAAAAGCGTTGTCACTGGAATTACTGTCGTGCCTGTGGCATCTGTATACCAAACAATATTGGCTGGGCTTTCAGAAGTTACATCAATATTTGCAAATGTTGGAGCATCAATTAAACAGAAATCCTGATTAGTATCTGTAATGGCAGGTGTTCCCGGATCGGTTATAAATATCGTTCCCGTTTGAAGTGTTCCTGCAATATTTTCACAACTAATATCACTTGAAACTCCTACATAATAGGAGATTGGACTCATAGCAAGTGTCAAACCTGTTACTGTCAGTACTCCTGAAGCATTAATAGCATATGTTACGCCTCCATCAACGGCTCCATCTAAAATAGGCTGCGTTTTGTTGATATCTTTATACCAATAAAATACCGGATTTGTTAATAGTGGATTTGCTGTAGGCGTCAATGAAGCCGGCAAATCGTGACAAACTGTATCATCTGTAACTGAAAGATCATTTTGATCTGATGCTCTTAAAATCGTAAACGTAATTTGTTTTCTGTCTGCTGGTGCAGTTTCACAAAATTCATCTGAACTAACTCCTACAAAATAAGTATAAGTGCCAGGTGTCAGCCCATTTACAGTTAATGTTGGACCAGTAACTCCCGCAACCAACTGGCTTGTTGTTCCGTTAAAATTATACCAATAGTATATAGGATTTGTTAATACTGGTGTACCATTCGGAGTTACTGCTAAAGTTACTGTTCCTGATGGAGCACATATTGTAGTAGCTGGGCTTCCGTTTAAAGTTATATTATTTAAACTGTTAACAGGGCTTGACGCTCTAACCTCAACTGTCACTTCTCCTCTAGCCATAGTCTCACAACCGTAACGTACTGGTTGTATATAATATTTATACGTTCCTGCCAACTGCGTTGCCGGAACTGTAAAAGTTACACCATTCGCTACAATATTTCCGCCTGCAGGAGCATCGTACCAAACATAGGTTGAACAAGCCTCTTCCGGTATGGAAAGTGTAATTGGTGTTCCCGGACAAACCGTAATTTTATTATTAAGATCACTTCCTGTAATTTTGGTGTTGGCTACACGCTCAACAGTATGAACTCTTAAAAATTCTAATACTCCCGCAATTCCTCCAAAACGAATTCTAACTCTATCATAAGATTCTGATGGCGAAGAAACAAGAACCATTGCCATAGTATTTCCAGGCAATAATCTTAAACTCAATAATGTGCTTGTATTTTGAATTGGAGCCCCAACAGCAACATTGCCTAAATAGCGCTGAATACTGAATCCGGTAAGTAAATTAACATCTAAAAGAACAGCTGGTTTTGATACTACAATTCTTAAAGTGTCACTTAAAACAGATGGAGTTTTAAATTCTACTGTTAAATCTGCTGCAGCAAGTGCCCCTACACCGCTGTACATTGTAGCAAATGTCGAAATATCATTATCAGCTACGTTCCATGCATCGCTAACTCCTACTGTGGCAGTTAATGCACCAAGCGGAAGCCCAACATCTGTAGCTCCATAAAAAATATCTCTAACATCACCTGATGTACATGTTGTTACTGTAGGAACTGATTTAGAATAATACGCATCAAATACTTTAGTATTTTGAGCTACACTTAAAATTGATGCTGATTGAATTCTTATTCCGTCATAAGCCTGCGGGCCTGAGCCATTAGATGGAACAAAAGTAAATTCATATGTATTGTCTCCCGATAATAAATTTAAAAGTGATCCTGAAACAGACTGCATATTTCCTATATCAACACCGCCAATTGTTCCCACCACTGATAAATTTTGTGCCAGTGCAACACCGCTGTATTCAGATCCTAATTTTACGGTAACTGGTGTTCCTTTTGCAATTGGCGCAGACCATGTTAGATTCTGCCAGGTAGTTCCAATTCCTAAAAGTCCTAATCCCGTTGTTATAGTTGAAAATGTTTGTGGATTTCCATCAACGGCGTTACCTCCATTTGAGACATTTCCGAGTACAATTCTGCCAAAACTCTGCCCTGTAGCATACACTCTGTCTGTTAATAATTGACAGTCGTTTGCATTGATAACATTTATAGAAATAGTAGCCGTTCTAGAACAAGAAGCATTACTTGCTACCACGGTATAAGTATAAACCCCTGGAGTAGTTAATGGTCCTGTTGTAAACGGAGGACCTGTTAAAGCAGTACCTTGAGGATCAAACCAAACTACTGTACCATCTGAAGTGGCATCCAGAGTTACACTAGCACCAGTAATAACTGATTGTGAAAGCGTGTTGACAACCAAACTTGGCAGCGCATTAATGTTTACTGTTACTGGTAGAATAACAGATGGACATATAACACCGCTGCCTTGAGCTTGAATTGAGTAAACACCACTTGTAGTTATATTAATTGCAGCATTTGCAGTAATAATATTATTTGAAGCATCCCAAAAAGTATACGTAGTACTTCCCGCAGGATCATAACCTGTAATAGCATCTGTTAAATCTACAGTGCCGCAACCTGTTAAAGGTGATGTTACTGCTAAAGGTGTTTTAGCCGGAATCGTAACATCTATTTGTTTTAATGTTCCTAAAACATTTTCACAAGTTGTAGTATTTGATACTGCAGCAAAATAAGAAACAGCTGTAGTTAAACCACTAACAGTTAAAGCACCAGTCGTTGCATTTTTAGAGAAAGTTACTCCCGGCTGTGCGGCAACAGTGGATCCTGTTAGTATTTCTTGTGTTTTATTTTGATCTGTATAATATCTAAATTGGGCTCCCGCCAAAGTTGATGTTGGAGCCAACACTACTGTTCCCGCACATGCAGCCGCTATTGGACTTGTTATACTTACGTTCCCGGCTGTCGCCAATGGTAAAACTGTAACTGTTACAGGCTGACGCACACTGTTAACACAAGTACCGCGAGATGCCTCTAAATAATAAGTTGTAGTCGAAGTTAAACCAAGAGCTGTATAGGTATCAGAAGCTGAAAGTTCTGTTCCTAAAACTGGGGCATCGTACCATTTGAATGTTTCTCCCGGGGCAGTTACACCAGCGGTTAAGATCACATCTTGTCCTGAACATATTGGAGATACGGCACCAGGAACTACAGCATTTTCATATCTGAAAGAAGCTCCATAGATATCTAAACTGGATAATAAAGAAAGTACACCACTAAGACGTACCTGAACACTTGTAAAAGGTCCCGCTGCTGCAAAGCTCGCTTTAAAACGAGTTGCAGACAGTATCTGAATATTTACCAGTGAATTAATATTCGCCTGATCAGCATTTGCAGTGCTGCCATTAAAGCTTTGAAGACTGATATTTGATAAAGCACTAATATTAAGCAGTCCGGCAGGAATTCCCAATTCAACATCAATGATATCTCCCGCGTGACCAGCAGTAGAAAAAGTTAACATTTGTTGTATATAAGATCCTACTCCAAGTGTAATTCCAATATTCGCTGCAGTAGAATTATCACCATCTACTGATAAATTAGGATTTGTTTCTCCACATATTACACAAGCTAATCCATTTACACTTGTTACTTGTGAATTTGCTTGCAAACAGCTGGTAATTGGTGCCGGAGGGGTTACAACAACATTAATTACTGCTCTTGATGCACTTACACAATTTGAAGCACTGGTTGCGGCAATATAAAATGATGTATTAGTTGTTAAAGCCGGTGACGGCGTATAGCTCACAGCATTTGGTTCTAAAAGCGTACCGCCTGTTGCAGCATCATACCAGGAATAAGTAACTCCTGAAACTGGATTTGAAACCTGTAAGGTAACAACTTGCCCTGATGGAATAATTACAGTCGAAGATGCTGCTGTTGGAACTGCCGGTAAAGGATTAACGGTTACAGTAACGGGTGTACGGGCCGGGCTTGAACAAGTTCCAATTCCTGCTTCTACATAATAATTGGTGTCAGCCGTCAATACTGGTGTTACAAACGAATTTCCTGTAAACACCAAATTACCTGCTGCAGCGGCATCATACCATCTATAAGTGGTGCCTGCAAGTGGTGCCTGAACAGTTAAAGTATTGGTCTGCCCGCTGCAAATACTCGGCGAAGCAGCTGAAACTGCTGGTGCTACAGGGTTATTCACTGAAATTACTACAGGAGTACGAACAGCGTCGACACAGCCATTTCGTGCAATTTGTATATAATATGTCTTATCAGCGGTTAAAGCTGGTGTAGTAAAAACTGCAGTATCTTCCAGAGAAGTTCCTCCTGTGGCCACATCAAACCATTCGATAGTTTCACCAACCGCAATATTTGCTGTTAAAGCTGTAGTTTGACCGCTGCAAATTATTTTGCTGCCTGAAACTGTTGGTGCTTTATATTTGTAAGCTGCCTGATAAATATCTACACTGGATAATAATGTAGCCAAACCTCCCAATCGAATTTCTACACGATCAAAATTGGCTCCGGCAGTTATAGTTGCTTTAAATCGATCACCTGATAATAATTGTAAATTCACTAAGGAATTATCAATTAAAATTCGGTCATTGTTAAAAGTTGTTCCATTATAAGTTGCTAAACTAACACCTGCCAGCAATCGTACATCCGCAAGACCGCCTGGTAACGCTAATTCTAACTCCACAATATCTCCAGCTCTTCCCGGATTGTTAAATTGAAGTGTCTGCTGCATCCATCCGGTTAATAAGCCAACCGGAACGGTAAGTCTGGCAAAAGTTGCAGGGTTGCCATCAACAGAATTATTCTGATCAGATGAACCGCACAATAAACACAAACCATTTTGCAAAGTCTGCTGGCTGTTAGCTTCCAAACATCCACCTAATGATGCCGGTAAAACTGTTACCTGAACCGCCACTCGCGAGGCGCTTACACAGCCCCCACTCGCACTTTCAGCCTCTACATAGTATGTTTTAGAAGCCGTTAAAATAGGCGTGATAAATGTCGGAGAATTAGTTGCAATTGGATTACCTCCTACGGCTATATCATACCAATTTAAAGTTACGCCAGGTTCAGAAGCCGCTGCCGTTAATGATGCATTTTGTCCTGATTGAATTGTAACACTTTGTGTCAATACTGTCGGAACAGCAGGGACAGCAACTGATGTAACAACTACTTGGGTTCTAGCAGGACTTACACAGCTTCCAATAGCTGCCTCGACATAATAAGTAGTAGTTCCTAATGGAACTGTTGGAGAAATTGAATTACCGCTCGCTGCTGCAATCCCACCGCTTGAAACAGTAAACCAATTATAGGTAGTCCCCGGAATGGGATTAATTACAGATAAGGTAGTCTGCTGTGCCGCTCCGCTGGAACAAATTGCCGTTCCGGAAGTGTTTACGACAGGTGCTACAGGATTAGATACATTTATTACCACCGGAACACGTTCATTACTTTCACAACCTGCTGCTCTCGTTACTCCTATATAATAAGTGGTGTTACCGGTTAAAGTTGGAGTATTATATGTATTACCCGTTGCCAAAGCAGTTGGTGAAGTTGGAGAACTGTACCACGCCAAAGAAGTTCCAGCCGCCGGAGCAGCAGTTAATGTTGTTGAAGTTCCAGAGCAAATTGTTTGATTTAAACCATTTGTTACTGTAGGTGCGGCAAGTTCTAAACGAACATCATACACCCTTAAACTTACAAGGAGGCTTAAAAGTCCGCCAACCTGAATTTGCACCTGATTGGTATCTCCGGTTGCTGTGTATTTAAATACTCCGACCGCGTTACCAGACAACAAATTAAGGTTCAAAAGCGAGCTGTTAAGCGACACTCTTGGACCCACATCTGTTCCTGAAAGTTTAGTCTGAATGGACACGTTTGATAACAAACTGACATCAAGCAAACCATTACCTGTACCCAGGTAAAATACAATTTGATCTCCTGCTTTAATCGTCTGATTCAGTGTAAGCGTTTCTTCTACATAACAGAGAAGCCCCACTGCATTCGACAGAGTTGCATAAGTCGTTAAGCCCGCGTCATTATCATATGCGCTGGCGGGACTGTTTACATCTAAACCTACACACAGCAATCCAAATTTATTGTTAGTTTGAGATACAGGTCTGCAAACTGACTGCGAAAATGAATTCGTGCATAAAAGGAAAAGAAATAATAGTCCGAATAATCTCTTCTGAAAGTTGAGATTAGAAAAAGTAAAGATTTTTTTCATAATTTGGAAGATTAGAAAATGGACAATAAAACACCTGTTGCGATAAGCACGTATGCTTAGGCAATTTTAAAAAACGTTAATAATCAACTACTTAAAATGAAACTTAAAATTATAGTGGTCTAGAACTTTAAATGTCATTTTTCTAAAAATAATTTTGCATTTGGTATAACAAGCATACCAATGAGCACTTCTTATTCAACTGAATAAAAAATGTCAAAAACATGTCAGGAACATTGAAATGAATCAATCTTCCAAGAGGAGTGATTTGTCGTAAGTTAAAATGCAGGCAGAATTGGGGAATTCTTTTCTAAAATTAATTTTGTAAAATATAAACCTTCAAACGAGTGATTATTTCGTCTTAAAATAAATATTCAAACTAAGCCAAACTCAATTCAAAAAATAAAACTAATTATATAAGCGTATTACTATGTTTCGTACAATGTCAGCAATATTAATCATAGCTTATCAACAGAGACGCCGTATTCGAGTCGTTAGAGATAAAAATTTAAAATATTGTGATAAACGGTAAGAAATATCAAATCCTGAAGAAAATAGATTTTTAAAAATCCAATAATCTTTGAAGCTGTAAAAAAAAGATAACGTTAAACAAACAAGAATAAAAAGTACAAATTCAGTGTGGAGAGTAATTGTAAAATCCATAAGCATATTTATTTAAGTTATTGTTATAAATGAAAAATAAAGGAGCTACTAAGAATAGCTTGAAGAGCGTAAAAACAATTTTCAACTTCATTTATCACAATAAGTAAAAAATACTTATTCATCATTTTGCTTTCGGAACAAAAATAAAACACTTTGTTTAACTTTTGTTGACTAAATTTAGTGAAGTTTTTTGAAACCACAAAATATCAATTTCTCAATTTAACAAAAAATAGCACAAAAATAACTGACAGAATTTATGTATAATTTGGATAAATCCACAGAAACAAAGACTTTCTGCCGATTATTAAATTCTTAAAAAAAAATTAAAAAAATTAAAAAAACATTTCAAAAGAAAGATTAGTATTACAAATAACGTGCTTTTATTTGATTTACGCTTAAAAAAGGCCTGTTTTCCAAAAATGTTACAATTCAACATATTGTTACATTATTACTTACAAATAAAAAGACATCATTGAGAATCTATTAAAAAAAAGCATATTTATAATAGCCAAGAGAAAAAATAAATCAAAAAAAACCGCCTCAAAAAGATTAAACAAAAGTTAACTAAACGCAATAAAAAAACAGATAAACGGTTTAAAATAACCGCTTATCTGTTTAAAAACTTAATTTTAATCAATTTTTACCTACGATTCTATGATGGTGTTTATTTGCTTAAACAACTGACCATCACTAAGAAAAGCCCCTTGTTGGATTAGTTCAAAAATAGAAAAATTACGATCCTCTGTAAATACTTTTTTACCCACTTTCATCTCAATATTTTCTGTAAACATATTGTCACTCAGCCACTGCAAACCTTCTTTAGTTAAAAAATCAGTTTCAGAAACCAATGATTTTAAAACTATAGATTGAACATGCGTTTCAAAACACTGAAACAAAAAGATGTGATTTTTAGAAAAATGTTCCAGATATTCTGCCCTGGACAAAACGCCTTCCCAGATCAAATCTGAAAAAACATCTAACTCCTGTTCTGCTACTTCCGGCTTATTTACCTTAATAGCATCCCACTCTGCTTTGTCTATCGTCTGCGTAGCTAAAAAGCTGGCAAATTCTGCATGCAGTTCATCAAACTGCTCCTTTGTTAATCTTGCGTATTTCATTTTATTAGGCTTTATTTTTTAGACTGCAAAACGTTAAACAAAATGCCCAGCGTAAATAACCTAAATCCTATTATTATTTATTTCATTAAACAAAAAAAATCCCGATTCGCATCGGGATTTTTGTATAGTAAATAAAACTATTACTTTTCAGCGATAATTTCGTATGGTAATTCAACAACAACATCTCTGTGTAAACGAATGTTAGCTGTATATTTTCCTGTACGTTTTACGATACCACTAGTGATGAATTTTCTATCAATAGGGTTACCAGATTTCTCTAAAGCTTCAGCAATGTCGATGTTTGTGATAGAACCAAAAAGTTTCTCACCACCGGCTTTTGCACTAAGTTTAATTTCAAGAGCTTTTAAAGTTTCAGCTACTGCTTTTGCATCTGCAACCACTTTAGCTTCTTTGTGTGCTCTTTGTTTTAGGTTTTCAGCTAAAACTTTCTTTGCAGAAGGTGTAGCTAATTGCGCGAATCCCTGAGGAATTAAAAAGTTACGACCGTAACCAGCTTTAACTGATACTACATCATCTTTAAATCCTAGGTTTTGTACGTCTTGTTTTAAAATAAGTTCCATGTTGTTGTCCTTATATTTTAGAAGTTAGGTTCCATTTGACCGAAAACCAACAACTTTGTTTTTAATATTATTTTAATAAATCGGCCACGTATGGCATTAAAGCTAAGTGACGAGCTCTTTTTACAGCTACAGAAACTTTTCTTTGGTATTTTAATGAAGTTCCAGTTAAACGACGAGGAAGAATTTTTCCTTGCTCATTAACGAATTTCAATAAGAAATCAGCATCTTTATAATCAATATATTTGATACCTGATTTTTTGAAACGACAGTACTTTTTAGTTTTGTTAGTTTCGATATTTAAAGGCGTAAGATATCTGATATCCCCGTCTTTTTTTCCTTTTGCAGATTGCTCTATTGTAGACATAATAATTAAGCTTTAGTAGATTTTAATTTTACTCTTCTTCTCTCCGCCCATGAAATAGCATGTTTATCTAAACTTACAGTTAAGAAACGCATAACTCTTTCGTCACGTCTAAATTCAGTTTCAAAAGCAATTAGAACTTCTCCAGCTACTTTGAACTCAAATAAGTGATAAAAACCACTTTTTTTGTTTTGGATTTCGTAAGCCATTTTTTTCAGACCCCAATCCTCTTTTGATACCATTTCAGCTCCTCTACTAGTAAGAAATTCTTCAAATTTCGTTACTGTTTCCTTCACCTGAACCTCAGATAAAACGGGATTTAAAATGAAAACAGTTTCATAATGATTCATAAATACAATATTTATTTGTTAAAATTGGGTGCAAAAGTAACCATTATTTTTATATATACAACACTTTTTGTGCTTTATTCGTTGTAGTGTAAAAAATAAGGTCTAAGTTTAGTTTTTTTCCTAGAAAAATAATACATTTACTACTGCTATCCTGAATTTATTCTAAATTTAAATGTTATGAAACTAAACTGTGTTGTTGTAGATGATAGTTCTATACAGAGGACAATTATTGCAAAATTAGTTAATAATCACCCAGGTTTGCACTTAATCGGGGACTTTTCTAATGCAATAGAAGCAAAAAGTTGTATCTCTTTAAATAATATCGATCTCATTTTTCTAGATATTGAAATGCCTGTTATCAATGGTTTTGATTTCCTTGACGGACTAAAATCGAAGCCACAGATTATATTTATCACTTCTAAAGCCGAGTATGCCTTAAAGGCTTTTGACTATGATGCTACTGATTATCTTCAGAAACCCATTGCAGTTGATCGCTTTAATGCTTCTGTAAAAAGAGCAATCGACATGCATCTGCTTAAAAAAGAGGTAAAAGAAGAAGAAGGCGAACATATCTTTATTAAAAGTAACCTTAAAAAGCTTAAAATTTTCACGTCGAAAATTAAATGGATTGAAGCTTTTGGAGATTACGTAAGAGTAGTTACGGAAGACGACAGCAACCTGGTTCTCTCGACAATGAAATCTTTTGAAAATGATTTATCCAAAGACAAATTTATCCGTGTTCACAAATCCTATATTATCAATATAGATAAGGTAGAGCGCTTTAATAGTAAATTTGCCGAAATCGGAATCACAAAAATTCCATTAAGCCGAAACAAAAAAGAAGATTTAGTCAAAGCACTGTCAACATCGTCGTAATTAATAAAAATCGACGTTTGCGATAACTTTTATAGCTCTGTATTGAGCGACAGCCTCAAAACTATTCAACATTTTCTGAATAGTTTTTTTTGTACCCCCTAAATTGTGATTCTGTGGAATCTTAATTAAAATAGTCCTGATATATTCATTTCTGATTCTGCTGATCAGCGGCTCTTCAGGGCCTAAAACCGGCATACCCAAATTCTGACTTAAAACCTGATACAACCACATTGAACCTTCTTTCAATTTATCAAAATCCTTGTGCTTTAAAGTCAGCTTTATAATTCGGAAATAAGGTGGATATTTATAGATTTGTCGGTCGTACAATTGTTCCTTATACATACCTATATAATTATGCGTTGTAACCTGCTGAATTGTATTATGATTGGGATTATAAGTCTGAATCACGACTTTTCCTTGTTTTTCTGACCTTCCGGCTCTTCCTGCAACCTGTGTCATCATTTGAAAACTACGTTCAAAAGCCCTGAAATCAGGATGATGAAGCATATTATCCGCATTCATAATTCCGACAAGGCTTACATTGTCAAAATCCAATCCTTTTGCCAGCATTTGTGTACCGACTAAAATATCAATTTCTCTATTTTTGAAAGTATCAATAATTTTTTCAAAACCAAATTTTCCACGAGTGGTATCCTGATCCATTCTTCCGGTTTTAGCTTTCGGAAAAAGAGACATCAATTCCTGTTCGATTTGTTCCGTTCCAAAACCTTTTGTAGTCAAATCAATACTTGAACAACTATGGCAGTGCGTTGGTTTTGCAATCGAATATCCGCAATAGTGACATCTCAATTGATTTTTATGTTTATGAAAAGTCAAACTCACATCGCATTGTTGGCAATGTGGTACGTGACCACAAGTGAGACATTCTATTATAGGAGAATATCCTCTTCTGTTTTGGAATAAAATTACTTGTTCGCCCAAAGACAAGGCTTCAGCTATTTCTTCGATTAAAAGATCACTAAAATGTCCTGTCATCCTTTTTCTGAATTGCTTGTCTTTTAAATCGACCAAAAGAACTTCCGGCATTCGGACATTATTATAACGTTCCGTAATCGTAACTAAACCAAATTTATCAATTTGTGTGTTAAAATAAGTTTCAATACTTGGCGTTGCTGATCCTAAAAGCACTTTGGCATTATGAAAATTAGCCAAAACAATTGCCGAATCCCGGGCGTGATACCTCGGTGCCGGATCCGTCTGTTTAAAAGTCTGTTCATGCTCTTCATCAACAATCAATAATCCCAGATTATTAAAAGGTAAAAACAAAGCCGACCTCGCTCCTATTACAATTTGTGCTTTATCTGAATTTTCCAGCGTTTGTTTCCAAACTTCTACTCTTTCGTTATTGCTGTATTTCGAATGAAATACGGCCACTTTATTACCAAAATGATGACGTAAACGAGAAACTAATTGTGTTGTTAAGGCAATCTCAGGCAACAGATATAAAACCTGTTTTCCAGTTTCTAAATATTCCTCAATTAACTTAATATATATTTCAGTTTTTCCACTTGATGTAACGCCATGTAGCAGGCAAACTTCTTTTTCCAGTAAATTATTTTTAATTTCATTGAAAGCAGTTTCCTGGGCGACACTTAATTGCAATTGTTTTTCTGAAGC
>Ga0247811_1000369_pt1 | contig 14424 bp, 13 predicted proteins | sample UWRJL134311R1_FD_189018 | JGI IMG/M metagenome (GOLD analysis project Ga0247811, IMG submission 189018) | Plant litter microbial communities from Arlington Agricultural Research Station in Wisconsin, United States - UWRJ-L134-311R-1 | ecosystem: Environmental > Terrestrial > Plant litter >...
AAGAGTTTCTGCTCGCCGTCGGCGGCCGGCACGCGCAGGGCATCCTCGACGGAGCGCCCGCGCTCTACTGGCCCGAGGTCTGGGGCGCACGCACGTTCCTCTACGTCTGGAACGACAGCGCCACCCCCGCGGTGCTCGCCGGCCTCGGCAACCAGGCCTGGCGTGTTCGGGAGATGAGCGCGAAGGTCGTCGCCCGCCGCGAACTGGCGTACCCGGCCGAGGTCGCAGAACTCGCCACCGACGAGGTGGCGCGCGTTCGCGCGCAGGCCGCCCGTGCGCTCGGCGAGATCGGCACCGCCGACTCTGTCGACGTGCTGCGTTCGCTGCTCAAGGACTCCGAGATCGAGGTGCGTCGCGAAGCGGGCGGGGCGCTGAAGAAGCTGCGCGCGAAACTTCCCAACGCGGCATCCGCCCCGTCTGAGACGGAACCGGCCGGGTCAGACCCCGCTACCGGCTCTGCAGAAGCGGCGCCGACCGCCGACTAGTTGTTCGGGTCGTTCGACTTGTCTTGGTCGAACAGCGCCTCGTCGAGCACGAGCGCGGCGGTGTCGGTGGACTGTTCGGCGTTGCGCGCCTTACGTGCCTTCCGCATCGACTGCACGTAGTGGTAGATGGTCGGAACCAGGGTCACGACGACCGCGCCGACCAGGATGAGGTCGATGTAGCTCGTGACGAAGTCGCGCAGCGGCGGGATGAACCCGACGACGTAGCCGACCATCGTCACGCCGATGCCCCAGGCGATCGCGCCGATGAGGTTGTACAGGCTGTACTTCTTGTAGTTCATGTGGCCGACACCGGCGGCGATCGGCGCGAACGTGCGCACGATGGGCACGAAGCGCGCGACGATCACGGCGAGACCGCCGAAGCGTTCGAAGAACGCGTTGGTTCGCTTCACGTTCTCGATCGAGAACAGGCCCGATTCTTTGCGCTCGAAGATGCGAGGGCCGGCCTTGTGGCCGATGAAGTAGCCGACTTCGCCGCCGAGGAACGCCGCGAAACCGATCGCGAGAGCTACCCACCAGATGGGGATGTCGATCACACCCGTCGCGACGAACACACCCGTGATGACCAGCAGCGTGTCGCCGGGCAGCAGGAAGCCGATCAGCAGGCCGGTCTCGGCGAAGACGATGAGGCACACGCCGAGAAGCGCGAACGGTCCGAACCCGTTGATGAGGTTCTCCGGGTCGAGCCAGGGGATGAGGGCGGACGAGAACATGCAGATCTCCAGTCGTCGGTTGCCGTTGAGGTCAATCGGCGGCGGCTACGGTGTGTGTGAAACTCCTCACAGGTTACTCGCTGTGCGGTCACAGCTCGCTGGGAAACGAGCAGTTTGGCAAGAGATCATTCTGCAGGACTACACGGGTGCGTCAGGCAGCGACCCGATTGCTCGCCAGCAGGTCGCTGACGACGGTGGCGTACTCGCCGATCATGCGTTCGCGGCCGAACCGGCCGCGGGCGGCGAGGCTGAGGTCGCGCAGCGCGGTGCGCCTGTGGAGGAGGCTCTGCCACGTCGCGGCAATGGCTGTCGCATCGTGCGGCGTGACGAATCCCACGCCCCGCACCGTCAATGCTGCGTCGCCGACATCCGTGGTCACGGGTGTGGCACCGGACACGATGCCTTCGATGAGGCAGAGCGGCGACGCCTCGCCGAACGCACTCGTCAGGGCGACGATGTCGGCGATCTGGTAGATAGCGGGCATGTCGTCGCGGATGCCGAGGGCGTGCACGTTCGTTGCGGCGTCGACGCCCGATTCGACGAGCAGCGCTCGGAACGCGTCGTTCTGCTCGGTCATGCCCGCGCCGCAGATCACGAAGTGCGTGTCCGGGCGCTGCCGGGAGAGCAGCGCGGCCGAGCGCAGGAAGAGTCCCGGGTCTTTCATCGCGTCGAATCGGGCCGCGAACACCACGACGGGCGCGGCGTCGGGTATCGCGAAGCGCCGCCGTGTCGCCGCCCGCTCGTCGAGGGTTCCGGGGCGGAAACGATCGGTATCGATACCGTTGCCGATGACGAACCGCGCGGTGCTCGGCGCGAGATACGGCTCGTACGCGTCGCTGGTCGATTGGGCACACGAGATGGCCGCGGTCAGCAGGCCGGTCGCGGCGGCTTCGCTCAGCCAGCCTAGGGCCTGCCCCGAGTGCTGCGGGTCGGAGCGGTGCAGGCAGGCGGCGACGGGGATGTCGGGCATCCAGCCGCGTTCACGCAGCGCGAGCAGCAGACCGATCGGCTGCTCCTTAAGGGACAAGATGACGTCGGCTCGCCTCACCACCTCCGCGGCGTGCCGCAGCTGTCGTTCGGTGTAGGTCGACGGCGCGGGCGCTTCCACGCCGCTCGTGCGACCCAGCGTCGCCACTTCGACGCCAGAGCCGGTCAGGCGCACGTAGCGCGGATCCTGGTGCAGGTGCTGGATCGACGAGTCGCGTCGGGCGGCCGACGCGATCGACAACACACTGTGCTGCTGATCGACACCGCCGTGCAGCCCGGCGACGACGTCGGTGTGCAGGATGCGGGCTCCGCCGGCGAAGAAGCCCTCGTAGAGCGACAACACTCGGATGGGTCGGTTCATCGCGGCACCTTTCGAGAACTGAGCGGGGGTGAGAGCGCGGCGGTGCTTCGAATGGTCGAGCCAGCATCCGGCGCACAGCGACGATGCCGTTCGGACAATGCTCGGAGATGCCGGGCCGGTTGTCGATTAACCGAGGGTGTTGATTGGATGAACGGCTGGTCGGCCTCGACGCCGCCGCGCGATCTCCCCTCGCGATCGCGTCGGCCCGAAGCCGAAAATAAGGAAAACACTTGAAGTCCGGCAATGTGCCAGTGCACCATCTTCTGAAGGGCGACGCGGTGGCATCCGGTCCAGCTGCGCCCGACCGGATCCGCCCGAGGTACAGGAAGGCCGACGCCGTGTACGCACTGAGCCTGATCTTCCTGTTCCTCGCGTGCTACTCCTTCCTCGGCTGGGTCGCCGAGGTCTCCTATGTGCTGGTGCGCGAGAAGTCACTGCAGAACCGAGGGTTTTTGACCGGACCGTTCGTGCCGATCTACGGTTTCGGCGCGATCGCGCTCGTCTATCTGGTGCTTCCGTACATCGACAACCCGTTCGTGGTGTTCGTCGCGAGCGTGGCCATCACCAGCACGCTCGAATTCGTGACCCACCTTGTTCTCGACAAGGCCTTCCACATCAAGCTCTGGGACTACAGCGATCGGCCGTTCAACCTGCAGGGCCGCATCTGCCTGGAGAACTCCCTCCTGTTCGGCGCCCTGGGTCTCCTCCTGATCTACGTGCTGCACCCCGCCTTCGTGCAGCTGCTTATGGCGATTCCCCACGAGGTCGCCATCGCGCTCGCCTGGATGCTCATCGGCATCCTCGTGGTCGACTCCGCCAACTCGATCCGATCGTTGGCCAAGCTGCGCCCGGTTCTCGACGAGGTGGCCGGAACGCTCGCGCAGACCCACGACCGCATCGAGCACGGCGTCAGCCAGTTGGAGGAGACGATCGGACGCCGCCGCTCCACCGCCGACCTCGCCCACAGCGCCACCGTCGGCCGGCTCGTGAAGGCGTTCCCGCACGCACGTTCGAGCAAGGCCGCTGTCCGAGCCCACGACCCATCGACGACCTGACCCCATCGAGAGGAAACGCCCCATGTCCGAGTCTGCACTCACCCGCGAGCACGTCGACGACAACGGCTGGCGCAGGTTCTGGAACAGGGGCGGATGGTGGAAAGCGGTGCTGCTGGCCGCCGTCTACCTCGCCGTCTATCAGGGGTTCGCATGGGTCATCCAGAATGTATTCGCCGACTTCATCGACACCGACGACCTCTTCGAGTCTCCACTCACCGTCTTCTTCGCCTTGGCTCTGCCGATCCTCATCATGGGCCTCCTGCTGCTGGCATTCATCAGATCGTTGGGCTGGCAGGGGGAGATCTTCGGCCGACAGCCGGTATCCGGGCGCGGCTGGATGTGGATCGCGGTGGTGCTCATTCTCGTGCCCACCGTGCTCCGGCTCTTCGCCGTCAACTGGTCCGCCTACTCGGTGACCGTGGTGCTTTCGGCGCTGTTCCTCGGACTCTGCGTCGGGCTGGCCGAAGAGTTGCTCACGCGAGGCGTGGCAACCAACCTGCTGCGACGGGCGGGCTACACCGAACGTGTTGTGTTCGTCTTGTCGTCACTGCTCTTCGGCCTGTTGCACAGCGTCAACGTCCTGTCCGGCCAGCCCGCGATCAATGTGATCATCACGGTCGTCTACACCTTCGGGTTCGGCGCGATGATGTACCTGTCGATGCTGGCGACGGGGCGGATCGTGTGGGCGATGCTGCTGCACGCTGCCACCGATCCGGTGACCTTCCTCGCGACGGGCGGTATCGACGCCCACGGCAGCACCTCCGGCGACACCGCGCTGCTGTCGATCGCCGCGATCTTCAACTACGTCTACATCCTCGGCGCATTGGTCGCGATCTTCTTCGTCAAAGGCAAGGCCTACGCAGACCGGTCGCCGCGAAAGACGGCGAACGCTTAGAACGAAGTGCGGGAGAAGGGACTTGAACCCTAGTCGGGCGATAACAGCGGGCGATTTGGATGCCGTTGGGTTGATTTTCCGGGGTTTTCGTTCAGTCACATTCGTGCCCAATAGAGCTCGATGTGGTGGAAATGTGGTGGATTTGTGGGGGCGGGTCGACAAGGCCGACTGGATTTCGACCATCGATCCGATAGGTCGCCCGAAGCAGGTGAGCGGGCGAATGCACGACGTCTGCAATGGTGACAAACACGAAACCGTCGGCATCGACTCGACGGCCAATAGTGGAGGGTGACATGGGCAATCCGATCTTGCGACAAGTCCTACCGATACCGCATACAAAGCCCAATTTTCCTGCCACATTCGACTCGAAAGATCCGGATACCGTGTTTCCGCCCATCGAGCAGCTCTTGCCGCCCGAGGGCGCGCCGAATGTGCTGATCATCCTCATCGACGATTGCGGGTTCGGCGCGTCGAGCACTTTCGGTGGCGAGATCAACACGCCGACATTCGATCGGCTCGCGGAGGAGGGGTTGAGATACAGCCGTTTTCACAACACCTCGCTCTGCTCGCCGTCACGAGCGGCCCTGCTCTCTGGTCGCAATCACCACACGGTAGGCATGGGTGGCATCACCGAGATTGCGACGTCCGCGCCGGGATACAGCTCGGTTCGTCCCAACGACTGCGCGCCACTGGCCGAGACCCTAAAGCTGAACGGGTACTCAACGGCGCAATTCGGTAAGTGCCACGAGGTTCCCGTCTGGCAGACCAGTCCGATGGGGCCGTTTGACAGCTGGCCGTCGGGCGGCGGCGGGTTCGAGTACTTCTACGGCTTCATCGGTGGAGAGACGAACCAGTACGCGCCGGCGCTGTACCACAACACCACTCCGGTGGAACCGGGAAAGACTCCCGAAGAGGGATATCACCTCACCGAAGACATCACGGACCGGGCTATCGACTGGGTGCGCCAACAGAAAGCGTTGATGCCCACCAAGCCGTTCTTCACCTACTTTGCACCTGGCGCGACGCACGCCCCGCACCACGTGCCAACGGAGTGGTCGGACAAGTACCGCGGCCGGTTCGATGACGGCTGGGATGCGCTGCGCGAGCGCACGATCGCGCGACAGAAGTTGCTCGGAGTCGTGCCTGAGTCCGCACAACTGACTGCGCGACACGAGCAGATCCCGGCGTGGGACGAGATGCCCGCCGAACTGAAGCCCGTGCTCGCCCGTGAAATGGAGGTGTATGCCGGGTTCTTGGAGCACACCGATTTTCATGTCGGACGCCTGATCGATGCGCTGGAAGATCTGGGCGTGCTCGACGACACTCTCATTTATGTGATCATCGGCGACAACGGCGCCTCAGCCGAGGGCGATGTGAACGGTTGCTTCAATGAACTCATCAATCTCAACGGCGCCAGCGCCCTCCAGACGCCGGAGTTCATGGCCGAACGCATCGACGACTTCGGAACCCCGGCCGCCTACAACCACTACGCGGTGGGATGGGCGCACGCCATGAACACCCCCTACCAATGGACCAAGCAGGTCGCTTCGCACTGGGGCGGAACACGAACCGGAACCATCGTGCGCTGGCCCCACGGCATCGACGCTGCCGGTGAAATCCGCCATCAGTTTCACCACGTGATCGACGTCGCTCCCACGGTGCTCGCCGCAGCCGGCATTCCAGAGCCGACCTTCGTACACGGAGTCCAGCAGCATCCCTACGAGGGAACGAGCATGGTCTACACCTTCGACGACGAACAGGCGGAGGACCGCCGCAGGACGCAGTACTTCGAGATGTTCGTCAACCGCGGCATCTACCATCAGGGCTGGACGGCCGTCACCCGCCACTCGATTCCATGGGACCAGGGCAAACCGCTACCGCCTATTGAAAACGACGTCTGGGAACTTTATGCCCCGGACGATTGGACGCAGGCTCATGACATCGCCGCCGCCCAACCACAGCGCTTGGCGCAGCTGCAACAGAAGTTCCTCCTCGAAGCCTCGAAGTATCAGGTCTTCCCGCTGGACGACCGCCGCATCGAGCGATTCAATTCCGATCTCGCCGGCCGACCCACCCTGATCCGCGGGAACAGGCAGGTGCTATTCGAAGGCATGGGGCGGCTTACCGAGAATGTAGTGCTGAACGTCAAGAACAAATCGCACGCCGTCACGGCCGACATCACCGTCAACGACGACCGTTCCAACGGCGTCATCGTCGCGCAGGGCGGCGCCTTCGGCGGGTGGTCAATCTACCTACTCGAGGGGCGACCGGTGTACTGCTACAACCTGTTCGGGATGCATCGCACGTACGTGAGAGGGGACCGCGCGGTCGGCGCGGGCGATCACCAAGTGCGCCTCGAGTTCGAATACGACGGCGGAGGACTGGGCAAAGGCGCGACAGTCAATCTCTACCTCGACGGCACGCAGGTTGTCTCTGGCCGCATCGATGCGACGGTGCCTCTCGCGTTCTCTGGAGACGAGACGCTCGACGTTGGCTCCGACACAGCAACACCGGTCAGCGACGAATACGACAGTCGCGAGAGCGTGTTCAACGGTCGCATTCATCGGGTTCAGATCGATCTTGGCGAAGACGCCGACGACAATGATCACTTGATCACGCTGGAGGAGAGAATGCGGATTGTCACCACACGGCAATGAGCTGGGGCTCAACCGTCGAGGTTCAGTGAATTTCGACGCCGAGGTCGTCAATCTTCCATCCCGCTGAGCCGAGATACCTTTCAAGCCGAGCAATGCGACGGGCCGAGTTCATCGCACGTTCTTCCCCATCCTCGAAGAACGTCTTCGAAGCGTCACCCTCAGAATCGTCAAAACTTTCGTAGACGGGCTTCAGCTGCGTCAGCCGTTTGAGTTCACGCTTCTCCTTCAACAATTCGCGGAGCGCCGCGAGCTGGGCGCGGTCGTTCTGTTCGTCGGAGGTCTCAGGCATGTAGACGCCGTCGGTGTTGCCGGAGAGCCAGGCGTCGAACTCGGCGACGGTGAGGTCGCGGATCTCGGGGATGATGTTGGGCAGGTCGATGTGCTCCATGGGCGATCCGATGGGGGCGAGGATGCAGGTGGGGGAGACGCCGAGGGCCCAGGCGATGTTGAGTAGTTGGGCGACGGCGAGGTCGTTCTTCCGGCCGGCTTCGATGTTCTGCAGGATCGACCCGGTGATGGAGCCGCCGGGGATGGCGTCGGCGAGGTCTTTCGTGCTCTTGAATCCGCGTGCTTTGCGGGCGGCCGCGATGCGGGCGCCGACGGTGGGGGCGGTTCTGTAATCTGCCATGCCGACAGGGTATCGGGCATACGTGTGTGGACAACGGTGTCGTATCCACATTTGATGTTAATTACACACAAAATAACTCTTAAATCTGTTAATAACGCGGTACTCTCGAACCATGAAAAACCGATCTGGCTACTTCGTTAGCCCCGTCACCGTGCGCGAAGGGTTAAACGAAGGGGTGTGGCTGGCGGATCCCTGTCCCGCCGCCGCTCCCGCGCTGCGCGCGCTCCCCAACCCCTCCCTCTCCGCAAGCTACGAACGAGGGGTTGGGGAGTAAAGAAGCGGCGGCGGGACAGGGATCAAAAACGAAAGACAGTAAAAACAAAAATATGCAGTGCTGAGACCCGATCGAAGACGGTAAATGGGAGGTTCCGGGATGCTGATAACCGGGCGAGACGAACAGATGCTCGAGTGGCTGAGTGTCGTGCGGGTGGCCGATATGGATGCGCTGCGGTTCGCGTTGGCAGCGTTCTCGAGAGCGGCCGAACCGGTGAGTCTGCGGCGGTCACAGCAATGGGTCGCACGGCTGCGCGGAGTCGGACTGGTCGACAGGGCGCGACCGGCGCTGCGCGACGGGTCAATCGTCTGGGCGACACCGCAGGCAGTCGGGAAGCCGGCGCCGAAGCTGCTGCAACAGACCACCCGGCACGAGGTCGCGGTGGCCGCGGCATCCGCCCGCTACCTGTTCCACGGCTGGAACTGGCACCGCGACCGGAAAGCGACCGGCCTCTACGACCACCAGGCAGACGGTGTCGCCATCCGCGGCACGGAGGTGCGCTTGGTGGAGGTCGAGCTGACACCGAAGACGCTCGACCGGTACAACGGCATCTGCACAAGCCACGCCTGGCGGATGGCCAACGAGGGCGTGACGCGCGTCGACTACCTATGCACGGATGACGCGGCACGCACCGTCAGCCGCGAGGCCGACAAGTGGATCTTCCGCGGCGACAGAGCCCGGCTGGTCGTGCATCCGGCATTCGACGAGCGGGGTGTGTGGACAGATGTCCCGGATGCGTTATGGGACCAGCCCACCGTCGATGCCCCTCGCGAACTGACGACCAGACTCTTCTAGGAGGTAATCATGGGCAGCATCACGGCGTACGAGACGGCAGGCGGACGGCGGCGCTACCGCGCACGGTACCGTGATCCGGACCACCGCCAAAGGGACAAGTGGGGGTTCGCCACGAAGCGGGACGCCGAGCTATTCTTGGCGACCATCGAGGTATCGAAAGCCCGTGGCGATTTTCTGAGGCCAGAGGACGTTCGCTTGACGGTTGCGCAGATTGGCGCCGAATGGATCGCGAACCAATCGCACCTGAAGCCTTCGGCGTATCGGACGGTCGAGACTGCGTGGCGGCTTCACGTCGAGCCCGTGTGGGGCCATCGTCGGCTAGGCGAGATTCGACATTCGCAGGTGCAAACGTGGGTCACCGTGTTCGGTGCCAATGGTGGGAAACAGCGGTCCGCCACGGTCGTCATTCGGGCTTATGGCGTGCTCGCGGCCATCCTCGACACGGCTGTCAACGACCATCAGATCGCATCCAATCCGGCCCGAGGAGTGAGGCTGCCGCGTAAAGCGAAGAAGAAGCGGGCCTACTTGACTTCAGTGCAAGTCGAAATTCTCGCGAGCAACGCAGGCGAGCATGCCGCTCTCGTTCATACCCTCGCGTATACCGGCATCCGATGGGGTGAAGCGATCGGGCTGAGGGTGTCGTCAGTTGATGCATTGCGACGGCGATTGCTCATTCGAGAGAACGCCGTGACGCTGGGCAAGCGAGTGGTGGTCGGTGCGCCTAAAACGAATGAGAACCGGAGCGTCGCATTCCCTCGCTTCTTGTCGGAGTCGCTCGCTCGAGCGTGTGAAGGCAAGCCTCGCGACGCGCTGGTATTCGGCGATGGCCGCGTCCATCTACCCAGGGCTGGAAGCGGCAAAGGATGGTTCTGGAACGCAGTTCAAGAGTCCCGTCGGGCGGATCCCGATTTCCCTGAAGTTACGCCGCATGATCTCCGGCACACCGCGGCAAGTATCGCGATCTCGTCCGGTGCGAATCCGAAAGCGGTACAGCGGATGCTGGGGCACGCGTCGGCGGCGATGACCCTCGACACGTATGCGGATTTATTCGAAGACGATCTCGACGCTGTCGCGGATCGCATGGATGAAGTTCGTTCCCGCGCTGTGGGTGAACGGTTCCGAGAGCCTTAGTTGTATCTTTCGGAGAGGGCACGCGTTAAGGCCCGCCTCGCTGTTTCGCGGGGCGGGCCTTATCGTGGGCTGCTCGATTACTGGGCGGCCTTGGCGGTGATCTTGGCGATGCCGACGACGAGCTGGTCGGTGACCGCGTCGGTGCCGAAGGTGCTGTTGAGCAGTTCGGCGGCGTCGGGGCTGACGTAGACGGTGGTGCCTTCGAGGACGGCGTTGCCGTCAGCGTCGGTCTCGAGCGGGTTCAGGGTCGAGCCGTCGAGGTTGAAGATGTAGATGTCCTGGCCGACTTCTTCGCCGTTGGCGGTCACGGTGCCGGTGAGGCGGCTGGTGCCCGGGTCGATCTTGAAGTCGGAGAGGCCGACGACGGTGTCGCCGGCGGTGAGGGTGATGCCGGAGCCGTCGTGGTCGATCTCGCCCTGGACGTAGGGGCGGTAGTCCTCGGCGGGGTCGTAGTAGTCGACGTTGCCGCCGGTGATCGGGAAGGCGAGGGTGCCGGTGGTGGCATCCAGCGTCGCGGTGCCGGTGACGCCGGGGGTGAGGCCGAGGCTGGTAAGGGCGTCGAGGAAGCCGGCGTCCAGGGTGACCTGGGTGTCGACGCCGTCGAGGGCGGGGATCGAGGCCAGCGGCTCGGGGTCGGCCTCGGTCGTCGCGGACGGCGAGGAGGAGGTGTCGGACGAGGAGTCGGTGCTGGTCGAGCAGGCGGCGAGGCCACCGACGAGGAGCGTAGCGGCGGCGATGCCGACAGTTACTTTGTAGAACTTACGCATGAGAAAATCCTTTGTTTGAGATCCCGGTGTGATTGCCGAGGTGCTGGTATCGATTCGGTGACCCATGTCTTTCGGGTTGGTCGCGATCGGAGTCGTTACCTCTTCGTTACCTTGCTGGCGGGGTGAGATCTGCTGCACACAAAAGAATGAAAAGCAATGCTATGTGAATGGTTTTCGCCAAATGTATGCTCGCGCTGTGCTGCACGTACGGGGCGGGAGCGCATTCGGGGAGAAATATGAGCGCGAGAGTCACAGCCAGCGGGGCGGCTCGAGTCGCGCGTGTGGGAAGCTCGGATTCACAGCTGGCCGAGCTCCTCGTTCTCGTCGCGGCGGGAGACAGCAGCGCGTTTTCGTCTCTGTATAAGGCGACTTCGACACAGGTGTTGGCGGTAGTCCGCCGTCAACTCATCGACCTTGCGTTGTCGGAGGAAGTGCGCCAAGACGTCTATTTGGAAATCTGGCAGCAGGCGACCAAATTCTCACAGGCACGCGGTGCCGCTATGGTCTGGATCTGTGTCATTGCACGCCGGCGGGCTATCGATCGTGTGCGCGCCGTACACGCAAGCCGTCGGCGCGACAGGACCAGCGGTATTCGCGAATGGACTCCTCCGTACGACCAGGTGAGTGAACGGATGGACTTCGTCTCCGAGTTCGGCCCGGCGGCGACGGCGCTTCGTGAACTTCCCAAATTGCAGCAGGACGCAATCGAACTCGTCTACGGGTGTGGCCTCTCGAGCGTCGAAGCGGCAGCGGTACTGTGCGTGGCTCCCGGGACCGTGCGAACCCGTGTGCGTGACGGCCTGCTGCGGCTTCGGGCTTCCCTTGGGGTCGCCGCCTGAAGAGTGCGCGGTGACGTGAGCAGGACACTGCGACTGGGACTGTAGAGTTAGTCGCGGTGAGTCGGGAAGTCTGGTCGGCAAATTTTTCTTCGACCCCTCCGGAAGGCGCCATGACTCATCCCGCCACGCCCGCAAAGCGGCCCCGCCTATTCTCGCCCGGCCGATCGGCTGAATCCTCGCGCATCGGCGAGATCCTGCGCAAAGAGACCGTCGGCGGAATTATCCTCGTCGCCGCCGCCCTTGTCGCCGTGGTGTGGGCCAACTCCCCGTTCGCCGATGCCTACTTCGCGCTGCGTGATTTCACGATCGGCCCGGAATCACTGCATCTCGACCTGAGTCTCGGCCAGTGGGCCTCCGACGGGCTGCTGGCGATCTTCTTTTTCCTCGTCGGCCTCGAGCTCAAACGTGAGTTCGTCGCCGGAGAGTTGCGCCAGGTCAGCAAGGCCATCGTCCCGGTCGCCGCCGCGTTCGGCGGCGTGGTCGTTCCGGCTGTGTTCTACGCCGTCATCAACTTCACCGACCCCGACGCTTTGCGCGGTTGGGCGATCCCCACCGCCACCGACATCGCATTCGCGGTCGCCGTGCTGGCGATCGTCGGCTCGAAGCTGCCGAGCGCCCTACGTATCTTCCTCCTCACCCTTGCCGTGGTCGACGACCTGATCGCGATCGGCATCATCGCCTTCGTCTACACGACGGCCATCGAGATCGTGCCGCTCTTGTTTGCGCTGATCCCACTCGCGCTCTATACCTTCCTTGCACAGCGTTACCGCCGTTTCTTCGGTCGCCAGCAGGCCGGCGCCTGGCTGATCCTGCTGCCGATCGCGGTCGCCGTCTGGGGCCTCATCCACGCGTCGGGCATCCACGCCACCGTCGCCGGCGTGCTCCTCGGCTTCGCCATTCCGGTCATCCGCAGCAAGGCCAGCGGAGGACCCGACGCCGGGCCCGGTCTCTCCGAGATCTTCGAGCATCGGTTCCGTCCGATCTCCACCGGATTCGCCGTGCCCGTCTTCGCCTTCTTTGCTGCCGGCGTCGCCATCGGAGGTGTCGACGGATTCGTCAGCGCACTCGCCAGCCCGGTCACGATCGGAATTATCGTCGCCCTCGTGCTCGGCAAGCCTGTCGGTATCCTTGCGACCACTTGGCTCACGACAAAGATCACCCGGGCCGAACTCGACCCCTCGATCCGCTGGGTCGACCTCACCGGCGTCGCTCTCCTCGGCGGCATCGGATTCACCGTCTCACTGCTCGTCGCCGAACTTAGCTTCGGCCTCGGCAGCCGCCACGACGACGACGCGAAAGTCGCCATCATCGTCGCATCCGTGGTCGCAGCGGGTCTCGCGATCGCTGTCTTGCGTCCACGCAACCGCTTCTACGGAAAGAGCGAGGATCGCGCAACAGCCGACGCGGAGGTCACGGAATAGGCCGACTTCCCCGTACGGGATGCGGATGCATCCACAGCACATGTGGGGGAAATGTGGGGGATTTCCGTAACAAAGGGCTGGAAAGCCTTGTAATCCCTGGAATCTAGCGGCTTTCCGAAGTGCGGGAGAAGGGACTTGAACCCTCACGCCTTTCGGCACAGGTACCTAAAACCTGCGTGTATACCAATTTCACCACTCCCGCGAGCGCTCACAAGTGTAATGGAGCGCGCGCATCCGGCCCGCCGGAGACCGGTTGACCAATAAGCGAAAGTATTTCTTTTGTCCCCCGAAAGCGGGTAGACGACCCCGCACCCGAGTGCTTAGCTGAATGTGAAAGGTTTTCTTCTCAAGGGGGGAAGGGGGTTCACGATGGACGTGTCACACTCGTTCCGCGCTGCCCGCCTGCTCGCCCTCGCCGGCCTTGCGGCCCTGCTCTGGTTCGCGTTGAGCTTCTTCCTCGGCTCGAGTTCGGCGTCGGCCGACGAGCCGTCTCCGCTCGACCCGCTCGGGTCGGTCGTCGGCTCGGTCGCCGAGCCCCTCGTCTCCACCGTCGCCCCCGTAGTTTCGGCACCCGTTCAGGCTGTCGCTCCCGTGGTCCAGGCGGTTGCACCGGTCGCCGCCGAAGTAATTACGGTCGCGGTACCTGCCCCCGTCGCCGTGGCAGTCGCTCCCGTTGTGGCACCGGTCGCAACCGTCGTTTCAACCGTCACGACGCCCGTGGCCGCGGCGGTCGCGCCCGTCACGGCGCCGCTCGAGCCGCTGGTTTCCGCGGTCGTCGAGCCGCTGGCTCCCTCCGTCACCGAGATCGTCGAGCCGCTCGCTCCGATCGTCGCTCCGGTAGTCTCGCCGATCGTCGACCCCGTTCTGGACCCTTTGTCGCCGCCGCTCGGAGCGATCGCCGATCCCTCCGGTTCACCCGCCGTCGGTGCGGTTCCCGCGGCCGTCGCGGCCTCGGTCGGTGTCGCCGTTTCGGTACCCACGACGGATGCCACAGCGAACGCGACCGCGGCGGGCGCGGCCCTCCAGCTCGCGTCGAAACTGCAGCTCGCGTCATCCGCCGGCCTGACCGCGACGACGACTACCGAAGCGACCACCGCACCTGTCGGCACCCCGGGGCTGCCGACCGACGGACCGCTGCCCGCCGCACCCACCGCGCTTTCGGGTAGCGCGGCCGGTAGTGCGGCGGGCGGCACAGCCGCCAGCGCCGACGTCGCGCGCGGCTTCGCCCTGGTTGTAGCAACGGGCGCATCCGTCGCCACACTCTTCGACGACGAACTCCCGTCGTCGCCCACGTTCCCCTCGGACACCACTCCTGACTGAGTGGGTCGCCCCTGCGCTCTGACGCAGGCACGACCTTCCGCTTCCGCTCTCGGAGGCACATCCACTCAATCAAACAGG
>Ga0247811_1000370_pt1 | contig 14371 bp, 11 predicted proteins | sample UWRJL134311R1_FD_189018 | JGI IMG/M metagenome (GOLD analysis project Ga0247811, IMG submission 189018) | Plant litter microbial communities from Arlington Agricultural Research Station in Wisconsin, United States - UWRJ-L134-311R-1 | ecosystem: Environmental > Terrestrial > Plant litter >...
AGCAGCATGTTCGAGCCGGGTTCGAGGTAGCCGGGCGCCATCGCGCGCGCCGACGCATTGGCGCAGAGCACGTCGTGGTTTCGATCGGAGACGTAGGCGGGGGTGTGCGACCACTGGCCGATCAGGTGGCGCACACTCGTGGCGACGGTGGGGCGCGGGGTTTCGGTAGTCACGAGCGACGGGGCGACGCGCGAGACCCGTTGCAGGTAGGTGAATCCGTCGTCGTCGAGGTGCAGCGCCCGGCCGAGCGAGGCGAGCACCTGCTCCGACGGTTGGTGGTCACGGCCCTGCTCGAGGCGCACGTAGTACTCGGCGCTGATACCGGCGAGCCCCGCGACCTCTTCGCGGCGCAGACCGGGCACGCGGCGTCGGGGATCGCGGGGGAGGCCGACATCCTCCGGCTGCAGGTGTTCGCGCCGGGCGCGGAGGAAATCCGCGACGAGGGAGCGCCCTGTCGTCATGCTCGCCTCCCTGACTCGTGTGCGGATTTCAATGTTGCTTCATCGTGGCGGCTCGCGACGCGAATCGGCAGTGCGATTACGGCCGAGAATGCGTCGTTTCGGGACAGGCATACCGGTGTCTGCCCAACGGGAAGAATTCGCGGCCCACAGCGTTGCACTTGGTATGACTATTCCGCTCTCCCTGCTCGACCTCGCCCCCATCGCTCCCGGCACGACGGCGCGGGAGAGCTTCGCGGGCAGTGTCGCCCTGGCGCAGACGGCCGAGCGCACCGGTCACACCCGCGTCTGGTACGCCGAGCACCACAACATGCCGTCGATCGCGTCGTCGGCCACCAGCATCCTGATCGGCCACGTCGCCGGCCAGACCTCCACCATCCGGCTCGGCTCGGGCGGCATCATGCTGCCGAATCACGCGCCGCTCACGATCGCGGAGCAGTTCGGCACGCTCGCGACCCTCTACCCCGACCGCATCGACCTGGGCCTCGGCCGCGCGCCCGGCAGCGACCAGACCACGATGCGCGCGCTGCGCCGCGACCCGATGTCGGCCGACTCGTTCCCGCAGGACATCGTCGAACTGCAGGGCTACCTCAGCGGCCAGTCGATCATCCCCGGTGTGCAGGCCGTGCCCGGTGCTGGTACGAACGTTCCGCTCTACATCCTGGGTTCGTCGCTGTTCGGCGCCCAGCTCGCCGCCGCGCTCGGCGTGCCCTACGCCTTCGCGTCGCACTTCGCTCCCGACGCCCTCGCCGACGCGATCGCGATCTACCGCCGCGACTTCCGCCCCTCGGCACAGCTCGCCGAACCGCACCTCATCGTCGCGGCCAACGCGATCGCCGCCGAAGACTCAGAAGACGCCGCGCAGCAGTTCGCCATCGTGCGCCGCGCCCGCGTGCGCATGATGATCCAGCGCGGGGCCGACGCACCCGACTACACCGACGAGCAGATCGACGACTTCCTCACCACGCCGCAGGGACGCCAGCTCGCGAACATGATGAAGTACACCGCGGTGGGAAACCCCGGCGAGGTGCGCGACTTCCTCACCGAGTTCGCCGCGTCGACCGGCGCCGACGAGCTGATCATCGCCCACGCGTCATCCGGCCTCGACGACCGCCTGCGCTCGGTCGAGCTGACCGCCATCGCGATGGGCATCACGGCCGCCGTCGCCGCCTGACCCCGCGCCAGTGCCGAGCGGAGGGGCGACGAATCGACGGTGAGCGCGGCTTGAGCGTCGAAAGCGTGCCCCTCTGCTCGTCCGGCGGCGCACTCCGCCGACGTCGATAAGCAGCACGGCGCCTACGCCTCCGCGTCGATCGCCCGGGCCACCGCCGCGACCGATGCGGCCACGTCGTCGGCGTCGGTCGTCCAGTTGCTCACCGAGATGCGCAGGATGTCGCGACCGCGCCAGTGCGAGCCCGACATCCAGACGGCGCCGTCGGCCATCACGCGCTGGCTGACCCGCCGCGTGCGTTCGTCGGAACCGAAGCTCAGGCAGACCTGCGTGAACACGACGTCGTTGAGCACCTCGACCCCCGGCAGCAGCGACAGACCGTCGGCCAGGGCGCGCGCGTTCGCCGCGAGTCCCTCGACGAGCGCCACGGTGCCGGTGCGGCCGAGCGCGCTCAGCGCCGCCCACACCGGGATCTCGCGGGCCCGCCGCGACATCTCGGGCACCTTCTCGTAGGGGTCGGCAGGCGCCTGGTCGTCGTGGATGATGTAGCTCGTATGCAGCCCGAACACGGTCTTCGCGGCCGCGGCGCGCGCGACGATCGCGATGCCGCAGTCGTACGGCACGTTGAGCGTCTTGTGCGCGTCGGTCGCCCACGAGTCGGCGCCCTCGATGCCGCGCAACCGCTCGGAATAGCGGGGGCTCGCCGCGGCCCACAGCCCGAAGGCGCCGTCGACGTGCACCCAGGCGCCCTTCGCGTGCGCCGCCGCGATCGAGCGCTGCATCGGATCGAACGCGCCCGAGTGCAGGTTGCCCGCCTGCAGGCAGACGATCGCCGGGCCGTCGACGTTCTCGAGCGCCGCCTCCAAAGCCTCGGGCCGGATGCGCCCTTGCTCGTCTGCGGCCACCGTCACGGGCGCGCCCAGCCCGAGGTAGCGCAGGGCCAGATCGACCGAGGCGTGACGCTCGTCGCCCACCAGCACGGTGATGCGCGGCGACCCGCTGAGCCCGTCGGCGTCGAGATCCCAGCCGGCCGCGTCGAGCACCGCCTTGCGGGCGGCGGCGAGGCCCACGAGGTTCGCCGTCGTGGCGCCGGTCGTGAAGCCGACCGCGCTGCCCGCGGGCAGGCCGAGCAGCTCGAGGATCCAGCGGCCCGTGACCTGCTCGATCGCCGCCGTCGCCGGGGTGGCGAACCGCATGGCGGCGTTCTGGTCCCACGCGCTCACCAGCCAGTCGGCGGCGAGGGCCGACGGCAGTGTGCCGCCCATCACCCAGCCGAAGAAGCGGCCCGACCCGATCGCCATGAGTCCCGGCTCGCAGATCGCCGCCAACCGGTCGACGACGTCCGTGTCATCCGCCCCCTCGTCGGGCAGCGCAGAGTCGATCTCGGCGGCGATCTCGTCGGCGGTGCGCGCGGGCGCGACCGGCCGCGTCGGCAACGAGTCGAGCCAGTCGAGCGCGTGAGCGTGGGCGCGGTCGAGCGGGCCCCGGTAGCTGCCGCCCCGCCCGGTGCCGCTCACCAGTGCCTGCTGCAGCTCGTCGTCGAGCGGCGACGGGTCGACGTCGATCGCGAGCGCCTGGATGGCCCGGCTGAAATAGTTGCGCGCCGCCGCGGCGAGCGTGATGTCGACGATCTCGCGGTCGTCGAACCCCGCGTCGCGCAGGCGCTGGCTGTCGGCATCCGTCATGGACGACGCGGCGGTGCTGACCTTCTCGGCGAACCGCATCATCTCGACCTCGGCGGGGGAGAGGCCCGCGCTCTCGTAGTCGCGGGCGATACGCACGAGGGCGTCGCGGTCGATGACCTCGAGCGACTTCGCGCCGTGCGCGAGGCGGCAGTGCTTCGACTGCAGCCCCAATGACGCGGCGAGCGTCACCAGTTCGTAGCGCCGTTTGTCCATCGACGACGAGACGGCGTCGAACAGCGCGTCGCCCGCGGCATACGCCTCGGGGTTGAGCGCCAATACCCGGGTGTGGCTGCCCACGTAGCCGAGATCGTCGATGTCTTGCGCGTAGATACGCGCGGTGAGTCCCGTTGGTTCGGTCTGGGACGGGGCCGTGATGATCGCCATGTGCTTCCTCGCAGAGTCGTATCCCCACCGATCATGCTGGCACTGCGGTGGGGCGCGCGGAAGGGCCTAGGCGGGCGTGCCCCAGCGGTGGCCCCACGCCGCGAGCGGTTGCAGCGATTCGATCAGGTCGGCGCCGGCCTCGGTGAGCGTGTAGCGAACCTGCACGGGCGTGGTCGCGATCACCTCGCGTTGCAGCAGGCCCACGCTCTCGAGTTCTTTGAGCCGTTGCGCGAGCAGCCGGTCGGAGAGCCCGGGTACCGTCGCGGTGATCTCGCTGAACCGGGTCGCGCCGCGCGCGATCGCGAGCAGCACCGCAGAGCTCCAGCGTTTGCCGACGAGCTCGACGGAAGACAGGAAGCGGCGGCAGGCAGCATCGTCGATGAGATGGATGTCGGTCAGGGGCGCGTTGGTCACTTACCTATAGTAAGCCGCTAACGGTCTGTTTGTCAGCGGTGCACGGCGGGTGCAGAGTTGCAGCATGCCCGATTATGGTTTGCCGCTGCAGTTCGGCACGTTCATCACCCCGACCAACCAGAAGCCCGACGCCCCCGTCGCGCTCGCGAAGCTCAGCGAGCAGCTCGGCTTCGACCTCGTCACCTTCCAAGACCACCCGTACCAGCCAGGGTTCCTCGACACCTGGACGCTGATGACCTGGGTGGCCGCGCAGACATCGACGATCCACATCGCCCCCAACGTGCTCAACATCCCGCTGCGCCCGCCGGCCGTCACCGCCCGCGCCGCCGCGAGCCTCGACCTGCTCTCGGGAGGACGCTTCGACCTGGGTCTCGGGGCCGGCGGCTTCTGGGACGCCGTCGACGCCATGGGCGGCCGGCACCTCACCCCCGGCCAGGGCGTCGACGCGCTGAGCGAGGCGATCGATGTCATCCGGGGCATCTGGGCGGCGGGCGACCGAACCCCGCTGCGGCTCGACGGCGACTACTACCACCTGCACGGCGCCAAGCGCGGGCCGGCCCCGGCCCACGAGATCCCGCTCTGGATCGGGGCGTTGAAACCCCGGATGCTGCGCCTCACCGGCCGCAAAGGCGACGGTTGGCTGCCGTCGCTCGCCTACCTCGGCCCCGGTGGGTATGCCGCCGGCAACGCCGTCATCGACGAGGCCGCGCTGGGCGCCGGCCGTGATCCGCGCGAGATCCGGCGGCTCACCAACATCTCGGGCCGGTTCGCCTCCGCCGACGGCGGCTTCCTGGTCGGGCCCAGCGCACAGTGGGTCGACGAGCTGCTGCCCTATGCGATCGACGACGGTGTGAGCACGTTCATCCTCGCGGGCGACGATCCGACCGCGATGCAGCGGTTCGCCGAAGAAGTCGCTCCCGCGCTCCGGGAGGCCGTGCGGCGCGAGCGCGCATCCGCCGGCACCGACACGTCTGTCGTCAAGCGTGCCTCGGTTCTCGCGGCCCGCCGCGACGGCATCGACTACGACGCCGTGCCCGCCGGCCTCACTGCGATCGAGCCCGGCGACCTCGGGTTCGCCGACGTGCGCTCCACCTATATGCGCGGCGGTTCGCCGGGCCTCGTGCTGCGGCCGGCCGACACGGCGCAGGTCGTCGAAGCGCTCGCCTTCGCGAAATCCCAGAGTGTCGCGCTCGCCGTGCGCAGCGGTGGACACGGCATCAGCGGACGGTCCACCAACGACGGCGGAATCATCATAGACGTGGGAGCGCTCGACACGATCGAGGTCGTCGACGAGGCGACCCGTCGCATCCGGGTCGGACCGGGCGCACGCTGGATGGACGTCGCGGCCGCGCTCGAGCCCCACGGCTGGGCGCTCAGCTCGGGCGACTACGGGGGAGTCGGCGTCGGCGGCCTCGCGACCGCGGGCGGCATCGGCTACCTCGCTCGCGAACACGGACTCACGATCGACCACATGCTCTCGGCCGAAGTCGTGCTCGCCGACGGCAGCGTCGTCTCCGCGAGCGCCGACGAGAACCCCGAGCTGTTCTGGGCCGTGCGCGGCGCCGGCGCCAACTTCGGCATCGTCACGTCGTTCGAGTTCGAGGTCGACGAGGTCGGGCAGGTCGGATTCGCGCAGCTCGCCTTCGACGCCACCGACACCGCCGGGTTCCTCGAGAACTGGGGCGCGACGGTCGAGGCAGCGCCGCGCGATCTCACCAGTTTCCTCATCATGGGTGCGTCGCGGCCGGGTCAGGCCCCGGTCGCCCAGCTGATGACGGTCGTCGACTCCGACGACCCCGACACCGTGATCGACCGCCTTCAGCCGCTCGCCAACCTGGCGCCGCTCGTGCAGCAGTCGGTGCAGATCCTTCCGTACGCGGCCGTTATGGCGAACGCGAGCGACGCCCCGCACCACGGGCAGGGCGAACCGCAGTCGCGCTCGGGGCTCATCGAGCACCTCACTCCCGAGTTCGCCGCGGCCGCCGCAGCGATGCTCGAGAGCGGCGACGTGCACTTCTTCGCGATCCGCTCGGTGGGGGGCGCGGTCGCCGACGTGGCCCCGGATGCCACGGCCTACGCACACCGTTCGGCCAACTTCAGCGTGGCCGCCCTCGGCTCGAACGCCGAGCGGCTGGGCAGGGTATGGGAGGGGCTGTACGGCCATTTCACCGGGCTCTACCTGAGCTTCGACACCGACCAGAGCGCCGAGCGGCTCACCGACGCGTTCCCCGAGGCGACGCTCGCGCGACTGCGGCTGCTGAAGACGCGGCTCGACCCGCAGAACACGTTCCGCGACAACTTCAACATCACCGCAGCACCGCTGGTTGAGTAGGTCGCTCAGCGACCGTATCGAAACCTCGCGCACGCGGGTTTCGATACAGGCCGAAGACGGCCTTACTCAACCAGCAGCCACAATTACCGCGACTGCCGGCGCTTGCCTGGCTTGCGCTCGCCCTTGACGGCGGGAGCGCGGCCCTTGCCCTTGTTCGCCTTGGCCTTGCCGCCGGGCGCAGCCGCGTTCGCGCGCTGCGATGCCGCCATCGCCTTCAGCTGGCGCTGCGCGTCGACGAGGAACGTCTCGCCCTCGGGGGTCAACGTCGTCGAGGTGGCGGCGGTGTCGAACAGCGGGTAGCCCAGCTCTTCTTCGAGCACACGGATCGACAGCAGCAACGACGAGCGCGGGATGTCGAGTCGTTTCGCGGCGTGGGCGAAGTGCAGCTCTTCGGCGGCGGCTTCGAAGTGCCGCAGCAGAGTGGAGTCCACGGGGAGTGCCTTTCGTCGTGTCCGCGCAAAAACGCGGGATGGTGACAGGCTACGCGCATCCGTATCGTCTGGCGTTTTCGGAGGCGGGTGCGGCAGTCTGTAGTGATGACCGAGTTGCCGATGTTTCCGCTGGGTTCTGTGCTCTTCCCGCACATGCCGCTCGCGCTGCGCGTGTTCGAAGAGCGTTACGTCGTGATGCTGTCGCGCATCCTCGTCGACGAGCCGAGCGAGTTCGGGGTGGTGCTCATCGAGCGCGGGCAGGAGGTCGGCGGCGGCGAGCACCGGTTCGGCTTCGGAACGGTGGCCGAAATCGTGCAGCTCGAGGCGAAGGAGGGCTACATCGCCCTTGTCGCCCAGGGCGGACGTCGTGTCGAGGTGGTCGAGTGGCAGGGCGACGACCCGTACCCGCGGGCCGAGATCCGCGAACTCGACGAACTCGAGTGGAGCGACGACCTGCTGCCGCTGCTCGCCCAGGCCGAACACGAGGTGCGCCGCACGCTCGCGCTCGCGAGCGAGTTCGCCGATCTACCGTGGTCGCCCACCGTGGAGATCTCCGAGGATCCCGTCGAGGCGGCCTGGCAGCTCGCCGCGATCTCGCCGCTCGGCCCGCTCGACCAGGTGGCTCTGTTGAGGGCGACCTCGATGAAGCAGCTGTTGCTGCTGCTGTTCAAACTGACGGTGGATGCGGCGGAATCCCTCGGCGATTCGTGGCCCGCGGCCGACGACGACTAGGTCGACTGGGTGGTCCAGCGCGCGGCGTCGATGCGGCGGGCCCGCGCGATGCGCCAGACGCCGACGGCAGTGAGCGCGACGCTCACCACGGTCCAGACGATGGCGAGCGGCCCCGAGACCGGCCACTGGATCCAGCCGAAGGTCAGGACGTAGGCGAGGCCGAGCCAGGTCGACTCGAGGGTGACGCGGAACGACGGGGCGAAAGCGAAGAGCATGCCCGAGGTGAAGAACGACGAGAAGCGCGTGCGGCGAACCGGGATGAGCGAGAGCGACGTCATGCTCTTCACCGGCGCGTATTTTGCCGGAGCCACGCCGAACTTGACCGGTCCGATCGCTTCGCCCGTCCAGCGTGTGGTGGTGAGCCGCTCGCCGGCGAACGACGGCCGCAGCGACCGGGTGAACGCGATGAGCGACAGCATCATGAGCGAGAGCGCACCCTGCAGCAACAGCACGATGAGCGCGCCGAAGACGAGAGCGATGATGGGCATCACGAAGAGAAACGCCACCCACTCGTTGTCGTCGGCGAGGCTGGTGATCGCCGGGCCCTCCGACAGCGGCCCCTGCGAGTCGATCGCCAACGGCACGCTCGCCAGCAGGAACAGGATTATCGCGGTGATACCGAGCCAGACGACGGCGAGGCCGAGGTAGCCGAACGGGCGGAGCGCGACGGCACGAGCCGAGGGCGGGGTGTCGGTGCCGGGCAGGCTGGTGAGTGCCGGACCCTCGAAGTTGGTGTCGTTCTCGGTCATGGCCTGCCTCTGTATAGATGGGGCACGCCCGCACTGCGACGCTGAGGGCCAGACTACGCGAGCCATGCGGAATGATGGACGCATGACCGCAACACTCGTCGCCAAGGGCCTGGCCGGCGGGTACGCCCACCGCACCCTGTTCGAATCGCTCGACCTCACCGTCGCGCCCGGAGATGTCGTCGGCGTCGTCGGCGTCAACGGCGCGGGCAAGTCGACGCTGCTGCGTATCCTCGCCGGTGTCGTCGAACCGCAGGCCGGCAGCGTGAGCCTCGCGCCCGCCGACGCGTTCGTCGGCTGGTTGCCGCAGGAGCACGAGCGCCTCGCGGGCGAGACGATCGCCGCGTACATCGGACGCCGCACCGGGTGCACCGAGACGACGCGCGAGATGGATGCTGCCGCCGCGGCTCTGGCCGAACCCCCTTCGACAAGCTCAGGGACCGGTTCGTCGGTCGATCCCGCCGACACCTACTCGACCGCCCTCGACCGCTGGCTCGCGAGCGGGGCCGCCGACCTCGACGAACGGCTGCCGGTCGTGCTCGCCGACCTCGGGCTCACGCTCGACCCCGACGCGCTGATGACCTCGCTGTCCGGCGGCCAAGCGGCCCGAGTCGCGCTCGCCGCGCTGCTGCTCAGCCGGTTCGACATCGTATTGCTCGACGAACCGACCAACGACCTCGACCTCGACGGGCTCGAACGGCTCGAGAGCTTCGTCACCGGACTGCGCGGAGGCGTCGTGCTGGTGAGCCACGACCGCGAGTTCCTCGCCCGCTGTGTGACCCGCGTGCTCGAACTCGACCTCGCGCAGGGCGCCAACCGCGTTTTCGGCGGCGGCTACGACTCCTACCTCGAAGAGCGCGAGACCGCCCGCCGCCACAAGCGCGAAGAGTACGACGAGTTCGCCGACAAGAAAGCAGACCTCGTGGGCCGGATGCGCGTGCAACGCGAATGGTCGAGCCAGGGTGTGCGCAACGCGATGAAAAAATCCCCCGACAACGACAAGATCCGCCGCAAGGCGTCGATGGAGTCGAGTGAGAAGCAGGGCCAGAAGGTGCGCCAGATGGAGAGCCGCATTGCGCGGCTCGACGAGGTCGACGAGCCGCGCAAAGAGTGGCAGCTCGAGTTCACCATCGGTGCGGCCCCGCGGTCGAGCACCGTCGTGTCGACGCTCAGCGACGCCGTGTTCCGGCAGGGCGACTTCACCCTCGGCCCGGTGTCGCTGCAGGTCAACGCGGGTGAGCGCATCGGCATCACCGGCCCGAACGGCGCCGGCAAGTCGACCCTGCTGCGAGCGCTGCTCGGACGACAGGCCGCCGACGCGGGCACCGCGAGCCTGGGCGCGAGCGTGAAAATCGGCGAGATCGACCAGGCCCGCTCGCTGCTCGCCGGACCCACCCCGCTCGCGACGGCGTTCGAAGCGCTCGTTCCCGAGTGGCCGGTCGCCGAGGTGCGCACGCTGCTCGCCAAATTCGGGCTGAAGGCCGACCACGTGAACCGCCCGGTCGACGAGCTGTCGCCCGGCGAACGCACCCGGGCCGGACTCGCCCTGCTACAGGCGCGGGGCATCAACCTGCTCGTGCTCGACGAGCCGACCAACCACCTCGACCTCGCCGCCATCGAGCAGCTCGAGCAGGCGCTCGAGAGCTACGAGGGCACGCTGCTGCTCGTCACACACGACCGCCGCATGCTGGGTAACGTGCACACCGACCGCCACTGGAGAGTCGAGGCCGGTCGCGTCAGCGAGCTGTAGAGCGCGGGCCGCCCGTCTAGAGGCTCTGCAACTGCCTCGCCCGCGCATCGACCTCGGCCACCCGCATCCGCACGATGCGGCGCACCGTCGCCTCGCTGAGCGGCCGCTCGGCCGTGAAGTGCACGGTGCAGCCGACGAGGTCGCCCTCGGCGAGTGTGCCCGCGAGTTCCCGGGCGAGCGGCGGGCTCATCAGGTGCAGGCTGCAGTACTGCTGTGCCACCGAGAGGCCGACGAGGCCGCGGCGCTGGTACTCGAACATCGGGATCTGGTAGCCGATGCGTTCCGATCCGCCGGGGATGGCGTCGAGGATCGCCCGGCGCACGGGTTCGAGGATCGCCCTCTGTGCCTCGGGGATAGCGGCGAAGTATTCGTCCACCGTGCCGGCGGGATAACCACGCTCCATTGCGTCGCTCCTTCTTCTTTGTGCAACCGTAACCCCGCATACCCCTAAACGGCAGGGGTATTCGTCACCCGCACGAAACACAAGCCGCGATAGGCTGGCCCTACAAACGAATATCGGGCCGCACACATCGCCATGCGGGAGAGTCCACCGGCAACGCCGCGCGGACACCGAAGGAGCAAGCCTCCCCGCCAATCTCTCAGGTTCAGTACCGCACAGCGAAGGCCACTCTGAAAAGTTGGTTGAGTAGGTCGCCCCGCGACCGTATCGACCACACCCACGGTGAAAACCGGCCACGGCCGGTGAAGCTCTCAGGTATATGACAGAGGGGGAGTTCCGCCCGCGCCGCCGAGGAGAACTCTTTGACCGACCCAGAATACCGCTACTCGCCTTTGCACCAGATCCATGTCGACGGTGGAGCCAGCTTCACCGACTTCGCCGGCTGGCAGATGCCCGTGAGCTACGGCTCCGACCTCGGCGAGCATCACGCCGTGCGCACCACGGCCGGCATCTTCGACATCTCGCACATGGCCGAGATCCTCGTCGACGGACCCGACGCCGGCGGTTTCCTCGACTACGCGCTCGCCGGCAAGCTCTCCGCCATCTCGATCGCCCAGGCCAAGTACAGCCTGCTGCTCAATCCCGAGGGCGGCATCATCGACGACCTCGTCGTCTACCGCCTCACCGACGACACCTTCTTCGTCGTCGCGAACGCGGGCAACCGCTACGCCGCCGCGACAGCGCTCAAGGAGCGCGCCGCGAACTTCGACGTGCGCGTCTCCGACCTCAGCGACTCGTACTCGCTCATCGCCGTGCAGGGACCGAACTCGCGCGAGATCGTCAAGGCCACCGCCGGCATCACCGACGTGAGCGTCTCGCTCGACGAGCTCAAGTACTACTGGAGCACCGACGCCCTGTTCGAGGACAAGCCGCTGCTCATCGGACGCACCGGGTACACGGGCGAAGACGGTTTCGAATTTTACGTGCAGACGGATGCTGCAGCCGACCTCTGGGCGGCCCTCACCGCCGCGGGCGAAGCCTTCGGTCTCGTGCCGGCCGGTCTCGCGAGCCGCGACACCCTGCGGCTCGAAGCCGGCATGCCGCTGTACGGCCACGAGCTCGGCATGGACAGCTTTCCCGTGCAGGCCGGTCTCGGCCGCGTCGTCAACCTCAAGAAGGAGGGCGACTTCGTCGGACGCAGCGCCGTCGAAGCCGGTCCGCCGCACGGCTCGCACGTGCTCGTCGGCCTCACCACCGAGGGCAAGCGCGCGGGTCGCGCCGGCTACGCGGTCGTCACCGAGAACGGCGACCAGGTGGGCATGATCACCTCCGGCGCCCTCTCGCCCACCCTCGGCTACCCCGTCGCCATGGCGTACGTCGACCCCTTCGTGATCGAAAACGGCACCCCCATCTACCTCGACGTCCGCGGAACGCGCATCGCCGCATCCGTCGTCGACCTCCCCTTCTATAAGAGAGACAAAAAATGACCGACCAGACCTCCCTGCAGTACACCGCCGAGCACGAGTGGGTTCTCGTCGAGGGCGATACCGCCACCGTAGGAATCACCGCCTACGCCGCCGACAAGCTGGGCGACGTCGTCTACGTCGAGCTGCCCAAGGCCGGATCCGTGGTCTCCGGCGGCACCGTCGTCGGCGAGATCGAGTCGACCAAGTCGGTCGGCGAGCTCTTCGCCCCCGTCGACGGAACGATCCTCGAGGCCAACGCGGCCGTCGACGCCGACCCGAGCCTCGTGAACAGCGACCCGTTCGGCGACGGCTGGCTCATCAAGGTCAACTACACCGCCCTGCCGACGCTGCTCAGCTTCGACGAGTACTCCGCCCTGATCGCCGAGTAACGCGCGTATGCCATTCACTTTCGCCGAACGCCACATCGGTACGACCCCAGACGCCCAGGCGCGCATGCTCGAGACGCTGGGCTACGACTCCGTCGAAGCGCTCGTCACGGCCGCGGTGCCCGAGTCGATCCACGTGCAGCCCGTCGCGAACTCCGTGATCCCGGCGGCCGCCACCGAGCGCGAGTCGCTCGCCGAACTGCGTCGCCTCGCGAACCGCAACGTCGTGCGCCGCTCGATGATCGGCCTCGGCTACTACGACACGATCACCCCCGCCGTGATCAAGCGCAACGTGCTCGAGAACCCCAGCTGGTACACCGCCTACACGCCGTACCAGCCGGAGATCAGCCAGGGCCGCCTCGAGGCACTCATCAACTTCCAGACCATGGTCGCCGACCTCACCGGGCTCACGACGGCGAACGCCTCCATGCTCGACGAGGGCACCGCCGTGGTCGAGGGCATGCTGCTCGCCCGCCGCGCCTCGGGATCGACGTCGAACGTGTTCATCGTCGACGCCGACACGCTTCCGCAGACCAAGGCGCTGCTCGCGAACCGGGCGCAGGCCGTGGGCATCGAGCTGGTAGAGGTCGCACTCGCTTCGCACGCGTCGGCCGCTGAGCCGGCCGAAGCGCTGCCCGACGCGTTCGGCGTGTTCGTGCAGTACCCCGGCGCGTCCGGAAACGTGTGGAACCCCGCATCCGTCATCGCGGCGGTCAAAGAGAACGGCGGCCTCGCGGTCGTCGCCGCCGACCTGCTGGCCATGACGCTGCTCGCCTCTCCCGGCGAGCTCGGAGCGGACGTCGCCGTGGGCACCAGCCAGCGCTTCGGCGTACCGATGGGCTTCGGCGGACCGCACGCCGGCTACATGGCCGTGCGCAAGGGACTCGAACGCCAGCTGCCCGGCCGCCTCGTCGGCGTCTCGAAAGACGCCGTCGGCAACACCGCTTACCGCCTCACCCTGCAGACGCGCGAACAGCACATCCGCCGCGAGAAGGCCACGTCGAACATCTGCACCGCCCAGGTGCTGCTCGCCGTGATGGCCGGCATGTACGCGGTCTACCACGGTCCCGACGGACTCAAGCGCATCGCGAGCCGCGTCAACCAGCGCGCGACCGAGCTCGCGGCGCTGCTGCGCGCCGCCGAGATCACCGTCGCGAACGACAACTTCTTCGACACGCTCACGGTCAGCGTTCCCGGCGAGGCGGCGGCGACCGTCGCCCGCGCGCGCCTCTCGAACATCAACCTGTACCAGGCCGACGAGAACACCGTGCAGATCGCACTCGACGAGACCACGACCGAGGGCGACGTACTCGCGCTCGCGACCGTCTTCGACGCCGTGCCGCGCAGCCTCTCGGTCTACGACGCCATCGTCGACTCGCTGCCGACCGCTCTGCACCGCGAGAGCGACTACCTCACACACTCGGTCTTCAACACGCACCGCTCGGAGACGAGCATGATGCGCTACCTCAAGTACCTCGCCGACAAGGACTACGCGCTCGACCGCGGCATGATCCCGCTCGGCTCGTGCACGATGAAGCTAAACGCCGCGAGCGAGATGGAAGCGGTGACCTGGCCCGAGTTCGCCGGCATCCACCCGTTCGCCCCCGAGGCCGACGTCGAGGGCTACCTCACGCTCATCGAGCAGCTGCAGAGCTGGCTCGCCGAGGTCACCGGGTACGACTCGGTGTCGCTGCAGCCCAACGCGGGCAGCCAGGGCGAACTCGCCGGCCTCCTCGCGATCCGCGGCTTCCACCGCGCCGCGGGAGACTTCGAGCGCACCGTCTGCCTCATCCCGTCGAGCGCGCACGGCACCAACGCCGCCAGCGCGGTTCTCGCCGGCATGAAGGTCGTCGTCGTCGCCTGCGACGAACTGGGCAACGTGGATGTCACGGACCTTAAGGCCAAGATCGCCGACCACGCGCACGAACTCGCCGCGCTGATGATCACCTACCCGTCGACGCACGGCGTCTACGAGCACGAGATCCGCCAGATCACCGACTCGGTGCACGAGGCCGG
>Ga0247811_1000373_pt1 | contig 14294 bp, 12 predicted proteins | sample UWRJL134311R1_FD_189018 | JGI IMG/M metagenome (GOLD analysis project Ga0247811, IMG submission 189018) | Plant litter microbial communities from Arlington Agricultural Research Station in Wisconsin, United States - UWRJ-L134-311R-1 | ecosystem: Environmental > Terrestrial > Plant litter >...
AATCGTTCTGGATGACCTACGAGAAGTACATTCGTAAGGCCGCAGGTTTGGGCCGCTCGCCGACCGAGAACGATCCGGACACCTACGACTACATGAACCAGCACTGCGACGTGCTGATCGTCGGCGGTGGCCCTGCTGGTCTCGCCGCAGCATTGGCGGCGGCCCGTAGCGGCGCCCGCGTGATCCTCGCCGATGAACAGGAAGAGTTCGGCGGCAGCCTGCTCGACTCCCGCGAAAGCCTCGACGGCAAACCAGCCGCGGAATGGGTTGCCGGCGTCATCAACGAATTGAAAAACACCCCGGACGTGCTGCTGTTGCCCCGCGCTACGGTCAACGGTTACCACGACCATAACTTCCTGACCATTCACGAGCGCCTGACCGATCACCTTGGTGACCGCGCACCGATTGGCCAGGTGCGTCAGCGTATCCACCGGGTTCGCGCCAAGCGTGTAGTCCTGGCGACCGGCGCTCACGAGCGTCCGCTGGTTTACGGCAACAACGACGTGCCGGGCAACATGCTCGCCGGCGCTGTGTCGACTTACGTGCGTCGTTACGGCGTGGCACCGGGCAAAAAACTCGTGCTGTCGACCAACAACGATCACGCCTACCGCGTGGCGCTGGATTGGCTCGATGCCAGCCTGCAAGTCGTGGCCATCGCCGATGCTCGCAGCAATCCTCGCGGTGCACTGGTTGAGGAAGCACGCGCAAAAGGCATTCGCATCCTGACCGGCAGCGCCGTGATCGAAGCCCGTGGCACCAAGCGCGTGACCGCTGCTCGCGTGGCGGCGATTGATGTCAAAGCTCACGCAGTGACCAGCCCGGGTGAGTGGCTTGATTGCGACCTGGTCGTTAGTTCCGGCGGTTACAGCCCGGTGGTTCACCTGGCTTCGCACCTGGGCGGAAAACCGACCTGGCGTGAAGACATCCTCGGTTTTGTACCGGGGGAAGCACCGCAGAAGCGTGTGTGCGTCGGCGGAATCAACGGCGTTTACGGTCTCGGCGATTCCCTGGCAGATGGGTTCGAAGGTGGCGCACGCGCAGCCAGCGAAGCCGGCTTCGGTGCGGTCGAAGGCTCGTTACCGAAGGCCCTCAGCCGTCTCGAAGAGCCGACCCTGGCGCTGTTCCAGGTGCCTCATGAAAAGAACTCTGCACGTGCGCCGAAGCAATTCGTCGACTTCCAGAACGATGTCACCGCTGGCGGCATCGAACTGGCGACCCGCGAAGGCTTCGAGTCGGTCGAGCACGTCAAACGCTACACCGCGCTGGGCTTCGGTACGGACCAGGGCAAGCTGGGCAACGTCAACGGTCTGGCCATTGCCGCCCGTTCGCTGAACGTGACCATCCCGCAGATGGGCACCACGATGTTCCGTCCCAACTACACACCGGTGACCTTCGGTGCCGTGGCGGGTCGTCACTGCGGGCACATTTTCGAACCTGTACGCTTCACCGCGCTGCATCACTGGCACGTGAAAAATGGCGCCGAGTTCGAAGACGTCGGTCAGTGGAAACGTCCATGGTACTTCCCGAAAAACGGTGAAGACCTGCACGCCGCCGTGAAGCGCGAATGCAAAGCCGTGCGCGACAGTGTCGGCCTGCTGGACGCCTCGACCCTGGGCAAAATCGACATCCAGGGCCCGGATGCGCGTGAGTTCCTCAACCGTATCTACACCAACGCCTGGACCAAGCTCGACGTGGGCAAGGCGCGTTACGGCCTGATGTGCAAAGAAGACGGCATGGTGTTCGACGACGGCGTAACCGCTTGCCTCGCCGACAATCATTTCGTGATGACCACCACCACCGGCGGCGCTGCACGCGTGTTGCAGTGGCTGGAGATCTATCAGCAGACCGAATGGCCAGACCTGAAGGTGTACTTCACGTCAGTCACCGATCACTGGGCGACCATGACCTTGTCCGGGCCGAACAGCCGCAAGCTGCTCAGTCACGTCACCGACATCGACTTGAGCAACGAAGCGTTCCCGTTCATGACCTGGAAAGAAGGCCTGGTGGCTGGCGTGCCGGCGCGGGTCTTCCGGATTTCGTTTACCGGTGAGCTGTCGTACGAAGTCAACGTTCAGGCCGACTATGCGATGGGCGTGCTGGAAAAAATTGTCGAGGCGGGCAAGCAGTACAACCTGACGCCGTACGGCACTGAAACCATGCACGTACTGCGGGCCGAGAAGGGCTTCATCATCGTCGGTCAGGACACTGACGGCTCGATGACCCCGGACGACCTGAACATGGGCTGGTGTGTAGGTCGCACCAAACCGTTCTCGTGGATCGGCTGGCGCGGCATGAACCGTGAAGACTGTGTGCGGGATCAGCGTAAGCAGTTGGTGGGCCTCAAGCCGATCGATCCGAACAAATGGCTGCCGGAAGGTGCGCAGCTTGTGTTCAACACCAAGCAAGCGATTCCGATGAGCATGGTCGGCCACGTGACTTCCAGCTATGCGCACAACTCCCTGGGCTATTCGTTTGCCATGGGTGTGGTGAAAGGCGGGCTGAGCCGGATGGGTGAGCGGGTGTTCGCACCGCTGGCTGACGGCAGCGTGATCGAGGCGGAAATCGTTTCTTCGGTGTTCTTTGATCCGAAGGGTGAGCGCCAGAACGTTTGATTGTTCGGATCCTGTGGAGTGCAGTTGCGCCGTGGTGACTTCATCGCGAGCAGGCTCACTCCCACAGGTGATCGCATACCCCTTGTAGGAGTGAGCCTGCTCGCGATAGCGGTATATCTGCTTGCAGGGTTCAAGTCAGAATTCAGGAAAGGTGCTTTATGACCGCAGCCAATGTTTACCAACAACGTCCAACCACCGGGGCCAAGGCCGAGTCGTCGCTGCACCATGCCGACCTCGCCAGCCTGGTGGGCAAAGGGCGCAAAAACGCCGGTGTGATCGTGCGTGAGAAAAAACTGCTTGGCCATCTGACCATTCGTGGTGATGGACACGATGCGGCATTCTCTGCCGGCGTGCACAAGGCCCTCGGCATTGAACTGCCTGGCGCCCTCAGCGTGATCGTCAAAGGCGAAACCAGCCTGCAATGGATGGGGCCGGATGAATGGCTGCTGATCGTGCCAACCGGTGAAGAATTCGCTGCCGAACAAAAACTCCGCGAAGCGTTGGGCGATTTGCACATTCAGATCGTCAACGTCAGTGGCGGCCAGCAGATCCTCGAACTGAGCGGCCCGAATGTGCGTCAGGTGCTGATGAAATCCACCAGCTATGACGTGCACCCGAACAGCTTCCCGGTGGGTAAGGCGGTGGGTACCGTATTTGCCAAATCACAGCTGGTGATTCGCCATACCGCTGAAGACACCTGGGAACTGCTGATTCGCCGCAGTTTCTCGGATTACTGGTGGTTGTGGTTGCAGGATGCTGCCGCTGAGTATGGGCTGAGTGTTCAGGCTTGATTCACTCTCTTAAGGACGAGGGGCTGTTGTGGCGAGGGGATTTATCCCCGTTGGGCTGCGAAGCAGCCCTTAAACCTCACCACTCGTTATCCCGATTTGTTTGAATCGACTTTTTTGGGGCTGCTTCGCAGCCCAACGGGGATAAATCCCCTCGCCACAGGTTTTGTGTGAACACCTAATTTGCAGCAGGAGTCACCGCACTATGAGCCGCGCACCAGACACATGGATTCTGACCGCCGACTGCCCAAGCGTCCTCGGCACTGTGGATGCGGTGACCCGCTTTCTGTTCGAGCAGGGTTGCTACGTCACCGAGCACCATTCCTTCGATGATCGCCTCTCCGGGCGTTTTTTCATTCGCGTCGAATTTCGCCAGCCCGACGGCTTCGACGAGCAGTCGTTTCGCGCCGGCTTGCAAGAACGCGGTGCAGCCTTCGGCATGATCTTCGAACTGACCGCGCCGAACTACCGGCCGAAAGTGGTGATCATGGTCTCCAAGGCCGATCACTGCCTCAACGATTTGCTTTACCGCCAGCGCATCGGCCAGTTGTCGATGGACGTGGCCGCCGTGGTCTCCAATCACCCGGACCTCAAGCCGTTGGCCGACTGGCATCAGATTCCGTATTACCACTTCCCGCTGGACCCGAACGACAAGCCCTCACAGGAACGTCAGGTTTGGCAGGTCATCGAAGAGTCCGGCGCCGAACTGGTGATTCTCGCCCGCTACATGCAGGTCCTGTCGCCCGAGCTGTGCCGCAAACTCGACGGCAAGGCGATCAATATCCATCACTCCCTGCTGCCGGGTTTCAAGGGCGCCAAGCCTTATCACCAGGCCTACAACAAGGGCGTGAAACTGGTGGGCGCGACGGCGCATTACATCAACAACGACCTGGATGAGGGCCCGATCATCGCCCAGGGCGTGGAGGCGGTAGACCATAGCCATTACCCGGAAGATTTGATCGCCAAGGGGCGGGATATCGAGGGGCTGACGTTGGCGCGGGCTGTTGGGTATCACATTGAGCGAAGGGTGTTTTTGAACGCCAATCGCACGGTCGTTCTTTAGATAGCTATCGCTGGCAAGCCAGCTCCCACAGGTTTTGTGTCGTTTACAAATCCTGTGCTCACCCCATCCACTGTGGGAGCTGGCTTGCCAGCGATGGCGGCATAACAGACAACACAAGGCTTACAGGCAACACCCAGAGCAAACAACGCGCCGCCCATTGATGGCGACGCGATCGCTACATAAAAACAACAGCGAGGTGAAAGCATGTCTGGCAATCGTGGTGTGGTGTATCTCGGCAATGGCAAAGTCGAAATACAGAAAATCGACTATCCAAAAATGCAGGACCCGCGCGGCAGGAAGATTAATCACGCCGTCATCCTGCGCGTGGTGTCCACCAACATCTGTGGTTCCGATCAGCACATGGTGCGCGGTCGCACCACCGCCCAGACCGGCCTGGTCCTGGGCCACGAAATCACCGGTGAAGTGATCGAGAAGGGCAGCGACGTCGAGAATCTGCAAATCGGTGACCTGGTCTCGGTGCCGTTCAACGTCGCGTGCGGGCGCTGCCGTTCCTGCAAAGAGATGCACACTGGTGTTTGCCTGAGCGTTAACCCGGCGCGTCCTGGTGGCGCTTATGGCTATGTCGACATGGGCGACTGGACTGGCGGCCAGGCTGAATACGCGATGGTGCCGTACGCTGACTTCAACCTGCTGAAACTGCCGGACCGCGATCGCGCGATGGAAAAAATCCGCGACCTGACCTGCCTCTCCGACATCCTGCCCACCGGTTACCACGGTGCAGTGACGGCCGGCGTTGGCCCGGGCAGCACCGTGTACATCGCAGGTGCCGGCCCGGTCGGTCTGGCGGCTGCCGCCTCTGCTCGCCTATTGGGCGCTGCCGTGGTGATCATCGGTGACGTCAACACCGTCCGCCTGGCGCACGCCAAGGCTCAGGGTTTCGAAATCGCCGACCTGTCCCTGGACACCCCGCTGCACGAACAGATCGCCGCCCTGCTGGGCGAACCGGAAGTGGATTGCGCCGTCGACGCCGTAGGCTTCGAAGCGCGTGGTCATGGCCATGACGGCGTGAAGCACGAAGCGCCTGCGACTGTGCTCAACTCGTTGATGGGCGTGGTGCGTGTTGCGGGCAAAATCGGTATCCCAGGGTTGTACGTGACAGAGGATCCAGGTGCCGTGGACGCTGCCGCGAAAATGGGCAGCCTGAGCATCCGCTTCGGTTTGGGCTGGGCCAAATCCCACAGCTTCCACACTGGGCAGACGCCAGTGATGAAGTACAACCGTCAATTGATGCAGGCGATCATGTGGGACCGCATTCATATTGCAGACATCGTGGGTGTGGAAGTGATCAGCCTGGATGATGCGCCGCGTGGGTATGGCGAGTTTGATGCGGGCGTGCCGAAGAAGTTTGTGATTGATCCGCATAAGTTGTTTAGTGCGGCGTAAGTTATTTTGGAGTGAAGTAAGGGCGACATGAAGTCGCTCTTTCTTAGTTGGCGAGACTGTTGCACTTACAGTTTCTGTCGGATTCTCGAGTTGCTTAACTTAACGAAGGTGTCAGCGGCAGTCATGCGTCTGATACCGAGGATGCTAGAGCTACTAGAGCTAATAAAGCTACTCGAACTTCCAGAACTTCCATAACTACTAGCGCCGCGCCTCTCACTTCCAATGCTGAAGTCACTATCTTGGAAGTCTTCAAACGCTGATTGCGGGCGTCTATTCCAATGATTTCCCGTCCTTTCTCCGGTTCTTTCATATCGGAAAGCTGGATCATTTTGAGGGCGTGTAAAGTGATTTGTACTAAACGGGCCAGCTTCGTTGTGAAGAGAGCCTTCAATTACAGATTTGTTATTTTTTGGAATGTTCCATGATTCTGGAAGAGTGGGGCGGCTCTTAGGGTGGAACGGCAGGCCGCGCTTATGGAATGCCATGTACTCATCTAAATGCGTGAGAATGTCTTCGTTTGTCATGTTGGATGTTTTCACTGGAGGTTTCGGAGGTTCCGGAGATGGCTTCCTCCAAGCTGCCAATCGTTTCTGAATGGCCTTGAACGGGTTGTATCCTTTTGGAAAGAATGAAAAGTGCCCAGTCGGATCTGCCTGATTCACTGGATCTCCCACGCAATACGCATACGCATTCAACCCGCCCTTCCCGAAAGGACTCCAACTGTCCGGGCTGTTAAACCGCATCAACACCGGGTTAAACGCTCGATAGCCATTCCCCAACAAATAACACCCGGTCACCGGATCAGGCCGTTCGCCGTTGAAGCCGAGCAGGCTGAGCAAGCCGCTGGCCAATGGGCGGTGACCGTAAGGTGTGTGGGTGATTGGCTGAGGAGTGGATGCAGTGAGCACGTTCAATACCGAACGCTGTTGATCGGTGGCGAGCAGGCTGGTTTCCACAGTGTCCGACTGGCGCTGCTGTTGCGCCAGTAGCTGGTCTGCATGCAGCATGATCGAATGCTGTACGGCGCCGCTGATTTCCGTGGCCAGACGATCTTTTTGATAAAAGCGCCGGGCGCTTTCCTGTCCTAATAGTGTGCAATCGCACAGCCGGTTCAGAGGGTCATATCGGTATAGGCAAAACGGGCTGTTATTGACGTTCTGCATAAAATCGACTCCTACCAAATATCCCCAAACGATGCTCTTATTTCTTCTGATACACGCTCAAGATCCTCGGCACGCCTGAGTTCTTGTACCCTCTCAATCTCGGGTAAGTACGGGCGGCGATTTCGTTCGGCGATGGTCTTTATAACTTCGGTGCGAGTATAACCTGAGTCGACTGCATATTTTGGTGGTATACCTTTCACAGAGCCAAGCCCGACGGCATCTAATTTGAGTAGCCGTTCTAATGGTTCGCTGGCTGTTTCCATGTAGTTTATAAATTTCTTATGCCTGACCTCGCTGTTAACCACAGCATTCATCCGCTTGGACGTTGACGCGAATGAAGCCAGATCTTTTCCTGGCAAGTGATTGGAGATTTTATCGATCAGTTCGTTAGGCAAGCTATCTAACATTCGTGGTGAGGGACGAGGTGATGTTATGGGGGGCAGTTTTTTCGCAGCATTCATTGCATCTGGAAAGTGTTTTGCCATCAAATGAAACCAGCTGACGTGACCTGTCTGATCAAACCTATTGACCGGATCCCCCATGCAATACGCATAAGCATTCACCCCGCCACTCCCAAAGGGACTGGCATTGTCCGGACTGTTAAACCGCATCAACACCGGGTTAAACGCCCGATAGCCATTCCCTAGCAAATAACACCCGGTCACCGGATCCGACCGTTCGCCGTTGAAGCCGAGCAAGCTAAGCAAGCTAAGCAAGCCGCTCGATAATGGGCGGTGGCCGTAGGGTGTGTAGGTTACTGGCCGAGGAGTGGTCGCATTGAGTGCGCTCAATACAGATCGCTGTTGATCGGTGGCGAGCAGGCTGGTTTCTACGGCATCAGTCCGGCGCTGCTGTTGCGCCAGTAACTGGTCTCCGTGCTGCATGATCGAATGCTGTACGGCACCGCTGAATTCCGTGGCCAGGCGATCTTTTTGATAGAAGCGTTGGGCGCTTTGCTGTCCAGATAGCGAGCACGCGACCAGCTGATCCAGAGGGTCGTATTGGTAGTTGTAAAGGTATGATGACATTGCGTGTATACCTATGTGTTGGTGGACTCAGGAAAGCGGAAGAGCGGGAATAATTATGGTGTGAATTTGATAGGCTTGAAGTTGTGTGGTGTATTGCGATCTATGGGTGCCTTCCGGATGTAATGGGCTTGATGGTGGAAAGTGTTAACAAATTCATAGGGCTCTAGTGGAAACTGGTTTTTTACAGCACTAAACAATTTTTCCATTATCTCCGGTAAGGGCGCACTAGGGACTTCCCCGATATAGCCTTTGGTGGGCGTTTTGCTTAGTTTTGAAAATGCTGCGGCAAATGAGCTGTTTCCTCCGTTGCCTGAGAAGCAGGCAATGATTCGAATATTCGCAAAGTCCTCGAAGTTTGTTTTTCCTTTTACAGAGTTCCACAGCCGTTCGGCACTCCAAAGCTCGCCGTTAACCCCTATTCTGGATGTTTGGTCAATGGCCGTTTCCTCTCCGTGTGCCTCAAAATTCAGGCGTCGTTTGCCTTTGTAAATATCCTCGAAGGCATACGCGCCTTCCCCAACTCGCTGGATATTCAACATGTTGCCGCTGCTTGGTTTCTTTAGAAGTGCTCGGGAGGATTGAACTTCCAAGGGTTCGTTCATGCGGCTTATCATTTTCAGATTCGCTTTGACTAACCTCCAACTTTTTCCTGTTGAATCGTATCGATTGACCGGCTCACCTGAGCAATACGCATATGCATTCATCCCGCCCTTCCCAAACGGACTCCAACTGTCCGGGCTATTGAATCTCATCAACACCGGGTTAAACGCCCGATACCCATTCCCCAGCAAATAATGCCCGGTCACCGGATCCGGCCATTCGCCGTTGAAGCCGAGCAGGCTGAGTAGGCCGCTGGCCAATGGGCGGTGGCCGTAAGGTGTGTAGGTTATAGGCCGAGGAGTGGTCGCATTGAGTGCGCTCAATACAGATCGCTGTTGGTCGGTGGCGAGCAGACGGGTTTCCATGGCGTCAGTCTGGCGCTGCTGTTGCGCCAGCAGGTGATCGTCGTGCTGCATGATCGAGTGTTGGACGGTGCTATTGATCTCTGTGGCCAAGCGATCCTTCTGATAAAAGCGCCGGGCGCTTTCCTGTCCAGACAGTTTGCAGTCGACCAGCCGATCGAGAGCGTCGTAGTGATAGCTGCAAAGCGGCGTTTTACTGTGGGTCTGCATGGGCGTTGGCTCCCTGGAGTGGGCATCGATCAGGGATAAACAGTGACTTAATCCACTGGTATTGGGTACTAGCAGAACTGTTAGGGTCGACGCGCTTTCAGGTCTCCCGGGGCCTTCGTCGCAGCATCAAAACTTGCCATTCATCGCATAGCATCCGGGGTTTCACACTTCCTATACGTACGCTGCGTGAAAATGGGTACATGGCCGAGGAACATGCCCGCTGATGCCCGGTCCAATCGGCAGTTTTTTCCGTTCCTGAGTGGGCGGTTTTTCATGACGCAAGAGGATGTCTGGATGAAGATTTCACGCGGTTTTGCACTGGCTTCGCTGATGAGTCTGGCGGCCAGCCCGGTCTTTGCTCAGTTCAGCCTGAACGATGCGGCCAATGCCATTTCGGGCATGAAGGGGGATAACGCAGCGACAGCGGCAGCACCCACTCCGGAAACGGCGGACCTGCTGGGTGCGCTCAGCCAGTTGAACGTGACGCCGCAACAGGCCGTGGGCGGTACCAGCGCGATGCTGGGGTTGGCGAAAAATCAATTGAGCTCGACTGACTATTCCGAGTTGGCCAAAAGCGTGCCGGGAATCGACAAGTTGTCCGGTGGCGGGCAATTGGGTGCGCTCGCCGGTTTACTTGGCTCATCGGGCAAATCGGCGGGGCTGGAAAACGCCCTCGGCAATGTGAAGGACACCAATGACCTGAACAGTGCATTCAGCGCGCTTGGCATGGACAGCGGCATGATCGGCCAGTTTGCCCCGGTGATCCTGCAGTACCTCGGTCAGCAGGGCGTTGGCGGTTCGCTGCTGCAAAGCCTGGGCGGAATCTGGGGCGCCGGTACCGGTAGTTGAATCAACGGCGTTCGGCGCGCAACGCGTCGATGCGCTGATCTTTTTCGATCCAGAGCTGGTTGACCCAGTTCTGGATTTGTACGCGAAACACCGGATCGTTTTCGTAATCGCCTTGCCACAGGGTAGGGTCGAGTTCGCGGGTCTTGATGTCGATGATGACCCTTGGCACGTTGCCGCTGATCAAATCCCAGAACCCCGGAATCTTTTCCTGCGGATACACGACGGTCACATCGAGGATGGCGTCCAGCTGTTCACCCATGGCTGCCAGCACAAATGCCACGCCACCCGCCTTGGGTTTGAGCAGGTGCGTGAACGGCGATTGCTGCTGACGGCTTTTCGCCGGCGTAAATCGTGTGCCTTCCAGGTAGTTGACCACCGTAACCGGCTGGCGCTTGAACAGCTCGCACGCGGCTTTGGTGATCTCCAGATCCTTGCCCGCAAGCTCGGGATGTTTGGCCAGAAAGGCCTTGGTGTAGCGTTTCATGAACGGGTAATCGAGAGCCCACCACGCCAGCCCCAGAAACGGTACCCAGATCAGTTCTTTCTTGAGGAAGAATTTGAAGAACGGCGTGCGTCGGTTCAGCGTCTGGATCAAGGCCGGAATGTCGACCCAGGATTGATGGTTGCTGACCACCAGGTAGGAGGTATCGTCCCGCAGATCGTCGCCACCACGAATGTCCCATTGTGTGGGGATGCACAGGCGGAAGATCAGCTTGTCGATTTCGGCCCAGGTCTCTGCGATCCACATCACCGCCCAGGAGGCGACATCGCGAAAGCGGCCAGGCAGGACAAGTTTTAACAAGGCGAACACCATCAGCGGTCCGATCAGGACGAGGGTGTTGAGCAACAGCAGCAGGGTGACGAAACAGCCGGTGAGCAGGCGGCGCATAAGTAACTCTTGGAATCATTTGGGCGCGCCATGATAAGCAGCTTCGGGCGACAGGCCAAATCGGTAACGACGAATGTTTCACTTTTGGCTGGGTATGCTTTGCTCAAGTGTTGTGTTGAATGTGCCAGCTATGCGGCCTCACGGGCGAACGAATAACTCACAGACTGTCTAAAATCCCGCTGCCCACCTTTCCAAGGAAGCCCATTACGTGAAATCCCTTCTTGCACTGCTTTCCCTCGTGGCCCTGCCGGTTCTGGCCGCCGAGCCGACGCTGTACGGTCGATACGAATACATTGCGCTGCCGGAAATCGGTGGCGAAGTGCTCAAGGCCAAGATGGACACCGGCGCCCTGACGGCATCGCTGTCAGCCAAAGACATCGAAATGTTTACCCGTGATGGCGATGAGTGGGTGCGTTTCCGTCTTGCCACCAAGGACGCCAGTAACAAGGTTTACGAACACAAGATCGCGCGGATCAGCAAGATCAAAACCCGCTCGGAAGAGGACGCGGATGACGATGAAGCGACCGCGCCGACCAAGCGGCCGGTGGTTGATCTGGAGCTGTGCCTGGGTAACGTCAAGCGTACGGTCGAAGTCAATCTGACGGATCGCAGCAGCTTCAACTATCCGTTGCTGATCGGGGCGAAGGCGTTGCGTGAGTTTGGCGCGGCGGTGAATCCGGCTCGGCGGTTTACCGCGGATAAGCCGGATTGTTGATAGCGGAGTGAAAGCCATGTCTGTTTAGGGCTACCTTATTCAATTGAATACATGTGATTTTTAAGAAAATCGTATATGTATTGCTTCCTCGGTGATCCTGAGATTTCTCAGGATTTTTGATGTTGACGGCTGGTTTCCAAGCGCGTTGAGTATTTCTCTACTGTTCCCGTGGTCAATGTAAAGTTGGTCAAAAGTTGCGTATTTTGTATAACTTTCAATATCCTCAACAACGTCGATAGATGGTGAAGGTTTGGGTGGGAAGTGTTTGCCAACTTTTGGGACGGTAGTGGGGCGCTGCGATGGCTTTACATCCCTGTTAAGTCTGGGATTTGAACGTGTGTTAGGGAGGGCATTTGCTTTCCTGATACTGCGCTCCGGTTGAGTGATGGAGTTTGTATCGGGAGCATCACTTATTGAATACGCTCTTTGACTAAGTGAATGGGGTGGACGTGTGGTGGGTTTTAGGCTTTCTGTCCTTTTAGAAAGTTGCGCGCGAGACGGGGCCTTTTCTCCAATTGGCCTTAATCCCAGAAACCGCCTTAAGGCTTTTTCAATTTTCCAGACATGCCCCGTAGGATCAGTTCGATTACGTGGTTCCCCCCCACAATACGCATAAGCATTCAACCCACCGTCCCCAAACGGACTCCAACTGTCCGGGCTGTTGAACCGCATCAATACCGGGTTGAACTGCCGATATCCATTGCCCAAATGATAATGCCCGGTCAGCGCGTCCGGCGGTTCGCCGTTGAACCCCAGCAGGCTGAGCAAGCCATTTTCCCGTGAACGATGACCATAGGGCGTATAGGCGATAGACCGACGTCCGTTCCCATCCAGGGTGTTCAACACCGACTGCTGTTGATCGGTCGCCAGCAGCATTGTTTTTCGAGTGGGCAGAGGCATTGCTGATCTCCTTTAAAAGATTCTGATATTGGGTGTCCAAGCATCAATCCTGTATCAGCGCCTGCCTCCTGGCATAACTGTGAGGTTGACGCTCATTGCCGTCCATGACGGCAAACTGACTGATGCCGGTCATCAGTTGCAACGCATGGGAGATCATCATGGGTTTCGGACCTGCTTGTTCTGAATGGTGGGTTCGGGAAGTTTCGAGGCGTCGATTTTTAGTTTTAAGAAATCACTATCACCTCCTATCACAAACTTATTTCGCGTACGTACTGGTCTCCCCGCCGGTACCGGGTCGGGTACAGGCAGCGTGACACCATTGTTGTCAGGTGTAATGGGGTGTCCTTTGTTGACTGCTAGTTCAAGGGCCCTGCGAAACTGGACATCTGTAGTACTTGGGAGGGTGCGTGGATTTTTTACTTGCGTCGTTGGTGTGATAGATCCGGTCCCGGGAAGATCGGAGCTACCGGCAATAATTGTTGTGATATCTGCCGGTGGAGGTGCAGCAACCTCCGGAATCTTCAAAAGGTTTTTTCCGGGAGACGCTACCTCGGTGGCAGAGGCCGTTAGTTTTATTAAGGGTTTAAACATATGCCCGGTTCGGTCATTTCGGTTGACTGGCTCCCCCCCGCAATACGCATACGCATTCAACCCACCTTCCCCAAACGGACTCCAACTGTCCGGACTGTTAAACCGCATCAACACCGGGTTGAACTGCCGATAACCATTCCCCAAATGATAATGCCCGCTCAGCGCGTCCGGCGGTTCGCCGTTGAACCCCAGCAGGCTGAGCAAGCCATTCTCCGGTGAACGATGCCCATAGGGCGTATAGGCGATGGAACGAGGCCCGTTCTCGTCCAGAGTGTTCAACACCGACTGCTGTTGATCGGTCGCCAGCAGCATTGTTTTTCGAGTGCGCGCGGACATCGCTGATCTCCATAAAAGATCCCAATAGCGGGTGTCTCAGCATCGACCCTTTACCGACCCCTGCCTACTATCAGAACTGTTAGGTTCACTGCCGATTGACGCCCAACCCACCTTGGTTCACCGTTCGACCATTCCTTAGCCGCGCCCGGATGCCATGCCTCATATCCTGATTGTCGAAGACGAAGCGGCGATTGCCGACACCCTGATTTTCGCCTTGCAGGGCGAGGGTTTTACCACCTCTTGGGTGAGCCTCGGCGCGGCGGCGCTTGAGCATCAGCGCCTGACGCCGGCCGATCTGATCATTCTCGACATTGGGCTGCCCGACATCAGCGGCTTTGAAACCTGCAAGCAACTGCGGCGCTTCAGCGAAGTGCCGGTGATGTTCCTCAGCGCCCGGGATGGGGAGATCGATCGGGTGGTAGGCCTTGAGATCGGTGCTGACGATTACGTCGTCAAACCATTCAGCCCTCGTGAAGTGGCAGCGCGGGTCCGGGCGATTCTCAAACGCATGGTGCCGCGAGCGGTGCCCGAGGCGACATCGGCCTTGTTTCGCGTCGACAGCGAGCGCGTGCAGATCAGCTATCGCGAGCAGCCGCTTAGCCTGACTCGCCACGAATTTCGTCTGCTGCACTGTCTGCTGGATCAACCCGAGCGCGTATTCAGTCGTGAGCAGTTGCTGGATGCGCTGGGTGTCGCGGCCGATGCCGGTTACGAGCGCAGCATCGACAGCCATATCAAGAGCGTGCGCGCCAAATTGCGCCTGGTTAAGGCTGATGCCGAGCCG
>Ga0247811_1000374_pt1 | contig 14274 bp, 4 predicted proteins | sample UWRJL134311R1_FD_189018 | JGI IMG/M metagenome (GOLD analysis project Ga0247811, IMG submission 189018) | Plant litter microbial communities from Arlington Agricultural Research Station in Wisconsin, United States - UWRJ-L134-311R-1 | ecosystem: Environmental > Terrestrial > Plant litter >...
GGCGAAGTCGATCACCTCGGTCACGTTGCGGGCCTCATTGCGCAGCGCCTCGGCGAGCGGACGCCCCGCCGCTATCGCAGCGCGCGCCGCGTGGACGTCTCCCGCGGTGACCGTGGCAAGCACCTGCAGCAGTCGGCCGTGCATGGCGAGCGCGGGATCGTCGCCCGGGTCTGCGGCCGGTGCCGCCGAGCTGGTGAGCGGCGCCTGCCCCACCATGAGCTGCCATTTGGAGATGTTCGTCGACAGGTAGGCGCGGGCTCCGGCGTCGGAGATGCGCGCGAAGGCGTCGCGCCAGATCTCCTCCGCGGGTTCGGGCAGCCCGCGGCGCACCGAGTAGTGCAGGCCCGCCCGCAGTGCCGTGACGGCGTGGTCGTCGTCATCGGCCACGTGTCGCAGGGCTTCGGCGAACGCCGCATCCGCCTCGTCCAACCGACCCGACATCGACAGCGAGTCGGCGCGCACCAGCAGGGCGCCCGACGGCTGTGCCTCTCCGCGATCGCGCGCGAGCTCGACCGCGCGCTCGGCCAGACCGATCGCGACGTCACGGTCGTCGATCGCGCTCGCGCGCTGCGCCGCCCACACGACCTCTGCGGTCGCGGGCGGGCTCGACGACCGGGTCAGTACCACCGCGCTCGCGAACCGGTCGTCGTCGGTGCTCGACCGGGAGAGCAGCTGACCGGCGAGCACGCGCAACCCGTCGACGCGGGCGTCGGTCAGGCGCGCGGTGAGGGTTTCGGCGTGCAGCGGGTGCCCGATGCTGACGGCACCGTCGTCGACGACGGTGAGCCCCGCGACCGCGAGTGCGGCGAGCGCGCGGCGATCGTCGAAAACGGAGACGGGGAGGCGGCCGGCGACCGCGAGCAACTCGGCGAAGCCGCGCACGTCGGCACCGAGGTCGTCGTAGCGTGCCGCGATGCCGTCGGCGAGCCGCGCCGGCAGCGACACCGCACCGATCACCACACCGGCCGGCGACGGGCGCACCTGCCCGGATTCCATGGCCGACCGCACGAGGCCGCGCAGCAGCTGCGGCGAACCGGCCGCCCGGGCGACCAACCGTTGCAGGCTGTCGGTCTCGACGCGAGCGCCCACGGCGCGCTCGACGAGGGCGGCCGCGGCGGAGGCGGCCAGCGGAGGCACGGCCGTGCGGCGCACGAGGCCCTCGTCGTCGAGGCGGGCCAGCGGTTCGGGCAGCGCCGCTCCGGTGCGCGCGGTGATCAGGCACCGCACCCCGTAGCTGCGCACGAGTTGACGCACCGCCGCGGCCGAGACGTCGTCGAGGTGGGCCGCGTCGTCGACCACCAGCACCGGGGCGGCCTTGGCGGTAGCCAGCGAGAGGTAGAGGCGCTGCAGCCGGTCGGCGACCGCCATACCGGCGGGGGCGTGCACCGTGGCGAGCACCGGCGCCATCGCCCCGAGCGGCACGTCGCGCAGCTGCGGGCTCGCGTAGGCCGTGAGCACGACGATCCCGCGCGCGCGGAGGGCGATCGTCGCGGCCTCGGCGAGGGTCGTCGAGCCCGCGCCGAACTGGCCCTCCAGAAGGTTCACTTCGGCGCCGCGCTGGGCCGCGCGGTCGACGACGGCCCCCAGCATCCGGGCATCGATCGCGACCTCCCAGCTCTCCATCTGATCAGTATGCCGGACTAGGTAGAAAACACTCAGTACTGTCGCGTATCCGGCATCCGACAATCAATGAGTCGTTGCGGAATTTGCAGAGACCGCGGCGTCTCGACGCGGGGGCGTAGAAGTTCAATCAGGGGGATTCACTTTGTTCACAGGCACATTGGTCGATGCTGCGCGCGTGTACGGCCGGCAGTGGTGGCGGCTCGCTCTCGTGCAACTGCTCGCTCTCGTCGTGATGTCGGCCATCGTGCTCGTTGCCGCCCTCATCGTGCAGAGCAACTCGGGCGACCTGCTCGCCTGGTTGGTCTCCGACGCCGACGCACTCGAAGCGCGGGCGGCCAGGCTCGGCGGGCTCACCGTCGCCGCTGTCGCCGTGCTCACCCTGCCGGTGCAGCTCGGCGCGGTGATCGCGACCGTGCGCATCGCCGACCGCACGATCATCGGCACCCGGCCGCGCCTGCTGCCCGTCGTCGCCGAGGCCTCCGCCCGCCTGCTTGCGATGTTCGCCGCGCTCGCCCTCGCGGTCGTCATCGTGGTCGTGGCGATCGTCGCCGCCCCGTTCTTCGTGTTCGCCGGAGTGCTGGGACTCGCCGCGAGCGGTGTGATCGCACTCGTGCGCCGCCGACGCGCCGGCGCCCTGCTGGCCTGGCCGCGCTGGACGTTCTGGGCGCTCGCCGCGATCCCGTTCGCCGTGGCCTGGCGCGTCGCGGCTACCGCGATCTTTATGCCCGTCGCCGTCGTGCTCGAGCCGACCGGAGCGGTGAAATCGACCCGCGTGGCCGACCGTGCATCGGCCGGACGCCGCTGGACAGTGATCGGCGCCTTCCTCGCCGCCGTGCTCGTCGCCGTCGCCGTATCGGTCGCCGCCACCTACCTCGGCTCGCTGCTCTGGGACGAGGCCGGCGCGGTGCTGCTCGGCGGCGTCATCCAGCTCGTCGCCCTCCCCCTCCCCATCGTCGCCGCGGCGGCCCTCTACCGCCGTGCCGCGGGACTCGACGGCCGCCACCTCGGCGCTCCGGCCCCGAGCTGGTCGGCACGTCGTCGTGCCGTCGCGTCGCCGCTCATGGCGCGCGTCGCCGCGGTCGTCGTGACCACCCTCGTGGTGTCGGTCGGTCTCGCCGTCGGCCCCACGCCGGTCGCTCAGGCCGCGCCCGCCGCCACGGTCGCCGGGTCGAGTCCCTCCTACGTCGTGCGCTCCGCTGGCGACACCGTCGATCCGACCGAACTGGCCGCGCAATCGGCCAGTTGCCTCGCCTCCGGGCCGGACTGCACCGTCCGCGCGGCGCTGGGCCTCGCCCAGCAGGCGGCGATGGATGGCGCGGTCGCCGCGACGGTCGTTTTTGGGGGCGACCTGGCCGTCGCTCTCGCGGCTCCCCTCACGTTCGCGCCCGACAGCCTGCCGGGCGAGGAGACTTCCCCGACCGGCGAGACCGGCGACGAGTCGCCCGCTCCGACCACCCCGGAGGCCACGGCGACGTCGGTGGTCGCCGGGCTGCTCACCATCGACGGCGGCGGCCACGGCGTCACGCTCGACGGCGGCAACTCCGTCCAGATCCTCGACGTGCGCAGCGAATACTGGAACCTCGCGGTCAGCGACATCGACTTCACCGGCGGAACCGCCCCCTCGGGGTACGGCGGCGCCCTGCTGGCCGGTGTGCCGCACACCAGCATCGACGCATCTACGTTCACCGGAAACAGCGCCCTCTTCGGCGCCGGCGCCGTGTTCGCGCGCGACCTCACGGTGACCGCCAGCTCGTTCATCGGCAACCTCGCCAGCTACTGGAGCGACGACACCCGCGGTGGCGCGATCCTGACGACGGGCGCCACGAGCGTCGAGAACTCGACCTTCGGCAGCAACAAGGTGGGCGACAACGCCCCGCGGCACACCCGTCACGGCGACGATATCTACGCGAACGCCGCGCTCGACGTCGTCAACAGCACCTTCGTGAACTACAACGGCAACGCGATCGCGAACGCGGGCGTCGCCTCGACGGTGCGCAACTCGATCTTCACGACCGACCTGCAGGGGAGCTTCGCCTGCGCCGGCACGTTCACCGGCAGCAACAACGTCCACGGCCAGCGCGACACGACCTGCCCGGGTATGCCGACCGGCGGCACGTCCAATTACACGCTCGTCACCGGCCTCTCCGATGGCGGCCGTGTGCCCGTCTACCCGCTGACCGCGGTCGGCAACCCGGCTTCCGGCGCGGGTGCCGACTGCCCGAGCGTCGACGCCCTCGGTACCGCTCGACCCGCCATCGGCTGCGACCTCGGTGCCGTCGAGTTCGACGGTAAGACCCGCATCGCGCTCGACGCCGTGCCGAGCTCGACCGACTTCGGCGCCGTGACCTTCCGCGCGACGGTCAGCGCCTCGTCGGGTGCGATCCCCAACGGCACCGTGACCTTCACGGTGAACGGCGTGACGAGCCAGCCGGTTTCCCTCGTCAACTCGGTCGCCGAGCTGCCGCAGACGGGCCTCGCCCGTGGAGCCGTCAGCTATTCGGCGGCATTCACCCCCGACGGCCCTCCGCTGGCGGGCAGCACCTCCGAGACCGCGCAGTACACAGTCGAACCGGTCGCGGTCTCGGTCGCGCTCGCCTGCGCCGATTCCGCGGCACCCGGGTGCGCGAACGCCACCTGGAGCGTCGGCGACACCGGTTCGCTCGGCGTCGTGGCGACCGTCACCGACGACCGCCCGGGCAGCTTCGTTATCGCCACCGACGCCGAAGGCACCGCGGTAGTCGCCGGGCCGACCGCCGTCGCCGCGGGATCCGCGGCGCTCACCGTCGCCGGGTCCGACCTCGGCATGGGATCGCACACCCTCTACGCCGTCTACACGAGCGACGACGAGGAACACGCCGGCAGCACCGAGGCTCGCAGCATCCTCGTGCTGGGCACCGCGACGGCGACCCTCGCCCGCACCGCCGCGACCGGCGTCTACGGCGACACCGCCGCGGGCACGGCCACCGTCACCGTCAGCGGCGCCGGGGCCGTGCCCACCGGCACGGTCGTCGTCCGCGGGGTCAGTGCACCGCTCGACGGCACCGGAACGGCGACGTTCGACCTGAGCCAGATCGAGGTCGGCACCACCGCGACGAGCGTCACCGCCCAGTACTCCGGAGACTCCGCCTACGCCGGCGCGACCTCCAACGCCGTGACCTACGCCACGACGACCGCCGCGACCTCGACGCAGATCTCCACCGTTGCACCGACGGCACCGGGCTTCGGCGAGGCCGTCACCGTCGGCGTCACCGTGCGCAGCCAGTCGCCCAGCACCGCGGACGCCCAGGGCACCGTGCAACTGCTCGTCGACGGCACCGACACGTTCGGCCCTGTGTCCTGGGATCCCGCGCTCTCCGACAACGACGGAGTGCAGCACTTCGACGTCGTCATCCCCGCGGGTGAACTGACAACGGGCACCCACACCGCGGTCGCCACTTTCACCCCGGGCCACAACTTCACCGGTTCGGCCTCGGCGGCCCCGGGTCGCGCCATCTCCGTTTCGGCGGCGGCCACCTCCACCGTGCTGACCGTTCAACCGACTCCCTCCGCCTGGGGCGACCAGCTGGTGCTGACCGCCACGGTCGACGCGACGGCGAGCGGTCTCGTGCCCGCCGGCTCGGTGAGGTTCAGCACCGCGAGCTCCACGCTCGGCACCGCCATGCTGGCCCCCTGCGCCGCCCCGAACACCGGCGGCTGCGCGGTGGCGAGCATCACAGTTTCGAGCGACACCGTCGGAATCGGAGACCTGACGGTCGGCGCGGACTACCTCGGTACGACCGCCTTCGCCGCCTCGACCGCCACTGCCGCGAGCATCGTCGTCACCAAAGCGACCCCCGTCGCGCGGGTCTCCGGCGCGTCATCCGCACGCTGGGGCGAACAGCCCAACTACTCGATCCACGTGGGAACCGCCACGGCGGCCCCGGCCGACGGCACCGTCGTCGCCCTCACCGCGACGCTCACCGCCGCACCCGGTGAAGCGATCGCCCTCGGCACCGTGCGTCTCGTGAACGGTGCCGCACTGTTCGCCGTGCCGACCCGACTGCTCTCGGCACACGAGTTCACCATCACCGCCACCTTTGCGGGAGACGACCACTTCGCGGCCGCGAGCGGTTCGACCAGGCTGACCGTCGCATCCGTCGTCACCGACATCGACATCGCCGAGCTCAGCACGAACCGTGTCGTCTACGGGCAGTCGATCCCCGTCACCATCACGGTGAAGAGCATGACCGGAACGCTCGCCCCCGAAGGCGACGTGGTGCTCTCCTCGTTCGGTGTCGACCTCGCCCGGGTAACCCTGAACGCGTCTGACAACACCTCGACCGCGGGCGTGCGCACCGTCACCATCCCCGCGTCGTTCGCGCCTCCCGTCACGGGGCCGGGGGTCTCGCGCATCTCGGCACGCTTCGCGCCCTCCACCGGGTTCACCGAATCGGAGCTGCTCACCGGCCCGTTCGAGGAGCGCCCCACCGTCACCGTGCTGCCGACGAGCGCCAAAGTCGCCGTGACGATGAACGCCGTTCTGGGCAAGTCGCTGACGGCGGTCGCCACGGTCGGCGTCGCCGGAAACCTGCCGGGCGTCATCCCCTCGGGCCGTGTCGTCTTCACTGTGACCAAGGGCTGGGCCGGCGACGGCGGCACGTTCACCGCGCCGCTCGTGAACGGCCGCGCCGAACTGCCCGCGGGTGTCATCGTGGGCAGCGCAGGGCCATGGGTCGTGGGCGCGACCTATATCGACAGCGCGACGGACCCGCGTTACACGGTCGCCGACGGCGACGACTTCGCGCTGGCCAGAGCGACCGTCGACAGCGCGACCGCGGTTGTCTACGCCGGTTCGGCTGCACTGCTCGAGCGCGGCAAGCCGCTGGTCGTCGAGGTCGTTCTCGGCACCGCGATTCCCGCGACCGGCCTCGTGCGACTCGAGGCCGTGGGCGGCTCCGAGTACAGCGCGGGCGTGCCGGTAGTCGACGGCCGCGCCACCATCACGTCGGAGCTGGCGCGCACCCTCTCCTACGGCAAACACGCGTTCACCGTCTACTACTACGGCGACGCCAGCCTGCTGCCGACACGCTCCGCCGAGTTCACCGTCACGGTCACCCGGGCACAGACCACGCTAGAGATCGGCACGTCGAACGACGTCTACGAGCTGCAGCCCGGCATCGTCGGCGCGTCGGTGACGTACACGGCACGGGTGGCGACCGCCACCGGGCCGGCCACCGGCATCGTGCTGTTCTACCGCGACAAAATCCCGCTGGGGCAGGCCAGACTGATCGACGGCGTCGGCACGCTCACCGTGTCACCGGATGTCGCGTGGCAGGGCAACATCGTCGCGACATTCAATCCGATCGACGACGTCACCGAACCGAACACGCAGTACTTCGCCCACTCCTGGATCGTCGCCCCCTTGGACGTCACACTGAGCGGCCCTGACGAGCACGCGTTCGGCACAGTCGCGGCCTACACCGCCACGGTGGCCTACGACCTCGAGCGGTTCCGCTTCCTGCCCGCGTCGTCCCTTCCGCAGGGCGCGCCGAGCGGCCTGGTGCGGCTGAGCGACGGCCGAGGCGCGGAATGCACGTTCTTGGCGTCGTCGCCCGATTCCAGCAGCGCAGTGGCGACCGGCGAGTGCTGGCTGCGATTCACCGACCCGGGCGACCGCACGATCACCGCCTCGTTCGTCGGCCACCTCAAGTACCTCGGCGCCGGAACCGCGTCGACGACGACCACCGTGACGAAGGGCGCCCCCACCGTGACGCTGGCGACTCCGAACGTCAGGGAGTGGTTGGGGCTCGGCACTCTCGGCGTGGTCTGGGACGTGGCCGGCCCCACGACGGGCACCGTGACTATCAAGCTGGGCGACGAGACGGTCTGCACGTCCACCTCGGTGCGAGGCTCGTGCGAGGTCTCCCTCCCGCGGTTCGGCGACGCATCCGGCGACACCCTGACTCTCGAGTACAGCGGTAACGCGCACTGGAAGCCGGCCACCGCCATCAAGGGCGGCACCATCGTGGCCTGTGTGCCGTCCACACCGGCGTCGGCACCCAAGGCGCGAATCACTCTCTACCCGTCGCCCAACTGCGACAACGGAACCGGGTACTACACCAGCACCCCCATTCGCGCGTCGGTCGTCGCGAACGCCGGCTACATGATCACCGGGGTCGCCGAGGGTTCCACCGCCTTCCCGGCCGACGCTGTTTCGATCTTCCCGGATGCCAGCTCCGCCAGCGTAGAGACCCGCGCCGTCCTCCGGGTCGTCGACGGAATGGCGACCCCGTTCGCCATCAGCGCGACCACCGAGGCGCGTTGTGTTCCGGTCGTGCTCACGATCAGCGGTATCGCCGACGACCAAACCGCACTGGACTCGGTGCGCTTCACGCCTCAGGCGGTGTGCGGCAGCCGGTCCGAAGTGAACGACGACAACACGGTCACCGCCTACTTCAAGGTCGATTCCAGACCCACGATCAGCTACGAGGACACGCCCGCAGATCTGCACAGCACGTTCTACGGATGGTCGAACACAACCGGCACCGACCGCTTCGCACGCTCGACGACCTTCATCGTCGCTCCCGAGCAGAACAAGCTCGAGGCCGCCTTCGGCCCCATCTGCTACACCGGACTTCCGATCGTCGTGCAGCCCCAGGGCGGCACGCTGACGACCACGTTGCCCGGCAAGAACTGCGCCGAGCCGAAGTCGGGGGCGACCGGCTGGGTCTACGGCACCAAGGGCACGGGCGAGCTCGCCGACACCCGCGTCGCGGGGGTCACCCGCACCTACTTCGGCGCCTGGGCCGGCGACGCGGACCGCTACACGCCGACGACCGAGAAAACCACGTACACGACGACGTCGTGGAAGACCGTGCGCGCGTTCAGCTACCCGATCACCGACAAGTCGTTCACCCTCGCGGCCACCTTCAACAAGTGCCTCGTGCTCAAGACCGAGGTGGCGGGAGACCGCAGCGCGGGTGTGCCCGGCTCCGTGAAGGTCAACACAGCGGCCAACTGTCCGGTCGGCGCGGGCTCCGGCTCCGGCTCCGAAGTCTGGTTCACCCCGAAGACGACGGTGTCCCTCAGCACCAAACCGACAGAGGAGAAGCGCACCCGCACGTCGCTGTACTTCCTCGGCTGGACGGGTGTACCCCTCGACTTCGTCACCCGCACGCACGAAGACATCTCGTTCCCGCTGACCGAGGACGTCACCGCTGTCGCCCCCTACGGCACCGACTCGAACTGCCGCTTCCTCAAGGTCTCGGTAGTGCCGGCCGGCGCTCTCTCCCTCAAGACCCGCTACGGGCTGGGCACCAACGCGTGCGCCGGCAAGGGCGAGGACCGCTACGACCAGGGCCTGAGCGGCAACGGGATCTCGTTCGATGCGACCGCGGCGACGAAAGACGCCGAGGGTGCCGAGATCGTCTACGCCTGGGATACCGCCGAGGTCGGTTCGGGCGGGGGAACGCAGCCGACGCTGGGAAGCGTCTGGTCGCGGTCGTCGTCGCTCAGCGAACTCTTCTACGGCCGCTCCGACGTGATCGCCTACGCCTGCGAGTTCGTACAGCTCGGCGCGCGCGTCACCGGCCCCGAAGGCCAGACCACGACAGCCGGGGTGTCGAACATCGGCGCCGGCCACGCCGGTCTCGACGGCTTCATACGCACGACCGATGCCGACTGCTCGACCGGTGCCGACCCGAGGTCGGGCTGGGGCAGCTACGCCTGGACAGTGGGCACGCAGCTTCTGCCGATCGTCGTCGCGAACCCGGCCGCGTATCGGTTCACCGGCTGGGCCGACGACGCCAAGGGCACGGGCGAGACCCCGGATGCTCCGGTGAACCTCGTCGGTCCGGGCCGCACGGTCACGGGCGACACCTTCCACTACAAGATCACCGCCAACTTCACGGCGATCTGTTACACGCTGTCGCTGCCCTACGACGCGGACAAGATCGAGGTCGTCACGCCCCCGAACTGCCCCGGGGTGGATGTCGGCCAGCACCGGTACCTCGGTGGAACCCCCGTCGTGCTGCACGGCAACGACAAGGGCGACTCGCTCTTCCGGTATTGGAAGAGCGGTCACGACGTCGTCGATTCGAAGGACGCGCGCTGGGCTTCGGTCATGATGTCGAGCGACAAGACCGTCATCGCGAACTACACGGCCAAGTCGGTGGGCGAACGCATGACCGCCGTGGGAACCGCCATCGGCGACGTGCTCGCCGTCGCGTCGAAGAAGATCGTCGGAATCGTCGCCGCGACCGCCGCCGCCTACGTGAAGGTGCTGCTCGCGAAGGTCAGCCTCGTCGCCTCCGGCATCGGCTACATCGCGATGGGGCTGGAAGAGCTCGGCGTGCACGGTGCCGTGATCGACGGCATGAAGAACGCGTCGGCGATGATGAACTCGATGCTCGAGATGCTGTCAGCCCCCATGGACTGCATCAGCGCCTGGGCCGCCGGAGGCAGCAACACCGTCATCTACGCCGCGCAGAACCTCATCGGCAGCGCGATCGTATCGGGCCTGTCGGCCAGCGCCGCGAAACCGGCGCAGCCGGCCGCATCCGGAGCTTCGTCACTCGCCTCCCTCGCCGCGAAGGCGGGAGAGCTGAAGGCGGCGGCCGCACCGGCCATCACGGCCGCGACCGCCCTCAACGACGCGAAGAAGGTGTACGACATCGCGTCGAGCGGGAGCGACGTCGGGCTCGAGATGACCGCCCACGACGCGTGGGGATCGCAGGCGAGCGCATCGGTGTTCGGCTCGTGCATGGCGGGCAAGGCCGCGGCCATGGCGACGTCGCTCGACAACGTCGCTTCGAACAAATAGAGAACGACCTCGGACCGGGCTAGGCGATCGGGCTGCGGTCGAGTTCTCGCAGCAGGTGAGCGACGTCGTCGTACACGGCGGCGGCGCCGGCCGTCAGAAGTTCTTCGCGGCCGAAGCCTCCGCTGAGAACGCCGATGCTCGTGACCCCCGCCCGTTCTGCGGCGACGATGTCCCAGACTGAGTCGCCGACCATAACGGCCCGCTCGGCCCCGACTCCCGCTTTGTCGAGTGCGACGTGGATGACGTCGGGGTCGGGTTTGGCGGTGCCGACGTCTTCGGCCGAGGTCACGGCGTCGATCGAGCGCTCGGCGTCGACGATGTCGAGCAAGATCTGTAGTTCGCTCTCGGGCGCGGACGTGGCGAGAACGACCGGATGACCCCGCGTCGCGAGCTCGGCGAGAAGGTCGCGCGCGCCGCCGAAGCTGCGCAGGCGGTCGGTCGTCTCGAGGTAGTAGCGGCTGTGCAGCTCTTTCGCGTCGTCGCCGAGTCCGTCTGCGTCGTCGCCGAGAAGCGCCTCGAGCAGCTTGCCCGAGTCCATGCCGATCGAGCGGTGGATGCGCCACACGTCGACGGGGTGCCCGACGCTCGCGAAGGCGCGATCCCACGCGTCGACGTGCAGGTAGTTCGAGTCGACGAGTGTGCCGTCGATGTCGAGCAGCACCGCCTTGAGGATGGTCGCGCGCGTATCGGTCATTGCCCCAGCCAACCGGTGATCGCGCTGGCGCGTCAGGGGTCGCCATTCGGCCGGGAGTGTGCCTCCCCCGTCGCTAGAGCGCCAGCCGCGGCTTCGCCAGCAGTCCCTTGCGGGCGAGCACGACCGCGATCACGACCACCGCGACGAGCGGAATCCCGCCCGAGATGAGCATGCCGGTGTGCGCGCCGAGATGCTCGACGACGAATCCCATGACCGGGCCGCCGATCGACTGGCCGCCGAGCAGCACGAGCACGTAGAGCGCCATCACCCGGCCACGCACTCCGGCGTTCGACGACAGCTGCACGAGCGAGTTCGCCGCGGTGATGAACAGCAGCCAGGTGAGGCCCACGCCGGCGAGCGCGACGGCGAAGGACTCTTCGGTCGGCATCAGCCCGCTGAGCGTCTGCACGAGCGCATAGGCGAGAGCCGCGACGACGATGCCGCGCAGGCCGAACCCCCGGCGGCGGGTCGACAGCAGCGCCCCGGCGAGTGCGCCCACCGCGACGAGCGTGTTGAACAGGCCGTAGCCGGCCGCGCCGACGTCGAAAACGTCTTTCGCGTACGACGCCAGGATCACCGGCAGGTTCTGCCCGAAGACCGAGAGGAAGCCCATGATGACGATCGTGTACAGGATGGCCGGCTTCGCAGCGACATAGCGGATGCCCGCCCGCAGCTGACCGCGCTCGCGCGGCCGCGAGGGGGTACGGAACAACTCGCTCGTGCGCAGCCGCGCGAGGCTGATCACGACGAACACGCACGCGAGAGCGTTGATGCCGAACGACCAGCCGGCACCCACCGCCACGAGCAGCGCGCCGCTGATCGCCGGTCCGACGAGCGCGCCGACCTGGAACGTCGACGAGTTCATACTGATCGCGTTGCGCAGGTGGAACGGTCCGACCATCTCGCCGGTGAACGACTGGCGGGCGGGGTTGTCGACCACGGTGACGAAGCCGAGCAGCAGTGCCGCGAGGTAGATGTGCCAGACCTCGACCGTGCCGGTCAGCACGAGCGCGGCGAGCGACGCGCTCGTGAGAACGGCGACCGACTGGCAGATCATCAGCAGGGTGCGCTTCGGATAGCGGTCGACGATCACGCCGCCGACGAGTCCGAACACGAGCATCGGCGCGAACTGCAGCGCGACGGTGATGCCGACGGCGGCGACGCTGCCGGAGAGCTCGAGCACGAGCCAGTCTTGGGCGATGCGCTGCATCCACAGGGCCGTCATGGCGATGAGGTTGGAGAGGGCGAAGATGCGGAAGTTGCGTACCGACAGCGAGTCGAAGGTCTTCTTCCACGGCGGTGGGGAGGTGAGTTGGGTCAGTGGTTCGGTTGGCGGAAAGCCGGTCGCGGTAGTCACGTAGTCCTGATGTAGTTTCTTGGCCTGGATTGGTGTCGTATGGGCGGCAGTGAATGGGCCCATTCGAAGGTATCGAGCGCAGCATTGATCGCGATACCCAATTACGGGTATAACTGGCATTACGTTTTCGAATGAGAGGCCGCCATGTTCGACCCGGTTCTGCTGCAGACGTTTCTCGCCGTCGCCGAAACGCGCAGCTTCACCGGGGCCGCGGCGCAGCTCGGGCTCAGCCAGCCGACGGTGAGCCAGCAGATCCGCAAGCTCGAGGTGGCGTCGGGCCGGCAACTGGTCGCCCGCGACACCCGCGAGGTGCACCTCACCGACAACGGCGACGCGATGGCGGGATTCGCGCGCACCATCCTCGCCGCCCACGCCGCGGCGTCCAGCTACTTCAGCGGATCGGCGACCCGCGGCCGCCTGCGGTTCGGGGCCGCCGACGATCTCGCCACGACGCAGCTTCCGCGCATCCTGAGGCACTTCAGGCAGTCGTACCCGCACATCTCGCTCGAGCTCGTGGTCAACCAGAGCGGCGTGCTGCACCGCCGACTCAAGGCCGGACAGCTCGACCTCATCTTCATCAAGCAGTTTCCCGAGGCGACCGACCCGGCGTCGACCGACGTCGGAACCGTCGTGCGCACCGACGAGATGGTGTGGATGGCACAGGAGAAGACGCTGCTCGAGCCCGGCGAGCCCGTTCCGCTGGTGATGTACCAGTCGCCGAGCATCAGCCGACGGCTCGCGATCGAGGCGCTGGAGGCCGAGGGGCGCACCTGGCGCATCGGCTGCAACACCCGCGAGGTGAACGGCGTGCTCGCGGCGGTGCGCGCGGGGCTCGGGGTCGCGGTGTACCCGCACACGCTCATTCCCGACGATCTGGTGAAGGTGAGCAACCGGTTCGACCTGCCGACGCTCGGCCAGGTGCGGTTCACGCTGCTGTCGAACCCGCTCGCGCCCGACGAGCCGGTCGCCGCGTTGTCGGCGGCGATCATGCAGCGCACGCTGGTCTAGGCGCGGTCGTAGGGCGAGGTGCCGGCGGGGCCCGGGCTGTTGAACTCGTCGGTCTGGTGGATCGTCAGCCGCAAATTCGGCGCCGCTAATGTTTCTGTCCCTAAACGGTTGCTGTTGGTCCTTCTCCGTACCTACAGCCGACACCCAGACGCTTCATAATAAAAGCTGTCCAGTGGCGATTTCAGGAGGCACCGTGTCGACGGATCCCGGAGTTCTGGCCGAGTACCTTCGCGCAAGACGCGCACGACTGCGTCCCGAAGACGTCGGCTTGCCGCCCCAACCCGGTCGCCGGGTGCGGGGGCTGCGCCGATCGGAAGTCGCCGAGCTCGCGCACATCAGCACGCAGTACTACACGCGCTTAGAGCAGGGCAGAACGCACCAGCCGTCGGAGTCGGTGTTGTCGGGGCTCGTTCGGGCGCTCGCTCTCGACGAATACGCCGCCGCCTACTTCTACCGCCTGGCTCTGCCGACACCGCCCGCCGCCGCAGTTGTGCGCACGCCTCCGGCGAGCGAACTCGTCGAGCAGGTGGTCGGCCACTGGTCCGACGTACCCGTGCACGTGATGGACCGCAACCAGGACATGGTGCTGGCGAACGAGCTGGCACTGGCGATGTTCCCAGCCCTGGTGTCGAGCGGCAACAACGTGGTGATGTCGGTTTTCGAGGCGAGCACGGAAGATCGCGAGCGCGAGATCTGGAAGAGCGTCGCACAACGGTCGGTCGCGGCGTTGCGCTTTCACGGCGACCCCTCCGACCCGCGCCTGCACGAGATCGTGGGCAGCCTCTCGGTGCG
>Ga0247811_1000381_pt1 | contig 14199 bp, 18 predicted proteins | sample UWRJL134311R1_FD_189018 | JGI IMG/M metagenome (GOLD analysis project Ga0247811, IMG submission 189018) | Plant litter microbial communities from Arlington Agricultural Research Station in Wisconsin, United States - UWRJ-L134-311R-1 | ecosystem: Environmental > Terrestrial > Plant litter >...
TTCTGCATTTTTTTCTGCAGCATCTGCAGCCCACCTCTCGGCCTCTGCCTGCCCCATTAGAGCAGCCTTTCGATCTTGAAGAGCTTTGATGCTTTCTCTTATCTTTGCCTGCTGGCCAGCGCTAACTCTTCCCGTCGCGGCACCGCCTTCTGTTTCACCGAAGCCCTGCTGACTCATCAGCCTCTCAAGCTGCTTCTCAACATCTAGAAGCTGGTCATTGATGGATGAGGGTCGACCAATATTCAGCATGGCATCCCATGCTTTCTTGGCGGCACCAGTTATCCCGTTCCATCCACGCTGAATAGACCCAAGATTCTGCTCAATGGTCTTTGAGCGCTCGGCCATCGCGCTATCGAGCGCATCCATGGCCACTTTGGCTGCGTCTGTCGTCTTTCCCTGTTCTTCCAGAGATTTGACTTGCTCATAGACCGAGAGAGTGAGGAAGTTCATCCCCTCATTCAGCTTCATAGCCGCTTTGAGCGGATCGTTCTGCAGAGCGACGTACTTGGCAGCGACCTTATCGACACCTTCGCCTGTAGCCTTCTCCCAGGCGATAGCAGTCTCTGTCAGACGCGCCAGGCTAGAACCGGCCTTGACACCGGATTCAATAAAAATGTTCAGAGACTCTGCAGCCTTGCCTTGCGTGCCAACAGTTTCGCTGATCTGCTCGGAATAGGCCTTTAGCCCGGAAGTGGTAAGGCCAGCAGCGTTGCCAGTCTTTGCCATGGACACCATGAAGGCGTCTTGCTCTTTCGAGCCTTGGTAGTATGCCAGCCCCAGGGCTGCTGCCGCAGCCGCAGCGACAGAGAAGGGGTTAACCAATCCAAGAACATAACTGCCAAGCGCTCGGGCAGCGTTCCCAGATCCGTTGAACATGTCCTTGAGCTGACCACCTTGCTGCAAGAAGACAGTGAGAGGACTCATGCCTCCCTGAAGTGATACGGCAATATCCGTGAACTGCGCGGGCACTCCACGAAGATTGTTCTTAAGCTGGTTTACGCTCATGCCAGCGCGCTCGGCTTGAGCCGCGAGCCTGGCCTCGGCTTGCGCAGCCTTATCAGCGGAAGCCGCAAGTCCATCTACGCCAGGACGAGCGGCGGCAGAACCCGTTCCAACACTTTGAGTTGCACGACCCGCATTTACGGCAGAAGATGCGAGTCCATCAAGAGACGTCGCAGCTCGGTCCATTCCTTCAACGCCTTCAACCCTAAGACCGAGTGCAGCGACTTCCATGGATTACCTCTTAATCATTAGATAGCGATCTGCTATGCCTCGTTGCTCTTGTGCGAAAGATAAGCGCCGTCCATCGCACGAATTATCTTCTTGAAAGCTTTCGGATGGATTCCCATCGTCTTTGAATAGCTTTGAATTGCCGACCACCTGATATGACCTTCTACCATTCCTGATGCCCTCTCCGTCGACAACTCCCAATAAGCCTCCCAGATGCTCAACTCAACATCGTGGAGTTCTGGCGGAATTAATCCTTTCGGGATTGGAACGCCATTGAATTGGTACGCAGCTATCAGCTTTGCGGCATCAGGAGTGGATAACGACCACTTCAGGCGGGCGACGAGTTTTTTGTTACCGCCTCCACGAACGATTCAGCATCGGAGTCGATGCGATTCGACGCAAGAGCGATCATGCCGGCGAATTCTGCTCCATTTCGGCTTTCCACCCAGCCGGCGACCTGTTCGCGGTCAAACTTCAGAGGCTTGCCGTTGCTGGTGAAGCCGCGATGATCTTTGATGATGACACGACCAAGCGTCTTGATGCGGATCTTTGTCAGATCCTCAGTGGTCAATGGCTTGCCGCCATTTGCGACACGCGCCGCAGCTTGCTCGGCCTGGATGAACTTCTGCACTTCTTCGGAGTTTTGCCCGATGACGAAAAGCGCAACGCTCTTGTCTTCGAACAGGCCTTCGACCCATGCGCCATTGTCGATCACGTTCAAAGCCGCGTCGCTAACGATCAGTTGATTGATGTCCATTTTTCATTCCTCAGTTCCTGGTTCAAAAAAGCGGGGCCTTCAGGAGGAACCACTTCCGTCAAGCCCCTAGCCGCCATCGCTAGCGGATTCTTTACACGGTCACGACGCGACCGTCAACGGCGATAGCCCAGGTCTGAGTGTACAGGTCATTTTTCGCGCCACCAGACTTCACGCCATCGGTCGCATAGCCCTGGAACATATCCGTCATGCCAAGAGGCGAGGCGACAGCAGTATTTGTTCCCGTGCCAGCTGCAGTGACTGCTACTGCGGTCCCACCTTCGCTCGCGGAGAATGTGAAAGCATTGGCAGTCAAGCCAGTAGCAAGAACGTAATACACCGTATCAGCAGTTACGCCAGTAGGCAGAGTTCCGCCTTCATTGACGAAAACCACAGGCTGATTGGCGAGCAAGCCATGATCGTTCCAAGTTACAACCGACGGGTCTGCGACGGAAATCGTCACAACTGCTTCGGGCGCGCAGTCAGCGCCGCGCTCAACCTTGAATTTGTATGGCCGGCAGTTTTCAATCGCGGCACGAAACAGATTCTGACCGGGATCGCCAGGAACTGGAATAAACTGATTCGTCATCGTGCCGCCATTGCGACCGCCCTTGGCCTTGCGCATCCAGACTTCATCGATCAGCTCGAATTCGTTGATCGTCTGTTCGCCGCCAAGCTCGCCCAGGTTGTACAGACCACTGATAGGCACCCATTCCGTGCCCGCAAAGTCTGCGATTGTCACCTCGCCCTTTGCGTCTGTCGGTCCGCTACTGATGTAGATTTTCGTCCCCGACATCGTATAAAGTTGTTCACCAGCCATGCTTTTTCTCCTGCGCAATATGCCCGGTAAGGGCGTTAATAACCGGACTTGCCGGGATCTTGTTTTGCGGCTTTGCGCTTCGGCCATTTCCAGCCAAGCTCTGCCGCACCAGTCTTTTCCTTGATGCCTGCCATCTCAGCGGCGCCCTTTGCCACATGGACAATCGTGCCGCCTATCTTTCCGGCGATCAAGGCATCGCGCGCCATTTTCAAACGCGCCTTGCAATCTATGCACATTATCGTTCCTTTCAGGCGAAGCAGCGCCATGGTATGGATACGGGTACAGTCCAGTAGCCATTTTCTTCGTATCCCTCTTGCACATGCGGATACTCAGGAACAGTCAGGCATACCCTATCGAACCGCATATGTGTGCCATCAATGAAGTGATCGGCCACAATTCCGGCCATCTGGTCGAAGACTGACACATCATTACCAAGAGGATGAACCAGCGTGACCATGAGCATGCCTTCTCGCCAATGAGGCTTGCCGTAATCTATCATCTGCCGAACAGGGGCGGCAGTCACCCGGCCAATGCGCAAGTACGGCAGCAGCTTCGACGCTGAATATGGCGGCGTGAAGGTCTGGCCAGGCCACGCGAACGACGCAGAAGGAAAGCCAAGCGGAATCGTTTGAACCCGCGCCTTCAGTGCAAGCCATATGGCCGTTTCAATCGTTGCGCTCATGGTTTCATTGGGCCTGCTGCCATTTGTATTTCACGGATTGATTCAGCCACAAAGCTGCGCCATTGCAAGATCGCTCCCTCAACAAAATAGTTGCCGGCTTGATTGTAAACGCGGCCGAGAGAGTCAGCACCGACGAAGCCATAGTTCATGCGTCTCGCGTAGGCGGCTTGGTAGCCGATCCAGATATCCTGATCTGATTTCAGAGTCGCAGTAACTGCCCCGACATTACTGCCTGAGAATGGGCCGGCTGCTGTCGTCGGCATTGCAGATGTCGATGCCTGAATAGACCGCGCGAGATTGCCTGTGTCAAACGGCACTCTACCGCCTTGCCCTCTTGTCCTTGCCATCTCATCTGCCAGCTTATCGATGGCCGTATTGCGAACTGCCTCAACCAATTCTGGTGCTCTGCGGCACCAGTCACTAACAAATGCACCGAATCCGAGGCTAGTCGTCATAGCAGTCCGTATGCGCGATTAAGCGAATAGGTAACGTCGCATCCGCAATTGATGTTGTTGCGTGCGCCTCCTGCTGGATCGTGTGCGTACTGCATGCGTGTGCCATCCGGGAAAATGAACGGCGTGAACAGGCCTTGAACGGTCTTGCCCGACATGGCCAAGTGCGATGGGCGGAATTCCTTGGCGCCACCGCGCCTATGCTGCCAAGTTTTCTTGACTGCACGCGCATCAAGCCCTTGAGCCTCCGCTAGCTGTATCCACTGTTCTTGTCTCGCCGCCATGACCGCGTTTGCCGTCTCGGTCGCTGCCACGGTGTCGCCCCGGGCCTTAAGCAAGGCATTGCTGTATTGCCTTTCGCTGATGACGCGCTCATTCAGCGGAACCTCTGTGCCTGCGCGGAAAGCCTTGAGGATGCGCTGCTCTGTGGCTGGGTTGACCTTGTAGCGCACCTCCAGAGTTCCATCCATTTTCTCGGTGACGAGATCGCGGACGCCTTCAGCGGTGCGCATCCCGTTCACAACAGCCTGCAGGCGCATCGCGCGGGGATTGTCTAGGCCTAGGATGCCGCCAGTGCGAACGCCGCCCTGTACGCGGCCTACGAGGTCTGTAGCGATGGTTCTCGGGCCTTGACCCAGCGCATAGCCGGCCTCGATGATCGTCCGAGCAGTCATCTGAGCCTCGCGCGTGAAGCCGACGATGCTGCCGCCCACGTTCTCGGCTATCCATGCCTGCGCGCGCGGGTTGCTCATCTGGAAGCGCGTGCCGATTGTTCCGATGCCCTGCTGTGTAATCTGCGCGGCTGTAGATGCTCCGGCCTTGGCATAGGCAGAAGTCACCGATGCGGAATACTCAGCCCAAGCCTCAGGCGAGATATTGAGCGCGGCGATTGCGCCATCGATATTGCCACGCTCCAGCTCCAGCAGCAAGCGAGACCAGTCAACTCCGCTCTGCAGATCCGTGACAGAGGCCATGAATCCACGTCGGATCTCAGGCTCGAGCGTCTCCAGCAGCTGGGAGAATAGCCGTGCCTGCGAGAGACTTGGCGCAGTTGCCATTGTCTATTCAGCTGTTGACTGGAGATCGGAAGCTGTTGATCGGCGGGCGAATCTCGCATGTCGCAATGTCACCAACGATCTGTATCGTTATGCCGTCGTGAGCAGCGCCCTGAAGCGATCGAATGGCGGCCTCTGCGCGCTCTGCCGCCTCTGCCAGTCGATCAAGTGCAGCAGCCGCATTATCTGCATCTGCGAAGTCAATCTTTAGGCCCAATTCAGATACTTGGTTCATGGTTCTTCCTGGTTATGCGGACTAGCCGCGGATGATGAATTTTACAGCGCTTGTGATTCCAGCTGCCGGGCTCTTCTCCACCGAAATCACAACCACAGGCACGCCATCAACGGAAAGCGTGTCTCCGGCTGTAAACGTCATTGCCGGCACCTCCGTAATCGCAGTCCGATCAGATGCCAGGATGACCGTCCCGCCGACTTCAACACCCACCAAGCGCCGATCAACGCCGCGCACTGCGCCACGGATTTGCTCTGATTGTGTCGTATCGACGGGAGGAATCCAGGGAGTTGCAGGGTCGGGCGCTCCCTTGATCGTGCGGTTCAGAATTATAGTGCCCTGGCCCAGTCCTCCGGCGGTCGTTGGCGCCAGAAGATCCCGGGCCATCTTGGCCATGTCGGCGTAGAACTCAGCCATGTTTAGACTCCATCCACAGCAAAGCTGCTAATGCTCAAAGGGCTTTGATTCAGCGTCATGCCGTAAAGCTTCCAAGCGTCTGCAACACGATCCCCGCTCGCCATCGTCAAGCAACCAGAAATTCCGAACGGGTTGCGGATCAAGCGAATGTCACGGATGGATGCCGTGTTGCTGGCTCGGAAGCGCAGGCGGGCGTAACCACTGGTAGAAGGCGGTATTGGCAAGTACCAACGGCGATCTACACCGCTGTTAGCCCGCATGTTGACGAAAGTCCCATTGGGCCGCATGTAGAAAACAGAGATGCCGTCCGTGGGAGAGGTGTAATCGAATCTCAAGCCAGTTTCGACATTTGCATCAATCTGCACATCCAGCGTCATCTCTCGATCAGGGCCGGCGTCAGTCAGCGTGAATACTCCTGGCACATCCTGCTCCCAGTATTCACTGGCGAAGGTGTCGTTTTCCAGTTCTTCCAAGTCGCCATGCAGCACCCGGCTACTCAAGCCGACCACCATGGCAGGGAAGCTTCCTGCTTGCTGAATATTCGCACCTTCTTTGTAAGAGCGAACCCCGAAAGCAGTCATGACAACCCCACTAGGCGTGCATTGCGTGGTGATTTCTCGCGTCTTGTATGAATAGGTGACCGAGCCGTCATTCCAGATCGGCGCAATCCCATTCTCAAAACCAAGATCGTCGCGCATACGCATGAGCGCCGGGCCTAGTTTTGCACTCTCAGATGTGGTGAAAACGCGCAGTTCGGCTTCTTCAATGGTCAAGCCATTACCGTAGAAGATGGCCGTAAAGATTCCAGAGGCATTGCGATCGATTCGAACAAGCGTCAGTGGCTCGCCGCCGTGTGTAGCTTGTATCTCGCCTGCATTTAGCACGCCAGTGTAGTAGCACACCACCCCCAAAGTCATTGAAGGCGATGCTAGGCCGAACACTCCACCCATGCTAGTCCGGCCAGCATCTTCAATCACAATGTCTTGCGGGCCAAGCGTGGGCTCAGGGATAGGATCTGTCGGGTTTTCGCCTTGAGGCAGCACCCTGACACCCAAAGCATTGAATGGATTCCCCGCAACGCCCTGCCAAACAGGCCCGCTAGCTACAACAACCGGAATTGGGTCAACAAGCGACTTCCCGTCTTCCAAAAGATACGGCTCATTTGTCTCGAAGGTTTCCAGCCCGCTCCCATCCTGAAAGACAGGGATAGGCGACTGACCATCTTGCAGGTTGAGAGTCAGGCCGAGAGGCTCTACTGGATTGGCCATCAGATCACCCTGAAAAGATCGGTCATGCGGCGAACGCCACTGCATAGCCATGGGAGCACCATGCCATTGAGTATGGAGTCAGAGGGCATACCTGGCGCAACGCTTGAGCCCGCAGCCTCGGCAGCGGCGAAGTATTCGCGCTCGATCACATCAACCTTCTCGCGCTTAGTTTGGCGCGTTGAGTCGGTGCCTGTGGTAGCCCATCCGGGAGTGACCGCCGTCAAGTATGCCGCACGGTAGCTGGCATCGATCCACGCTTGCGGGATCAAGTCATCCGGCACAGTCTCGCCATTGATTATGTGCCCCGTTCGAGGCCACTGAAGCTCCTGGGTGAAGCCACCAGTCTTGCGACTGCACGCCAATTTCGCGCCGTAGGCAGCATCAACGTAGCTCGACCCTATCTGTCGAAGCACAGCCACAGCAGGCGCGCCGACAGGCAGAGACAGGCCCTGTCCATCAAGCCACGCTTCAAACCCCTCGTCGGTTCCGTAGGCGGCCATGCTCAGCCCTTCTTGATCTTGGCGATCTCGTCTGCCAGGCGCTTCTCGCTCCAGCGCTTGTCCGCATCCTTGCCGGAAAGCTCGCGGTATTCAGCTTGAAGTTCGGACAGGTCGGGCTCTGGCTCTTTCTCAGGCTCAGGCTTCACTGCGATCTGCTCGATGATGCCCGCCTTGACTTGGACGTTGAACGCAGCAAGCTCCCGGCCTTCAAGGTCGCCTTTACCAACGCTCATGGCCGCGAACTCAACACGCTGGCCATCAACACCAGTGAAGAAGAACGGGCGGTTAGCCTTGTTTTTACCTGAAACGATCATTTCTTTCCCCTTGTGCAAAGGGCCGGTGGTTGGCCGGCCCTTTTCTTCTTTAGACCGGCGCTGGCGTCACACCGTCGAGGTATCGCAGACCACCGTCACGGATCAGGGTCAGCTGACCGATTCGGCCGATGCCTGGGATTTGCCACTGCATCGATCCATGTTGATGGATGTCCAAGAACCGGTAGGTCATGGGCATCGGCAGCTCGAGCGCATCCGGCGAATTGCGGTAGCCGACAGCGCGACCTTGACCGGCCAGCGCGGGGCTGGAGGTGGTGGCAGCGGTTGCCAGTGCAGGCAGTTCGCGGATTGTCAGAGGACGACCCGTGCGGATCGTGTAGATGTTGTTGGCCATGAACCACTGGATGATGGTCATGTTTGGCGCCGTCGCACCGTATGGCGTCAGAGCGATGTACTGGTAGGCCAGAGGGGGCAGGAGGATGGTGTCACCGATCAGGCTTGCCATGATGCCGGTTGCGTTAGGCGCACCCATCAGCAGCTGGTTCATCTCGGACACGATCTGCTCAGGGGTCTTCAGGCCAACGCCGTCAAGACCAACCCAGTTGCGCGCGTTGCCCGTGCCACTCGCAGGCGAAGCAACAGGCGTCACACCGGCCATGTTAATCAGGCCAGTCCAGCCAGGATGACCGCCACCATACAGCGCGGTTTCTGCGCAGAAGATGTCAGCAGCTTGGCGGGCAGCAATTGCCTTGCGTGCCTGCAGAGGATAGCCGGCATGCATTGCCTTGCCGATTTCCTCGACGTTCCAGCCGTAGCCGACCGCGTACATGGCAAAGTTGATGCCGACGTTGATCAGGCTCACGTCAGCCTTGGGCACGTCTTCTGCCCAGCCCGATTGCCACTTGGCCGCGCCGGCCATGTCGCCGATCTGGAAGTCAGCGCCGGACGACCACTCGGGGTAGTCGGTGTTGACCGGCACCAGCGAAGCGTAGTCCACCAAGTCGTACTCGATGTTGAACGCCCGGGTGGACATGACATGCGTTTGCTGACGCAGGAAATTCAGTGCTTGCGCGTCGTTGAATTGCATTTTCACTTCTCCTTGATTAGGTCGCTGCCGTCACGTTGGCGGCGCCAGGCAGGATGCGGATTCGCAGTCCCACGGGCTCGCCGTCTGCGGCATTGGTGTCGAATTCGACGGTTGGCAGGGGCAGACGACCAGCAGCGGTAGCGCCATGGAACTTGCGAGTTGCGGGATCGTAGAAGGCATTGGCGCCGCGCGTGACGCTTGCGCCGGCCAGAACGAACACCACACCCATGTCGGCCACGCCGAGCAGGTCGCCCACTTGGAATGTCGAATCACCGTCAGCGGTCGGAGTGCCGAGCATGTCATTGGTGCGCAGAGCGATGCCGATGAAACGGTTGCCGGTGGTCAGAGGCAGCGCGCCTTCTTCACCAGTGCCTTTCATCAGCGGGATGGCCGATGCGAATTCGGATTCAGCAAACGCCGTGCGGGCGTTGTCTTCTTCCATGTTGGCCCATGCGCCAACGATGCCGCGAGGCATGTTGAAGGGGTCGATTGCGTTGGGGATCAGCGCCATGATTAGGCTCCTTGCTTTGCTTGACGGGTGAGGCGGGCGGCGTAGGCGCTTTGGGCATCATTCATAGCCGTGCCGGAGTCGCCGATTGTCTTGACGCCTTGTCGCAGAGCATCAGCAACCGGGTTGCCTTGCTTTTGACTGGAAACCATGGCTGCCTTGAACAAGCCGACAATTTCGGCATCCGGAGCATCCTGGACATACGAATCACCGAAGTGCGACGCTACAGCCGCGCGGCGCAGCTCTGCATCGGTCTTGCCTGCAGTGTCGATCTTGGCGTCGATGGCCTTGACCTTGCCGACCAGCTCGGAGCGCTCGGCAACCAGCTTGTCAACGTCGATCACGGCGGCATCTTCGGCCTTCTTCAGCTTGGCCTTGAGCGTGCCGATTTCCTCGTCCTTCTCATCGTCGGACTTTTTCTTGGCCATCTCGGCGTCATTCAGCTTGCGCTGCATGTCGGTCTTGTACTGCTCGATGGCAGCAACGTCGCCCAGGGCGACAGAAACTGCCTTATCGCCCAGAACAACCGTCTTCAGAGAATCGGACATTTGCCCTTCCTTTCCTGCGGTATTGGGCGAAATGCCCGGTTGAGAATCTTGAATAACCGAAGCGCCCCAGGAATCGCCGATGCGGGCTTCATGGCCTGCGCGGGCGGCTGGAACGAGTGCAAGGTGATTGTATCGGATATTGGAAATCTCGAAATCGGCTGGTAGTCCATCGCGCGCAACAATAATGTCTGCGGTATAACCCAGCGAGAATTCTTTATGCGTCGTTCGGGCTGCATTAACTCCGCGCTTATCTTTCACCATTGGGTTCACGACGACCCACTCTGGTTCCGTGCTGTATGCGTCCCCGACCTCGCCGACCGCGAGTTTCGCCCAGTTATCTGCCACCACATTCACCGATGGATGGTCGATGGTGATTGGCAGGCGGGTAATCGTGGCGAGAGAATCCTTGTGGAATACCTCGTCTGGATGGCGATAGACGCGCACAACATCCATGGGCTTGAAGCCGGCTGCCGTCGCAATGTCGCCAAGCTCGCTCGCCAGGTACTGCTGCACGCCAGTTCGGGCAACGCGCGAAGTGGCGACAAGGTAGCCTTCTGCCGTCTCCTTCACCGCTCCTACGCTTGATCGGTCTGTGAATCGAATCATTCTTGCACCCCATTATCAATTGGCAAATCTTGCTCAGCAAGCGTGCCGTATTGTTCAATCGCCTGGTCAAGCCCTGGCAAGACACCCTGCTCGGTCAGTTCATTGACCACGGAATCAGACAGCGCATCCAGAGGGATGATCGGCCCGGCAGTCGTTCCAGCCAGGCTGCGCGCGGCATTCGCGGTCTTGACGAATACGTCTGCCCGCTCGGACTCGCTCAGCTGGCGCAGAGGTGTCCATGTGTAGTAAACGTCAGGTGGTCGAGTACCAAGCGCCTGCGTGATTAGGACTTCATCAAGAACGGAAAGCGCAGGCGTAATGTCGTCTGCCTGCATATGGCCGATGCGGTCATAGTAGACGCGCTCATCGCCATCTCCAGAGCCGGAAAGTCCTGCAACCGCGCGGCCGAAAATCCGCGTTACTGGTTGGCCCGCTGCGCCGGCAACTCCTTCTTGCTGCTTTGCCACAAGCTCGGGCAGGCCGGAGAAGGTTGCGCTTTTCTGCTGATAGTCGTCTTGCATATCGATGACTACGGCCCCGTTGATGCCCTTCATGGCAGCTTGGGCGCTCAGTCTCCGGGTAAGACCAGCTTCATCTGCCGAATTTCCCAGGGCATCAGCAAAGCCCGCAAACTTGAAAACGTCCACTTTGGCTTCGTACACCAGGGAGGCCATGTTAGCCATGGTGCTGTCATACTGCATCACAGGATCGAGCGCGGGTTGCAATCGACTATCCCCCCACCCTCGATTAATCGCGTTCGTCAACCACTGATCTCCAGGCACCTTGTTCCCCATGAAGATGGCAAGGCGACTCGCATGGATGATGACCTCGGACTTGTCGCCAGTAGTCGTCATCCGGTAGAGCTCTGCTTTTCCATAGTAGATGCTGTTTATGTCTCGGACAATCTCAACCGGCTGCAGGCTCGTGCACGGGAGGACAACAAGCGAACGAAGTTCCTTTGTCTCGTCAATCGGTTGATCTTGGTCTGCCCCGTCCATGTTCATGTATATGGCCGACCCACCAAGAAGCCCGGCCGTTTGCAGGGCATCCTTCACCCTGGCGGGAAGCTGTAGTTTCTTTTCCAGCGCCTCGATCTTTGTGATCTGCTCAGCCGGCGCGCGCCACTTGCGCCACTTCCTGGTGGCATCCTCTGCCGGATTGTTGATGATCGCCTGAGCGAGCCATGAAGCACGGTATGCCGTCTGCAACTCTGCAGGCGACATGAAGCTTGCCACGTAATGGCTATGAGCGGCCTTATCACGCCCAGTGCCTAGATTGGCGACGACATTCTGTAATCCATCCTGCATTGGCTGCCGTGGAGAATTTCTGCTTTTCCGTACAGGCATTAGAAAGCGCTCCATGAATAACTGCCGCCGCCAAGCTCAGTCAATGCGTAGACCATGGCGTCCAGCCTATCGGGTGATTTCTTGGCTGATGCCGGAATATACTCCATTAGCTGATTCTCCAGTGTGTATAGGGCGCCTTGGTGGGCCACTCGGCCTTGCTCATACAGCGCGGAAATAGGCTCAGCTCGGGCATATTTCCCCTTGCTGGCGTGTACCCGTATTATGCGCCCCTTGAATCCTGCATTCTTCAGGGTGTTTTCTGCCATGTCGCCACCCTGGTTCGTTTCAATGACGATTGCGTCTGCTTGATGTTCTTCATATGCCCCCATTGCCTTCTTGGCCCAGCCGGCAGGGCTGTATTTCCCACTGTAGTCGCCGTCCACTGTGAATAGCTTCTTGTCCCCAGCCCCGTAAGAGCTTGCGGCCACGATTCCGGTTTCATCGCTCTCATCGGAGTTTGTAGTAGCCGGGTCGATTGCCACAACGCAGCGTGCGCGGTCTTGGTTTATCTGCAGCGCATGAGCCGAAGCAATCAGCGCCTCAGTCCACAGCGCGCCCTCAGCATTGAACCGGCGCGGCCTCTGCATGTACTGCGCCTCGAATGTCCGGCGATGGGACATAAGCGCGACTCGATTTGACTCATTGTGCTTGAACGGCCAAAGCCAACCATCAGGCAGGCCGTGCGCAATCGGGATGCCGTGCGTATTCTCTTCCGGGTACGCATCGTTGTTGTCGATGATGACCGGGAGATTCAGGTGGTGCCACTTTTCCCCAGATCCGCCGCGCAGCAGATACCCACTCAGGTCGTTGTAGTGGATACGCTGCATGATAACGACCATGGGCGTGGACTCGATAGCCAGCCGGCTCTTGATCGTCTCGTTGAACCGCTTATTCACTCCGTCACGCACTGTCTCACTATGCGCATCATCTGGCTTTACTGGATCGTCAATCAGAAGGATGCCGTTGAATCCTGGCTCCATATGCCCGGCTCGGAATCCAGTCACCTGCCCTGCTGCAGAGGACGCGTATACCCCTCCGCTTTGACCCGTCCACCACATTGCCTTGCTGTCGCTATCTTCTTTCAAGCTGATAGGCCACATGGACTGGAATGCCTCCGACTTCACAAGTGATCGAGCCGTACTTGAGTTGAGCAACGCGAGGTTGTGAGAGTAGGAAAGATGGAGGAATCTTGCCCTCGGGTTGATAGCTAGGCCACGCGCGATCATATTGATCGTTGCCATTTCTGTCTTCGAATAACCGGGGGGCAAGTTGATGATGAGCCGCGTGATCTCCCCGGAAAGCACCTTGTCAAGTGTCCTCTGTATCGACACATGATGCGGAGCGATGATCATCTTGGCGCCGGTGCGCTGCTTGAAAAAGTACCTGTTGAAGTACAGACCATCCTCTTCGCATTCAATAGCGCGCGCCAGAGAGATTGGATCAGCAGTCGTCATTGCCCAGCATTTCTTTCCGGGCCTGCTTGTATTCTTCCTTGCCCAGGACGGCGATGGCACCAGCATGCTCTATCTTCTGAGCCGCATCCCATCCATGCATAGAGTTCAACGCCTTCACAGCCGCTACACGATCGCTATCCTTTGGGCTCTCCCCTTGACCCCTTGCAATCTCTGCAAGCGTTCTAACGCTGTCCTCGCGGCTCCAAAGTGCCTTCTCGGATAGTTGCTGCTTCAAAAATTGCACCCTTAGCGTTACGTTGGGGTCGGCCATAAGCCGGCATGCGCTGACCTGCACAGATTCCGGCTTTGTCGTTGGGCGCACATCGAACGCTTGCCGGTATGCATCTGACTGGCTCATGCCATCTGCAATGCACTGCGCGAACTTTTCTTGCTTTGGTGTCAGTGTCATTTGATAGGCCCGTAAATGATTCTCCGACAGACCCCAATGTTTTCTTCCATCTCTTTTATCAGCATGCGCGCATCGTCAATCCCCTTCCCAGAGAGTCGATGCATGACAGAAGACAGTCGCGCAATGAATGCTTCACCCCTTCGCATTGCACGCACAGCCTCAGACTCGCCGCCTCTCGAGAGATTTGTCAGGTTTTCAATGCCTATGCGTGCGATTTCCTGCTTCTCGAAAGTAAAGGCCGCAGCTTCTTTGTCAAATCGTCGGACTACCATTCTTTTGACACTGAGCCCGCTGGCCCAAATCTCATGAATCATTGCCTCTTTCTCCGAATTCGCAAACTTGAGCTTTCTTGCATCTCTCTCATGATGCGCGATTCGATTGCCTGACCCTTTGCCAACATAGAAGACGGCATCAGAGCGCGGGTCTACAAGATGGTAGACGTAATACTTTTCATCCGGCTCCACGGATCTTGCCGCTTCGACATGGCTCATCGCTCGTACTCCACCACGAACGGGTCTTCCAGCTCTCCGGTCACGCGCATGGGCCACATTGGGTTGTC